>OOAM01002189.1_pt1 | contig 10396 bp, 8 predicted proteins | sample 1671131 | NCBI WGS metagenome assembly OOAM01 (sample SAMN06348125, study PRJEB24527) | human gut metagenome | biome: human gut; feature: ankylosing spondylitis patient; material: feces | host: Homo sapiens | place: China | collected 2015-10 | reverse complement strand
CCCGCATCCTCTCCCTCCCCCCCCCTTTTTACCGTTCGTTACGCGCCGACGTGCTCGGCGTACTTGTCCGGATCGTCCGTGATGACATAGATCACGCGCACATCATCAGGATCGACGGCATGGGCCTTGGGGAACTCCTTCTTCAGCTCCTCCACGCGCTTGTGCGCGAGTTCAAGCATGGCGGTGCGTTCCCCGAAGCGCATGGCTCCGGTGGGACAGGACTGCACGCACGCGGGAATGCCGCCCGCGCTGATCCTGTCGATGCACATGGTACACTTCACGATGGCCCCGGTCTTTTCATTCTTGCGGGGGATGCGGTACGGACAGGCGTCGAGAAGCACGTCGAAATCGTTCTCGGCGGTCTTTTCCGTATACACCACCGCGCCGGTGGCCTCGTCATGAATCATGGTCCCCTCATCGGCGGCGAGCACACACGGCGGGTTCACGCAGTGGCGGCACATGTCGGTGAAGAAGTTCCAGTAGGGTTTGCCGTTTTCATGCCGCCCTTCGCTGAACCGGACGATCTTGTAGGTATCGCCGTTCATATCGGGCGGGTTCTGGTAGGAACCGGTCTGCACGGTATCGGTGGCGGGCAGCTCGTTCCACTGCTTGCAGGCCACCTGACAGCCGCGGCACCCGGTGCAGCGGGATACGTCAACGAGAATAGTCTTTCCGTCGGACATGGCCTTCCCTCCTAAGCCTTGATTTTGTCGATGTTGACCATAAACGCCTTGTATTCGGGCGTCATGCTGTTCGCGTCACCGACCATGGGACTGAGCAGGTTTGCCGTGTCGCCGCATTCCTTGGGCTGCAGCCAGCCGTAGTTGAAGGTCATGCCCACCTGATGCACGGTTTTGCCGCCGCACTTGAAGGGCGTGAGGCGCACCGTGACCATCGCCACGGCGTCTACCGTGCCGCGCGCCGAGGAGATGCGAACCTTTTCCCCGTTGGCAATGCCCTTTTCCTTCGCCAGCTCCTCGCTGATCTCCACATACGCCTGGGGCTGGGCTTCGACGAGCCACGGCTGCCAGCGGGTGAACGCGCCCGTGCACCAGTGTTCGGTGCAGGAGTACGTGGTCATCACCAGCGGGAAGTCGGGCGATGCGTTGGCGATCGGGTTCATGTCCTTGTCGAAGGTATGGAGGGCCGGGTTGACCCGCTGGGCGGACATGATGTTCTTCTTGAAGGGGCTTTCCATCGGCTCGTAATGTTCCGGGAACGGGCCTTCGGCTAGTCCGGGGCCGTACAGGGCGCCGAGGCCCTCCGGCTGCATGATGAACGGCAGCTTGCCGCCCTGCATGGCCAGCGGCGGGGCCGGACCGTCCGGCACGTCGCCGATCCATTGCCCGTCCTTCCACTGCACCAGCGCCTTTTTCGGGTTCCACGGCTTGCCCTGCGGGTCCACGGAAGCGCGGTTGTAGATGACGCGGCGGTTGACCGGCCACGAGTAGGACCATTCGGGATAGAGGCCGAGCCCGGTGGGATCGACCTTCTTGCGCCGCTTCATGAGGTTTTCGCCCGCGCGGGTGAAGCTGCCGGAACAGATCCAGTTGCCGCACGAGGTCGAGCCGTCGGCCTGCAACAGCGGGAAGCCGGGCACGCATTCGCCCTTCTTGTATTCCACGCCGTTGATGGTCACGTCCTTGAGGAAGTAGCCGTTGATGTACTTCGCCACCCGCTCGGGATCGTAGCGGCCCTTGCCGTCCACGAAGTCGGTGTTCGCCGCCAGAATAGGCTCGGGGAACGTGCCGCCGTCCTTGGCGTACAGTTCCTTGAGCCTGCTCATGACGCGCCAGAACACGTCGCCCGTAGAGATGGCGTCGCCGGGGCCTTCGGCGGCGGCATACTTCCACTGCATCCAGCGCCCGGAGTTGGCCTGGCTGCCTTCCTTTTCCACGGAGGCGGTCACGGGAAGCAGGAAGCATTCGGTCTTCACCTTCTTGGGATCGAGGCCGGGGCCCTTCCAGAAGGATGCCGTCTCGTTGTCGAAGATGTTGACGTGGACCATCCAGTCAAGGTTCTGCAACGCCTTCCGGACCTTATTGGAATTCGGGAGGCTGCACGCGGGGTTCTGGCCCACACAGGTGAGGCCCTTGATCTTGCCCGCATACATGGCGTCGATCATGCTCATGACCGAGGCGTCCTGCCCGTCGTCGAGCTTCGGCAGATAGTCGTAACCAAAGCCGTTTTCAGGCGTCCCGCCTTCGGGATAGAAGGCCCGCATCAGGCTGGTGACGTACTTGCCGGTATTGCTCATCCAGTTCAGGGACTGCGGGTTCGCCGTCCGGGGCGTGGTGCCCGCGATGTACTGCTCCAGCGTCTGCCACGAAGCCTTGGGAGCCTTGAGGTAGCCGGGCAGGTAATGCGACAGCAGGGCGTGGTCGGTGGACCCCTGCACGTTGGGCTCGCCGCGCAGGGCGTTGATGCCGCCGCCGCAGATGCCGATGTTGCCGAGCAGGAGCTGCACGATGGTCATCGTACGGATGTTCTGCACGGCCACGGAATGGTGGCACTGGCCGAGGGCATACATGATGGTCCCGGCCTTGTCGGGCGCACCGGTGGACGCGAAGGTTTCATAGACGCGCAGGAGGTCTTCCTTGGGCGTTCCGGTGGTCTCGGACACCTTGTCGAGCGTGTAGCGGTCGTAGTGCTTCTTGAGAAGCTGCAAGACGCAACGGGGATGCGTGAGCGTCTCGTCGCGCACGGGAACGCCGTTGGCGTCCATTTCGAACGCCCACGTTTTTTTATCGTAGCTCTTCTTGTCGGCGTTGAAGCCGGAGAAGAGGCCGTCGCTGAACCCGAACTGCTCGCCGACGACCGTGGGGCCGTTGGTGCTGTCGATGACGTACTGCTTGAAGTATTTGTCGTTGTTCAGGATATAGTTGATCATCCCGCCGAGGAAGGCGATGTCCGTGCCCACGCGAAGCTGGACATAGAAGTCGGCCTTGCTCGAAGAGTGGGTGAAGCGCGGGTCGACGCTGACGACCTTCGCGCCCTTATCCTGAGCCTTGAGCACCCATTTGAAGGAAATGGGATGGTTTTCGGCAGGATTGCTGCCCATGATGAGGATACAATCACTGTTCGCCAAATCGTTCCAGTGATTCGTCATTGCACCGCGTCCGAACGACTCTGCCAGAGCCGTAACAGTGGCGCTGTGTCAGAGACGCGCCTGGTGTTCGATATACACCAGGCCGAGGCTGCGGAGGATGGACTGATAGGCCCAGCACTCCTCGTTGTCCATAGCGGCGGAACCGAACGAAGCCATGGCTTCGGTGCGGTTGACGAGCTGGCCCTTGTCGTTCTTTTCCGTGAACGACTTGTCGCGGCTTTCCTTCACGCGCTTGGCGATTTCTTCCATCGCCCATTCCCATTCCACTTCTTTCCATTCGGTGGCGTGGGGGGCGCGGTAAAGTGGCTTCTTGGGGCGCTGATCGTTGACGGTAAGCTGCCACGTGGACGCGCCCTTGGGACAGAGGGAGCCCTCGTTGATCGGGTGATCCGGATCGCCTTCGACGTTGATGGCGCGGCCTTTGCCGAGCGGGTTGTCAGACGTGCTGGTGCTGACGATGAGCCCGCAGCCCACGGCACAGTAACAGCAGATGGACGTGGTCTGTTTCGTCCACTTGAGTTTGAATTCCTTGGCCTGCGCGAAAGCGGGGCGCAAGTTGAATCCGAGCCCGGAAACGGCGCCCGCCAGCGCGGCCCCAAGACCGAACTTCAGAAAGCCTCGGCGTGATACGCTCATGGTGATCCTCCCGATATTGGGCGGAAACAGTGGTTCCGCCGCAGGAATGCCGATATATGCTCGTGTAAGCATATATAGTTTAAATCATTGCATGATTTGGTTACAGATACCCTACTGCTAGTCCAGCATGGGCCTTGTGTCAATCCTGTTTCGGAGAAAAAGGGGCTTGTGGAAATATTCCTTTGTAAAGCGGAAAATAAGGGGAGGAAAAAGGCGGTTTTCCCGTAAAACGGGAGGAGGCGTCTTGGCGAAATGTAATGGGTTCCCTACAGTGAAACGCCCAGGGTTATGGCCTGAATGGTATGGGCAACATGGATGGCGGACAGGCAAGGCCCGGGCATTCTCGGTTGCGTAGGGGGGAGTGAATGGCATAGACATGATGACCAAATCATGGGATGCCTCGCGTCTGAAGGCAAGGTTTTCCGGCATGGAAAAAAGGCGCTGAAAAGGCTCTGATGGGTCGGCGGTTTTCCGCTGTACGGGCCGGTGTCCGGGAGCCGGTTGCCGAGGTCTGGTGAAAACGGCCCTGTATGGTTGGGCCGCGTGCTTGAAGAGATATCCCGCCGATGAGGAAAGGAAGGCTGAAGGATGAACCCCTTTGAAAATATACTGAGCGCCGTGCGGCAAAAAAGGCCGCTGGTGCATTTTATTACCAATTATGTCACGGTCAATGATTGTGCCAACATGACGCTGGCTTTGGGCGGTTCGCCCATCATGGCCGATGATTTGCGTGAAGTGGAGCAGATCGTCGGGCATTGCTCCGCGCTGGTGCTGAACATAGGCACGCTCAGCGAGCGGACGGTACAATCCATGCTGGCGGCGGGGAAGGAGGCCAACAGGCTGGGCCGCCCCGTGGTATTCGATCCCGTGGGCGTGGGGGCTTCCCGTTTTCGCAATGAAACAGCAGCGATGTTGCTCCGGGAAGTCCGTTTTGACGTCATTAAAGGCAATATTTCGGAAATCGCGTATCTGGCGGAAGGGATCGGCACAACCAAGGGGGTGGACGCGAACCTTGACGCCCTGAGTACGGAAGGCAATCTGAGCTGGCACACGGATCTTGCCCGGAAGGTCAGCGCCCAGACTGGCGCGGCCATCGTGATCAGCGGCCCCATTGATATTGTCGCGGACAGCCATGAAGCATGGGCCATCCGTAACGGGCATCCCATGATGGCCAACATCACGGGGACGGGCTGCATGTCGGCGGGGGTCATCGGCTGCTGCGTGGGAGCCGACCCGCAGGCGCTTTTGCCGTCCTGCGTCTGCGCCATGTCGGCCATGGGGATTTGCGGGGAGCTGGCGTATGAGAAACTGCTGTCTGTGGACGGAGGTTCGGGGACGTACCGTGTCCTCCTGATGGACGCCATGAGCAAGCTGGACGGGACGACGCTGACCCACAGAAGCAAGGCGGAACGGCTGCGTATCTGAGGCTTCGCAGAGCAGGGGAGGCCCTTTGTATCCCGTGGGTCAGCGCAGAGGAGAATGTGCGGCCTCCATGCGGCGGTATCCTTCGGGCTGGAGTCGGGTTTTGCCGTCTGTGCGGCTTCTTATTCCGATAGGCGATGGGATCGCCCCGCAACTCCTTTTGGGGTGAAAAGGCTTTTTCTTCAAGGAACACTTGAACGATTAGGGAAGGATTGAGCCCTCCGCCGCTGGGAAGGGGGCTTTTTCAGACGCGGGTGAGAAAGAGTTTTTTCGTGTGTGCCTGTATATGGCTCATGGTTGGGCGATCCGGGGACGTTTTGACGAGGTGATCCCGGCGCTTGGATAAAGGAGAGTGCCAAAACGTCTTGCGCTGACACCGTTGGGCCGTTATGGATGAAGTTGATCAGCGGCGGGTGCCCCTCTTGGGCCTCGTCTTTTCGTATGCATTCTTGAGGTGCCGGCCCAGCGCCCGTGCACGGGAGGATAGATGGAAGCGTCGAAGAACGACAGATTGGTGAAGAAATTCACGGCACTTGAGGATAAGACGTGGTTTCCGCAGGAACTTTTGGAACTCGTAAAGGCCGTATGCCGCCTGCAAGGTGAGGTGAAGGCTTCGTTGGCGGTTTCCGTCGATCCGGCTTTGGTCTGCGGCGATTTGGAGCATCGGCAGGGGGCCCCGCTGCTGGCCAGGGAGCAATTCCCCGTCGATGCGGAGGGGGCCGAGAAGCTTTTCCGCGCTATCCTGGAAGTGGCGGAATCCCTGCCGCAGCTCCGCACGACTGCGCAGCTTGTCCGGGATAAGCTGATCCGGGGCGACATCCGGCCCGAAGAACTGTTCCGCGCCTACATGCTGGAAAACGCCGAGCCCTTTGAGGCATGGGCCAAGGAAGCGCCCGACGCGCCCAATTTGCTGCCGTTCCTTGTGTACAACAGCATGGAGCCGTGGCTCGAAGCGGCGGGGCCTACCCGCAGAACGACGTTTGGCAGCATGGGCACTGTCCGGTATGCGGGAGCCCGGCTTTCATCGGGCATCTGAGCGGCCCGGAGCCGTCGCGCAACGAGGGCAGGGACATCAACAAGGGCGGAAAGCGGATGCATACGTGTTCGTACTGCCGGACGACGTTCCGGGCCAAGCGCATCCAATGCCCGTTCTGTCTTGAGGAAGATGCCAAGAAACTGGACTATTTCACGACGGAAAACGAACCGGGGTACCAGGTGCATGTCTGCCGCTCGTGCAAGAGCTATATCAAAATAGCCGACTTCCGAGAATTTTTCGGCCGGGAGAGCATCCCCGCGCTGGACGATCTCGAATCCCTTCCCCTCGACATCGCCGCCCAGAACGAAGACTTTCACCGGGTGGGGTCTATAGGCACTTTGCGTTTCGCCTCGTGAAATACGGGCCGTCCCATGCCAATAGGCGGGGACGGCTTTTTTTGTTTTAGCCGAGTGGCGTATGAAACGGCGCGGGGTGGGCCCGGCCTCCTTGTCCGGAGGCGGTTTCGCATAGCTCCATAACAAGGGCATATCCGTTTCCTGCAGTATTTATTGCAATTATTTACACGGGATAGGCAGTTGGTGCCGGATGGATATCCGGCAGGGCGTTGGAGTGTGCAGGGGCAGCTCAAGCTTTTCTTCGGATGATGCTTTGAGCGAGGTACAATCCGCTCTAACGGCGTTTCAAAGTGAATCCGCTTTGACGTTCTGTCTTGTGAAAAAAGAAACTGAGTGTGCTGAAGTGCCGATCTCTTCAGGGTACTCACCAGGACAATCGATGCCACGGGGGTGAGTAGTTTCTTTTTAGAGAAAAAGAATATTCAATTTCAAATGATTATATATTTAAATGGTAATCTGTGTTCTTTTTCACTTGACAATCTTATATAAGACATCTTACAAAAGATTCACAGTGAGAGGGACAATACGCGCCGAACCGGAGTATCTCGGCCTTGAAGGAGGCGGAACATCGGGATTCGGAAGGAACCACCCGCGACCCCACGGGGAATCATGTTTTCCCGTGAATGGCGTTCTTGAAACTGATACCGCTTCAAGGATGGCCCGCTCAGGGAACGGCGCGTTGTCATACAGCGTCAGGAGTGTTGTATCACCGACAAGTAAGGAGAGCCTCTATGAAACTGTTGTCCTGTTTGCGTACGGCGTTGTGTCTGCTGGGGGTGCTGGCTATGCCCGCAGCGGCGGCCTATCCCGAGAAACCTATTAACATGATCATCGCCTTCACTGCGGGCGGTTCGAGCGACGTGCAGGCTCGGATTATGCAGAAGTACTGGAATAAGTATGCGCCGCAGCCGTGGGTGTTCGTGTACAAGCCCGGTGCGGGAGGCATCATCGGGTTCACGGAAATAGCCAAGGCCCGCCCGGACGGCTACACCATCGGCGGCCTGAACGTCCCCCACATCATCCTCCAGCCGCTGGCGCAGAACGCCCAGTTCACCCCTGACAGCTTCAAGTACATTTGTCAGGTCGTCAACGATCCCCAGTGCATCGCCGTCCGCAAGGACAGCCCCTACCAGTCGACCAGCGAAATCATCGCCGCAGCTCGTAAAAATCCCGGCAAGATCCGCGTCGGACTCGTCGGCCCTCTGTCGGGCCACCATCTGATGTTCCTCGACTACGGCAAAAAGTATCCCGACGCCAAGCTGACCAGTGTATTCTACAAGGGTGCCGCAGACCAGAACGCGGCGCTGCTCGGTGGGGAAATCGACATGATTTTCGGAAACATCAACGATGTGATGCGTTCCATCGACGAATTCCGGGTGCTCAATGTCGCCGCCGAAAAGCGCAATGACTTCCTGCCCGACGTCCCGACGCTGCGCGAAGCGGGCATCGACATGGTGTCCGACATCCGCCGCTGTTTTGCCGCGCCCAAGGGCATCAAGCCCGCCGAGCTCGACGCCTTGCGGGTGCTCTTCAAGAAGATTTGCGAAGATCCTGAGTATCTGGCCGATATGAAGAAGGCCGGGCAGCCCGCCGAATACATGGACGGCGAAGCTTTTGCGGCCTACATCGCCGGGCAGCAGGCGACCGCTCAAGAGGCCCTTTCCGCAGCAGGGCTGCTCAAGAAATAGTGCTTCCGCTCCCCTAGGGGAGCGGAGGGCTGCACCGCTTCGAAAGGACGTTTCGCATGACAGAATTCATTTTGCCGGCCACTCTCCACCTGTTTGAGCCGTTGAACATCATCCTGATGATCGCGGGCCTCACAGGCGGGATCATCATCGGGGCGCTTCCGGGGCTCTCCGCCACCATGGGGGTGGCGCTCATGGTCCCGGCCACGTTCGCCATGAACCCGACCAGCGGCCTGATCATGCTCGGCGCGATATACGCTGGGGCCATCTATGGCGGCGCGAACTCGGCCATTCTCATCTGCACGCCGGGCACGCCTTCCTCAGTGGCGACCACGTTCGACGGCTGGCCGCTGTGCCAGAAGGGGAGGGCGGATCTCGGGCTGTACACGTCGCTTCTGTCCTCGGCCTTCGGGGGCATTGTGGGCACGCTGTTCCTGCTCTGCCTTGGCGGCTCGCTGGCGCGGTTCGCGCTCCAGTTCGGCGGGCCGGAAAGTTTTTGGCTGTGTCTCTTCGGGCTCTCCACCATCGCGGTGATGACCCCGGACAACATGGGCAAAGGTATCGTTTCCGGCGCGGTGGGCATCTTGGTTTCCACCATCGGGCTCGACCCCAACACCGGCGCGCCCCGCTTCACCTTCGGGACCTATGACCTCTTGCAGGGCGTGTCCGTGATACCCTGCATGATCGGCCTGTTCTCATTCTCGCAAGTACTGTACCTCATAGGTACGGACAAGAGCTTCATTGCGGAGTACCACCCTCACAAGGGGGCGTTCGGCAAGGTGTTCCGGTATCTTGCCGCCCATTGCAAGACGATCCTCGTCCGGTCTTCCGTGCTCGGGACGTGGATCGGGATGCTTCCCGGCGCGGGAGGCGAGATCGCTTCGATCATCTCCTACAACGAGTCCAAGCGGTGGGACAAGGACCCTTCCCGCTATGGCAAGGGGAGCCTTGAGGGTGTCGCCGCCTCTGAAAGCGCGAACAATGCGGTCATCGGCGGCTCGCTCATCCCCATGCTGACCCTCGGTATCCCCGGCAGCGCGGTGGCGGCGGTTATCCTCGGGGCGCTCATGGCCCACGGCATCCAGCCGGGATTCAAGATATTCACCGCATCCGGAGATCTGGCCTATACGTTCATCATGTCCCAGTTCGCGGTGAACCTGCTGATGATCCCCGTCGGCTTCGTGCTGTGCCAATGTATGGCGCGCCTTCTGAGCATCCGGCTTACGCTGGTCGCCATCGGCATCGTGGTGTTGGCCTTCATCGGGGCCTACGCCATCAGCAACAGCCTGGTGGATATATGGGTGGTGCTCGCCTTCGGGCTCGTCGGGTTCTTTGGCGGCAAGGTGGGCATGGACACCGGTGCAATGGCCCTTGGCGTTATCCTTGGGCCGATGATCGAGGAGAACCTTGGAAAGAGCGTGGACTTGTCCCGTTCGGTGGACGGTGGCCTGATGTCCGTCATGTTCGAAGGCTCGATCAATAAGGTGCTCATTGCCGCGCTGCTCTTGTCGTTGCTGACGCCGTTTCTGCTCAAGCTGCGTAACCGCAAGCACGCCGCTCTGCTTCCTGAAGGCCCCCGTCCCGGCTGGAAGACGGATCTGTTCGCGGGGATTGGTTTCCTCGCCATCGCCGCCGCCTTCCTTGTCCAGTACGAAGGTCTGGAAGGGGTCAGCCGTGTCTTTCCCGAAGTGCTGACCATGCTGATCGGCGCGGGCGGAGCGTATTTCGTCGGCAAGGGGTTGTGGCGCCGCTCCCGTGAGGCAGCCGAACCCGAAGGCGGTGAGGCTGTGGCGTGGGGCAAGATCGGCATCATCTGCGCGACCTCTTTGTGCTACGCCGTGCTTATCCCGGTGTTCGGCTTCCTCGTCACCACGATGGGGTTCATCGCTGGCTCCACGCTCATCCTCGGCGATCACAGCCGCGGCCTGCCGCGTCTTGCTCAAACGGCGATCGTATTTGCGATCGGCTTCAGCTTGCTGGTATGGGCGGGCTTTACGCTGCTGCTCAACGTTCCGGTACCTGAGGGGATGTTCCTTTAGCCTGCCGTGTCCGTTGCCTGTTTCCGTGAAACATTCATAACCCGTTCTTAACCCCTGGCCTGACACGTTTTAGAAAGTATAGATTTATCTATATTAAAACGTTCGCATGGAAA
>OOAM01002187.1_pt1 | contig 10398 bp, 9 predicted proteins | sample 1671131 | NCBI WGS metagenome assembly OOAM01 (sample SAMN06348125, study PRJEB24527) | human gut metagenome | biome: human gut; feature: ankylosing spondylitis patient; material: feces | host: Homo sapiens | place: China | collected 2015-10 | reverse complement strand
CCCCCGGCCCGCAGGGGCCGGGGGACAGCCGATTCCACTGGAAAGTCAGCAGGATTGCAGCAGTTCCAGCGGGACGCCGTACCTGACGGCCAGATCCGCGAAGTCCTGCTCAATGGCGGGGCTGATGTCAATACCCTCCCGCTCCGCCTGCCGGGTCAGATGGAACTCGATCTCCCCGGGGATCATGATCTCCCGGAAGCCCGGTGCCGTGGGGGCGGCCTTCAGCTCATCATACATGGCGTCGGTCCGGGCTTTGAAGGTTTCCAGATCCACGAATCTGCCGATGTCGATGGCGCCCATGAAGTACCCCACACCGGAGGGCTCCTTGGGATCCTCGAACATCCGGGGGATTTGGCGGCTGTTGTTGCCGCCGCAGAGGCAGCAGCAGATCACGTCGATAATCAGGGCCAGGGCGTAGCCTTTGGCGCCGCCCAGGGGTGTCAGGGCACCCTTGTTGGCTACAGCGGGGTCTGTGGTGGGGCTGCCGTCCGGAGCCAGGGCCCAGTTGTCGGGAATGGACTTGCCCTCCTTCAGGGCCAGAGCGATCTTGCCCTTGGCCACGGTACTGGTGGCCATGTCCAGCACCAGATCCGGGTACTTGCCGGAGGGCACCGCCACCGTCAGGGGATTGGTGCCCAACATGGCGGTGGCACCGCCGAAGGGAGCCACCAGGGCGGGGGAGTTGCAGATGTTGAAGCCGATCATGCCCTCCGCCGCGGCCTGCATGGCGTAGAAGCCGCCGAAGCCGTAGTGAGAGGCATGATTTACGGTGCAAAAGCTGACACCGTATTCCTTGGCTCGCCGGATGCACGCCTGCATGGCGGCAGTGCCGATGGTGGAGCCCATGCCGTTGTTTCCGTCCATAGAGAACACGGCACCGCTGTCCATGGTGATGGTGGGCTGGGCGGTGGCGGAGGTACACCCCCGCTCGATGCGGGTCACATAACCGCTCAGGCGGGTCATGCCGTGGGAGCGGACGCCCCGCATGTCGCTGAACAGCAGGTTCTTCAGCAGCGTCTCGGCGTCCTGGTGGGACATACCTGCCTTCTCCGCCACCTGAATGCCGAACTGCCGCAGGGATTCGACTGTGTATTTCATGGGAAAGACCTCTTTCTACAGATGTTCTTGCTTCGGCGCAATGGCCGCCCGGCGGCGCTGCATCTCGCCCCGCCAGGCCATGATCTCTTTAGCGGTGACCCTCTCACCCCGGGCGATAGCGGCTTGACAGGGCCCCTTCAAAGCTTCCTCGGCGTCCATGGCCCGGACGCAGGCCTCTGCCAGCTGCCCGGCGATCTCCTGGGGGATGACGATGGCGCCGTGGGCATCCGCATGGATCAGGTCGCCGGGGCGGACCGTCATGCCGCAGATGTCCACCGCTGTGCCGGCCTCTACCATGTGGATGTAGGCGTGGGAGATCAGCACCTCCTTGGAGAACAGGTAGAACCCGACCCTCTTTACTTCCTCGATGTCCCGGACGCCGCCGTCGGTGATGACGCCGATGCAGCCCAGGGCCCGGTGGACCGTGGCCTGTACGTCGCCCCAAAAGGAGCCCACCGGCACCCGGTCCAGGTCTTGAATGGCTGCCACCATGGGCAGGTCGAAGTCCTCATACTGGCGGTAATATGCCTCCATCACCGCGCTGTGGGCCGGCGTGGCCGGCTGCCGGGCGGAGATGACGCCGGTGCGGGCATAGCCCACCATGGGTTTGTCGCTCATGGCGGCGCGCATCCGAAGCTCCGGCCGGGTGAAGCCCTCGGTCCGGCCCCGGACACCAAAGCCCTCGATGGCGTTGCAGATGGTGGGGGTGTCAAACTGGGCCAGGGCGTCCAGCTGTTCCTGTGTCAGAAACGCCATCTCAGTACGCCCTTCCCAGCTGGTCCAGCACGGCGTGGGAGGTCTGCATCACGTTCTTGGCGCCGCTGACGATGTAGTTGAAGTCAAAGTTCATGCACATATAGTTGACACCACGGCGTATCCAGTCGGTGACGAACTTCTCGCTGCAGGCGCCGGAGACGCCGAAGAGCTTGCCGGTGCCGGCCAGGGCCTGGCCGATCTTGTCAAATTGCTCCTGCACCTCCGGGTCGTTAACGGTGTAGGTGCGCTCCGGGGTGTTCATGCTCATGGTGAAGTCGTTGGGTCCCACCACGAAGCCGCTGATGCCGGGGAGTTTGGCAATCTCCGGCAGGTCCTTTACCACGTCAATGTGCTCGATCTGTACAATGGTGAGGATATATTTGTCCGTGTCGGCCACATACGCATTCTTGTCCCAGATGCCGTAGTTGACTGCCCGGCGGGTGCCCATGCCCCGGATGCCGTCAGGGGGGTAGTGGGTGGCGGCGGCGGCCTGCTTGGCCTCTTCCAGCGAACAGACCATGGGTACCACGATGCCGTCCGCCCCCATGTCCAGGATGGCCTTGATGATGACGGGATCGTTCCAGGGCACCCGGACGATGCCGGCGGCGCCGGCGGCCCGACAGGCCATCAGATGGTTCTGGATATCCTTGCGGTCGATGGCGCTGTGTTCGCCGTCGATCCAGATGAAGTCGAAGCCGCAGCCGGCGATCATCTCGGTGACGAAGGGGCTGTCAAAGCCCACGTGGGACCCGATGGCCAGCTTGCCGGCGGCCACTTTGTCGGTGATCTTGTGCGCATTATACATGGGAAATTCCTCCTTTAGTAATACATGAGGGCAAAAAGACGGCAGGTCCGGCCGGTCACCAGCCAGACCTGCCGCTGTGAGGACGCTGGTCAATGGAGATTACTTGAAGTAGTCGGCATAGGCCATCATCTTCTCGTTCTCTTCCTGAATGTAGGCAATAGACTCCTCGGTGTCGAGGAAATAGGGAGTCTGGTTGTAGGCGGTCTTGATCTCCTCGGCATACTCCGGCATCTCAGAGATTTCTTTGAACGCCTGGGCAAATTTCTGGCAGATGGCAGGATCGGTCCCCTTGGGGAACATGACATAGTACATCAGATCGTAGGAGAGATTCACACCCTGTTCCAGACAGGTGGGCACGTCGGGCAGGTAGTCCAGCCGCTCGGAGGTCGTGACTGCCAGATACTTAAAATCACCGGAGGTCACATAATCCTGAACGGTTCCGATGGGATTGATAATAACATCCAACTGGACGCCCAGAAGATTCGCAACACGTTCTGCAGAGGATGAGGCATTGACGATATTCAGCTGCGCATCTTCCTCCACATTCAGTACGACGGATGCCCAGTGAGAGGTGGCTCCAGTGTTGGCGGCGATTTTTACGGTCTGGGGATTGGCCTGGGAATATGCAATCAGCTCCTCCATGGTGTCATAAGGGGCGTCAGCCCGCACGACCACGGCCTCGCCGGAACTCTTTCCCACCACAGCCACGGTCTCAAATGCCTCGGAACCGTAGTCGGCAATGCCGGTGGCCTGGTTGATATTCAGGCAGGTGTGATAAAACAGGCAGGTATAACCGTCGGGAGAGGCGTTCTTGACTTCCTCGGAACCCAGCGCTCCGCCATTGCCGGTGATATTGGTGACGACTACGGTCTCACCCAACACATCCTCCAGATATTTTGCATATGTGCGGGCATTAAAGTCAGTGTCGCCTCCGGCGCCCATGGGAACGATCATGTTGATGGATTTGGTGGGCCAGTCAGTGCCGCCATCCTCCGAAGAGGCGTCATCGGCCGGGGTATCCGGGCTGTTGCCGCAGCCAGCCAGCAGGCTGCACATCATTACGGTTGCACAAAACAGAGAGAACAATTTCTTCCAGGTTTTCATGTTGAATCTTCCTTTCTTGTCATGTTTAACAGCGTCTGCTGTGGTGCACGGTTGGATTCCTCAGGCAGTTGCCTTTTTACGGTCATTTAGCTGCTTGCGAATCGTCAGAACGATGGAGATGGCAGCCGCCACCAGGAACACGCAGGAAATGGGGGATGTCACAAATGTAGAGATGTCACCGTTAGAATACATCAGCGCCCGGCGCAGGTTGGTCTCAATGGTCTCTCCCAGCACAAAGCTCATAATCATAGGTGCCAGAGGAATGTCGAATTTGCTCATGGCATAGCCTACCAGACCGAAGAAAATGATGGACCAGCAGTCGAACAGCCGGTTATTGAGTGCGAAGGCACCGACTACGCACAACACGATGATAATGGGCATCAAATAGTATTTGGGCACCTTTAAAACCTTTGCAAACAGCCGCAGGCCAAACATCTGGACAAGGATCATCAGAATGGAGGCAACCACCATGGCGGCAAACACGCCGTATACCACATCGGGGTGGGTGGTGAACAGCAGGGGACCGGGCTGGACACCGTGGACGATCAGACCACCAAGCAGCATAGCCGTAGCTGCATCACCCGGAATGCCCAAGGTGAGCAAAGGAATCATGGCCCCGCCGATGGTGGCGTTATTGGCGGACTCGGAGGCGACTACGCCGTCAATAATGCCGGTTCCAAATTTCTCCGGGGTTTTGGATTTGTTTTTAATCACTGTGTATGCCAACAGATTGGATGTGGCACCACCGATGCCGGGCAAAACACCAATGCCGGTGCCAATCAGCGCGGAAATCAGGAAATTCCATTTCTGGCTCAAAAATTCTTTTAGGGTGAAGCCGAATCCCTTGCCGGAGAACTGCATCACTTGGCCGGAGCCAGCAGCGAGAGCCTTTTTGTTCGCGGCAGTGCTGAGGATTTCTGAAATGGCATACAGGCCCACCAGCACGGTCAGAATGTCGAAGCCTCCGCGGAGACCGGAAAAGCCGAAGGTATAACGGCTGACGGCATCAATTGGGGCTGCGCCTACGGTGATGAACATAATGCCTAGAGCCGCAGAGATCAGCCCCTTAATCAGAGATTTCCCTGCCAAGCTGGCAATCAGGGTCAGGGCGAATACCGAAACAGAAAAATACTCCGCAGGCCCGAATTTTAGAGCGAAATTAGCAATGATTGGGGAGACAAATACGAGGATCAGAATACCGAAAATCGTGCCCAGAAAAGAGAACACCGTGCCCACACCCAGAGCCTTGTAGGCCTGCCCTTTTCTGGCCAGCGGAGTTCCGTCAAAACAGGTGGCCACAGAGGCCGGCGTGCCGGGAATGTTGATCAGGATGGCTGCAATCAGACCACCGGACACGGCACCAATATAAATTGCCATCAGCAGCGCCATGCCTTTGATGGGCCCAAGACTGTATGTAACCGGCAGAAACAGCGCAATGCCGGTCACTGCGGTCAAACCGGGAACGGAGCCGAAAATAATGCCCACAATGACACCGAGAATCATCAACGCCAGCGTATCCGGTGTTGCGATTGCTGCGATGCCGTCGATAAAAAGATCTAACATGTGATGTCCTCCTCTTATCCGAGAATACCGGCCGGCAGGACCATATCCAGACCGTACACAAACAGGTAATAGACACCGATGGCCACGATAACAGAGAGGATGACAATCACAGGCAGTTTCCGCTTCTGCTTCGGTGTCAGCAGCATCATCGTAGCAAACAGGAACAGGGCCGAGGAGATGAGAAAGCCCAGCACAGACATCAACGCCATGTACACAATCAGAATCGCGAATATGGCAATCAGTGCCTTGGTGTCGGCGTTGCGGTTGGCAGCGTCATCGTCCCAGTCCTCCACCTTGAACGTGCCGTCTTCCTCTGTCGGCTTCGCAGAGGGAGCTGCAGGGGGCGGGTTTTTGCCGGCCCTCAAAGAAAAGACCAGCTGCAAAACACTGAGAACAGTCATTAGAGCGCCGATCACCTTGGGAACAAAAGAGGAATCCACCACGGAGGAGCCGCCATAGGCGTCATAGCTGGGAATTGTAAAAGCCAGCGCGAAGTACGCGACACCTACTATCAGAAAAATTACGCCAACCAGAAGCTCTTTGTTGCGAATCGTTTTTTTCATCCACTCTCACCTCTGAAATCGCATCATGTTCTCGGCTCCTTGGGCACCACCACGGGCCAGGAAGGCTGGCGGCCGGAGAGCACTTCGTCGATGCCCATAGCGGCGTGGAGGCCCATGCGGTCCGTGGTCTCCAGCGTCAGAGCCGCGTTGTGGGGCGTGACCGTCACGTTGGGCAGCTGGAAGAGCGGATCGTCCGGGCTGGGGGGTTCGGTTTGGAACACGTCCAGCCCCGCGCCGGCAATGGCGCCGTTCCGCAGGGCCTCCGCCAGATCCGCCTCCCGGATCAGGTCGCCCCGGGCCGCGTTGATCAGATAGGCCGTGGGCTTCATCATCCCGATCAAACGGCGGTCCACGCTGTTGCGGGTCTCCGGGGTGGAGGGCATGTGGATGGAGACGATGTCGCTGCCGGCGAAGATCTCCTCCATGGTCTCACGGCGGCCCACTTCCGGGTCCCAGCGGTCTGCAGGAAGGAAGGGATCATAGCCGATTACCTCCATGCCGAAGCCGTTGATGGCCTTCTTCGCCACCATGTGGCCGATCTTGCCCAGGCCTAGCAGCCCCAGGGTCTTTCCCTCCAGATCCATGCCCTTGACCCGGTTGCGGATGTCGTAGTCGCCGCGTCTGGCCGCCCGGTCAAAGAAGACCAGCTTCTTGGCGCAGGCCAGGATCAGCATCATGGTGTGCTCCGCCACCGCCACGGTATTGCTCAGGGGACCGTTGGTGACCCAGATGTTCAGCTCCCTAGCCGCGTCCAGGTCGATCTTATCCAGCCCCACCCCGTGCTTGCTGATGACCTTCAGGCGGGGGGCGGCCTCCATGATGGCACGGGTGATATGCTCATTCCGGGCCAGCAGGGCATCACAGTCTGCCACATCCTCCAAAATCGTCTGCTCGTCTGTCCCACGGCCCATTTTTATGGTATAGCCCTTTTCGGCGAGATAGTCTTTTCCGGGCTGAGAAATGTCCGAAGGGATCAGAACTTTCTTTTCCATTCTTGTCACGTCCTCTCTGTTGGTTGTTCGCCTTATTATAAAGCAATCTCTGTGCCAATTTTGGAAAAATCAATGTTTTTGGATGCCACAAAATTTTTGCTGAAACTCCGTTGAGCGGTTTTTCAGATTTTCACAAAAGTGTCTCCAAAATTTTGCAGCCTCAATTGGTTGTTTTCACCGGAGAGTGTTTTATTCGTTCAAAATAGTGTTTTAACTGTTCTAAATCGTCTCAAATAGAACAGACGGCGGCTTGACGTAAAAAGCGGCTTTTGCTATGATGGGCAAAGAAGCACACCGATTTTTGGGAACAGGAGGCTGCTATGGTTCGGATTGCCATCGTCATTCCCTACGCCAGCATGGCAAATCTCGCCTGGGACGTGTTCCAGGAGCACACGGAGCAGATGCGCCTGCAGGCTCTGGACGCCACGGAGTACTCACTGGACATCCTGGTGGCGTCCACGACCCAGGAGCTGCTGCCCCAGTGGCCGGACTGCGACGCCATGATCGCCCGGGGCGCCACCTATCTGGACTTGTGCCGCCGTTCCCTCTCTATCCCGGTGATCGAGCTGATTATCAACGGAACGGACATTGTCAATACTCTATTGCAGCTGCGGCAGAAGTACGGCCCTGTTCCGGCCGCCATCCTGGGAACCCAGAACATGATCCTGGGCGTGGAGAAGCTGGCCCGCCAGCTGGGTGTGGACGTGACGCCGTACTGTTTTCAGGAGAACAGCCTGTTGGAGATCCGCCGTTGTGTGGAGCAGGCAGCCAGAGACGGGAAGCGGGTCATCATCGGCGGCGGCACCGGCTGCCGCCTGGCGGAGGAGATCGGACTGACCTCCATGCTCATTACCTCCGGCCGGGAGGCATTCTGGAACGCCATCTCGGAGGCCAAGCAGCAGGCCAAGATCAGTCAGGTGGAACGGGAGAAGGCCCTGAGCTTCCAAACCATGCTGGACAACGCCTATGAGGGGCTGGTGGTCATCGACCGCAATCAACAGATCTCCTTTTTGAACACAGCTGCCATCCAGATTTTGCAGCTCTCCCGCCGGGAACAGTATCTGGGAAAGCCGGCATCCTCCGTGTTCTCCACCCCGGCGTTGAGCCGCATCGTGTCCGCGACGGAGAACACGGACGAGATTATCGCTTACAAAAACACCCACCTGTCCGTCAAAACGAAAAACATGATGATGCACGGCCTCCGGGCTGGAACTGTGGTTTCCCTGCTGAACGCCGCGCAGATCCAGACCACGGAGGACCAGCTGCGCAAAAAGCTCCACTACAAGGGACACAAGGCCAAGTACACCTTCGGGGACATCATCACCCGCAGCCCGCGGATGATAGCCTGTATCCAGGAGGCCAAGGCCTTTGCCCAGACGGACTCCAACATCGTGGTGGTGGGGGAGACCGGTACCGGAAAGGAGCTGTTGAGCCAGAGCATCCACGCCTGGAGCCGTCGGTCACAGAACAACTTCGTAGCCATCAACTGCGCCGCCCTGCCGGAGAACCTGCTGGAGAGCGAGCTGTTCGGCTATGTGGAGGGCGCCTTCACCGGCGCCACCAGGGGCGGTAAGCCGGGCCTGTTTGAGATCGCCCACAACGGCACCATCTTTTTGGACGAGATCTCGGAGATCCCCCTGGGACTTCAGGGGCGGCTGCTGCGGGTCCTGCAGGAGCGGGAGATCATGCGGCTGGGGGACAGTCAGGTGACTCCCATCAATATCCGGGTGATCGCGGCCACCAACAAGAACCTGGAGTCGCTGGTCCGGGCAGGTAAATTCCGCAGCGATCTCTATTACCGCCTGTATGTCCTGCAGCTGAACCTGCCCCCGCTGCGGGAGCGGCAGGAGGACATCCCGCTGCTGACGCAGAGCTTCCTTCGGAACTTCCAGGCTCGGGAGGGCGACGGCTGTCCGCTGGAACTGAGCGATGGCGACTGCCGTCTGCTGCAGAGCTGCCCCTGGCGGGGAAACATCCGGGAGCTGCAGAATTTCTGTGAGCGGCTGGCGGTGCTTTACCGGCCTGGCGTCTCTGTATCTGGCCTGATCGCCCATCTGCTGGAGAGTGCCGCCTCTCCCGAGACGCCGCCCCCGTGCCCGCCGCCGATGCCGAAGGCCGCCCATACCAGGATCGACCTGTCCTATGAGGAGTTGCTGGCCGTTCTTCAGGAATGCGGCGGGAACCGGACGCAGACAGCGGCAAAACTGGGGATCAGCCGGGGGACACTGTGGCGGCTGCTGAAGAAGTATCAGGTCGGACAGACATGAGCAGAGGCATAGCCCATGACGCATGCCGACTGCGGTTTCCAGAGTATGGGCAGGGGAGGGCAACGCTGATGGACCCCAGCGTACGAGAAAAAGCCCTGTGGCTGTAAAGCCAAAGGGCTTAATGGTTGCTGGTACTCAGTATGTGCAGCATCTGTGCCGCTGGTGGAAGCGGGGCGCCGCTGCAAAGCCTGTCACCCCCACTTTCCTGCCATCACAAGCTTCGTATCCTGTATTCCGGCGTTATAGCCGGAACGCAAGCGATTCCCGACTCCGGCTCACCCCGCTCGAAGGCGCAGTGGAGGACTCAATGCTTGATGCTTGTGCTCCGCCGACAAGCCGAGTCTCCACGAGAAAAGCCCCCTGGCTTTCGCCAGGGGGCTTGATGTTTTTTGCACTTAGTACATGCCGCCCATCTCGCCGCCGGCGGGGGCAGCGGGAGCGGGGGGCTCGGGCTTATCGGCTACCAGGGACTCGGTGGTCAGCACCATGGCGGAGACGCTGGCGGCGTTCTCCAGGGCGCTGCGGGTCACCTTGGCGGGATCGATGATGCCGGCGGAGACCATGTCGCAGTACTCCTCCTTGTAGGCATCAAAGCCGTAGCCGGTCTTGCCGGAGGTGCGGACCTTCTCCAGGATCACAGAGCCATCCAGACCGGCGTTGGCAGCGATCTGACGGATGGGAGCCTCCAGGGCCTTGGCCACGATGCGGACACCGGTCTTTTCGTCGCCCTCCACGCTGGAAAGCAGAGCCTCCACGGCGGGGATCACGTTCACGAAGATGGTGCCGCCGCCGGCCACCACGCCTTCCTCAACAGCGGCGCGGGTGGCGTTCAGCGCGTCCTCGATGCGGAGCTTCTTCTCCTTCATCTCGGTCTCGGTAGCAGCGCCGACCTTGATGACAGCCACGCCGCCAGCCAGCTTGGCCAGACGCTCCTGCAGCTTCTCCTTATCATAATCACTGGTGGTGACAGCGATCTGGTTGCGAATCTGGCCCACACGGTCCTTGATGGCGGTAGCGTCACCGGCACCGTCCACAATGGTGGTGTTCTCCTTGGTGACCTTTACCTGACGGGCACGGCCCAGCATATCCAGCGTAGTGTTCTTCAGCTCCAGACCAACCTCCTCGCTGACAACAGTGCCGCCGGTGAGGATTGCGATATCCTGCAGCATCTCCTTGCGGCGGTCGCCGAAGCCGGGGGCCTTGACGCACACCACGTTCAGGGTGCCGCGCAGCTTGTTGACAATCAGGGT
>OOAM01002183.1_pt1 | contig 10414 bp, 9 predicted proteins | sample 1671131 | NCBI WGS metagenome assembly OOAM01 (sample SAMN06348125, study PRJEB24527) | human gut metagenome | biome: human gut; feature: ankylosing spondylitis patient; material: feces | host: Homo sapiens | place: China | collected 2015-10 | reverse complement strand
CGCGGATGGCCAGGCCCTTCAGCTTCTTGTTGCCCATGGCAGCGCCCAGACCGGCGCCGCCGGAGTTGCCAAAGCTGGTGTTCAGGGTGGAGTAGTCCACCAGATTCTCACCGGCAGGGCCGATGGAAGCGGTCTCGAACTCACGGCCGTTCTGCTCCACCATCCACTTGTTGGCCGCGAACGTACCCTTGCCCCAGATGTCAGAAGCATCCTCGAGGGAGACCTCGTCGTCCTCGATGCGCAGGTAGACGGGCTTTTCGGAGATGCCGGTGATGACGATGCCGTCCCAGCCCGCATACTTCAGCATGGGGCCGATGTGGCCGCCCATGTGGGCGTCGATGATGGAGTTGCCCTTGGACCAGGTGGAGCGGAAGGTGACGTTCATGCGGCCGGAGCAGGGTACGCCGGCACCGGTCAGGGGGCCGACGCCGAAGATGACCTGTGCCTTCTCGTCGTAGGGGTCGAGGTCCATGGGAGCTTCCTCATACATGATGCGGTAGGCCATGCCCATACCGCCGATATACTTATGGTACTTTGCGTCATCCTGCGTGGTGATCTCGCCGGTGGTCAGGTTGACGCGCAGGATCTTGCCTGCCCAGCCATAGGTTTCAGCCATTGTTGTTCCTCCTTACAGGTCCTTGTAAGCAGCCTGTGCTGCGCTGGTAACGGCATCCCAGTCCACGATGGACAGAGCGCCGGACGGGCAGCCTGCCACGCAGGCACCGCAGGCGATGCACTTGGACGACTTGCCGGTCTCGGGGTTGACGGTGGGCATATGCCAGGGGCAGGCCTCGTGGCAGGCGCCGCAGCCGATGCACTTGTCGGTGTCCACCACACGGATGCCCTGGGCATTGGTGGTGATGGCCTTCTGGGGGCAGGCGTTGCCGCAGGCGGGGTCCTCGCACTGGCGGCAGGTATCCGGGAAGTAGACCCAGCAGTTGTCGGTGCCGGACAGCAGGCCGTTGCCGGCACCGTCCAGATTCAGACGGCGCTGGATCTTCACGCGGCTGATGTAAGAGGAGCACACGCCGTCGTTGGTCAGGGTGCAGTTGATCTCGCAGCGCTGGCAGCCGGTACACAGGTCGGCGTTGACCACCAGCAGGCCCTGGGGCAGCGCCCAGGTAGCCACTGCGCCGCTGTCCACCTGCTTCTGCGAGCAGCCGAAGAGGGACAGCATGGATGCGGAGAGGGTGAGCCCTGCAAGGCTCTTGCCCGAGATCTTCATAAATTGACGGCGGGTCATGTCAGCCGTCAGAAAATCAGTTTTTGCCATAGGTTTCCATTCCTCCGTGAGGTCACTCTGCGCAGAGCACCTCGGTTACATAGAAATAAGAATTGTTGACGATGTCCGTGACCGCCGTGGACGTAATGGTTGCACCGGAAAGCGCATCCACCTGGGTCATGTCAGCGCTGACCGTGTCGGCCGCACTGCCCTGGGTGGTCAGATCAGCGGCCTGCAGCTTGTACTCGGCCTGCTTTTCAGCGGACCAGTCTGCATAAGGCACTGCCTGTTTCTCGCCGTCCTGCGCGCTCTTGCTCAGACACGCCGCGTACAGCTTGCGCCGTGCCACAGCCTCAGCACTGTTGTCCATCGGGGGGATGAGCGCGTCGTCCATCGGCTGGCCGTTCAGGGCCGAGAGGGTCAACCCGGCTTCGTACATTTTCCGGGTAGCCTCAGCCTCCGGGGAGGTATCGCCCGCACGCCATGCGGCGGGGTCGAAGGCCTCAGCGGGGGCAGCGTCGGTCTCGGCGCTGCCTGCGGCAGCAAAAGCCGTGCCGGTGGCCGGGTCGGTCACAGTGTAGCGCTTGCCTGCCAGCGTGAAGGGAGCTGCGCCCTGGTACTGGGCCGTGAACTCCGGGTTCTCACACTGAGCACCCAGGCTGTCGGTCTCGGCCTGTGCCAGGATCTTCACATCCAGCACATTGCCGTCGCGGTCCAGCGTCACACCGGCCTGCACCTCGCTCTGGAAGCCCTGCTTGCTGCCCACCACATAATACGTGGTGTCATCCAGCTGGTACACCGCGCTCACACCATAGGTGGCAGCGTCGGCATCTGCCAGCGGCAGGGCCGTTCCGGCCACCGTGGTGCGGCTGTGCATCAGCCCGCCAAGGCCAAGCGCCATGGCAAGCGTTGCCGCACCCATGGCCGCATAGCCGGGCAGCCGCCTGCGCCACAAGGACTGCGGCGCATGATTTGCCTGCTTCAATTGTATCACCTGCCTGTTTGATTCAGCTGTGCCCGGAACTCCCGGGCACGAAAATAGCCGTTCCACCTGCTGCAACAGTGCGGAACGGTTTCTTCGTTATAAGAATAACATCTTTTCCATCGGTTAGTCAACGCATACGCACAAACAATGCCCTACAATTGCTCTCAAAAGCTCTTGCCTCTTGGTGAAATCATTTCTTTTGCCGGATGAACAGTTTCAATCCATATTCCTCTGCCAGCTCCAGCGACTGTACCGTGGGCATACTCTTGCTCACCAGCGCGGGCACACCGGCCCGGATGGCCTTGCGCACCATATCCACCGGCACCCGGCCGCTGGTAAAGAGCACACACTCCGCCAGCGGCACACCCTCTGTCAGGGCGCAGCCCACGGCCTTGTCCAGCGCGTTGTGGCGGCCCAGATCCTCACACCGGTACAAGATCTTGCCCGCACGCAGCAGCAGGCAGCTGTGCACGGCATGGGTAGCACGGTAGAGCGGCAGGCCCTGCCCCATGGCATCGGCCAGCGCATCCACCCATGCGGCAGGGATCTCCCGCTGAGGCACCGGGGCCAGCGGCGGCAGCTGCACCGGGCTGGCCAGCGTCAGGTTATCGGTGCAGCAGCTGGGCACCTCCTGCCCGGCCTGTTCCGCTGCCGCCAGCGGGTGGCGCAGCTGAACGCTTATTTTGAGCCCCTGTGCGCAGACGGCCACCCGCTCCACCTCGTCAGCAGAGTTGATCCAGCCCTCGGTCAGCAGGCGGCCCAGCGCCAGCTGCGGCAGCAGCTCCGGCGTGCAGACCACCCGGAAGGCTGGCTGTTCGTTGACCAGAATGGCTGCGGCGTGCTCTGCCGCCAGTGTCCGCTCGGTGCCATCGGGCATCCGGACGCTCTCTGCCCCCGGTGCTGCACCGAATTGATCCATGATCTGCATTGGGTGTTCCTCCCCTGTCTGTTTTACTCTGCCCCTATTGTAACACGCTTTTGCCCCGCTGAAAAGCGCCTGTGCCCTCTGGAACAAACTGTTGATCCGTGTCGTTTCCATTTTTCCCGGCTTTGTGGTATACTACTGTAAAATGACAGAAACCATATCCCAGTACCGAGGTGGAATCCAAATTGAAGCATCTCTTCCGCTCCCTCACGCGGGCACGCCGGGCCTACAAGGACACCCGGAACCATGCCCTGACCCTGTTGCGCCGGGCCTCCGCTGCCGTTCTGACAGCCGTGCTGGTGTACAAAGCCCTGACCTATCTTTTGTTTCTGCCCGCCATGAATGGCATCTGGTCGCTGACACTGCGCTGTTCGCCGGTGAACTACCTGACCAACAACAGCGCGCATCAAATTTTTACCTCCCCGACCATTTTAGGCGGGATCGTGCTCATCGTCCTTCTGGCGGCGTTCTGGAACCTGTACGGCTTTTCCATCCTCCTGCACGGGTTCGAACTGGCCCGCCGGGGTGAAACACTGCGTCCTGTTTCCCTGTTCGTCCGGTCGCTGGGGGATATCCGCCACGTCCTGCTCCCCAAGAACTGGCCCATCCTGCTTTACTGCGCCCTGCTCATCCCCTTTACCGATGTATTCGTGACCTACAACTATATCTCTCAGCTGGCTGTGCCGGAGTACATCCTTGGGCTTGTCCGGGCAAAGCCGCTCTATCTGGTGCTTTTTCTTCTCATTCTGGGTGCGGCATTCCTGTTTACCCTGTTCTGGGTCCTGGTGCTCCCCCTCTTTACGCTGGAACGCAAAAGCCTGTGGGAAGCCGTTCAGGAGAGCGCTGCCCATGTCAAAACACAGCTGCCCCGGCTGGCCGGTGTGCTGCTGCGGTGGAACATCAGTGCGCTGGTCCGGTCTGTTCTGGTCTTTTTCGGAGCTTCCCTGCTGGTTTACAGCGCGGCAGCGCTGATCGGCCTACGGAGCACCCGCGCCATGCTGCTGCTCGCCCGTGCGCTGTATCTGTTGGAGATCCCCTTCTTCGGCTTTTTGCTGGATTGCAAGGTCACCACGGCCCAGTGCACCATCATCGCATCCCTCTACGATCGCTGCCGTGACTGCCCGCCGGAAAAGCTGCCGGAAGGCAAACCGCACCGCTTTGGCGGCTGGCCCCTGCTTACCGCCGCAGTGGCCGGGGTCACACTGGTCACCGGGCTGATGGCAGTCTACCTCTATGCCCTGCCCCAGGACGATGCCCTGCTCACCGCCGTGGGCGGCGTGACCCCGCTGGTCACCTTCCACCGGGGCGACTGCACCGTGGCCCCGGAAAACACCCTTCCCGCCTTCCGGTCGGCCATCCTCAAGGGCGGTGACCGCATCGAGCTGGATGTGCAGATGACCAGCGACGGCGTGGTCGTGGTGACCCACGATTCAAACCTGAAACGCTGCACCGGCAAAAACGCAAAAGTCTATGATCTGACCTACGCCGAAGTGGCACAGCTGGACGCGGGCCGCTGGTTCAGCAGCCGCTTTGCCGACACCCGGATCCCCACCCTGGAACAGGTGCTGCAGCTCTGCCGGGGCCGCATCGGCCTGAACGTGGAGCTCAAGCCCAGCGCCGCCACCCCTGCTCTGGAGGCTGAGACTGTACGCCTGCTGCGGGAATACGGCTTCGACAGCTCCAACTGCGTCATCACTTCCCAGAGCTACGAGACCCTGCACAAGGTCAAGGCGCTGGCCCCCGAGTACCCCACCGGCTACATTCTGGCTCTGGGCGTAGGCAACTACTACGACCTGCCCGATGCCGATTTTTTCAGCGTGGAGACCACCTTTATCACCTCCGGCATGGTCAACGCCGTCCATCTGCGGGGCAAGACTGTGTCTGCCTGGACCATCGACCGCGAAAAGGTCGCCACCCACATGCTGGAGCTGGGCGTGGACGACCTCATCACCGACAAGCCCGACATGGTGCAGGACCTGCTGGCCCGGAATCAGCAGGTGGACGACAGCCTGATCGACTTCCGTGACCTGCTCAACGCCCTACTCCACCCGGAGCAGCCTGCCGACTCCTCCGATGACGCGGAGGAGACCATCACCGATGCCGTGGAAGACCCGGAGGAGTTCGTGGACGCGGCGTAACACAGCCCCCTCTTTCTTGCGGCATCATTGAACCAACGGTCTGTAAAAGTAAAACATCCCCGCACGGCCTGCCGAAACAGGAAGTGCGGGGATGCCTTTTTGTTCAGAGGAATGGGTTATAGAACCTTCCAAAGCGGATGGTCACGGTCAGGCTGATGAGCAGCAGGGCCGCGCCCACGCCCAGGGCAATGAAGTCCCGCCGGGCAAAGGGGCGCTGGGTATACCAGGTGCGCTTGCTGTTCTTGCCGAAGCCGCGCAGCTCCATCGCATTGGAGATGGTGTCGATGCGGTTCAGGCTGGTCAGGATGAGCGGCAGCAGGATGTTGACAGAGTTCTTCATCCGCTTGAAGAAGGGCTCCTTTTTGCCCAGCTCCACGCCGCGGGCCTGCTGGGCCTGGCTGATGCTGTGGTAGTCGCGCTGGATATCGGGGATGTAGCGCAGGGCAATGGCCACCGAATAGCCGACCTTATACGAGATGCCGATGCTGTTCAGGCTGGCAGCAAACTCGCTGGGGTCGGTGGCAGAGATGAAGAGGATGGCCACCGGCAGGGCCACAAAATATTTCAGGCTGATGTTGACCATGTAGAACAGCTGTTCCGCTGTCAGGTCATACCGCCAGAACAGGTGGCAGAGCACCGTGCGGGTGCCGTACAGGGTGGTCCCCTGATTGGGATCGAACAGGAAGATGAACAGGTTGTTCAGCAGCAGGAACACCAGCATGAAGGTCATCATAAACCGGACTTCCCGGAATTTGATCCGGCTCAGCCTGAAGGCCAGCAGGCTGACCACCAACAGGCCCAGCAGCACCCAGGTGTTGTAGGTGATCATGCTGGCAAAGGTAAACAGCAGGAAGAACGCCAGCTTGGTGGTTCCGGTCATCTTGTGGATGACGCTCTCCCGGGGGAGATAATTCAAAACAGTCTTAGCGGCCACCCTCTCTCACCTCCCGGTCCTGCTCAATAAATCTCTCTACAAATTCCTGTGCGGGCGCAATGCCGCAGCGGTTGGCCAGCGTGTACAGGCTGGTCTCCTTCAGGGCAGCCTGCTCCACCAGCGCGGGGTCACACAGAACGGCGGCCGCGGTGCGGTCGGCAATGAGCCGTCCGTCGCAGAACACCAGTGCGCGGCGGGTGTATTCCAGCATCAGGTGCATGTCATGGGTGATCATCACCACCGTCACGCCCCGGGCGTTCAGGCCCCGCAGGAACTCCATGATGTCGGTATAGTGCCGGAAATCCTGCCCGGCGGTGGGCTCATCCAGAAGGATGAGCTCCGGGTCAAGCACCAGCACGCTGGCAATGGTCACCCGCTTTTTCTGGCCGAAGCTCAGTGCCGAGATTGGCCAGTTCCGGAAAGGATACAGGCCGCAGACCTTGAGGGTCGCCTCCACCTTTTCCCGGATCTGTTCCTCGGTCAGGCCGGAGCGCTGCAGACCCAGAGCCACCTCATCGTAGATCATGGTCTTGGAGATCATCTGGTTGGGGTTCTGCATCACATAGCCGATGTGCTGGGCACGGCGGCGGATGTTCTCCTCAGCCAGCGGCTTGCCGTTCAGGAAGATCTCGCCCGCGTCCGGGGTCTCGAAGCCGCAGATGAGCTTGGAGAGGGTGGATTTGCCCGCGCCGTTCCGGCCCACGATGCTCACCATCTCCCCCTTGCCGATCGAGAAGCTGACATCCCGCAGGGTCTGCTGGCCCTTCTGATAACCAAAGCTCAGGCTCTTTACCTCCAGCAGCGGCTCCCGTTCCGGCTGCGCGGCGGGCCGGGGCCGGGCCGTGAACCAGTCCCGGAGCTTCTGGGTGTCGGTATCGTCCAGCACAAGGCTGTCCACATGGGCGGGGTGCTTGTCCGGAGTGATATCCACCCCGGCATAGCGCAGAGCCGTGACATACAGCGGCTCCCGGATGCCGTTTTCCGCCAGCATGCTGCCCGAGAGCAGCTCGTCCGGACGCAGGTCTGCCAGAATGGTGCCGCCGTTCACCAGCACGATGCGGTCCACGTTCCGCCAGAGCACATCCTCCAGCCGATGCTCGATGATGAGCACTGTGGTGTCAGTCTTTTTCTGGATCTCGTCGATCAATTCAATGGCCTGCTTGCCCGCGGCGGGATCGAGGTTGGCCAGCGGCTCATCGAAGAGCAGGATCCTGACCTGATCCACCATCACGCCCGCCAGGCTCACCCGCTGCTTCTGCCCGCCCGAAAGCTCGTGTGGCGCATAGCCGAGATGGTTCTCGATGCCCACCAGCTCGGCGGCATGGCGGGTGATGGCGTGCATCTCATCCTGCGGGGTGCAGCTGTTTTCCAGTGCAAAGGCAATGTCCTCGCCCACGGTCAGCCCGATGAACTGGCCGTCCGGGTCCTGCAGCACCGTGCCCACATGGGCCGAAAGCTCAAAGAGGCTGCTGTGAGGCGCATCCACACCGTCTACGGTCAGGGTGCCGGTGCACGCGCCGGGGTTGGAAAACGGGTTCAGCCCGTTGATGCACCCCGCCAGCGTACTCTTGCCGCTGCCGGAGGGGCCCGCAATGAGCACCCGTTCACCCGGGTAGATCTCCAGATCGATATCGGTCAGGGTAGGGCGCTTCTGGGCGCGGTACTGGAAGGAAAAGTTGCGGAATGAGATGATGGGTTTACGTTCTGCCATGGGTATGGTACCTCAGCTGTTCATCAAAAAAGCCTTTCCAACGGGCCGGACGGCGCAGATGGAAAGGCCGGGTTTCATGCGGGGATCACTCCTGATCCAGAGAGCCCTTCTTGGCGATGGTTCTGGTGTAAGCCAGCACTAGCAGGCCGCCCACCACCACAGCGGTGATACTGTTGGACACTGCGGCAAATGCACCCTGTGCAAACACCTTCTTGACGGGCTCGGCGTAGATGGCAATATCCAGCACGGGGGCCACCAGGATCCAGGCCAGCAGATGGGCCACGATATTGGCCAGCGCAAACAAAGCTGCCTGCTTCTTGCTGAACTCGCCTTCCTGCAGGTTCAGCTTCTTGGAGAACAGGCCCACCACAACGCCCACAAAGGCGGAGGCGATGACCCAGCTCCACCAGGGGCTGCCGCCCCAGGACAGGTCGATGAGGGTGTGGCCGATGAAGCCGATCAAGCCGCCGGCCACGGGGCCGTACATGGCAGCCAGCAGGGCCAGAACGGCGTACTGCAGGCTGATGTTGGTGTTGGGCACCGGGCTGGGAATGGCCACAAAACGCCCCAGAACAAAGAACAATGCCGCGCCGATACCGACAGCGACAACGGTCTTGATGCTGCTGTTGTTATTTTTCATATTCTCTCTCCTCTTTTATTCCGCGGATGCGGGGTTTCTTGCAAGGCATCGTTAGTATACGACACCCTCTTGAGCCTTGTCAATGGACAATCCGCCCGCTTTGCAGAAAAAAGGCTGCTTTCCTGCATTTGGGGGCGAATGCCTTCCCGCCCTGTGCAGCAAAAAAGAGCACCCGCGCCTGCCGGAGCGGATGCCCTGTGAATGCTGATTCGGTTTTGGCCCAAACCTTAGTTCTTAGCGGTCAGGCTGAAGGTGCTCAGGGTCTGGAAGGTGGTCACGATAACATTGATGTTGTTGACGATGGAGCTGCCTGCGGAGAACACGCGGGCGATGTAGTTGAACAGCTTGCCAACGTTCAGGAACACGTCCCAAGCGGTAGCCTCGGTGGTTGCGCCACCCTGCAGGTACACCATTTCGTTCTCATCGATCGCAGCAAAGTTAGCGGGCATTTTGATCTCATTGTTCATCATAAAGGGGATTCCTCTCTTTCAAATCAATCTATACTTACCGTCTGCACCAAACCAAGTGCACCGGCACCAGAACCAGACCATGGTTCCTCCGACAGGAACGGGCAGGGGCACGAGTTCCGCATTCCCTCCGGAATTGTTCCCATATATAGGTTATACGATAAATATTCGGATTTGTCAATCGAATTTCCGGAATTTTTACCATTCTGAGCCAAAAGTGGATACCCACAACACAGAACACCTGCCATTTCGACAGCTTTCCACAAAATATCCGCTGCCGCACGATCCTCGGGCGCGAAAAATTCCTTCGTCCGCACGGCAGCACACAGATCCGTTCCACCCTGCGGCATTTCCCGGGCAAAAATCTGGCAAAAAATGCCCCCGCGCCCCCTACACAAACCGGAGCGGTTGTGCTATGATAAGGCTGAAAAATCGGTTTGGCAAAGCCAACCGCAAGGAGATGTCTTGGATGTCTGATCTGATGGAAACATTACGGCAGGAGGGCATCAGCCCCGACCTGCTGCGCGCTGTGAAAGAATACCGCGCCGCTCACGCTCTGCCCGAGGCCCTGCGCCCCCGCATCCCGGCTTCCGGCTTTACCTATTATGGCCGGGAGGTCTGGGAGCAGGCACTGGCGGCCCTGCTCTGCGGCGAAAACCTGCTGCTGGCCGGCGGCAAGGCCACCGGCAAAAATGTGTTGGCTGAAAATCTGGCCGCCGCTTTTGGCCGCCCCGCATGGGACATCTCGTTCCATGTGAACATGGATGCAGCCTCCCTCATCGGCATGGACACCTTTGTAGATGGGGCGGTCACCTTCCGGCCCGGGCCGGTCTACCGCTGTGCCCAGTGCGGCGGCTTCGGCGTGCTGGACGAGATCAACATGGCCAAAAACGAGGCCCTGGCCGTCCTCCACGCTGTGCTGGACTTCCGCCGCGCCATTGATGTGCCCGGCTACGAACGCATCCCGCTGGCCGAAGAGACCCGCTTCATCGCCACCATGAACTATGGCTACGCGGGCACCCGGGAGCTGAACGAGGCCCTGACTTCCCGCTTTGCAGTCATCCAGATGCCCACCATCACGGAGGAAAACCTTGAAAATCTGCTGCGGGCCCAGTTTGCCGTGCTCTTCCTCGACCTGCAAAAGAAATGCGACAGCGCCGAAATTTCCACCAAAGCGCTGGATCTGCGCGGAATGCTGGACGCTCTGCGCCTGATGCGCCGGGGCGTGGCTGCGGGGCCTGCGCTGGACATGGGCATCACCAACAAGGCCTTTGATTCCTACGAGCAGGGGCTGATCCGGGACGTGATCGCCGCCCGCATCCCGGCCAGCCTGACGGCTGAAAAGCTGTTCCGCTGATGGATGCCCGGAGTTATACCGCCGAGGAGCGGCGG
>OOAM01002181.1_pt1 | contig 10418 bp, 5 predicted proteins | sample 1671131 | NCBI WGS metagenome assembly OOAM01 (sample SAMN06348125, study PRJEB24527) | human gut metagenome | biome: human gut; feature: ankylosing spondylitis patient; material: feces | host: Homo sapiens | place: China | collected 2015-10 | reverse complement strand
CAGGAGGGGGTAGATCGTTATGACGGTAAACACATCAAGCATTATACTTTCTCGGATGACAGTATGAAGCTGGACTCACGGATAGCTTTGAACTGGCTTTATATGGATCAGGAAGATGTATTATGGGTAATCGGGCAGAAAGGACGTATTTTCAGGTATGATTCACAACATGATAAATTTGAATTGGCTTATGTACACCCTGAATTGATCCGAAATAAGTTTCAAGCATTTCTTGATTATGGTTATCTGGACAAGAATGATCATATTTGGCTATGTTACAAAGATACAATTACCTGGTATAATATTCGTACTGGAACAACACAACATATGCCAAAGCCTGTCGATGGTGCAATATCTACTATTGAGCAGGCTGATGGCGGTCATTTTTTTATCGGTACGGGAAGCGGTTTGTTTTGTGTCGGGATAGAAAAGGGAGAACTGAAACAAATTCCTGATGAAGTAGTAAAAAGCATCGTTACACCTGTTCACGAACTGTATTACCATACTGTGTCAAAGCAATTATTTGTGGGTAGTTATAAAGAAGGGATACTTATATATGATATTGGTAAAACCCAAAAAATCACTCCTTGTTATGCACCAAACAATGTGGAAGTTAATCAGATTGTTGCTCTGAACGCTGATGAGTTGTTGATAGCTACGGGTGGAAAAGGAGTATATAAGCTGAATGTAAATACTTGTAAGAGTGAACCTTATATAACGGCTGACTATAGCAGTTATAATGGAATGAACGGAAACAATATCAATGATATCTATGTGGATGAGGAGGAGCGTATTTGGCTTGCCAATTATCCTACTGGTATTACCATTCGTAACAATCGTTATGGAAGATATGATTTGATAAAGCATTCTCTTGGCAATAACCGGTCGTTAGTGAATGATCAGGTGCATGATGTGATAGAAGATAGTGACGGTGACCTTTGGTTTGCAACTAGTAATGGAATTAGTTTTTATCAGACCGATACAAGAGAATGGTGTTCTTTTTTTAGTTCTTTTGATCCGGTGCCGGATGATGAGAATCATATCTTCTTGGCGTTGTGTGAAGTCTCTCCTGGTGTGATATGGGCTGGTGGTTTTACGTCTGGAATTTATAAGATAGAAAAGAAGAAAGGGTTTAAAATAAGCTATCTTTCGCCTGCGGCCATTGCAGGAATACGTCCTGACCAATATATTTATGACATTAAAAAGGATTCGAGCGGTGATGTATGGTCCGGTGGATATTATCATTTGAAACGCATTAATCTTGAGACTAAAAATGTTCGTTTGTATCCGGGAGTAAGTTCCATCACCACCATTCTGGAGAAAAATGCCCGTCAAATGTGGATTGGTACAAGAATGGGACTCTATCAGCTTGACAAGCAATCCGGTGTTTACCGGTATATTGACTTGCCTGTTGAATCTCCTTATATATGTGCATTATACCAGAGAGAAGATGGTATCCTGTATATTGGTACTCGTGGAGCAGGTCTTCTTGTTTATGATATCAATAAAAAGAAGTTTATTCATCAGTACCGAACTGATAATTGTGCACTGATTTCTGATAATATTTATACGATTATTCCGCGTCAGGATGAAAATCTCCTGATGGGTACGGAAAATGGTATTACGATTTATTCACCTAAAGATCATTTTTTCCGTAACTGGACACGGGAGCAGGGACTGATGAGCGTAAATTTTAATGCCGGTTCTGCCACAACTTACAGTAACAGTACGCTTGTCTTTGGTGGCAATGATGGTGCTGTTAAGTTTCCGACAGACATAGAAATACCTGAGCCATATTATTCGCGTTTGTTATTACGGGATTTTATGATAGCTTATCATCCTGTCTATCCTGGTGATGACGGATCTCCCTTGAAGAAGGATATTAACGAGACTGATTGTCTGGAATTGGCCTACGGTCAAAATACTTTTTCGCTTGATGTGGCTTCCATAAATTATGATTATCCTTCTAATATTCTTTATTCATGGAAAATCGACGGTTATCATAAAGAGTGGACCCGTCCGAGTCAAGATAATCGGATTGTTGTTAGAAATCTGCCTCCTGGCAGTTATACGTTACAAATTCGTACTGTATCTAATGAGGAGAAGTATAAAACTTATGAAACAAGGAGTATTCAGATCATTATTACCCCTCCGGTGTGGGCCAGTATGTGGGCAATGGTGGGGTATGCAATTCTGGTGGTCTTGATTATGATTATCATATTCCGTGTTATCATGTTGCATAAACAAAAGAAGATTTCTGATGAGAAGACACGTTTTTTTATTAATACTGCTCATGATATACGTACGCCGCTGACATTGATAAAAGCACCGCTGGAAGAAGTTGTTGAAAACCATATGGTGGCAGAGAAGGCATTACCCCATATGAATATGGCCCTAAAGAATGTGAATACATTGCTTCAGCTGACAATCAACTTGATAAACTTTGAACGGATCGACGTATATTCGTCTACTCTTTATGTTTCTGAGTATGAATTGAATTCTTATATGAATGATGTTTGTGCTACTTTCCGCAAATATGCTGAGATGAAGCGTGTCAGATTTGTTTATGAGAGTAATTTTGATTATTTGAATGTGTGGTTTGATAGTGACAAAATGGGGTCTATCTTGAAGAATATTTTGTCAAATGCGTTGAAGTACACGCCAGAGAATGGTAGCGTGTGTATTTGTGCTTGCGAGGAAGGGAATACTTGGAGTATTGAGGTAAAGGATACAGGAATTGGTATTCCTTCATCTGAACAGAAGAAATTATTCAGAAATTGTTTCCGGGGTAGTAATGTAGTCAATTTGAAAGTGACCGGAAGTGGGATTGGATTGATGCTGGTATATAAACTGGTTAAGTTGCATAAAGGAAAGATCCATATTCAAAGTGTTGAACATCAGGGAACATGCGTGCAAATTACTTTCCCGAAGGGAAATACCCATTTGCATAAAGCAAAGTTTATCTCTCCAAAAACGCCGAATGAACGTATGGATGCTGTTGTACTGGGGGGAACTTCTGACTTGCCGGTCTTGGAGGCACCTCAGATAAAAACCTCTTTACAGCGTATTCTGGTAGTGGAAGATAATGATGATTTGCGTAATTATCTTGTGGATATGCTTATGGCAGGGTATAATATCCAGTCCTGTTCCAATGGCAAAGATGCGCTTGTCATTATAAAGGAGTTTAATCCAGATCTTGTTATATCCGATATAATGATGCCTGAGATGAGTGGAGACGAACTGTGCTCAGCTATCAAAACGAGTGTGGAAATGTCTCACATTCCAGTCATATTGCTGACTGCGTTAGGGGATGAGAAAAATATACTCGGAGGACTGGAAATCGGAGCAGATGCCTATATAACCAAGCCATTCAGTGTGGGTATACTAAAGGTGACTATTAAAAACATATTGGCAAATCGTGAATTGCTCCGTCAGGTCTATAATAGTATCGAAAATAAAGAAAAGCATTTACCTGTCAATTGTACTAATACTTTGGACTGGAAATTCATAGCTTCAGTCAAGGAATGTATAGAGAAGAATATGGGAGATTTGGACTTTGGGGTAGATGTACTCAGTAATCAGCATCATATGAGTCGAACAAGTTTCTATAATAAACTGAAAGCGCTGACCGGTTATGCTCCGGCTGACTACATCCGGATGATCCGTTTGCAACGTGCAGCACAATTATTAAAGCAGAAAGAATATACAATAACGGAGATTGCTGAAATTGTCGGGTTTTCGGATGCGAAGTATTTCAGGGAGGTATTTAAGAAGTATTATAATGTCAGTCCAAGTAAGTTTGTGAATTCGGATCAGGAATAGAGTAGACGAGATATCGTTTTATACCATTGTTGTTTCTTATAAACTTTTGGAGAGGATTATAGGACGCTAAATTCGAAAAAGAAGAAGATGTCAAAAGCAAGATAAATGTATCATCCTGCTTTTGACATCTTCTTTTTTTAATAGATTATTTATAATAACTTGTTGGAGCCGAGTATGATCAGCATTGTATATCCCAAGATAAGTCCTATAATTCCCATAATGATACCTACCTTTTCCATATCTTTTTGCTGAATCATTCCTGTGGCATGTGCCAGGGCATTAGGTGGTGTACTAATTGGTAATATCATTGCCAGCGATGATCCGATGGCGACTCCAATTAATAAAGTCTCTACACCTCCCAACGATGACAGGTTTTCACGCATGCTGATTCCGGCAATGGCGAGAATAGGGACGAGTAATGCTGCGGTGGCTGTGTGTGAAATAAAGTTGGCCATAGCATAGCAAATCAGTCCGGAACCGACAATCATCAGTACAGGGGGCCATGTGCTGAATGGGATGGCTTCGATCATATGCTTTGCCAGTCCGGTCTCTTGCAAGGCTACGCCCAATGCGAAGCCGCCGGCTACCATCCAGAGTACACTCCAGCTGATCTCTTCCAGGTCACGTTTGGTAATAACGCCTGTTATACAAAAAACAGCTACCGGAATCATTGCCACTACATTGGAGTTTACTCCTGTAAATTTGTCGAACATCCACAATAGAACCGTTATAGCAAAGGTGATATAAACCACAATGGAGCGCCAGTCTTTCTTTGCTTCACCTTCAATTTGCAGTTCGATGCTCTTTTGTTTGAATGGAAACAGTCGTAAGAGGATAAACCAGGCTATAAACAGTACAATAATAGTGTAAGGCAACATAAAGCTCATCCATTCTCCAAAACCGATATTCAGATTTAATCCTTCCGGATCATTCAAATACTTTAAAGCAATGGCGTTAGGTGGTGTACCGATAGGAGTTCCCATACCACCTACATTGGCAGCAACGGGAATGGCCATAGCCAATCCGATTTTCCCTTTTCCATCTGCCGGGAGTGCTTTTAATACGGGAGTAAGGAAGGTAAGCATCATGGCCGCCGTAGCCGTATTGCTAAGAAACATGGAAAAGACAGCTGTAACGAGGATGAATCCCAATAGCACATATCGTGATTGTGTTCCGAAAGGTCTCAGCATAACTCGTGCCAACAATACATCCAGTCCACTTTTGGTTGCTGCGATGGCAAGAATAAATCCACCTATAAACAGCATGATGATAGGATCGGCAAAGCAATGCAGGATAGACTTATATTTGACTGTCTGTCCTAATTCCTCCGCAGGAGTATTTTGGGTTAAGAACCATAAACTACTGTCGGAAACGGTAAGTAATAATAGTACAACAATAAGAACGGAAGTGGTCCATGCCGGAACAGCTTCGAACACCCACATGAGTGTGGCGAAAATGAAAATGGAAATAAGTCTTTGTTCTATAACGGTCAACCCTTCTATTCCAAAAGTATCAATGGGAAGGAACCATAAAATAAGAGAGAGGGTAATAGCTATGGTTAACTTTATACATCGGGCCACTGTCTGATTCTTTGCTAACCGTTTAGCTTTCTTTAAGTCCTGATAAGCTTCTACTAGGTGGAAGCCGTGAAAAATCTTGTACATAATATTAGAATGAGATAAAATTAAAAAACGTTTGCAAAATAACTTTTTATTTTGTATTTAGTTAGTCTGACGTTAAAGATTTCTTTTATTTAACATATTTATTAAAATTTTATGCAGATGACTTGCTGTATTGAAAAAAGTAGTATTTTTGCCGCCGCTTTTGGAAAATGCATTTATAAAGTTTCCAATATTCAGTATTATTTTAATCAAAAAACATGAATTATTCTTGCAGAAAAACCATCGTTCCTATTATAATAGGAACATTACTTTCAGGCGCCTGCTCGAACGATGAACCAACCGGGGGAAAAGGCCATCAACAAACTTATTCAGTGGTATTAAAAGGAATTACGGTAGCAGGAGAAGAATCTTCTGAAGAGCTCAAAGATGTATCGGTTTTCCAGTTTAGTGACGGGAATTTATATAAAGAGGAACAGCTGACTCCCGGGCAAGGCGGACAGTCGGAGATTTCTGCGGTCAGCGGATCTCGACTTTATTTTCTGACCGGACTGGAGATTCCTGCCGGAGAGAAAGCTAAAAGTGAAGAAGAATTTCGTAATACGATTATCGGTGAAGGATTGCATGATAATTCTGCGCCGGATTTCATGGCGGCTGTAGTCGAATTGGAGAGCGGAGTAGTGACACGCAGCAATGCGGAGGTCAATGTAATTATGAAACGCGGTGTGGCGCGCATTGATTTGAACACAACAGCCGACAGCAAAACGCAGATAAAGGAAGTCATCGTAGAGAATGCTCCTGCCGAGACTTTACCATTCCTCGAAAATGTCCGGGCGTCGGATAAAACGGTGAGCTATCGGAAGGAGTTCTCTTCTGCATTCGATGGCAAGCAAGAGGGGGTATTCCGTCTGTTCGAAAGCACACGTCCTGTCAATATCATCTTGCGTGGAACCTATGGTGAAGTCCCTATCAGGTTAAAAGTCAAATTACCAGTTGTCGAACGCAATAAAGTATATGAATTGGCAGTGCTCAATGTGGGAGCTGAAGTGACAGGCGTTTTTGAGATCAAACCGTGGGAAGAAGGGGAAACGATTGTCGGAAAGCCTGATACGAACCAACGTCTTTTGCTTAATGCGTCGAAATCCAGGATTCCGGAAGGGGTGAAGGTAGACTATGAGAATAATATACTGGAAGTGCCTGCTACAGGTGCTGATGACATGACGCTGGCGTTCGTTACAGACACTCGTATCGATATTTCTTCTACAGAAGGTGCCGGTAGCGGAACAAGTGTAGGCAATATGTCCGTGTCGGAAGAGGCGGAAGGTATCGTGTCGTCATTTAATGTATCGGTTGCAGCGCAAGGCAGCGGTCGCCTGGGCTATACGGTTTTGGTGCATTTGAAAAATGCCTTGTTGAGTGGAACATATGATTACGTGGAGATACGTGTGGCTCCGAGTGACAAACAGATTGAAACTGTGGAAATCGCAGGAAATGTATGGATGGCATTTAATGCGCGTAGCCGCGATCTGGAAGATCAGATTTATCCGTTGGACGGGGCTACGGTCGAAGATATGTATCATAAAAGTTGGATTAACACGGTGGGTGGTCTGTTCCAGTTTGGACGTTTATATATGTACGTGCCTTGGCAGGGGTATAATCCTTCCAACAATTTAGGTAACCAGACAGCTGATGCACCTTGGGTGAATGATACACATACGCCTTGCCCTGAAGGATACCGGATACCGACTGGTAACGAATGGCAGTCTCTGCTTCCTGCAGACCAAGAGATTCCGGGTAGATATAAGGCAGGAAATGGAGAAACAATTGCCGCTACACTTCACATTGGAGAAGGAACACTGATAACTCCGTCCAGTGGTGTGACGGGAACACAGCATTATGTGAAGTTTACTTCGGAAGACACCGGTCGCAGCCTTATTATTCCTTTGGCTGGCTCGAAGGGAGATAAGTCGTCATCCAATAATCCGGCTTTCGGGAAAAGAGCTGTGTTGTGGACAAACGAACGTAACGGTCTTCCGGGCGGTTATGCATGGGCTTACTGGTTGCCGTTCGAAGGAGCCGAGTCAACCGTTATTAAGAAACAGCGGTTACAGATGGAAGCATTTGCATCCGTACGTTGTGTAAAGAAATAGAGGAGGCTGTTTATGAAGATGCTAAGAATCATAATGATATTACTGGGCGCATTATTGCTTACCAACTGTTCGGGCGATTTTGAACAGGAGACCGGCATTGTTCCTTCCCATTCCGGACAAGTGTCGTTTTTGTTTGGGTTGCAGCAAGATGATGCGTCCGTGGTGCAGACACGCGGAAGCAAACCGGAGCAGATCACTCGTATGTGGTATGCTATTGCCAATGAACGTGGAGAGATTATTAAGCCCTTATATCAGAAGCTGGAAGAAAACTTCTCAAAATTGACTATCGAAGGATTGAGTATGGGGGATTATACAGTCGTTTTTCTGGCTACTACGAGCGAGGAAGAAGATGAGGCTGTTAAAGAACCCGAAAAACTGTCCGATGACTGGTTGATAAATCATGCGGAAAATGCGCCGTTAGATGCGGTTTACTTTTATAAGAAAATAGAATTGCATATCGGCAGAGATCAGGCTTCGGTGTCGCATACAGTGGTCTTGGAGCGTTCTGTAGGGAGAGTGGATGTCGATTTGAATGTATCGTCCGATTATATGTGGAGATTCATTCGTAAAATCGATATAACTTTCGACGATGCCGAAGGAATATATGCGACTCTTGGTGCAGACGGGAAATATTCCGGAACCAGAAAGATAGAATCTTATGACATTACCGGGAAATACTCGTTTTACTCATTGCCCGGCACAAAAGCATTATCCGGATTTGTGACGATTGAGTCCGATCGCAGTGATGGAACTCAGTTTGTCCGTAAATACCGTTTCACGGATTGTAAGATTGAGGCAGGCCGTGTATCTCATATTAGTATTGATTATCTGCATCCGGAAAATCAGGATGGTTCACTTTATGTTCGCAAGGAGGACTTCTTTCGGTTTCGCACGGATACGATGTTTTTGGCCAGTGAGCCACGTGAGGTCTTTTATGACAGTCGCCGTCGTTCTTTTTATGCGAATGCTCCGTTGCAGGTTTCCATTTCAGACGAACATCAGTTGCTTGTCAAGTTCTTTTCTCCTGTAGGTATTCAGGATGTGAAGATTATGTGCCGTTTTAATAAATTTAGCATGGAGTTCTTCGAACTGGCACATTTTGAACAGATTTATCCGTTTATGGAAGCGTCATTCCCCTTGCCGGTTGTAGATTCGGAACGGACATTCACTACAAGTAGTGGACGGAAGATAGTGGTGCCTGCACAGCCCGGACTTTCCAATGATGATGTGACGCTTGTTATTCGTACAGAAGATCCGTTTATGAAGAAAATAGAACAGATAGACAGTCGCTGGTTTATACGTTTTTCTTCTTATTCGGCTGACAATGGTCATGCGTATTGGCGTCATATGAATCCGTTATTGTGCCGTCACGGAGTGGCGTTGGCTGTCAATATGGCTTTCATGTTCTCTTCCGAAGAGTTTAATATGGAAATGAACAAATACGAAGGTTTGTTGAAAGACAATGGAGGAAATCCGATCAATCTGGATGCGTTGCGTCAAAGAATCCGTAATCATGGCGGGCTTGTGCTGGGGTGTGTTGCCGGTGTCGGCGGATTAGGTGGAGGCAATACGTACGGCTTGGCTAATTATTGTTATACCGGTGTTTATTTTGATGCGACTCCTCCGGATGCCCATCCGCATAATTATCCCCGTCAGGCCATGTTTCATGAATACGGGCATTGCCTTGGGTATAGCCATAGCAGTACGATGACATATGGTGACCAATGGACGGTGTTGTGTGCAACGGTTTTTGTGGATATGGGAAAGAATGGTAAATTGCCGGTATGTTCGAAAGAGATAATAGCACAGTTACCGATGTAATCTGAAATCTTTTTCCTTCTTGCTTATTGCAAGTACAAGAAAAGCCCCGAACCATCACGGTCCAGGGCTTTTTTTCATCATTATAAACATGTATATAAGCAATACTAAATTTAACCACGTAAGACATCACGCATACAAACGACGCTAACTGCCCATTATGGGCTGTCAACATTTGCATATATATATATTTATAGATTAAGAAAGAATATCGCATCATCACGACTGAATATTCTGAGTAAAATGATATTAAATCAGTAGTAATTTCAAATGGTTCCGCCATCACAACGAAACGACATTTGTAATAAATTCAATATTAAACATGTCTAACTTTGTACTTTGACAAACTTTCAATTATGACTAAGGTTGCAAAGATACAGCTTTTTTAATAAATATGCAATAATTATAATGTCGTAAATTCACTTCCGTCATTCGTAAGGGGGGAGGCTGTTGAGCGGATATTAAATCGGGAAAAAATTCTATGGTTGATAGATGTGATGATTTATAGGTATATGGATTGTGATAGGGATTTGTATGAAAAGATGATTGGATTAGTGCAGAAATATATATCTGCTTACTCTTCTCTTTTATAACTTGAATATTAATATTGAAACTTTTATTTTTCTTATTTTTGGGGTATGAATAAATAATATATTAAAAATAGAACATAGAATGCCAAGAATGGCACTTGTGGTAGTTATTTTAAATCTTTTACTTTGCGTGATTTTATGTGATAAAAAAGAATTTATAATTAACTATGAAGATTATGAAGAAAAGATTGTTGTATTTGTTTATGCTTATTAGTTCGGTGAGTCTATTTATGAGTTGTAGTGACGATGACGATGTGAAATATCCGGTTGACAGTGAACTTGCAGGTGCATATAAAGGAACGATGGATGTATATTATGTGGGAGTATCTACTCCTATAGCTTCTGATATGGTTCAGAAGGTTTATATCTCAAAGGCTTCGGATATTTCACATCGTCATCGTCACTACAACTCATAAATA
>OOAM01002179.1_pt1 | contig 10421 bp, 6 predicted proteins | sample 1671131 | NCBI WGS metagenome assembly OOAM01 (sample SAMN06348125, study PRJEB24527) | human gut metagenome | biome: human gut; feature: ankylosing spondylitis patient; material: feces | host: Homo sapiens | place: China | collected 2015-10 | reverse complement strand
AGATACAACGACGTCTCCGGCTTCAACACGTTCGCCGGCGGTTACCGTACTTGGTAGAATAGTGGCCGTGGAAACACGGGATTCAACAGCGTTTACGTCAAGCTCGGCAATTTTGTTGCCGTCCCTCATGACGGCCAACTTGGAACCGGGCACTACGCCCAGATCGGCGGCTCCTCCGTCAATCACAACTACATTAAAATCATGAATCACCTGGGAAACCCTCGTTTTCAGGTTGGGCGGAGAAAGGCGGGCATCCTGGTCGGCCTTGAGCTGACGAAGAGCGGCATTATTCACAACAAGCTGTTCAGTTTCAGCAACGATGGCATCATGCTTTCCCTGTTCCGCCTGCTTAACCACTTCCAACTGCTTGGACTCTTCTTCCAGCCCCTTGATTCTGTCAGCAATGGCTTGGATACTTTCCATATCCTTGCTCTTGGATTGCAATTCTGCCAAAGCGGTTTGCTGCGTTTGAAGGTCAGATTTCTTGGCCTCATTGGCTGAGGCCAATTCCTGGTTCTTTACTTCCAGTTCATCTTTCTCCTTGGCTAAAGCATTGATGTCATTCGTCAAAGCCTCATTCTTCACCAGGAAATCGACATATTTCGTCTTTTCTTCCGTAAATTCGCCACGAAGGCCGTTCAGGTTCTTATAGCGGGAAGCACATTCCCTACGCTCCTTGGTTAGAGCTTCCTCGTTATCAAGATAATACATGGCTCCTCCGAGAAGAGCAATGACCAAGGCTGCTATTGATACTTTGACCCACATAGGAAATTATAGAGATGAGAAGGTTCCTGTTACTTTTGTGAGATTGGCATGAACATTTTCAGATTTCAATATCAAAATGACATCCTCATTGTTTTCTTGATATTTTTTTCAGGCAAGCTCCGTAACGGGAGTGTGCAAGAAGCGTTTTATCAACATTTTAAAACAATTACTCTCTATTTTCTTTTCAAACGGGGACTCATCTTCTAGTCTTTCTGAACCGTGAGTTACCAGGTCTTTGCCAGAAAATACCGTCCTCTGACATTCGATGACGTCCTTGGACAGGATCATGTTGTCCGGACGTTGAAAAACGCCATTGAGCACAACCGTCTCGCCCATGCCTATCTCTTTGTAGGTCCCCGTGGAACGGGAAAGACATCAACCGCAAGAATATTTGCGAAAGCTCTAAACTGCAGTGGTGGCCCCAAAGTGGATTTTGACCCGCATGAAGATATATGTGAAGAAATTGCGGAAGGCCGGAGCCTGGATGTTCTTGAAATAGACGGAGCATCCAACCGCGGCATTGATCACATCCGGGATCTCAGGGACAACGTACGGTTCGCTCCGAGCAGAGGAAATTTCCGTATCGTCTATATAGATGAAGTGCACATGCTCACTAAGGAATCCTTCAACGCCCTGCTCAAAACGCTGGAAGAACCGCCACCTCATGTCAAATTTATTTTCGCAACCACGGAACCCCACAAAATACTGCCAACCATTCTATCGCGATGCCAGCGCTTCGACCTGCGCCCCATCCCTTCTGAAATCATTGCAGAACACCTGCTCCATATCGCTTCTGCAGAGGGAGTAAGTCTGAGCAGGGAAGCAGCCTTTGCTGTCGCCAAAGTGGCGGATGGAGGTATGAGGGATGCACAATCCATGCTGGACCAGCTTGTTTCCTTCTGTGGAGATCATATTGAAGAACAGCAGGTACTCCACATTTTCGGTATTACTTCCCGGGAGACCGTGGCCCATGCTCTGGCGCTTATTTTGAACAAGGAACTTCCCTCTCTCCTGCATCTTCTGCATGAACAGGCGGAAGCAGGAAGAGACATGAGCCAGTTTCTTTCCGAAATTATCTCCGCCGTGCGTGAAATTCTGGTCTCTAAAGTAGATCCAGAAGCCAGCTTTGATTCTCTCCCGGAATCCTCCAAGGAGGAACTCGCCGAATTGGTCAAACGCACCCATACGGACAAAATCCTGCGTTTGGTGGAAGTTCTGGCGGAAACGGAAGATAAAATGCGCTGGTCCTCCAATAAAAGGCTTCATCTGGAAATGGGCCTGATTAAAGCCGTTCATACTCTGGCTGAGGCCAGCATCAGCGATATTATCATGGCGTTGGAAGGTGCTCCGCTAGCCACTGCGGCACCGGCCTCTTCTTCAGATCCTGCTTCACAGCAGGAACCAAGTACATTTATTTCCTCCGCCACGGCTCCCACTCCGGCCCCCCGGCCAAACATCCAGTCTCCTGTTGCTGCAACAAAACCAACCCCAGCTACAGAACAACATTTGATGGATCCGATTCCAGATTTTTCTGTGTCCTCCCCTGCATCATCTCCCGCAGTACAGAAAATTCAGAGCACTGACGCTCAAGCTTCTCCCCATCCTACGCAGGAAGCCGAACCACAACAGGAAACTCTTACACCCGCTGCAGCCCCCCCCTCTCTTGCCGTTGCAGAGGAAGAATTTCCCTACTCCGCCACTAAATTGCGGACAAAAACCGTACCTGCCTCCGAAGAAATCACCCGGCATCCAGACTCCGATGCCTCCGATGTGTCGAAATTTCCTACGGATTCTCCAGAGCCTACTTTTATGGATCCAGAGGAAAATCTTCCTCTGGAAAGACGAACTAACAGTTTCTTTGACAATCTATTCGATACTCCGAGCTCATCATCCCGAACCCAGGCACCCGTAGAAAAAGAGGAACCGGCAGTTCTGTCCCAACAATCAGGAAGAACTATCACGGAAGAAGACTGGAAAACGGTGTTGGAACAAATGTCCGCCAAATTCCCTCTTCAAGCGGACTTTCTAGCCAACAGCGTTTTTTCCGGTTATGATGGCGTAGCAGTCGCCATTTCTTTTCATCCTTCTGACCGTCAGGGGATGGACAGTCTTGGAGCCGGCCCTCTGCGAACAGCTTTGGAAGCCGCTCTTTCCCAATATATTGGAACCTCTGTTACTATTTCTATCCGTCAGGATTTCTCCATTCCCGAACCCGTGCAGGAAGAACTGGCTCCTCTGCCTGCACCACCTCCTTCCGCATCCACCATTCCTGCACCTAAACCTCATACCCCGCAGAAAAAAACCGCAGAGCCTGTCCAGGAAGCTTCCAAAGAGGAAAATGAAGATAACTCTTACTACACGGATCCGCTGATTGATGCCGCTATGGAGATTTTCCGGGCTCGTATCATTTCCCAATAGTCAACTCATCCATCCAGACACAACGACCATGAACATAATGAAAATGATGAAGCAGGTCCAGCAGATGCAGACAGGGCTTGCGGCCGTCCAAGAAAAACTCGCCTCCCAAACCGTTACAACGGAAGGAGCTGGAGGAAAATTGAAAGTTACCGCCACCTGTGACGGCAACCTCACGGAACTGGTCATTGATCCTTCCATCATTGACCCGTCCGATTCAGAATTTCTCCAGGAGCTTCTCCTTCAAACCATCAATGCAGCTATTGCCAAGGGTAAGGAAACAGCCGCGGCGGAAATGAAAAAGCTGACAGGAGGCTTGGGTCTCCCTCCCGGCATGGGCTTCTAATCTGTCACCACAGTGCATCGGCTCAGAAGACGCAAACATCTGGCAGAACCTCTGCCAACGCTATCCGGAGTCAACCACTTGGGAATAGCGCTGGGTGGCGTCTCTCTGTGCCTGTGGGTCATCGTCGTCACTATTTTCTGGACCGGTTCAGACACGATGGCTTTTGCAACGTCACTGCCCATATGGGCTTGCTGTCTCATTTTCTCCTTTCCGGCGCTCATTGCATGGCTGGTTTTCGGTTCCCGAATCGGTCTGCTTGGCATTATCGTCTGGTTTGCATACGGCATCGTTATTACAGACTTTCTCCCGCCCATTTCCAGAACTGGAATGGAATACTACAAAATGCCACCGTCTCCGGATGCCAGGCAAATAAGGGTTCTTACCTTGTACGAGGGGTGCGAGAAATCTCCTCCCATTGAACAAATATCCAAACTCCGTGCAGATGTCATTTTCGTCCAAGGCTGCAGCAACTATAACCGAACACTCAAATTTGCCTACAGCATTTTCGGTAGAACCTCTTATATCAAGCAAATAGGAAGTTGCGCGATCATTGTAAGGCACGGTCAGATTGGTCCGGCCCAGAGCATCACGGACACAACCGGTTTGATTGTAGACTGGATACCGGAAAATTCCTCCCTGGCGATTCGGCTCATCAACATCAGTCTGGAACCTTCTGAACATCGCTTCGACCTGTACTCCCCCGCCTGCTGGAAATATTTCCATACACTCCGCTTCATCCACCGTAAACAACTTCAATACCTGTTTGATACCCTGAGGGAAGTAGGAACCCAGCATGGAGAACTTCCCATTATCATGGCCGGGAACTTCAGCGTTGCCCCTCAATCCCCAATTTTCTCCAAACTCAGTTCCGACTTTCAGGATTGCTTCAAACTGAAAGGTGCCGGTTACGGAGCTACGCAACCTGTCAATTTCCCTCTATTACGCCTAGACCGAGTTTTTTGCACGCCGCCGCTCAAACCTGAAAGAGCCAGTACTGTGCTGATACCGGATACTATCCGCCGTTCTATCGTAGCAGACATTGCAATTCCCTGATCTATACCCCTTACAGCACGGCAACGCCGTTCCTCCTCAGGAAAAATCTTGCCTGTAAAAAGCAAAGATTTCCGGCATCTACAACGTCTTTAATGCACGGGAAATAGCAGGAAAAAGCTGTTTCTTTCGGCTTACCACATCAGTAGCGGAAAACAAATTAGGGCCAAGCCGCTCGTACTCGATATTTTCCAGAGCTTCTTCATCCCCGACGGCCAGCAACATGGAATCGTGAGTAACGATATCCGTAACCAAAAGGCAAGCAAGCTTCAGCCCCTCTTTCTCCACCAGCTTCCGAAGTTCCCTCACTAAACCTTCCTGGACATCTTCCAAGCCAAACATACCAATTTCCTCAATCTGGGAAATACTGATCTTATGCCCGTACTCAGTAAAAGTCTTCCTGTCCGCCTGAATAATAACGGAAGGTTCAGTTTTGGAACGCAACAGAGAACCGGTGGCAAAAAACTCCTCTGTAAACTTCTTGGCATCTATTTTGGCAATCCCTGTCAGCCATTCCAACATTTCCCTATCTGCCCGAGCCGCCGTAGGAGATGTCAAATTCAGGGTATCTGAAAGAATCCCCGCGCACAGGCAGACCGCTACAGCCTGGGAGGGTTCCACATTACGATGGTAAAATCTGCGTGCCACCAAGGTGGATGTGGATCCTACGGGTTCATTCAGAAAACGGATTGGATCCCGTGTAGAAAGCTGGGTACCCAAACGGTGGTGATCCATCACCTCCACAATCTCCGCCTCCTCCACCCCCTTGACGGCCTGAGAAAATTCATTGTGATCCACTAAAGCCACACGTGTACGGGGCGGATCCACCAAATCCGTCTTACTCAGTACACCAATTATTTTGTTCGTCTTGATACTCATCACAGGGAACAATGCCTGCTTGCGCTTTACGGCAGCCTGCCTCAACTCGGGCAGCGGCATATTCTCCGGAAAAACGGTGTAATCCTTCTGAACCTGCTCCCTCACCTTCCGGGAACAACGGATCAACTGGCCAACACTGGCCGTATCCCAGGGAGTACTCAAAATACATGTTCCCGTCGTCTGGGCCGTCTCAATAATGTCCAAGGAAGGGAAAGCACCGGACGTGGTCACCAAAGCGCGTACGCCATGTTCCACTGCATATAGCTGCACATTCGGACGGTCCCCACAAATAACAATCAGATCCCGGATAATCCCTTTTCTCCTGTAATTTGCGAGCCTTGTTCGAACGCTGGGTTCACTGGAAGCACCCACCAGCAGAATATTCTGCGTTTCTTCCTCACTTAAGGATTCCCCGGTCAGACATTTTCCGTCAATGGTGGTGGCGATATTGCTCAGGCTGGAAAAGACGGAGCGCACATTCATCTCCGTCATATTCAGAGGCATGAGCAGGCTCAACAAATCAAAATAACGCAACAGGCCGTGAAGATTGTGATCAGCGTCAATTACCGGTATGGTTTGCAGAGAATTCTCCGTCATCCTTCGATACGCCGTCAGGAATGTATCGTCCGGACTTACGCTAATCACATCACGACGACAGATTGTCCCGGCGGTGGGCGTCACGTCATGAATCAGTATCGGCTCCGGCACTCCTGCCTTTTCCAATACCCAGGATGTTCTCAGCGTCATTTCCCCACATCTGGCGGCAACCGCACCAGGTTCGCCATGAGTTCTTAAAAACTCCGCATTCCCTATGGCTGAACAAATAGCATCCGTATCCGGATTCTGGTGGCCGATCACATAAACGGGCCTATTCTCTGTCTTCTCCGGAAGCATCTTTATATTTCCTTGTACAGGTTAATCTATATTCAGCCTGACGGGCACCACCACCTTGGAAGCAATGGGCACACCGTCCTTTTCCGCCGGATAAAAAGTCCAATTCTCTCTCACCCAACGCATAAAAAGGCGGTCCAATTCCGCATTTCCCGTTGACTGAAGAAGATTGACGGATGAAGGTTCCCCATGGGAATTTACTCCAACCACTACTTTCACCACGGCATTCACCTTCCCGACTTTAGAAGAATTGACGGAATTGGGCAAGGACGGAGCATGTTTATAACGCACCTTTTTATCAGGAGAAATATTCTGATCCGGTTCCGGACGCCCCGGCAGGGATACCGCCGGGCGCTTCACAGGCTGCCTTCGCTTTACTTCATTCATGGAAATCCGCATGGCGGCGAGCTCCTCCGGCAAGAGTTCCGAAGAAGCCTCATCCAAAAGAAAATCCTTCATTTCGGAACAATCTTCATTTTCCGGCAGCTTGATCGCCAATAGGTCTTCATTTGATGCAATTTCCGGAACGGGGCTGACTGTGGACGGAGCTGCAACAGGAACAACAGATACAGTCTGAACTTCTTCCGTCTCCAGAGAAACCTCTTCGGACGGGGACACAAACGTCATTTCCACATCCCCGCCCTGGACGGAAGGAAACCACATATCCTGCAAATGTATGGCTACAAGCACAGCACACAAAGCCACCTGAACACCCACTGTCACTGCCACCGCAATCAACATTGCGGATCTGGAAGTGGAATGGGGAGTGAATTTTACAATTCCAAGCTTTTCATCCATAAAAAACGGGCAGGGAATGGGGATGCACCTGTTCAATATATCAGCCCCCTCCCTTTGACAAGCTCATGCACAGCCATAAGCAGGCCGTTATCATTTTGTTATTTGCAAAAAAAAATACATGAACATCAATAATTCAATGCCTCTCGAATGCGCTGAGCAAATCCGGCGGCCTTCTCAGCAAAACCCAATTCCGGATTCTGGTACATGATTCCTCGAGAGACATTAATCAGGGGAGGCGCCACGTGACCGGAACCACTCAGGCAGGAAAGATCACCGCCTTGAGCACCCAGGCCCGGAATGAGCAAAGGAGCATCCGGAATACGCTCCAGAATACTGGAATCTGCATTGGTCAAACCAACCACCATGCCTACGGAAGTTTTACAGCCTTCCCGGACAGAGCGGAGCACCATGTCTCCCACCAGTTCAAAAACCCTGCGGCCCCCTGCCAGTTCCTGCCGTTCCACATCCGCAGAACCGGAATTGGAAGTAACTGCCAGCAGATAAACACCTTTACCTTCATAGTCCAGAAAAGGCTCCAGCGTATCATATCCCATAAAAGGACTCAACGTCACAGCGTCCACACCCAGGCGTTCAAAGTAAGCATGAGCGTAATACTTCTGAGTCTCTCCAATATCTCCACGCTTAGCATCCAGCACCACCGGAACATCCTTAGGCATATTCGGAAGCAATTCCTCAAGTATTTCCAGGCCGCGCAACCCCATGGCTTCAAAATAGGCAATATTCGGCTTAAACGCTGCCGCATATGGAGCGGTTTCCTCCACAACCTTCCGCAACAGCGCAGGAATCGCCTCCAAATCATCCATGCCGGGGCGCGGATCCAATCCGACACACAAGGCGGAACCGGTCTCTTTAATGCGGGCGGCAAGTTTATCTGTAAAAGATTGGCTCATGCCGCCCATTAAACCACGGCCGTCACAAGCACGCAAGTCTCAAGCAGAAGGAACGCCGAAAGCAGAGAAAGACAGATACGACTTTTCCACCACTCCCGCAAATGTTATATTATGAACTGTATGGTATCTACGTCCCCCCAGTCTTCCAGCCCTCTCCCCTCCTGCTTGGAAAAACCGCTGCCTCTGGATGGATTCCAAGGCACTCCTGATGAAGTAGAACAGCAATGGTACGATCAAGTTTATCTGGGTTCCGGAGACAGAATGAAGCAGCTTACCTGGAGAGCCGTCATCGTAGGCATGCTTCTAGGCTCCATCCTTTCCCTCACTAATCTGTACGCCAACCTCAAAATGGGATGGTCCTTTGGGGTGGCTCTGACGGCAGGAATTATCTCTTTTGCCCTCTGGAACGCCTTTGTGCGCCTGGGCATTTCCAAATCCCCCATGACTATTCTGGAAAATACATGCATGCAGTCCGCTGCCAGTTCTGCAGGCTATTCTACAGGGGGAACCCTCACCTCCGCCGTAGCCGCCCTGCTCCTGCTGACAGGACAGCACATGCCTCTTGGCACTACCTTCGCCTGGATATTTTTCATTGCCGTACTGGGTGTCACCATGGCCATTCCGATGAAACGCCAGATGATCAACATTGAACAAATAAGGTTCCCAGACAGTATTGCTACGGCGGAAACCCTCAAAGTTCTCTATTCTGAAGGCAAAAAGGCGGCGGGACAGGCCAAAGCCCTTCTTTATTCTGCCCTTTTCGCCGCCGCTAATGCCATCGCCATGGCTGCAGGAGGAGAACGATGGCTTGGAACGGTCCAGCAACATATCCTCGGCAACTGGTACCAGCGTACTATCTTCTTCAAATGGGATCTCATGTTCGTGGGTGCGGGAGCTCTGGTAGGCATGAAAACATCCCTCAGCCTCTTCATCGGAGGAACCGTTTGCTGGGCTCTTTACGTTCCGTGGCTGGAAAGCCAGAAATTGCTTCCCGCGGGAGCAGGTTATCGGGAGAGCGTAAGCTGGACCCTGTGGGGAGGAACCGCCTGCATGGTCGTCGCCAGCATTGTGGCTTTCCTATTCCAATGGAAAAGCATTGTTCGTTCCTTTTCTTCCCTGGGTGTCATGTTTTCCCTGAGTAAAAAACGAAAACTGACAGATGTGGAAAAAATAGAAACGCCCATGAGCTGGTTTCTGACAGGCCAGCTTATCTCTCTGGGAGCTCTCGGCTATCTGGCTCATACATCATTTAACGTTCCGTACTGGATGAGCTGCATCGCGGTAGTCATATCCTTTTTCCTGGCGCTGGTCGTCTGCCGAATCACCGGAGAAGCCAATATTACACCCACCGGAGCCATGGGAAAAGTTACACAGCTCATCTTCGGAGGGATTGCACCCGGGCACGTAACAGCCAACCTGATGGCGGCCAATATCACTTCAGGAGCGTCCAGTTCCTCGGCAGACCTGCTCGTAGACCTCAAAGTAGGCTACCTGCTGGGAGCTAACCCCCGCAAACAATTCATCGCCCAGTTTTCCGGAATTTTTCTGGGAACCCTCGTCTCCGTGCTGGCCTTCCGCTCCATGGTTCCGGATGCGAACGCTCTCCAGGCTTTCAATGCTCCGGGAGCCAGAACATGGGCGGCCACAGCGGAAGCACTGGGCATGGGGTTCAGCCATTTGCACAGCATCAAGGTGCTTTGCAGGCGGTATTCTCGGACTCATTCTGGTGCTTATTCCCCGCTATATTCCCCGGACAGGAAAATGGCTCCCCACCCCCATCGGCTTCGGCCTGGCCTGGGCCATCCAGTGGAACGACTCCTTCCTTTTCTTTACAGGAGCTGTGCTCGGCTGGGCTGCGGACCATCTTTTCAAGGCCAAATCACGGGAATATAAAGTCCCCACCGCCTCCGGCATCATTGCAGGCGCAGCCCTCACGGGAATGGCCATTCTGATGTTCAGCATTTACCAGGCAGCCCTCTGAACGAAAAGGCTATATTCAAAAAAAAATCCATCTCTACAAAAGATCCTGTACAGCTCATCTTTTGGAACCGGAGCATAAATCGGGGCAGTACAATAAGAATATCGACAAACGGATTGCGAATCCGAGGTCAATATTTACTTCTAAAAGAGAATAGCTTGTGTAGGCTGACCATTCCGCTTCGGGAAGCAGGAGTTTTCTGAGGACGGAATTTTGGCTATGTGCCGGAGTAAAGAAAATCTAGAACCGGTATTTACCATTGGGTCATGATTTTTTTCTCGGATAATACCGATAATGAGATAAAAAAGACTATTACTAATCGTTTTCCATCTAAAATTTTAAATAAATTGAATATTTCTTTATAACATCAATATATTTCATGTTTTTC
>OOAM01002171.1_pt1 | contig 10441 bp, 9 predicted proteins | sample 1671131 | NCBI WGS metagenome assembly OOAM01 (sample SAMN06348125, study PRJEB24527) | human gut metagenome | biome: human gut; feature: ankylosing spondylitis patient; material: feces | host: Homo sapiens | place: China | collected 2015-10 | reverse complement strand
AAACCGTCAGCTCTATGCGGAAAATTGCAGGCTGTTGCAGGAGAACGGGCGTTTGCGCGAGGAACTGGCCCGTCTCCGCCCCTGAGTGCTTCGTAGGGTGGAGACATGAGCGGCCACAACCGATGACGGGGGTGGAGCGTTTGTTTTTCAACCGTGTGCTGTAGACTGCGGAGTTTCTGATGGGGACTCCGCTCTCGGTGCTGTCGGGCAACGGGAATTGTCCTTGCGGTTAGCCGATTAAGGCGTTCGCTGGGCATGGAAAAGGGGGAAGGCAAAGCAGATGCCGATCGCTTTGCCGTCTTTCCTGATGGGCATGAATAGCCCGTAGCACCTCACTTCGGTGGTTCCGGCGGCAAAGGGATCGCTGATTCCCGGCTTTCCCAAAGCGTTGGGACGGGGATGTCGGTGCGGTTACCTTGCCCTTTTTCGGCTGGAGGACGCTCGAAAGGGGGGCGTCGAGGCCGGCGGCGATGATCGCGGAAAAGGGTATCCGTATGCGTTGAAAAACAGAGAGGAGATGGTGCCTACCCCGATACAATCGGAGGTTGTATGCGATACGGAAAAGGCGCGGTTGAGGTTCGGGTAAGCTATGCGGCGTTGAGTTTTAATGGCTTTGACGGAAAGCTTCAGACGGAATCGTTTCACCCGGAAGGCGGGAGGCCGAAGATCCGCAAGAGGACGAGCGGAAAGGCGGATGCGGCGGTCCAGTCCCCGCGTCCATACGGCCCTTTCGACGGAACTAGAGCGGGAACAGCATCCTGACCAGAAGCCCCCCTTCCGGGCGGTTCATGAGGAACACCCTGCCCCCGCTCGCTTCCACGAGGTTGCGCACAATGGACAACCCAAGCCCATGCCCGCCTGTTTTCCGGTTACGCGATGTCTCCAGTCGCACATACGGCTCCAATACGAATTCGAGCTTTTCTTCGGGGATGCCCGGCCCGTTGTCCCGGAAGTCGATGTACAGCCACTCCCGGCCTTCGGAGTCTCTCTCGTGATGGACCTCAATGTCGGCGCAATCCCCATAGCGCAGCGCGTTGTCCACGACATTTTCAAAGGCGCTCCGCAAACGGTTCCAGCTTTGAAGCACGGCGGCCGTGTTCCCGTTCAGCGTTACCCGCTCCCCAATGCCCTGCCTGTCCTCCACCAGAGCTTCCAACAGCGGCATCACCGCAATCGGCCGCCGGACGTCTTCAATGCTCCGCGCGCTCCGCAAAAACGTAATCGTACGGTTCAGCGTATCGGTCAAATCGTCCACGTCGGCGCACAGCTTTTCCCGCAGATCGTCCTGTGCCACCTGTTCGAGCCGCAACCGCAGCCGGGTCAACGGGGTGCGCAGGTCGTGCGAAAACGACGTCAGGAAGCGTTCCCGTTCCTCGAATGATCGCTGAATACTCGAAAACATCCTGTTGAACGCGGACGCGGCCTCGCGTACTTCCACGGGCCCGGAATCCGTCCGCAGCGGCGTGATCCGCTGCGTCCTGCCGAAGCGGTCGGTTGCCGCCACCAGCTTGCGCAAAGGCCGCAGCAGCCAGTTCAGCGCCAAGGCCACCCCGCCCATGACCAAGAGGAATTCTATCGCCAGCGCCACCGTATTCAGCCACAGCCGGTTTTGCGGCATGATTTCTATCTGGTGCTTGGCGTAAATCCAGATCCCGTCGGGCCTGCGCAGGGCGATTTCGGCATGCATATAGTGGTGCGTCAAAAACGTTTCGAGATCGCTGTACTTTTCTTCACTGCTCATGACCGTGATCGGTGCATGTGACACTACGATCCGGGTCAGAAGGTCCGTATACCGGATGTTTTCCTGCTTGAATGCCCGCTCGAGGCGTCTACGCAGGCTCCGCGAGTAGTTCGAGCCGTCCTGCGGCATATCCGGCGGCAAGTGCGAAACCCGGATTGAGAATACGTCGTCATTCGGATTGAACAGCCCGTTGCGCTCGGCAATCGTGGGCAGTTTGTCCAGCAGGCGGATATGGGTGAGGAAGAGGCGGCTTTCGTTCGAGGCCACCATGCGGAACAGGGCTTGGTTGCGCCAATAGTTGGCCATGGGCTGGATGAGCAGCCAGAACAGGGCGAGGCTGATCACGTTGATCAGGAAAAAGCGTCCGAAGGAGGTTTTCGGAAGCAGACGGTCAAGGTTCACGCGTCGTGCTCCACGTCGACGGAAAGCATGTACCCGCCGCCGCGTACGGTCTTGATGATTTTGGACGTGCCCGTGTCCTTGAGCACCCCGCGCAGGCGGCTCACCTGTATGTCGACGCTGCGATCGAATACGTCGGCGTCGCGCCCCTGCGTTTGCCGCAACAGATACTCGCGGCTCAATACGGCGAACGGCTCGTCAAGGAACACGAGCAGCAGCCGGTACATCGCGTCGCTGAGGGCAATCCGCTCGTCACCTTGCGAGAGCTCGCGGGAGCGGACGTTGAGGGTCCATCCGGCGAAACGGCGTATATCGGACTGCGCCGCTGCCTGCCCCTTGTCGGAAGCGCGGCGGAGGACCGTGCGGATGCGGGCGAGCAGTTCGCGGGGATCGAACGGTTTGACCACATAGTCGTCCGCGCCGAGTTCAAGCCCAACGACCCGATCCGTGGAGCTGTCCAGCGCGGTCAGGAAAATGACCGGGATCGACGACGCTCCCCGAAGACGGCGGCACAGGCTGAGGCCGTCTTCGCCGGGGAGCATGATGTCGAGAATGATGAGATCGAAGTGGGCATGATCGAGCTTTTCGAAAAGCCCCGCGCCGTCCGCCGCGGTTTCGACGGCCATGTCGTAACGGGCGAGGTAGGCGGAGAGCAGTTCTCGGATGTCCGCGTCGTCGTCGACGACGAGAAGGCGTGTTTGGTCTGGCACGGTTCACCTCCCATCCCGCCGGGCCCTCCGATCCGCCAACGGTGGCCGTGTCGCCGGATGGCTCCGTCCGGGGCAATCCGATCATGCTCCATTTGCAGGCAAAAAGAAAGATTCCTCTTGGACGGAACCGGAGAGGCCTTGTCTTCGGCCCGTCCGGAGGTGAGGGGTTCCTCAGCGCCCCCCCTTGAGGATGGCCCTTTACGACCGAGGGGACGCGGGGAACTTTCCCGGAGGACGGCATTTTCCCCCGGAAAGGCTACTGGCAGATGCCGCAGTTCCTGGGATCATGGCCGGGCTTGTCGGGATGCCTCGACACATCGGCACCCATGCCCTCCCAGTCAAGGATGCCGGGGCGCTTGCCGGTCTTCGGATCGGGCGCGATCTTGTCGGTATCGCTGCTGGTGTTGATGGTGGAACCGGGCCACGTGTAGGACTGGCTGTCCAGAGAAGGCATTTCAGCGAAAGAAGCGGTGGAAATCCCCATTCCGAGGACGAGAGCCCCGGCGACGATCAAAGATGTATGCTTCAACATGGTAGTTGCTCCTTTAGGGCTCGTTGCCCTGTGGAAGCGAAACTACCCGTGGAATGTTTCATGAGGATGTGCCGAATGCAGCGGAATGTAACAAAGTGTATCGGGATTGCCGGAAAAGCCGCGCCGTGCGGGGGAGCGGGGCCATCCCGCGTCCAGGGCTTGCGCGGTACCTCCGATGCCGCGTGTAACCAGGAAAAAAAGCCAGCGGGCGATGGTTTGCAAAGTATCGTCCGCTGGCCTTTTGGGGCTTTCGCTTCCGTCATCCCATTTTGCCGATGAGGTTTTCCAGATAGCGGGATTTGAGCTGCGCCACGGCGAGCGCCCTCGGCGCGCCGGGAAGCTTCATGATCGCCCCGATGACCGCCGCCATGATCCGATGATTGCCCATCGCGTCGTTGTCTTCGAGAAGTTCCTTGATCATGCCCCGTTCGGCGGCCATGGCGACCACGCGGTTCACGGTATTGAGGGGGGTGATGGCGCGTTCGGGCCGGGCTTCGAGCGTAAGCTGGCCGAAGGCACAGGAACGTACGCACACGCCGCATCCGATGCAGCGCTCCGGATCGACGAAAGCGAAGCGCTTGCCGGCCGGACCGTCTTCCATGTGGATCGCATTGACCGGGCAGACCTTTTCACACTTGCCGCACCCCCGGCAATCGTTCCCCGCGCGGGCGATGAAGTTGGAATGGATGGTCCGGGCGATGGCGAACCGCTTGATCGCCAGCAGTGCCTCGCAACAGCACCCGCAGCAGTTGCAGATGAAGTTCACGCCTTCACGGGCGTTTTCGCCAAACTGGACGAGGTTGTGCCCCTGCGCCACGGCGAGCAGATCAAGGCACTCGGCGGCGTCCACCTGCCGGGCGTGGCCGTATTTGATGAGCGAGCGGGCCGAGGTGTTGAAGGTCATGCAGATGTCCATTGGGGCATCACACGCCCGCCCGAGATGCTGCATTTTATGGCGGCAGTAGCACATGCTGACGCCGATGTGCGAGGCTGTCCTGATGATGTGTGAAGCGCGCTCGTAATCGAGGACCTCGAGCTTGCCGTCCTGCGGGAGCGCGGCTTCCTGTACGAAGATGCGGCCAAGCGGCGTCCCGTTCTCGACGAACAGCGCCTTGACGAAATCCTCTTCGACGTTGAGATACTGGTAATACAGTTCCGCCAGCGCTTTCTGGTTGACGTCGCCGCGCACGCGCATCATGGAAAATTCAAAGAACCCGGCCATCGGCGGGGGCAAGCAGAACATCTGCCGGCCGTTTTGCTCCATGTCGAGCAGCATGGCCCGTCCCGCGAGGTCTTCCAGCATATTCTGGGCCGTGGCCTTGTCGAGCTTCCAGATTGCGGCGGCGCGGTCTACGGTGAAGGGTTTGATGGGCAGCTGCGCCACCAGCCCGGCTTCTTTTTCGGAAGCGATACTATCTAATTATTTCAATAAATAACAAACATCCTGCACCAAACAGCTTGGTGCAGACGGCAAAAAGCGTCTTCCCAACGCCTCAAAAAAGTGAGCATCGGTATGCTGTGTGAATGCGAAAACCCCCCTCTCGGTTCGCGCCGGGAGGGGGATTTTTTTGTGTCTTCAATCCGACTTTTTCGCCACGAATCGGATCTCATCTCGGTGCTCATGCAGCCACCTGCATTTGTTCAGGCACCACCACGGCGTGATGATGAACCGACCATCAGCTTTCGCTTTCCTGTCGGGATGAGCCCCCGACACGGCACAGTCCAGAGAACATAGCATCAGGGCTTGGACACGTTCACCGTGTGGGCAACGCAAGTTTTCCTCTTCTTCGGGCATGGGTAGCGGCATGGCCTTCCTCCTTTTTTCTAAAGAGTCTAGCCATGCCTACGATTTTTGCAAATTATGGCTTGACAGGCCACGGACAAGCCGGATCATCCGGACTATTCCACGGAAAACCCGGTTCCTGAGGAAGGTCGCGCAAGGCTTGGCGGTACGCCTTGATCTCTTCAAGCTTTTCTTGAGAGATCGGATAGTCTGGCATGACGAGATAGTCGGTTGCAGCAATGCGCTTATTACGCTCTGTGCGTACACTTACAGCAAGTTCTTCGATGGTGGGCGCTGGTTTTTCCGGTTTTGTCAAAATTGCCTCAGCGGGAAGCGAACCAAGCTCATCAGTATACCGGGGCTCGGAACGCCACGTATCGCCGGGAAGCCAGTAAGGCGTCCCGCCTTCTTTCCGCCCGCGCTCGTCCATGTGCTGGCGATGGTCCTCAACCGTCTCCCATGCATCCCCGGTCCAGCGGGCGACATGACCGGAGGGGATGGATGCGGGCAAAGCAACCGGCGTCGCGCCAGTCGCCTCAAGAATATACTCGCCATTCGGACGCTGAGTGGCATTGCGGGATCCTATGTATTCTCCAGTGACAAGGTCATACATGTATAATTGAGGAATTTTCATGTGTGGTCCTTAGCTATGGTTACCGAGATAAATAATTATGGGGTAGTTTACAGAAGCAGGCATTACGGTGGGAGATCGACCATAAACCGCGCTAGATCGAGAAGCGTCGAAGTTTACGCCGTTCCAAACATACCCAGTCCCTCCGGTGGAAAGGGAGCTATTTGCAAACGCTATACCGTTCGCTATTATGGCTCCGCTTTGGCCAGGTGCGGGAACTTCTACAATGGGCACGTGCAGGTCTTCCCATCCCCCTACTATATTCGGCACCCCCGCAGTGTTCGCAGTGCCGAACGCGTTTGTGTTTATGGTGGAGTTTATGAAACGCTCGCTCAAATTAGGCACGTATAGTCCGGTAGGAGAGCTCGCGTTGAGGCGCCAGCGCCCGCAGTATTGAGCTATGGTTGAGGGAGGCACGTCGTAGGAAAGAAGCATTCCTTCCAGGCCCCCTGATCTGTACAGGTTTTCTAGCTCTGGCCAGTCGGAGAAAAGGGCGAGGTCTCCGTTCGCCCAGACGTGCCCAGCTGGCAGGGTCGTGGAGCGCCAGTAGCGCGGGACGCCGAGGAAAGAGACGCGTAAGGCTTCCAATCTGTCGTACACTGCTTTTACAGCCTTCGCGGACGCCGCCATCTTCGAGTCCGCCAAGTTCACGCTGTCCGAAATCTTCGTGAGCGCTGGCTTGTACTCCCCGCCTCCGGTCAGGAAGCTTTCCTGCTGCCCGGCGGCTGCGGGCGGAACAAGGCCGCTTGTCCCGGCTGCCGATATCGTCGCGCCCTGCATTTCGGGTACGGAGATGATGCCGTTGGTGACGCGAATACCGTCGCCGATATCGCCTGTACGTATCTCTTGCTCCCATGCGTACCACGTGGTTACATTCGTGTCTTGGTTTCTGCTCCAAGTCTTTGTATCGCTACCAAATACAGTAAACCGCTGTTTGAGTCGTTGGTACGAGGACACTGTTGACGCGGGACTTATCATTGTAATTTCCAAAATGCCATCATTCGTACCGCTACCTGTAAAAAGACTGACATTGGGGCGATTCAGTGTGTCCCTACTGACAACGATGTGATAGGTTCCGGGCAATGTCAGTAGATTGAAGTCATCGACAGGATTACTTCCTCTCCCCGGATAGTAGGGGAGATAAGTGTCATAGAAGAACCCTCTGGCGCTCGCAAGATCCTCAAGGTTCCCCCCAATCGCCACGTCTTTCACGGTGATCGCGCCGTCCGCAGCGGCCTGCGTGGTCTTCCCGTCGACCTTCGCCAGCCCTGCGCGGCTTTCCGACGCATACCCGACATTAGCGAGATCCTGCGCCTCATCGCGGGCCGCTTCCGCCGCCTTTTGGGCGTTGGACGCAGTGGCCGCGGAGATGCCCGCCGCGTTTTTCGAGGCAAGGGCAGAGGTCTCGGACGCCTTCGCAGCGGTCGCTGACGCGGCGGCTTCCCCAGCCTTCGTCGTTGCCGTAGCCGCGGATGATGCAGCCGCGTTCTTCGACGCGAGGGCCAATGTTTCGCTGGCCTTCGCCGCGTCGACGCTGGCGTTCACATCCACGGCGAACTGGTTCAGCGCGGGGATCAGCGTCTTGTTCAGATCCTCGTTGACCATCTTCTTCTGCGCTTTCAGACTGTTGAACGTCAGCACGTCAAACCGTTCCTGATCGCCCACAAGTCTGTCCGGCGGTTCCGGAAGATCCGAAATCTTGGGAAGCTGCTTTACTGCCATTACTTCAACCCCTGTACGTCAATGTTCATGCTCACTTCATTCGGCCCGATGACGGTTGCGCTCCAGTCCTCAAGCCAGCCCCAGACCGTCAGCGACTGGTAGGAGCCGATCCCCTCGTTGTCGTCCCCGAGCCAGAGCGCGGGAAGGCCGTGCATCCGGGCGAGGATTTCCCGCACGCTGTCAAGCCGGGACGGGTGCAGGTACAAGAGCAGGCTCGTGCGCTTGGCGTTGGCCCGCTTGACCAGCCGCGTGTTGCCGAACTCGTCGGAGTCCTTTCTGGAATAGTCCCGGATGCCGAGCCGGGTATTGTACTGTGTCGTACCGATAGGCCACGCCTGCCCCGCGATGACCTGCCCGAGCGCCGGGCCTCCCTCCTGCGTGAGCGTGACCTCAAGCGTGGCCACAGGCGACATGGGAATGTTGGTCACGGCCTGATCAACGATGCGCTCAAGGGGCAGGAAGTAGTAATTCCAGTAGCCGTCCACGTCTTTCAACGTGTTCACCGTGCGGTCGTACATGACGAGGCCGTCGCCGTCCTTCACCACGGCCCGGATGCTGGTGGCCTTGAAGTTCAGGAGCGCAAACGCCGTGCAACGGTTGAACGTCACCGCAAACGTCATGACGTCCTCAGCCGCGACCGTCTGCGTGGACACGTACTGGTCGAGCATGGCGTAACGGTTCGTCGGCCCCATGAGCCGCCATGCCGCGTCCGTCCCTTCGCAGTGTTGGTCCGGCTGTTTCCCCGTGCTGGCGGTCACGGCCTTGTAGACCCTGTGCTCATGGATGACGGAATCCCCGATCTGATACCCCGTGCCCGCGCTCCACGCCGGGGCGTCGTTCTCCGGCACGGTGCTGGACAGCAACCGGATAGCCTGCGGCTCTATAAGCTTCATGCGCGTACCCCCGGCATACCTTCCCTGTCCCACGCTTCCACCATGTCGGACGTGCGGCGGGAAAATCTGGCGATCTCGGACATGGAAATGAGCATGTCCCGGCGAAGCTGGTAGACTTCCCGCCGCAACGCCTTGACCTCCGCATCGCTTCCCGAATCGGTGTCAGCCGCCTGGGGCGTCGCGCTGCGGAACAGCGCCGCCGTATCCGCCGCCGTGTAGACGCGCCCCGGCTGCGAGAAGTTCACCAGTTCCGGCCCTTCCTCGCCCACCACCGCCCACCCCGGCATGGCAAGCCCGCCCCGGGCGAACGCCTTCACCCCTGCCTTTTGCCCGGCGGCGTCAAGGAGCGGCTTCAAGTCGGCAATCTGCTTTTCGATCTCCTCAAGCGTCGCGCTCTGGCCCTGCAACTCCGTAAGCGCCGCGTTCTGGACATCAAGCTGGCCTTGCAACGCTTCAAGCTGCTTGTCGGCTGCGGACACCTGCGCGCCCGCCGCGTCCTGTGCGGACTTCAACTGTGCGTTCACCGTCCAGAAAGCGTCGAGGTATTCCTCTTCCGTGCCCGCCGTCTGTTTCACGAGGTCGAGCAGGGAAGTGCCCACGCCCGCAAGCTGGCCCGCCGCGTCGGAATCGCCGCCCAGCGCAAGCCCCGACAGCCGCCGGAACTCGGCCTGTACCGTGCCAAGACGGTTCTCGGCGTCGAGGTTGGCGCTCCCGGCGAACAGGTTGTAGCGGGATTGGCCAAGGCTCTTGTCGAGCCCTTCCCATGTGCTCTTGAGCGTCTTCGCGGCGGAAAGCTGCTCATTGATGGCGTTGATCTGCTCCTGTATCGCCTGTTGCTGAAGCTGGACCCGCTGTTGTTCCAGCGCGTCCATCTGCGCCCTGAGCGAATCGTATTCTGACTTCGCAGCGTCCTGCGCGGCCTTCGCCGTCTCCGCCGCGTGGAGCTTCAACAGTTCCGCCACCTGCGCGGAGCCTTCCCCGAACTGTTGGATCGTCTCCCGCAACTCGTTGGCTTGCGATATGGCCCGGCCCACCTCGTCACTGTTGCCGTTCACCGCCGCCCACCGTTGCGCGATGGACTGGTCGAACGAGCGCAGCATCTCTCCCGTTGCCTGCCGCACCACCTCGGCGCGCATGGCCTCCACCTGCGCAAGCTGCCCTTCCGTCGCACCAATGATCTCAAGCGCCTTCTTGCGCTGGTCCACGGCCTCATTCGCCGCCTTCACAGCCTGCGCGTAGGCCGAAAGCGGGTGCAGCGACTCGTCCAGTGACTCGATCACGTTGTCGATGTAGGCGTGCCTGTAGTCCTCCATGAGCTTCCCGGCGTAGTCGGCGTTCACACCAAGCGACCGCATGGACTCCGTCCATTCGTCCAGTTGCGCCCGTGCCGCCGTCGCCTGCTGCTCCATCTCCGATAACGGTTTTTTAATGTTCGCCGTGGATTCCGTTACCGTATTGATGGCGTTGATGGCCTGAATCGCTTTATCCAGCCCTTCCGTGGACGACAGATCCACGGCCAGCATCGAGGACAAATCCGTTCCGACCATTGCCCGCTGGAGCGCGTTCAGCATAACGCGCTGGATATCTTCCCCGGCGGTATTGATGACCTCCTGAAGCTGTTCCTCGTCATGGAACTGGAAATTCCACGTGCTCGGCCCGTAGTCGGTGACGCCCTTACGTCCCGCCGTGGAGCCGCGACCGAAGCTGACCGTCTCGGCGTTGAGCCTGGCAAGGACCTGCGCCTGATACTCTTCCGGCAACGCTTGCGCGAACCCCATGATTGAGCTGGCCGTGGTGTTGGCCACCTCGCCAAGCCCCTTGAAAATCCCGGCCGCGTCGGAAACGCTGGCCCGGTCAGTCCATGCCCCTTGCGTCATGAGGGCTTCCCAGTCCGAGCCAAACAGACTGGCGTCGACAACATTGGTGTAGACGGAAGGATGTGTTTTCTTCCCACCGCGGAACAAAGACGATGCCAGCCCGCCAAGAGCCGCGCCGATGACCGTGCCAACCACAGGCACTGCGCTGCCGAG
>OOAM01002166.1_pt1 | contig 10466 bp, 8 predicted proteins | sample 1671131 | NCBI WGS metagenome assembly OOAM01 (sample SAMN06348125, study PRJEB24527) | human gut metagenome | biome: human gut; feature: ankylosing spondylitis patient; material: feces | host: Homo sapiens | place: China | collected 2015-10 | reverse complement strand
TCCAATGGAAGTCCCCTCGCACGTCGGCACCGGCCTGAATGCCCTCGGAAAGTTTTTCCAGATAGCGCGCCAGAAAATCAATTCGCTCCACGTCATGCACCTTGCCGTCCCGATAGATTTTGTCGGTGCAGGATAAGCCGTTCTCCGCGATGAACATGGGCAGTCCATACCGCTCCTGGATGTAACGGGGACCCCAGTTCAGGCTTTCCGGCTCTACCGGCCAGTTCATGGCTGTGTGAGCGTATCCCGCAGGGCGCTCCACATAACAGGGGCCATTCGTTCCCATCTGTACAGGCGCGGCATTGTAGATGTTCAGCCCGAGCATATCCGGTCTGCCCAGAGACAGGGCGTCGTTGATGTATTGCGGCACAGCACCGATGCAGGCGGAAAGCTGCGGCCCGCAGAGGTCCGGGCTGGGCCAGCGGCCAAGGCACAGAGGGTCGAGCGACATCGTGTGGGTGAAGGCCCAGTCCTCGTCCGGGCAGGCAAAGGTCAGAGCCCGGGCGGCGTCCACATCTGCTTTTGCCTCAGATACGGGGTAGCAGATGCGGCCTGTGGAGACGAAGCCCACTCTGTTTTCGGCGTCCGTATGGCGGAGCTCCTGCGCGGAAAGGCAGTGCGCATAGATGATATTCTGCCAGCAGGTGAACTGCCCTTCCAGCGGGAGTTTCAGCCCCGGCGCATGCTCACCTGTCCCATAGCCCATTTTCACGATACAGGCAGGCTCATTGAAGGTGAACCACTGGTGGACCCTGCCTTTGAAATGTTCTGCCATTTTTGCCGTGTAGACTGCAAACGCCCGGGCGGTGTCCTCATTCTGCCAGCCGCCCTTTTCTTCCAGCGCCTGCGGCAAATCCCAGTGATACAGCGTAATATACGGCTCGATGCCCGCTTCCAGCAAAGTATTCACAAGACCATCGTAATAGGCAAAGCCTTTTTCGTTCCAGTCCGTGCCGCCGGTGGGGGCGATGCGCGTCCACGCCACAGAGAAGCGATAGGCTTTCAGGTGCATCGACTTCAGCAGTTCGATGTCTTCCCGCCAGCGGTGATAGCTGTCGCAGGCGGTATCACCGGTCTCGCCCCGATAGGTGCAGCCCGGTGTGTGGGAGAAAACATCCCAGATGCTCCGGCCTTTTCCATCCTCGACGGCACCGCCCTCGATTTGATAGGCTGCAGTCGCAGCGCCCCATACAAATTCTTTTGGAAATACTGCCATGTTCGTTCTCCTTTTATCTCGTCAGATACATGTGTACAGGAACTTGAGATCCTTACTGATTATAGTATACTCTTCTGTGTCTGCCGGTGCAAATAGCATTTTATTGGTGACCATTGTGGAAATACACACCAGGATACGCTATACTAAAACAGAGAACATGGAATTCATCTGGCGCAAAAAAGCCAAAGGAAAGGGAAAACAGAATGATAGACAAAATGCTCGTGCGCGGGGCAAAGGTACACAACCTGAAAAACATCGACGTGGACATCCCGCTGAACAAGATCGTGGGCATTGCGGGCGTGTCGGGGTCGGGTAAATCCTCGCTGGCGCTGGGGGTGCTGTATGCCGAAGGCTCCCGCCGGTATCTGGAGGCGCTGTCCACCTACACCCGCCGCCGGATGACCCAGGCTTCGAAAGCCTCGGTGGAAGAGGTGCTGTATGTCCCGGCGGCGCTGGCGCTGCACCAGCGGCCGGGCGTGCCGGGCATCCGCAGCACCTTCGGCACCGGCACGGAATTGCTGAACAGCCTGCGGCTCATGTACTCCCGCCTCGCAAGCCACCGCTGCCCGAACGGGCATTACATCCCGCCGACGCTGGCTGTTGCGGCGGGCAGGGAGCTGGTCTGCCCGGAGTGCGGTGCGTATTTCTATGCGCCGTCGGCGGAGGAGCTGGCTTTCAACTCTCAAGGGGCCTGCCAGAAGTGCAGCGGCATAGGCAGCGTCCGGACGGTGGACATCGCGTCGCTGGTGCCGGACGACTCGCTGACCATCGACGGCGGCGCAGTGGCCCCGTGGAACAGCCTGATGTGGTCGCTGATGACAGACGTCTGCCGGGAGATGGGCGTGAGGACGGATGTGCCGTTCCGCGACCTGACCGAACAGGAAAAGGACATCGTCTACCACGGTCCAGCAGAGAAAAAGCATATCTTCTACCACGCCAGAAACTCGAATCAGGCCGGCGAGCTGGACTTTACCTATTACAATGCCGTCTACACTGTAGAAAATGCTCTTGCAAAGGTCAAGGATGACAAGGGCATGAAGCGGGTGGAAAAGTTCCTGCGAGAAGATGTCTGCCCCGAGTGTCACGGCTCACGGCTCTCAGCGGCGGCGCGTGCGCCGAAGCTGCGGGACATCTCGCTGGACGAAGCCTGCCAGATGACGCTGGAAGCCCTCGTGGAGTGGGTGAAGGGCGTGCCGGGCAGTCTGCCGGAAGAGATGCGTCCGATGGCGGAGAGCATCTGCGAGGCATTCGAAAGTACCGCCAAGCGGCTGATGGATTTAGGTCTGGGTTATCTGACGCTTGACCGCTCGGCCTCGACCCTTTCCACCGGTGAGCGCCAGCGGATGCAGCTGGCCCGGGCCGTCCGCAACCGCACCACCGGCGTGCTCTATGTGCTGGATGAGCCGTCCATCGGCCTGCATCCGTCGAACATCGTGGGCCTGACCGGCGTGATGCACGACCTCGTGGCCGACGGCAACTCGGTCATTCTGGTGGACCACGACACCCAGATCCTGAAAGAGGCCGACTGGGTGATCGAGATGGGGCCGGAAGCGGGAGTCAAGGGTGGACATGTCATTGCCGAAGGGACGATAGCTGATCTGGAGGCAAAGCCGGAGTCCCAGATCGGGCCGTTCCTCTCCGGAAAAGCTGAGACGAAATTGCGCCGGTGTGCCAGAGAAGGAGAGATGTTCGCAGAGGGGGCTATCCATCTCTCCACCGGCAGCATCCACACGGTCAAGCCTTTGGAGCTGGACATTCCCAAGGGGCGGCTCACCGTGGTAACGGGCGTGTCCGGCTCCGGAAAAACGACGATGGTGCTGGAAAGCCTCGTACCGGCGCTGGAAGCAAAGATAAACGGCAGCGCCCTCCCGGCACATATCCGGGAGATCCGCGCCGAGGGCATCGCGCACGTCAAGCTCATCGACGCGACGCCCATCGGCATCAATGTGCGCTCTACCGTGGCGACCTACGCAGGCGTCCACGACGAGCTGCGGAAGCTCTATGCCAAATCTCCGGACGCCAGGCAAAAGGGATTCAAGGCCAGCGATTTTTCCTACAATACTGGCAGTCTGCGCTGCCCCGGCTGCGACGGCACCGGTGAGGTGAGCCTGGACGTGCAGTTCCTGCCGGATGTGAACATCGTCTGCCCCGACTGCCGGGGTTCCCGCTACGCGCGGGCAGCTTACGGCGTGAAGCTGACCAACGAGGCGGAGCAGACAGCCTCTTTGCCGCAGCTGATGGATATGGACGTCAACTCCGCCCTTGAGTTCTGCGGCGGGATAAAGACAGTGAGCCAGCGCCTGCAGACATTGCAGCAGCTGGGTCTGGGCTACCTGACGTTGGGCGAAGAGACGCCCAGCCTCTCCGGCGGCGAGGCCCAGCGCCTCAAGCTGGCCAGCGAGATCGGCCGCACCCAGACCGACTCGGTGTTCGTTTTCGATGAGCCCAGCATCGGCCTCCACCCGCTGGACGTGCAGGTGCTGCTGCGGGTGTTCCAAGCCCTGCTGGACAACGGCGCAACGGTCGTTGTCATCGAACACGACCTTGATGTCATCCGCAACGCGGACTATGTCATCGACATGGGGCCGGGCGGCGGCGAGAGCGGCGGCCGTGTCGTGGCAACAGGCACGCCGGAGGAGATCCAAGGAAACCCAGAGAGTATTACCGGAAGATATTTATAACAAAAAGGGGGCAGGTGCTGCATGGCACCTGCCCCCTTCGTCAATATTCTTATTTGCTTTCCGGGACACCGCGCAGTTCGGCACGGAAGCGCTCGGGAACATCTTCTTCCCGGATATTTTTGACGACTCCCAGAAGCTTTGCGGTTTCGCCTACGGGATAGACCATGATGCACTTCCGATGCTTCGCTGACGATCAAAACAAAAAGTTAATTCTCGGAAGAAATATCCTGACCGAAATATTTCTCGCCCAGCTCCTTGAGGGTGCCGTCAGCGCGCAGCTCGTCGATGGCGCTGTTGAGGGCGTCGAGGAAGGAAGAATCATCGCTCTTGACGATAGGAATCGCAACGTGAGAAGCATCTTCGGTCTGGGCGACCAGCTTGAAGTCGGCGTCCGGATGGACGTTCAGATAGTCGTAGAAGGAGACGTTGGCGTTCAGGGTGGCGTCGATGCGGCCGGCGGTCAGCAGCTGGATGGTCTCTTCCAGCGTGTCGATGCCCTGCACGGTCGCGCCGTAGCTCTCGGCCAGCTCCATGTAGGTGGAAGCGAGGCTGTTGGCCGTGGTCTTGCCGGCAAGGTCCTCGAAGCTCTTGATGTCGTCGTTATCCTTGCGAACGGCGAGGGCGGTGTGGATGTAGCCGTAGGGAGTGGTGAAGTCGTAGGTCTTGGCACGCTCTTCGGTGACTTCGACGCCGTTGCAGACGAGGTCGTAGCGGCCAGCATCCAGACCGGCAAACAGGCTGTCCCAGTCGCTCTCGACGTACTCGGGCTCGACGCCCAGCTTCTCGGCAATGGCGCGGGAGACTTCGACGTCGTAGCCCACGAGGGTGTCGCTCTCATCGTGGAAGCTCCAGGGCTGCCATGCGCCTTCCAGCGCGATGACCAGCTTGCCGTTGGACTGGATGGTCTCCAGCTTGTTGGAGGCAGCAGCAGAAGCAGAAGCTGCGGTGCTGGAAGCAGTAGAGGCAGAAGTGTTGGAAGAGCAGCCAGCCAGCGAGAGAACACCGGCAGCGGCCATGACGCTCATGAGAGAAATAAAGGTTCTGCGTTTCATAGGTGATGATCCTTTCTTATTCAGTATGGGAAATTTTCTGGAGGAACTCACGGGTCCTTGCCTCTTTGGGATGGGCGAAGAACTCCTGCGAGGGGGCTTCCTCGACCACGACGCCGTTTTCCATGAAGACGGTGCGGGACGAGACGTTGCGGGCAAAGCCCATCTCATGGGTGACGACCAGCATGGTCATGCCCTCCTGTGCCAGCTGCCGCATGACGGCCAGCACCTCGCCGGTCAATTCCGGGTCGAGGGCGCTGGTGGGTTCGTCGAAATAGATGATCTCCGGGCCGGAGGCAAGAGCGCGGGCGATGGCCACGCGCTGCTGCTGACCGCCCGACAGCTGACGGGGGTAGTAGTCGGCACGGTCGGCGAGGCCGACTTTTTCCAGCATCTTCATGCCGACGGCATCAGCCTCCGCTTTGGGCGTCCTCCGGGCGACAATGAGGCCCTCGGTGACGTTCTGCAGGGCCGTTTTGTTGCGGAAGAGGTTGTAGTTCTGGAAGACGAAAGCCGTCTTGCGGCGCAGCCGCGCGATGCTGGCGCGATCGGCGTGGGCAAGGTCGAATGTCTCGCCGTCGAAGGTGAGCTTGCCTGCGTCCGCCGTCTCGAGGAAGTTGAGACATCGCAGCAGAGTGGTCTTGCCTGAGCCGGAAGGGCCAAGGATGGCCACGACGTCGCCCTTTTCCACCGTCAAATCGACGCCGCGCAGTACGTCCAGACTGCTGGTCGGCTTGGGGGCGCGGCCAAAGATACCGGGATGGACGCCGGGCTTTGCGTAAGTATGGAAGGATTTGTGGACGCCGCGTATCTCTAACATTGCCATAACAGCCACACTCCTTTCTTACTGGAAGCCGTGGGCGTTGAGCCGACGCTCCAGCAGTGCCTGCAGCTTGGTAATGACCGTGCAGAACAGCAGATACACCACGGCCACCTCACAGTAGATGGGCAGGAAGATGTAGGTGCGGGCGGCGACGCGCTGGCCGGCCATGAACAGCTCCGCTACCGTGATGTTGGAGGCCAGAGAGGTGTCCTTTATCATGCCGATGAGGGAGTTGGAGAGGGCAGGCACGGCGGTGCGCAGGGCCTGCGGCAGCACGATACGGCGCATGATCTGCCACCAGCTCATGCCGACGCAGTAGCCGGCTTCCAGCTGGCCCTGCGGCACGCTCTCGAGTGCGCCGCGCATGGTCTCGGCGCAGTATGCACCCTCGTTGAAGGCGAAGGCGATGACTGCCGCCGGGAAAGCGTCCAGCATGATGCCCACGCTGGGCAGGCCGTAAAAGATGATGAAAAGCTGCACCAGCAGCGGCGTGCCGCGGATGACCCAGATGTAGAACCGGGCCAGCTGGCTCAGCACCGGCACCCGGGCGTACTGCACCAGCGCCACGGCCACCGCCAGCACCATCGCCAAGGTGAACGAGATGAGGGTGAGGGGGATGGTCATGGTGAGGCCCGCCGAGAGGATGCGGGGAAGAGCCTCCCAGAGCACGCTGACGGTGCGGTTGGATAAGAGTGTTTCCAGCATGGATACTCCTTTTTCAAAATTTGAATAAACAGACAGGGCAAGTGGGTGGATACATTATATACCTTAAAGCAGGGTCGAAGTCAAGAGGAAAAAATGAAAATCCTACAAAACCTACCAGAATACTATAACATGATTTGGAAATGAACGCAAATGGTTTCGAAAAATTGCATGGTATAGACGAAATGGACGAAAAACAGGTGCTGACTTTGTGCAGAACGGCAGAGTGGTTGACGCGGCAGAAGCTTTCGGGTACAATAGAACTGTATAGACCTGTAAAGGTACAAACAGGCCGCACGCCCCGCCAGACGGGAGCGCGGCGGATACGGAGGACAAACGTGATGAAACGTATTGGTATTCTGGGCGCTGGCACCTGGGGCATGGCCCTTGCACGGATGCTGACTGTGAGCGGGAATGATGTGCTGGTGTGGTCGGCCATCGAGAAGGAGATCGACAGCCTTTCCACCACCCGCAAGCACCCCAACCTGCCGCAGATGAAGATCCCCGACGAGCTGCGGTTCACCAAGAGCATTGAGGAAGTCTGCAAAGACAAGGACATCCTGCTGTTCGCAGTGCCGTCGGTGTTCGTCCGCTCCACGGCGGCAAAGGCCCGGCCCTATGTGGCCGACGGCCAGATCATCGTGGACGTGGCAAAGGGCATCGAGCCCGACACCCTGTACACCATGACCGAGATCCTGGCCGATGAGCTGGGCAAGGAAGGCGGCCCGAAGGGCGTGCGTCTTGTGGCCCTGTCCGGCCCCACTCACGCCGAGGAAGTGGCCATCGACCTGCCCACCACCATCGTGTCGGCCAGCAAGGATATGGAGGCCGCTGCCTATGTGCAGGAGGTCTTCACCAACAATGTCATGCGCGTCTACACCAACGAGGACATCAAGGGTGTAGAGCTGAGCGGCGCCATGAAGAACGTCATCGCGCTGGGCGTCGGCATCTCCACCGGCCTCGGCTACGGCGATAATGCCCGCGCTGCCCTCATCACCCGCGGCATCGCCGAGATCGCCCGTCTGGGCGTGGCGATGGGCTGCAATGTCCACACTTTCGCAGGTCTGGCCGGTATCGGCGACCTCATCGTGACCGCCACCAGTATGCACAGCCGCAACAACCGCGCCGGTATCCTCATCGGCAAGGGCGAGACCCCGGAAAATGCCGTCAAGGAAGTCGGCATGGTGGTCGAGGGCATGAACGCCCTGCCCGCTGCGCTGGAACTGGCCGAGCGGTATCAGGTGGAAATGCCCATCGTCCAGACCGTCAACGCCATCGTCAACAAGGGTATGAGTGCGGCAGAGGCTGTCAAGTCCCTGATGGAGCGCGGCCTGAAGAACGAGCTGCCGCAGGGCTACGAAAAATAAACGAAAAGGGGCGGTATCATGCCTTCTACCTACGCACACCGCCGCTTTGGTGCGGATGTTCTGGCCCTGCTGCCGGACGGTCTGCGCGCGACGCTGGAACAGCACCGGGAGCTTTACGACATAGGTCTCCACGGGCCGGACCTGATGTTCTATTACAAGGCCCTGCAGTCGAACCCGGTGAACCGTCTGGGCAACGCCATGCACGAGCAGAAGGGCGAGGTGTTTTTCACCTGCGCCCGCACCGTGGTGGAAAATGCGCCGGACAAAGATGCTGCTCTGGCCTATGCGCTGGGCTTTGTCTGCCACTTCGCACTGGACAGCACCTGCCACCCTTATGTGGAGGCCTATGTCCGGGAGAGCGGTGTGGGCCACTGCGAGATCGAGACGGAGTTTGACAACGCCCTGATGAGGGAAGACGGCCTCGACCCCATAAAGTTCTTCACGGCCAGTCACATCAAACCCAGCCGGGAGCGGGCCGAGGTCATCGCGCCCTTCTACGAAGGCGTCACGGTGGACGAGACGCTGGCGGCGATGAAGGGGATGATAACGGTGCATCATCTTTTGCAGGCGGCGAACCCCATCAAGCGCTGGGTGGTGCTGACCGGGATGCGCGTCGCGGGCAAGTATGAGTTCATGCACGGCCTTGTGGCGAATCCGCAGCCGAACCCCAAATGCGTCCAGAGCAGCCAGAAGCTCGAAGAGCTGTATAAAACGGCTGTGCCGCTGGCGGTAAGGCTCATTGAAGAGTATGCAGAGAACAAGCCGCTTGGGGCGGAGTATCAGCATACGTTTGGGGAGAACTGAGAGGAGCACCGGATGGAAAAGAGCGGTAAATTCTGCCTGACGAGCTTGGAGCGGAACTGGATCCTGTACGACGTGGGCAACTCGGCCTTTGTGCTGATGGTGGCCACCCTTATCCCCATTTTCTTCAATGCGCTGGCGGAAGCCGGGGGCCTGAGCTCGGTGGAGTATCTGGCTTACTGGGGCTATGCCAGCTCGGCTGTGACCGTCATCACGGCTGTTTTGAGCCCCATTTTGGGGACAGTGGCTGATACGAAGGGCTTCAAGAAGCCTATCTTCATACTCTGCGTTTTCGTGGGCATCGTGGGCTGCTGCGCCATGGGTGCGGCGTCGGCGTGGCTGCCGTTTCTGGTCATCTTCGTCATCGCGAAGGTGGGCTTTTCGGGCAGCCTGGTGTTCTACGACTCGATGCTCAGCGACGTGACCACTCCCGAGCGGATGGACGAAGTGTCCAGCCGGGGCTATGCGTGGGGATACATCGGCAGCTGCGTGCCTTTCGTGGTCTGTCTCGGCCTTGTGCTGGGGGCGGGGAGCATCGGCATCAGCCAGATGACGGCGCTGAACCTGGCACTCCTGCTGACGGCGGCGTGGTGGCTGCTCACGACCCTGCCGCTGCTGAAAAGTTATAAACAGCTCCACTATGTGGAGGTGGAAAAACACGCTGTCCGGCAGAGTTTTGCCCGCATCGGCCATACCCTGCGGCATCTGCCGGAGGATAAGCAGGTGTTCTGGTTTTTGCTGGCCTTCTTCTGCTACATCGACGGCGTGTACACCATTATCGACATGGCGACGGCCTACGGCACGGCGCTGGGTCTGGACACCACCGGTCTTTTGCTGGCACTTCTTGTGACCCAGATCGTGGCGTTCCCGTCGGCCCTCATCTTTGGGCGGTTGTCGAACAGGTACCCCTCAGCAAAGCTCATCCCGGTGTGCATCGCGGCCTACGCGGGCATCGCGGTGTTTGCGTTTTTCCTGACCCAGCAGTGGCAGTTCTGGGTGCTGGCCGTCATCGTGGGCATGTTCCAGGGCGGCGTGCAGGCGCTCAGCCGCTCCCACTTTGCAAAGATCATCCCGCCGGAAAAGTCGGGCGAATACTTTGGCCTCTTCGACATCTGCGGCAAGGGCGCGTCCTTCCTTGGCACCATGATCGTCAGCGTGGGAAGCCAGCTCACCGGCAGCGCCAATGTGGGTGTCGGCTCCCTCATCGTGCTGTTCATCGTGGGATTCGTGCTGTTCAGGGTGTCGTGCAAAAAAGAAGTCGTTCCTGAATGAGATAATGGGACATCTGCTGCGTAGCAGCAAATTGGAGAAGCACAAAAATGCGTTTGGCGAAGCGGCTGGCATTTTTGTGCTTCGACTTCTTTGTACAATAAACTCAAATCAAAAAATATAAAGGAGCAAGACCATGAAACAATATCCCGGCTACACCCTCGTCAAGCACGAGGACTGCCCCGAACAGCACGGGACGCTGACCGTGCTGACCCATGACGTCAGCGGGGCGGCTGTCCTGCTGGTGGAAAACGACGACGACAACAAGGCCTTCGGCATCGGCTTCGGCACCTTCCCCTCCGACGACACCGGCGTGTTCCACATCCTCGAGCACTCAGTGCTGGCAGGCAGCGAGAAGTACCCGGTGAAGTCGCCGTTTTTGCAGCTGCTCAAGAGCAGCATGGCGTCCTTCCTGAACGCCATGACCTTCCCAGACAAGACGGTGTATCCCTTCGCTACCCCCAACGAGACGGATTTCAAGAACCTGATGGATGTCTACCTCAACGCGGTGTTTTGCCCACTGGCCATGGTGGACAAGGGCGTGTTCGAGCAGGAGGG
>OOAM01002155.1_pt1 | contig 10516 bp, 8 predicted proteins | sample 1671131 | NCBI WGS metagenome assembly OOAM01 (sample SAMN06348125, study PRJEB24527) | human gut metagenome | biome: human gut; feature: ankylosing spondylitis patient; material: feces | host: Homo sapiens | place: China | collected 2015-10 | reverse complement strand
GACTGTATCCGAAAAGATCTTAAGATTCTTGAAAACGCCGGTAAGTTAAAGAGAACCTACGGCGGTGCAATCCTTTCACAGGATTATCCGCTGAAGAGAGACGTAGTAGACAGACGCCAGTTTAACCTTGACAAAAAGAGAACAATTGCAGCCAAAGCATTTAAACTGATTAAGAATAACGAAACGATTTTCCTTGATATTTCTACCACAAATATCGAACTGGCAAAGCTTCTTGCCACGTCAAATATGCGTGTGGTAGTGGTGAGCAATATGATAGATATCCTGCAGATCCTTGCCACAAATCCGTCTATTACTGCAATCGGTACAGGGGGAACAATGTACCAGACAGTAAACGGATTTATGGGAGCTGCAACGATAGAAGTGATTAAGCAGTATAGCTTTGACCGTGCATTTATAGGAAGCTGCGGTGTGGATATGACTGATTGTGCAATTACTACATTGGGGGTAGAGGACGGATTGACAAAGAAAGCAGCCGTGTACAGCAGCAGACATAAATATGTTGTTATGGAAAGGGATAAATTCTATTTCAACGATTCCTATAAATATGCATACTTTGATGATATCAGCGGAATTGTTACGGATGAATTTCCAGATGATACGATCGTGAGTACACTGGAGAGAGCAGGGGTGAAATTGTTCTGATACAGGTAAGTCTTCGGGGGACTTATCTGATCTGGTTAAATCAGTCAGCAGAATGGATGATCTGTCTGGCTTAAATGAAAAAGATGGAGGCAAGTACGTGAAAGAATATATTTTGGAAGCCTGTGTAGATTCTGTAGAATCTGCTATGGCAGCGGTTGAGGGAGGCGCAGACAGGCTGGAACTCTGCGGCAACCTGATCATCGGCGGAACCACTCCGGGACCGTGGCTTTTTGATGAGATAAGGAAGCGTTCGGATATCAGGATCCATGCCCTGATCCGTCCGCGTTTTGGAGATTTCTGCTATACAGATGCAGAATTTTCCATGATAAAGCATGCAGTAGAAGATTTCAGGAAAATGGGTGCCGAAGGTGTTGTATTTGGGGTGCTGAAGCCGGATGGCACATTAAACATGGAACAGATGAAAGAACTGATGGAGGCGGCAGGGGATATGTCAGTGACCCTTCACAGAGCTTTTGATGTATGCGTGGATCCAATAGAAACAATGGAACAGGCAATCTCACTGGGAATCAATACGATCCTTACTTCAGGCCAGCGCAATGTATGTCTGCAGGGGGCAGATCTTTTGCGGGAACTCGAGGAAAAGAGTCGTGGACGTATCACAATCCAGGCAGGAAGCGGCGTTGGAGCAGAAGTGATCCGCCAGCTTTATCCCCTTACCGGGATCAAGGCTTATCATATGAGCGGCAAGGTTGTAACGGACAGTGCGATGCAGTTTCGCAAGGAAGGTGTCAATATGGGACTTCCGACATTCAGTGAATATGAGATATGGCGTACGGATGTAGATAATATCCGCGCCGCAAAGAAAGTTCTGGAGGAATTATAATGGCAGAACCGAAGATTTTTTTGAAAGGGAACAGGGATCGAATTGAAAAGAGCTACCTGGAGCAGGCGAAGAGCCTGCCCCGGGTTTTTGCGCCTGTAGATGAGAAATTACAGAAATGTACAGAGGAAGTGGCACTTGCATGTAAATATTTATATGCGTTTATGCCGTACAGTGACATTGGCAATTATCCGTTTGAAGTATTTCTGGACTATGCAGAGAATGGTGTGAATCTCTGGAAAGAGAATCCACAGGTTGCAGATCTTCCGGAAGAAATCTTCCTGAATTATGTGCTGTTTCACAGAGTAAATGAAGAAGAAATTGCTCCTTGCAGAACTTTCTTCCGCACAGAGATTGGAACCAGAACGCAGGGAATGAATTTTAAAGAGGCAGCCCTGGAAGTGAACTACTGGTGCGCCGAAGAAGCAACCTATCACTGTACAGATGACCGTACTTTATCTGCGGTTTCCGTATATCGAAGAGGTAATGGAAGATGTGGTGAGGAGTCTGTATTTACAGTGAATGCCCTGCGAAGTGTGGGCGTTCCGGCGCGCCAGGTGTATGCGCCGAAATGGTCTCATTGTGATGACAATCATGCATGGGTAGAAATCTGGTGTGACGGTGAATGGTATTTCCTTGGAGCATGTGAGCCGGAAGAAATCCTGAATAAAGGATGGTTTACGAATGCTTCTTCCAGAGCGATGATGATTCACTCCCGTGTATTTGACACAAAAATTCCGAACGGAGAAGTGATCGGCAAAGACGGCATGGTTACTATGCTGAATGAATTGAAGAGATATGCTGTTACAAAGGAGATTACAGTATCCGTAAAGGATGAACAGGGAGCTCCGGCGGAGGGCACAGAGGTTTCTTTTGAAGTACTGAATTACTCTGAATATGCACCGATCGCAGAGAAGAAAACAGACAGTAAGGGAACCGCCAGACTGACAACAGGACTTGGGAGTCTGCATATTTCCGCAAGAATGTGTTCTGACGGCGAGTGGTTCTATGCGGAAACAGTTATGAACACTGAGAAAGAAGATAACTGTGAAATTTGTCTGGTACCGCAGGATAAAAGAAATGACGGCGAATCAGAAAAGTGGACAGCAGCAGATATATTTGCTCCTCATGATGCACCTGTAAACACAGACATGCCGACTCCGGAACAGAAGGCGAAGGGAAATAAGCGTCTGGCAGCAGCCAATGCACACAGAGAGCAGAAAGTAAGAAACTGGTCAAATCCGGAATGTGAACGTTTTCTGGAAAAAAAGGTAAACAGGATAGAAGAAGCCATTGCTGCCTCATACAGAGAGGATCTCCTGAGGGTTCTCACAGAGAAAGACAGAACTGACTGTATCAGTGACGTTCTGGAGGAACACCTGGAGCTGGCAATTCCATATCATGGTATGATGAAAAAGGATACCTTTGTATCTTATGTGTTAAATCCAAGAGTAGATGATGAAGTTCTTCAGAAATACAGAAGAGAGATTAAGAAGCATTTTTCCAGAACTGAGAAACAGGAGCTGAGAGATGACCCTTCCAGAATCTGGAATCTGATCGAGAAGGCAATTGTTTCCAGACCGGAGAAAGAGCGTTCCAGTGTGATCACAACACCGGCAGGATGCATAAGGACCTGTACAGGAAGCTTCCTGTCAAAGAAAATCCTGTTTGTTGCAATAGCGAGAACCTTTGGAGTAGCGGCAAGACTGAATCCACATGATCGTTCTATGGAATATATGGAAAACGGAAGATTCGTTCCTGTGCTTGCAAGAACAGAGAAGAACTGTACTCTGATCCTGAAAGCAGGAGAGACTGTACAGTGGAAATATTTCCAGAACTGGAGTATTGCAAAACTGGAGAATGGAAGATATACATCACTGAAACTTGGAGAATTTCGAAGATCAGATCCTGAATCTGCCGTTGGAATCCGGAAACTACAGGATTCTTACTTCAAACAGACTTCCAAATGGAAATATGTTTGCAAATGAATATCATTTTGAAATTCAGCCCGGAGAGACAAAGGAGATTGAGCTGGTACTCAGGGAAGCAGATCTGGAGGATATGCTGGAGAATATTTCCATGCCGGATTTTATGCTGAAAACTGAGGATGGTACAGAGTTGAAAGCATCTGACCTTACAGCAGACGGAAAACATATCCTGATGTTTCTGGAAGAAGAAAAAGAGCCTACTGAACATATCTTAAATGAAATGATGGAGCAGGAAGAAGCTTTTGCAGGATATGCAGAGCAGATTATTTTTGTAGTGAGAAGTAAAGAAGCACTGGAGACACCGACACTGTCCAAAGCACTTGCAAAGTTAAAAAATATTCAGATTTATTATGATGATTTCTCAGAGATTATCAATACTCTGGGAAGACGTATGTATGTAGACCCGGATAAACTTCCGCTGATCATTGTGACAAATGGAAGCCTGAACGGAATTTATGCGACCAGCGGCTACAATGTAGGAACCGGGGATATGCTGTTGAGATTAATGTAATGAAGAATTGTAGGAGAAAAAATCATGTATCAGTTTAACAGAAAAGAATATGAAGAACGTATGAAATGGTATCAGGATGCCCGTTTCGGAATGTTTATCCACTGGGGATTATATTCTATTCCTGCAAGAGGAGAATGGGTACGCAGTACAGAGGAGATGCCTGAGGAAGAATACCTTCCGTTTATGAAAGAATTTGATGCCAGAGACTATAACCCGAAACAGTGGGCAAAAGAGGCAAAGGCAGCAGGTATGAAATATGTGGTTCTGACTGCGAAACACCATGATGGTTTCTGTTTATTTGACAGTAAATACACAGATTATAAAGTTACCAATACACCTGCAGGAAGAGACCTGATCAAAGAATATGTGGAAGCCCTTCGCGAAGAAGGCCTGAAAGTCGGTCTGTATTTCACCTTACTTGACTGGCATCATCCGGACTATCCTCATTACGGAGACCGCATCCATCCTATGAGAAACCATCCGGAATGCAGTAATGAAAACAGAGATTTTTCTCGTTATATAGAGTATATGTACAATCAGGTGGAAGAGGTCTGCACAAATTATGGAAAAATCGATATTATGTGGTTTGACTTTTCATATGATGATATGCGGGGCGAGAAATGGGGAGCAACAAGACTGATAGATATGGTCCGCAGATTACAGCCGGGAATCATCATTGATAATCGTCTGGAAGTCAGCGGTGAGGGAAGAGGTTCTCTGTATGACTGCAATCCGACACCATATCATGGCGATTTCGTAAGCCCGGAACAGATCATCCCGCCGGAAGGAATCTGCGACAAAGAAGGGAATCCGATGGTATGGGAAGCATGCTTCACCATGAACAATAACTGGGGCTACTGCGCAAATGACCACTATTACAAACCTGCTTCCATGCTGATCAAGAAGCTGGTAGAGTGCGTTTCCAAAGGTGGAAATATGATTTTGAACGTAGGACCTGATGCGAAAGGTAAATTCCCGAAAGAATCCTCTGCGATCCTGGCGGAAATCGGACGCTGGATGGATAAGAACCATGACAGTATCTATGGATGCGCTCCGGCAACAGATATCCCGAAACCGGATTACGGACGTATCACCAGAAATGGAAACAAATATTATGTCCATATTTATGAGAATACATTAGGACCACTGCCGCTGATTGGCTTTGACAAGAATAAGATTGTGAAAGTACGTGCCCTGGATGACGGACATGAAGTGCCGATTTCTACTTTATGGGTGCACAGCGATTATCCGGATATCGCATTTGTTGACCTTGGTCCGGATCCTGTACTGCCGGATTCCGTAGACTATGTGCTGGAAGTGGAGATGGCAGAATAAAAACAGGTGATAAGCCCTAAAAAAATTTATATTTGCTATTATCTTGCTTAAAAGTTTAACCGAATTAAGTAATTTGCAGACAATATAAAAACGAGTTGCTATATTCTTTGTTTCTGGAATATAGTAACTCGTTTTTTTGGGAAAAAAACAGATACCTTAAATTCTAACAGCGGTTTCTCTTATTAACAAAGTAGTTCAAAATCCCGCCGCCCACAATAATTACAAGAGCAACCGCAACAACTCTCTTAGCAGCTTCCTGTGGCATCTGGCTTTTGGAGCCAATGGATTCTGAGTAGAATGTAAGCGTATAATTAATCTCATGAGGTGCGCCCATTGCAGTGGTATCTGCAATCACAGGCATGCCTTCATCCAGCGCAGTGACAGGAATTTCAAATTCTGAATTTGCTCCCTCTTCATTAACTGGGAGATACTTTTCCCCGTCCACGATCATATAATCATAGTTGGAACTGCTCCACTGAATTTTGGCGGTCACACTGCCATCTTTTACAGTGATAAGAGTCGGAGTAGTAACACTTGCCTTTCCACTTCCTCCCTCTAAGTCCACCTGGATAGAATATTCTCCATCTTCTTTATCAAGAGTCAGAGACTGCGCAGCAGGCACAAAACTCCACATCGACAGACAACAGATCAATGCTGTCAGAAATGCAAAAATCTTTTTCATTTGTTTTTTCCTCACTTAAATTTCAGTAATTTTCATCATCCCACAATTGAAATTAATTGTCAATACTTCGTTGAAAAAGTGGTTGGGCTTTAGTATAATAGGGATATTGTCCGTAAGTTAAATAGAAGACAATAAAAAGGAATATTTCTGATAGAAACATTCAAACAGAGGCTTGAGGTGTAAGATCTTTGAGACAATAAAAAGGAAATTAAAAAAGAAACCATTATACAGGAGGATATAAGAATGAGTGGAATTTTATACGGAGTAGGAGTAGGCCCTGGAGATCCGGAACTTATGACATTAAAGGCAGTACGCCTGATTAAAGAAAATGATATTATTGCAGTCCCGGGAGCAGATGTCCGCGAGACTGTTGCATACAAGATCGCAGTACAGGCAGTTCCGGAACTGGCTGACAAAGAACTTCTTCCAATCTATATGCCTATGACACATGACAAGGCAGAACTGGAACTTAATCACGAAAAAGGTGCCAAAGCCCTTGAAGCAGCTCTGGATACAGGTAAGAATGTTGTATTCCTTACTCTGGGAGATCCGACAATCTATTCTACATTTACATATGTACAGAAGAGAGTAGAAGCAGACGGCTATCAGACAAAACTGGTAAGCGGTATCACTTCCTTCTGCGCAACAGCAGCACGCTTAAATATCCCGCTGACAGAGTGGAACCAGCCGCTTCACGTACAGCCGGCCGTACACCGCCTTGACAGTGAACTGGATCAGCCTGGAACCTATGTACTTATGAAATCCGGCAAGAAGATGAATCAGGTAAAAGAAATTCTGGCAAGAAGCGGCCGCGAAGTCCGCATGGTCGAAAACTGCGGTATGCCGGATGAGCATATTTACAACAGTGTGGAAGAAATCCCGGATGACGCCGGATACTATTCCCTTATCATTGCCAAAGAGAAAGCCGAAGAGAAATGATAGAGACAAAAGATCTGACGAAAACCTTTGACAATTTTACAGCAGTGGATTCCCTGAACCTGAAAATTGAAAAAGGTGAGTTTTTTGGTCTTCTCGGACCAAACGGAGCAGGCAAGACAACGACCATCAGCCTGCTCTCAACCCTTCTTCTTCCGACAAAGGGAGAAATCCTCATAGATGGTCAGCAGCTTACGAGAAAGCGCCCGGACCTGAAAAGAAAAATCAGTGTGATCACTCAGGAGTATTCCATGCGCCAGGATATGAATATGGATGAGATCATGGAATACCAGGGGCGTCTTTATTTCATGCCGCGAAAAGAAATCAAGGAAAGAACAGAGGAGCTTCTGGAGTTCTGTGACCTGCTGAAATTCCGCAAGCGTACAGTCCGTAAGCTTTCAGGTGGAATGAAGCGTAAGCTGATGGTCTGTCGCGCACTTCTGACAGAACCGGAAATCCTGCTTCTGGATGAACCCACAGCAGGAATGGATGCTCTTTCCAGAAGACAGATGTGGAATCTTCTGCGTAAGCTTAATGAGAAAAACCTGACGATCCTGCTGACTACTCATTATATGGAAGAAGCACAGAGTCTCTGTAATCGTGTGGCACTGATGGATCATGGTAAGCTGGAGGAGGTAAGTACTCCGTCAGCACTGATCGAGAGTCTTGGAGCCTATGCGGTAGATGAGATGACAGCAGATGGAACAAAGAATCACTATTTCCATACACGTCAGGATGCAATCCGGTATCTGGAAAATCTTACAGGGCAGGCCTCACTTCGCGAGACCACACTGGAGGATGTTTTCGTAGAAAGAGCTGGAAAATACCTGATTTCCAAGTAACAGGCGGTTGTTCGCCACTTTTGCTGCGTGGTTTTACACCGGATACTCCTTGGGCTTTACTCAAGGAGATTCATATTTTCTGCATTGCATAGCGTGTTACCGGGCACAGAGTGAACAGTTACGAATAAATGAGAATATAAATGAACTTGGAGAAAAGAGTAATGGGAATTATAACAATATTATGGGAGAAGTGGGTAGAATTCCGCAGAGATTTTTACAAGATCACACTGGCAGCCATGATCGCGCCTCTGATGTATCTGGTCGTATTCGGAATGGGAATCCAGACAACTTCTCATGGACAGCCATACCTGAATTTTCTGATTCCGGGTGTGGTATCACTGACAACTATGAACGGAAGCTTCAACGCCATTGCGCAGAATCTGAACGTGCAGAGACTGTATGAGAAAGCTTTTGACCAGGTGATGATCTCCCCCACACCATTATGGCAGTTTATTGCCGGACAGATCATCGGGGGAAGTCTGCGTGGTCTGTATGCAGGAGGAATCATACTGCTTCTTACAGCACCTATTGAGACAGGACTGATCTTCAACGGATGGTCCTTTCTGGTGATGTTCCTGAACGGAGCAGTATTCTCAGCCATCGGCGTGGTGGTCTCCTTTCTGGCAAAAAATCACGCAGACGTGCCGAGGTTTTCCAATTATATCATTATGCCTATGGCATATTTGTGTAACACCTTTTTCTCAACAGAGAAACTTCCGGGATTTGTAGGCAAGTTTGTATCAGCCTTGCCATTATCCCAGACCAGCCATCTGATGAGAAGCATTTCATCAGGTGAGGCGGTGAATTACACCGGTATTGGGATTCTGCTTCTTTATCTGCTGGTGTTTACTGTAGCAGCATCATGGTTTATTTATAAGAAGAAAAACCTGTAATAAGAAGAAAAAAATCTGTAACTGACTGACAAGGAGGAGTCTGTGCTCCTCCTTGATCTGGTTATGCATTATATATCAATGTGAATCTTTGTAAAGAGAAAAAGGGGAATCATTTACTGGCAATGTACGAAAACGTTACTGTTCACTCTGTTCTCAGTAATCCTTTTACCGGTGAATAGCAATGAAATGGTATATTCCAATTATTGACTTTTATTCTTTGAATGATATACTTAAATTATGCATAACCGAGCAGCTGTTTTTGGCATCTGTCCGGTTAAATTTTCACACAGCCATAATAACAGAAGAAAGGGCATACATTATATGAGTAAGCCAAAGATATTAATCGTTGATGATTCACAATTAAACAGAGAGCTCCTTGCCTGTATGCTGGAAGATAACTATGATATCTGTGAAGCTGAAAATGGAGAGCAGGCAGTTGAAATCCTTGAAAGATGCCATAAGGATTTCAAGCTGGTGCTCCTTGACCTGATCATGCCGGTGATGGACGGTTATCAGGTACTTGCTGTTATGAAGGCAAAGCAATGGCTGGATATGTTGCCGGTTATCTGTATTTCATCAGAGACTTCCGGAGATAGCATCCGTCGGGTTTACAGGCTGGGAGCAAGTGATTACTTCTCGCGTCCCTTTGATGCAATGACAGTTTTTCATCGCGTTGAGAGTACGATTGCGCTGCATGACAAGATGACGGGAGATCTGCAGGATGCGATGAAAATGCTATCATCTATTTTTCACAGGATACTCAAGATTAATCTCTCGACAGATACTTATACAGTTATCAGAGGAAAAGACAGTATTGTTTCCATGCCATCAAGTCTCTCTGAAAGTCTTAAAATGATGGCAGATCTTAAATATATTTATGAAGAGGATCAGGAAGAATATCTGAAATTCTGCAGTATGGATAATCTGAGAAGAGAACTTGCGAAAGGCAGAGAACGCATTTACCTGAACTACAGAACTCTGATAAAACAGGAGTACCGCTGGGTATGTATGGAAGTCATCAGAAGTGCAGAATATAAACCGGATGACCAGATTGCCATGATGTATATCCGGGATATCAATGATGAATATCTGAAACAGCTGGATAAGATCATACGCCATGCAAAAGATGCGTTTGCCTCAGTTACAGTAAATATTTCGGATGGAAGCTGTATTATGGCAAACAGCAGGATTGCTTCACTGGAGCTGAAAGATGTAAATGAACCACTGGATTCTTATATTGAGCGGATCAGTCAGTCTATTCCGCAGAGAGAAGTGAGAACTCAGTACAGAAAGGTGTTTTGTGTAGATAATCTGAGGGAATGTCTGGCACAGGGAAAAGATATGATCCAATGGGAATGTCCTGTGTATGCCGCAAAAGGGATCAGCCTGAGGATGATCAGAACCACAGTTGAGATGGTCCGGAACGTTTCTTATGACAGGCTGGAAGCACTGATCTATTTTTCTGATATTACAGAGAACTATTTTTCAGAGCAGATTCCGCATATGCTGTACAGAAAGAATTTTGACAGAATAGAGATTATTGATGGGCAGAGAGACTGTGTGAGACTGGATCATCCGGGTATCTGTGCCATGGAGATGGTTCTGGCAGAAGAAATCAGTTATTCCGGTTATGTTACTGAAGTTATGAAGAGATTTGTTCCGGATGATGAGAAATCCGTATATGACAAATGTGTGCGTCTTGATACCATTCGGAAAGAACTGCAGGAGAAAGAGAGATATTCTTTCTCTGTTCATCAGTTTAATAAGGAAGGGGAGAAATGTTTAAAGAACTATACATTTTTTTACCTCAATAAATTTTTTGACA
>OOAM01002154.1_pt1 | contig 10517 bp, 9 predicted proteins | sample 1671131 | NCBI WGS metagenome assembly OOAM01 (sample SAMN06348125, study PRJEB24527) | human gut metagenome | biome: human gut; feature: ankylosing spondylitis patient; material: feces | host: Homo sapiens | place: China | collected 2015-10 | reverse complement strand
ATTATAAGAAAAAAATACAAATGGCACATTTATTTTTTATTGCGAGAAGCTGTTGACATTTTCCGCAATTGCGTGTATGCTTAATGTACTGTATTTGTGGAGGTGTAGGCCTATGTCTGAAAAGCGGAAAAATGACACCATCATTGAAGGCGAATACTATGACCCGGACCTCCCTGCGGAGGAAAACACGCCGCCACAAAAGCACCGCCGCACCCGCTCTGCAGGCAATGTACCCAAGTACAACCCGGCGTCGGAATCAATCATCACCAAGAGTAATGACCTGATCCAAAAGACAAAATATGCCCTGCCAAAGCTGGAGCAAAAGGTGCTGCTGGCAATGATGGCACAGATCAACCCCAAGGAGACCCCGGATGCGGACCGCGTTTATTCGTTGAGCTTTTCCGACTTCGGGCGGTTGGCCGGTGTCAACATGCACGACAACACCTATCTGGAATACCTGAAGGACACCGTCAAAAGTTTGGAGGACCGCTCCTTCTGGAGCCTGGACCCGGCCAGCGACGGCCACCAGTACAAGGTCCTGTCCTGGCTGCAGCGCGGCTCCACCGTGAATGACCGGGACAAGCAGATCCGCGTGCGCTTCAATCCGGAGATCCTCCCCTATCTTTCCCAGCTGAAAAGCAACTATACCTCCTACAACGTGGAATATCTGCTGACGATGAACAGCACCTACTCCATGCGTTTTTACGAAATTTTGCTCTCCTACGACAACGGAGACACCGATTACGGCTACAAGAACGGCCTGGTGTTTCAGCCGGTCACAAAAGAGATACTGGACCGTTTCCCGGACAAGGCGCAGGACATCCGCGGCTTCAAGTACAAGGTGTTTGATATTCAGGAGCTGAAGGAGCAGCTCTCTCCCCCGCCGGAAAAGCGCAAAAAGGACAAGGAAAAGCCGCTGACCGAAAAGTACAGCAACTTCCACGATTTTGAGCGCTACGTCCTGACCAAGGCCAGGGACGAAATCAACCAGATGACCGACCTCTGGTTTGACTATATCCCGGTCCGCATCCGCGGCGGCAGAAAATACGAGCGGCTGTACCTGTTCATCCGCTACAAATCCGCGCAGGAGATGGACGCAGTGCGCCAGCTGCACGCGCAGAAAAGCGCTCGCAATGAGGAAGTCCCGCGCCGCAGAAGGACGCGGAAAACCACCGAGCCGGAACGAAGCGCGGCAGCTGTGTCCGTGGCAGAGCCGCTGGGGGACGAGCTGTTTACTATGACGGTGACGCGGGCAGTTCGCGTGCTGGAAAGCAGGGCGCGTAGCCAGACCCTGCAGGAAAAAATTTCACCGGAGCTGTACAGTGCGGTGTCCTCGGTGCTGGTATACACGGCGCGTCTGCTGACCAACACCAACAGCGAGAAAAGGGCAAAGCAGGCGAAGGAGACCCGCGACGCGCTGAACCGCATCCTGGCCCAGCAGCACGATTTGACCTGCTGGGCGCTGGGCATGGCGCGGATGATGCTGACCAAAAAGGAGCACGGCCAGCTCAAGTCGCCGCAGTACAACGCGACCATTGTATACAACGCGATGGAGGATATTACGATCATCCCGAGTGGCAGGGACGAGCTGCGCAGCGCTGGTGCAACGGATCATTTCAAGGCAGATCTGTCCGTCTTTGATGAATAAATTTGCCACGGAGTTATAAGACTAAAAGGCATAACAAAAAGCGTATGGATACCCGGTCCGCAAAAAGCTGCGGCATGGGCGTGTCTATATGCTTTTTTCTTTATATAAAAATTTGCCACGGAGTTATAAGGCTTTACTGCCGCAGAAAAGCCCTGCCAAAACTGCAAAAGTGCTGTTGACGATGCTGGCAAATGTGGTATACTATACATAGATAAAAACGACATAAAAAATAATTTGCCACGGTGTTATAACTACATAATGAAATGGGGAACAAGCGAATGGCTGCAACAGTAATAACCATTGCGGTGGAAAAAGGCGGCTGCGGAAAAACCGTAACGACCTCTAACCTTGCCTATCTGATGGGCGACGAGGGCAAAAAGGTGCTTTGCCTGGACACCGACCCGCAGGGCAACCTGACGTTTGCCCTGACAGGCGGCAACGCCATTACCAGCAAGGCCTTTGCCAACCGCAGTCTGTATGATATGATCGACGGCTTCCGCTACAACACACAGACCAGAGATTTTATCGTCGAGTCGGAATATGAAAACGTGGACCTGATCCCGGCCAACGACCAGACGCCGCGCCTGTCCAAGCGGCTGGAGGATCTGTACACGGACGCCCAGCGGGACTATGACCGCGGCGATCCGAAGTATCTGGCCAGCGATACCGACGTGCTGGACTATTTCCTGCGCCAGGTCAAGGACGAGTACGATTATATCCTGATCGACACCCAGCCAAGCCGGGACAGCCTGCTGCTCTCCAACGCAATTGCCGCGGCGGACTATGTGCTGATCCCGCTGAAGTGCGATTCCTTCTCGGAGGACTCGGCGTTCCGCACCTATGTGCTCTGCAATGAGATGCGCAAGAGCAAGACCTCCCGCATCAAGGGCGTCGGCGTAATGCTGACGATGGTGCAGAAAAGTGCAGCCTCGCAGGACATCCGCAGTGACTGCCGGGCCAAGCTCGGCGCAACGCTGTTCAACGCGGAAATCGCCTTTGGCAAGAGTGTGGATAACAGCATCAACCGCTGCGTGCCGGTCTGCTACTCGGCCCGCACGCAGCCCCCGGCCAAAAGCTATGTGGCGGCGTATGAGGAGCTGAAAAAGCGCCTGGCGGAATTGGAGGAAAAGTAAGATGGCTATGAAAAAGAAGCCCGGCAGATCCAAGGTCGAGGTGGGCATTCCGTCCACCGAGGCGGTTTTCAGCGCCGGAAACAACAACGCCTCCGGCAGCCTGATTGCCAATCTGGCCACGCAGAACCGCGCCGAGCTTGCCTATGAGCTGCGGGAAATTGCCTTGCAGGACATCGAGCTGAACCCGGACAATGCGATTTTCCGCCAGCTGGACACCGACGAGGATGTGGAAACACTGGCCAACGACATTGACCGCAACGGCCTGATGCACAATCTGGTCGTATATCCGCGGACGGATGGCAAACAGACGAAGTACGTTTTGCTCTCCGGCGAGCGCCGCTATAAGGCATTGAATTATTTGCAGGCGCGTGGCGACGCAAAGTGGAACACAGTCAAAAACTGCCGTGTTGTCACAACACCGCTGAGCGACAACGAGAAAAAGGTCATGCTGCTGAGCGCTAACCTGCAGGTGCGCGGCGGCTTTGCCAACGAGATGATCCGCCGCAAGGCGGTTGCCGAGCTTGTGTCCTGCCTGCAGGCAGAGCCGTACAACCTGACAGCAGCCGAGGCAAAAAAGGCCATCAAGGAGGCAACGCCCATCAACGGGCGGCAGATCGATAAGGATCTGAGCATTGAAAAAAATCTGAATGAGGGTCTCAAGGATCTGCTGGATCGTGGCTTTGTGCTGCGCAGCGAGGCGGAGAGCTTTTTGCGGATGACGCCCGAGGAACAGAGAATCGCTGCCCAAATGCTGCAGCAGCTCTATGCTATTGCGTACAACGGCCCGGGCAGCGCAGCCATTCAGGACGAGAAAAAAGCGATTCGCGGGCGGTTCGTGGATGCACTGCGGACGGTGGCCGACACCAGCAGTATGCAGGATGCCCACGAGGCGTTGGTCGCTGCGGTGTTCACGGTCCAGAAGGAGATGGCGTGTCTGAAGGAGACCATCCGAAAGGTCAAGACCATCCCGCCGGAGCAGCCCGCCGCGCAGGTCGAGCAGACAGAGGTCATCCGGGAGGTCAGGGAAAAGACCGCCGGCGCCAAGGCACAGAGCAAAATTACGGGCAAGCTGTCCAGCCAGACAAGCCGCTTAGAAACGATGCTGCGCAGGAAAAACCCCGAGAAGCGCCTTGCAGAAAAATATACCCACGAGGAGCGCCGGCAGGCCATGAAGGAGCTGGACGAGATGATCACCACGGCCACGCGGCTGCGGGAAATAATTGCAAAGGTGGAGCGCAGCGCCGATGAAGCCCAGGAAGTATAGGCTGCGTATCCGCCTGCACCGCAAAATTTACGACCTGCTTGAGATGGAAGCATTGTGGCAGGACAGCAAGATCGGTACGCTGGCCAACCGCATCTTGCAGGAGGAGCTGGCAAAGCTCCGGCAGGTCGGACTGGACCACTGCGTGTGCGGGGATGAGGACGCAGCATCCGCACGGCGCATCGAGGCAGAGAAGCACCCCGAGAGCTATTACATGCTGCCGTCGTTTGACTGCCGCGAAAAGTATATGCCGACCCATGGCCGCGGCCTTGACACGAAGGGACAGGTCACGCTGCTGGTCACAGCGGAGCAGCTGCAGCTGATCGACGCGCTGTTTGACCGGGAAAGCGGCTGTGTCCGCGGGCTTTACTCGGAATCCCAGGGGCAGACGGTCAAAAGCTACCGCTATCAAATCGTGGGGCTGCTGCTGCACAATCCCTTGCTGCAGGAATTACAGAAGCAATAATTGCTACAGAAAAGGACTCGCAATGGATTTGCGGGTCTTTTTTTATAGAAAGTTTGTGGTAGGGCAGGGGAGAGAAAGAAGTATTGCGAGAGAATTTCTTGAAAAAATGAAAAAAAGTAAGAAAAAAGCACCTGCTTTGTTATAGAGAGAATGTAGGGGCGAACATTGTTCGCCCGCCAACCTGGTGCAGCAAGGCTTTTCCGGGAAGGCCTTGCACATGGCGCGCGGGCAGGGGCGAGCAATGCTCGCCCCTACAGAGTTTTATAACGACAGAATGATTTACAAACAGTAATAGTAAATCAAATGTTTCCAAATTGTACTTTTAATGCCCTGTATTGCGAGAAACTTTCTGCAAAAAAAAGAAAAAATCAGAAAAAATCTCTGCCTTGCAACTGCGTTTTATATCTGCTACAATAGCGGTAAAAACAGGGGAGGTCTGCACATGGAACCGGAAAAGCTGTTGGAGGCGCTGCACACAGCGGAAAAACTCAAGGACACAACACGGCATTGCTATACATCAAAGGGACGGCATGAGAGCGTGGCCGAGCACAGCTGGCGCATTGCGCTCATGGCGTTCTGGCTGCGGGATGAATTTCCGCAGGCGGACATGGACAAGGTCATCCGCATGTGCCTGATCCACGATCTGGGCGAGTGCTTTACCGGGGACATCCCGGCGTTTGACAAGACCGCCGCCGATGAGGCCGCCGAGGAAGCACTGCTTTCCCGCTGGGTCGATTCACTGCCCGAACCGGTCTGTACCGAGATGCGGACGCTGTACGCGGAGATGGCCGCCTTGCAGACGACGGAGGCCAAAATCTACAAGGCGCTGGATAAAATGGAGGCCATCGTCCAGCACAACGAGTCCGCGATTGCGACATGGGAGCCGCAGGAGTATGCGCTGAACCTGACCTACGGCGTGGAGCAGTCGCAGTTCTCGCCCTATATGCAGGCGCTGCGGGAGGCCCTCCGGCAGGAAACGCTGCGCAAGATGGAGCAGGAGGGCGCGACACCGCAGCCGTGAGAACGGTATAAAAAATCCTCCTGGCGGGCAGAATAGAAGGTGATGATTCTGCTGACAGGAGGAAACCAAATGCGAGAAATGTTCTGCTTTCAGTGCCAACAAACGGCGCATAACACCGGCTGCGACGGCAAGGCCGGTGTCTGCGGCAAAAAGGCCGACACCGCCAACTATCAGGATGAGCTGATCGGGGCACTTATCGGGCTGGCGCGGGCGGCGCGGGCTGGGACACCGACACCGCACACCGATGAATTGATTTTGAAGGGCCTGTTCACGACGATCACGAACGTGAACTTCAACAACGAAACTATCCTGCAATGCAAGGCGGAAATCGAAAAGGAAAAGGCTGCCGTCGGCCCCGGGCAGCTTGACGATTACGACCTTGCCGCGCTTTGGGCGGCGGGGGAGGACGTGCGCTCGTTGAAATCGCTGATCCTCTTTGGGCTCAAAGGCATGGCGGCCTATGCGTACCACGCCCGCGCACTGGGGAGAACAGACCCCGCTGTGAACGCCTTTTTCTATGAGGCACTCGAGGCCATCGGCGCAGAGAAAACGCCTGACGAGCTGCTGGCGCTGGTGCTGAAAACCGGAGAAGTCAATCTGGCCTGTATGGCGCTGCTGGACGCAGCCAACACCGGCGCATACGGTGACCCCGTGCCGGTCACGGTGCCGCTGACGATTGAGAAGGGCCCCTTCATCGTGGTCAGCGGCCACGACCTGCACGATCTGAAGCTGCTGCTGGACCAGACCGCGGGCAGGGGCATCAACATCTACACCCACAGTGAGATGCTGCCCGCCCACGGCTACCCGGAACTGAAAAAATATCCGCACCTCAAAGGCAACTTCGGCACGGGCTGGCAGAACCAGCAGTCAGAGTTCCACAACATCCCCGCGCCCATCCTGTTCACAACGAACTGTCTGATGCCGGTGCGGCAGAGCTACAGTGACCGTGTGTTCACGACGTCGGTGGTGTCCTACCCGGAGCTGACCCACATCGGGGACGACAAGGATTTCACCCCGGTCATTGAAAAGGCGCTGGAATGCGGCGGCTACCCCGAGGATCACCCGATGACCGGGATGAACGGCGGCAGCACGGTCATGACCGGCTTTGCCCGCAATGCGGTGCTGTCCCACGCAGAGCAGATCGTCCGGCTGGTCCGGGAGGGGAAGATACGCCACTTTTTCCTGATCGGCGGCTGCGACGGTGCAGCACCGACGCGCAGCTACTACACGGACTTTGCACGGATGACGCCGCCCGACACGCTGATTCTGACGCTGGCCTGCGGCAAGTACCGGCTGAACGATATGGATCTGGGCAGCATCGAAGGCATCCCGCGCGTTCTGGATTGCGGGCAGTGCAACGACGCCTACAGCGCCATTCGCATTGCGCTGGCGCTGGCCGAGGCGTTTGGCTGCGGCGTCAACGACCTGCCGCTTACGCTGGTGCTGTCGTGGTATGAGCAGAAGGCTGTCTGCATTTTGCTGACGCTGCTGTATCTGGGGCTGCGCAATATCTACCTTGGCCCCACGCTCCCGGCGTTCGTCTCACCGAATGTACTGGACTTTCTCGTTAAGCAGTACAACCTGACGCCCACGGGCGACCCGAAAACAGACTTGGAAAAGATACTGAACCGACAATAACAACATCCGCCGTGCAGAGAGACGCCTCTCTGCACGGCGGTTGCTTTTTGCGGCTTTTGGCTTATTCAGGCAAATGGGCGTTTACACCTTCACCAGTTTGTACTCCTGCGTGCCGATGCCAAGGGTCTCGGCGCTGTCGATGGTGTGGGTGCCGTGGCGGCTGTTGACGCGCTCCATAAAGTGGTCGCGGCCCGGGTCGTTGCTGTTTATGACCAAATCGATGCAGGCGCGGTCCAGCGCGACGGGGTCAAGGCTCGAGAGGATGCCCACATCGTTCATGCAGGGGTCCTCGGCCACGGCGCAGCAGTCGCAGTCAACGGAAAGGTTCTTCATGACGGCGACATAGGCAATCTTGCCCGCAAAGTGCTTTGCCACGGTGGAGGCGGCGTCTGCCATGGCTTCAAGGAAGGTGTCCTGCTCGGCGCAGTTCTCCCACAGGATGTGCTGGTCGGTGACCTTGCCGCCGGAATGGATGTACGCCTTGCCGGCGCTGGACGCGCAGCCGATGGACAGCTGCTTGAGCGCACCGCCGTAGCCGCCCATCGGGTGACCCTTGAAGTGGATGAGCACGAGCATACTGTCATAATTCTCGATGTTCTTGCCCAGATAGTTGACCTTGAGGACCTTGCCGTTCTCGACGGGCCATTCGACGTCAGGACCCTCGGCGTCCATGATGTCAACATCAAACAGGTCGCTCCAATGATGCTTCTTCATCAGCTCGATGTGCTTGGGCGTCTCGTTGCGCGCGCCGCCGTAGGCTGTGTTGCACTCAACAACGGTGCCGTTGACGGCGTCGATGACGGGCTTCATAAACTCGGGGTGCAGGTAGTTCTGGTTGCCGTCCTCGCCGCTATGGACCTTGACGGCCACCTTGCCGGGCAGCTCGATGCCCAGCTGGCGGTACATCTTCACAACGGCTTCGGGGGTGAGTTCGTTGGTGAAATAGACAGTAGATTTAGCCATAATAGGGGACCTCCGTTTAAAATAGTAGCGTGATAAAAGGCTTCCCCCTCGGGGGAAGCTGTCCGCGGAGCGGACTGATGAGGGCAAAGCATACGATTGCTGCCTGTTCACGGGTGGCCAACGGAGGGCTGCCCCTCATCCGGCCTCGGTCGGGGCCTCGGCCACCTTCCCCCTCGGGGGAAGGCTATTGAAACCGCAGCGGCAGCTTCGGTTCGCACCCTCACTTTTGCCTTTCTGCTGTCTCTAGCATAGCATGAAAGCCGGGTTTAATGTCAAGTGGTTTTGCAAAAAATGAAGCAAAAGCCTTGCAAAACACGACAAACTGTGCTACTGTAAATTTGTACAAAAGGGGAGCTTGCGTAAAGCGGGCTGAGAGTGGGCTGTATCGCCCTGACCCAAACGGCAATACCGCACAATTCCCGCCCTACGGGCTTAAGCACCGCTCCGGCGGCTGCGGCGTGCCATCTGCGTTGCAAAAATGCTCGATAATACACAAAGTATTATCTGCGCTTTTTGCTTAGCAGCTGGCGCGCCTCGCTCGCCGTATCGGCACTTAGAATTATGCGGTATTGCCTGAACCTGATTTGGATAATGCCAACGTAGGGAGATACCGTAGCACTGCGCTTCTTGTGAGTTTTTGTGCGGATATGTCTCTGCAGGCGTATCCGCATTTTTACTTATAAGGAGCGTTTTGTATGCTGGGTACCTGTCTTGAAAATGTGCGCAACACTGTGCCGCTGGTGCACAATATCACGAACTATGTCACGGTCAACGACGTGGCCAACATTCTGCTGGCCTGCGGCGGCAGCCCGATCATGTCCGATGAGCCGGAGGACGTCGAGGACATCACGTCGATCTGCGGCGGCCTGAACATCAACATCGGCACGCTGAACCAGCGCAGCATCGAGGGCATGTTCCGCGCGGGCGCAAAGGCAAATGCCCTCGGCCATGTCGTGCTGCTCGACCCCGTCGGCGCGGGCGCGTCGGCCCTGCGCACGAACACCGCCGTCGAGCTGATGGAGAAGATCAAATTCACCGTCATCCGCGGCAATATCTCCGAGATCAAGACGCTGGCGCTGGGCAGCGGCACGACGAAGGGCGTTGACGCTGACGTTGCGGACGCCGTGACCGACGCAAATCTGGACAGTGCCGTCAAATTTGTCAAGGACTTTGCGGCCAAAAGCGGCGCTATCGTCGCCGTCACCGGTGCCATCGACCTTGTCAGCGACGGCACGGCCTGCTATGTCATCCGCAACGGACGCCCCGAGATGGGCAAGATCACCGGCACGGGCTGCCAGCTCTCCGGCATGATGACGGCCTTCGTCGTTGCAAACCCCGACAATAAGCTCGAGGCTGCCGCCGCGGCGGTCTGCGCCATGGGTCTGGCGGGCGAGATCGGCTGGAGCCGCATGGCCGAGGGCGACGGCAACTCCACCTACCGCAACCGCATCATTGATGCCATCTACAATATGGAAGGTGCAACGCTGAATGGGGGCGCCAAGTATGAACTGCGATAAAAATGATCTGCTGCTCTATGCCGTCACGGACCGCCACTGGCTGGACGGGCGCAGGCTTATCGACGTTGTGCGCGAAAGCCTTGACGGCGGTGTGACGATGGTCCAGCTGCGCGAAAAGACGCTGGAGGAGGGTAAGTTCCTCGAGGAAGCGAAGGAGCTGCAAACGCTCTGCCGCGAGCGCGGTGTGCCGTTTCTTGTGAATGACAACGTCGAGATCGCCCGCGAGATGAACGCAGACGGCGTGCATGTCGGCCAGAGCGATATGGAGGCGCAGGACGTCCGCGCGATTTTGGGCCCGGACAAGATTCTGGGCGTCTCCGCCCAGACCGTGGAGCAGGCCGTCCTGGCCGAAAAGCACGGCGCGGATTACCTCGGCGTCGGCGCGGTGTTCCCGACCGGCTCGAAGGACGACGCCGACGATGTGAGCTATGAGACGCTCAAGGCCATCTGCGGGGCCGTGTCCATCCCCGTTGTCGCCATCGGCGGCATCACGCAGGAAAATGTCGCGAAGCTCGCGGGCAGCGGCATCTGCGGCGTCGCGGTCATCAGCGCGATTTACGCGGCAAAGAACATCCAACAGGCATCCGCCGACCTGAAGGCCGCCACGGAGAAAATGCTGCATGACTAAGGCTGCTGTTTTTGATCTGGACGGCGTGCTGCTCGACTCTATGGGCATCTGGAACGACCTTGGCGCGCGGTATCTGCGCAGCCTGGGCGTCACACCGGAGGAAGGACTCAACGAGATTTTGTTCTCGATGAGCATGGAGCAGGGGGCGGAGTATCTGCACACGCACTATGCACTGCCGCAGTCTGCCGCCGAGGTCGGCGCGGGCATTGCGGACATGCTGCGGGACTTCTATTTTTATGAGG
>OOAM01002147.1_pt1 | contig 10555 bp, 9 predicted proteins | sample 1671131 | NCBI WGS metagenome assembly OOAM01 (sample SAMN06348125, study PRJEB24527) | human gut metagenome | biome: human gut; feature: ankylosing spondylitis patient; material: feces | host: Homo sapiens | place: China | collected 2015-10 | reverse complement strand
GCGCCTCTCCCACCCACTCCAAAGACTTTCGCGCTTATCGGATCCCTGTTCGAGGCGTTCCCTGTCCGCCGATGAACGCGGGATACTGAATAGGGGAATGAGAGGGCATTTATTCCCCCATCGCGGTTTTCGGAGCTCTATAAGAAAGGAACTGTTTGTGGGCAAGGTGAAACGAGGGCATCGTGTTTCCCGCAATGGACATAAAAAATCAACCCGTTCGGGATGATACTCATGGCTTTTTACGGCGGCACTTCCTAGCGTGGAATGCAAAAGGAGGGCTGCCATGCTCAAACGTACTTTATGCGCCGCCTTTGCGGTTGCCGTTCTTGTCGCTTTTTCCGTCCCGGCCTTTGCCGGTTCCCATCACAAGATCCGTGTCCGTGGCACTGTGGAAAGCGTTGATCCCGCCCAAAAGACCTTCGTTGTGAAGGACCGGGACGGCAAGGCGATCCCGTTCCGTGTGGATGACCGCAGCGAGTTTGAACTCGAACACAGGGACAAGCCCGATCAGGACGTGCCCTTCACCGAATTGAAGACCGGCGACCGTGTCAAGGTCAAGGCCTTCAAGGGAGAACCGCCGCATCTCGTGGATGATGTGGACATCTACAGATAAGTCCGGTTCCGCCAGCTGATGCCTCAGGGGGGAAAGAACGCCGTTTCTTTCCCCCTCACTTTGTCTTCTCCTTTCCCGCCCGACCATACCGAACACGCCGCAGAACGAAATCCTCGTTGTGCGGCGTGTTGCTTCAAGCGTACCGGAAAGCATCCGGGAGAAATTTCAGGGAAAATCACAGAGGCGTTAAAAATATCCTCGGCAAGCTTTCATTCCGTGCCTTTTCCCATGAGGCGGCGGTACAGATCCATGTATTGCTCAGCCATCCGGGTATCGGTGAACTCCAGCACGGATCGGCTTCCCTCTTCGGCAAGCCGCACCCGCAGGCCTTCATCGGTCAGGCAACGCGCCATCGCGTCGGCAAGCGACACGGGATCGCCCACGGCGGCAAGCAGTCCGTTCTCGTCCCCGCGCACCAGTTCCTGATTGGAAGCCAGTGCCGAACAGATCACCGGAACTCCCGTCACCCAGCCTTCCTTGATGGCCCCGCTGCTCCCCTCCCCGTCCACTGACGGGACCACCAGAGCGTCGCAGTCCGGCAGCATGTCCACGCTGTCCCGGCGGCCGGGCAGCGCAAGCAGATCATCCACGCCGAGGGTACGGGCTTCCTCTTTGATGGGATCCAGCAGCGGCCCGTCGCCCACGATGCGCACGGCCCACGGAGGCAGGGAGCGCTTCCGCAGTTCCGCCATCGCCCGGACAAGCACGCTGTAGCCTTTCTGGGGCGTGAAAGCGCCTATGCTCTGGAAGAGGAAGCCCCCATCCTGACGCGCCTCACGAGGGCGGTAACGGGAGGGGTCGATTCCGGAATGGATCGCGCTGACCCGTGAGGCGGGGATGCCCGCCCCGATCATGCCGTCGGCGATCTCCCGGCTGACGCCCACAACGGCATCGGCAATCCGGTATTTCCACGAGCGCAGCCCACGCCGCAGCGGATACGAAACCCGGCGGCTGTGGATCAAGAGCGTGCCGCTGTGCAACAGCTTGTAGAGCGCGCCCAGCGTAGCGGCGTTGGCGTCGTGCGTGTGCACAATATCCGGGGAAAAATCGCGCAGCCGCTGCCCCATCCAGCGCAGCAGCAACGGGTTGGCAGGGCTCCGGCCCGGCAAGCCCAGAATGGGCAAGCCCTCATCACGCAACAGATCCGCCAGCTTTCCCGCACGAGGACAGGCCACCAACGGATCCATGTCGGATGTGCGGGCCAACGCGCGGGCCAGATAATACACCTGCCGCTGGCCGCCCCGCAGTTCCAGCCCAAGATCCAACAACAGAACGCGCATACCCGTCTTCCACCCCAGTTCATTCTGTTGCCGCCCAACGGCGGCCACCTTCCGAGCCCGGCGCACCCCATCGGCTTTCATACACAACGTCAAAGCCGATTTCTCCGCCAAGCCCGCTGCCCCAAATTCCAACCGCCCATCAAACGAACGCCCTCCAAGCGGCCTCCCCACCAGTCGAAAGTCTTTGGAGGGAAAGAGGAGGGGGGTTGGGGAAGGGGGACCTTTCTCCAGAAAGGTCCCCCTTCCCCAAACTCATAACACCCACATCACATCTGCTGGGGGTGCTCGTAGCCGGGAAGCACTACGGACGTGGCTTCCATCTGGCCCTGCCCCTTGGGACAGTTGCTCTGAAGCACGCAGATCTCACAGCCGCCTTTGAAGGGATAGTGCGTTACCACGGCATAGCGGCGGGACAGGATGGGATCCTTGTCGTTGCTGTACGGGATACCCTCGGCCTCCAGCGCTTCGCGCAGCGTGGCGGTGGGTTTGGGGGCGGGCGCGCAGCCGGCGTCCTGCACTTCGGGGATCACGGCGTGTACGGCGGCCATGCACATGGTCTGCGCCAGCGCGTTGTACAAGAACGCGTTGGACGGCGAGCTTTCCCACGCCTTGTCCACATCCTGCTCCACGCTCTCGTCGAGAGCGACCAAAAGATACTTGATCTTGCCCGTGTCGATGCCCTTCACGGTCAGGTGCGGGAGCCAGTTCTTCCACAGCGTCATGAAACGGTCCATCACGTCGCCGCCAAGCCGGGTCTCCTGGCTGACGCCCATGAACAGTTCCATATCAAACCACGGTTCTACATCGATTTTTTCCGTCGTGAATGCGGTCATGCTTTCCTCTTTGGAGATGTTCAAAAATACCGTACAATATTGGCGGGCCTGATAAGAAGCCGCCAAACGGGAGAGGCAACTTTACTTCATCCCGTCACTTTCCTACAATACCCAAAACCGCATGACGCGGTTGTTTCAGCAAGGTCAAAGGAGCCGTCAATGAGCCAACAGTATCCCAGCCGGATACGCTATGAGTACGAACAGGACCCGGAAACCCGCCTCCAGTATACCCACGGCGTATGGGGGGGCATCAACCCGCAAGGCGAAATCGAAATCAGCTTCTATCTCGAAAGCGACAAGATGCCGCCGTACTCCGAACGTATCATAGCCCCCGACGGCAGCTTCGGCCACGAAATCGCCCCTTACAATGACGAGGAGCGGACCATCACCCGGCATATCCATTCGCGTGTGGTCATGAACTACCACACCGCCCGGGCCATGCTGGAATGGCTGGAAGACAAGGTCGCCGCCCTTGAAGCCGAAGAGGACGGCAGCGCGCCGCTTTCGTTCGACGAGAGCGGCTTCCAGCACCAGTGAGAAGCTTTTGAACCGGTGAGGAAACCTGTTTTCCGACGTTCCCTCGTCGGAATCTCTTTTCTCTCTTCCTCAACTTCCGTACCTGTTGCCAGCCCGATGCCGCACCCGGCTTCGGGCTGCTCGGTTCTTCCCTTCGCCAAATCCGGTGCACTCGAAAAAATGCTGGCATCCAGAGTGCCAAACGGCTTGACGCTTCCCGCGCCGCCTTTACGCAGCCGAAAACCTTCAGAGAGTAAGGGAGAGGGTTGAAGGAGCAGGGACTCTTGCTCAAAAAAAGCCCGCCTGTCTTTCAGGCTTACTTTTTATCTCACAATTCTCCGAATGCGGATAAGCCGCTTCTTCCAGTATTCCTGAGCCAAACTGTCCTCACGGACACGCTTGCCGCTGGTGGGGCTGTGCACGAACCGCCCGTTGCCTGTGTACAATGCGGTATGGAGCCCCGTGCGCCCACGATTGGTATCGAAGACAAGGATGTCGCCGGGACGCATGGCAATGCCGCGCCCCACGCCGTACCCGGCCTTGGCCTGCGCATCGGTCACACGGGGAACATTGATCCCATGTTGACGATAGGCCCACCAGATCAGCCCGGAGCAGTCGAACCCTTTGGGCGTGGTGCCTCCGAGACGGTAATGCGCACCGATCTGGGAGCGCGCGGTCTGAGCGACCCGGGCGCCGAGGGAAGAGGTATCATACCGTCCACCATAATCGGGTGCGGAAATGTATGTCGTACCGCAGCCGGAGAGCAGCAACGCCAGACAAAGCAAACCGGCGAGCGCCATAAAACGGCACGCCGATCCCATCACGACCCATTGTTTCACCACTCTGCCTTCCATCTCAGCATGATAGATCACGGAAGGGCTCCATGCCAAGCGTCCGTTGAGCCCCCGCCGTCAGCGGGACGCACCAGCCCTGAGCAGCGCTTCCCGCAAACCACGCCACGGAACGGGACAGGGCGGCGGCTTCGGAAGCGGCATCAAGCGCCCCCGGCCCGTCCCCCTTATTGGCGAACACAAGACGGCGGCACCCCGCCGGACAGTTGCGGAACAGCCCTTCGGGGTGCTCCACCAGACGGGCCAGCGTCGCGGGCGTCACCGGACTCCCCGGCTCCTGCCCCGCCGCCGCGCAAACCAGTGCGGAACGGTGCACGTGCCCGTCGTCCAACGGCTGCCCCACGCTGTCCAGACCGACCACCGCCACGCAACAGTCCAGAGGCTCAGGCAGGACTGGCTCGTGTGCAGCGGGAGCCTTGAGGGGCTTACGGGCAGCGCCGTCGGCCTCCACAAGAAAAAGGGCATCGGGCAGCGCCGCCGACAGCACGCCAAGCAGACGGGGGGATACGCCGTCCAGCTTCCGCACATCCGGCAGCGGACGCCCGGCGGCCACAACACACGGCGCGGCGAACAGCGCATCGTGGACGGCGGCAACGGGATCGGCCACGCCTTCCAAGAGAACCACGGGAAGGCCATTTTCCGGCGGGAAAATCTTGGTCGTGGTGGTGCAGACCACACGCCGCCCGGCATCGACCATACGCCGGGCCAGCGCGTACATGAGCGTCGTCTTGCCCCCGGCCCCCACAAGCGCGGTCATCCGGGGAAAGGCAACGCCGCCAGATCCGGCAAACAGGGCTTCAAGCGGCCGCCTCTTCATGGCTATCCGAGCAGGGACCGTTTTTTCAGATGGATTTCCAGACAGGTCAACGCCGCCGGAGTCACCCCGGAAATGCGCCCCGCCTGACCAAGGGTACGCGGGCGTACGGCACAGAGCTTTTCCACGATCTCGGCGGACAGGCCGGAAACGGAGGGGTAATCCAGATCCTCCGGGAGGAGTACCTCCTCAAGCCGTGCGGAGCGCTTGACCAGCTCGTCCTGCCGTACCAGATACCCCGCGTACTTCACGGAGGTCTCCGCCTCCAAAAGGACTTCTTCGGGGAAATCCGTCACGCCGGGATGCAGGCGCTCAAGCCGTTCCAACGTCATGGACGGACGCCTGAGCACTTCCTCCAGCGTCAGCGACTTGTTCGGCACGGGTTCGCCCAGCTCGCGGAAAGCGTCGCTCGTCGCCGCGTCCGGCGAAACCCGCACTTCACGCAGCATGTCCAGCAGCCGCCCCAATGCGTCCTGCTTGCGCCGGAAGGCGGACCACTGTTCGTCGCCCACCAATCCGAGCTCCCGCCCGAGCGGGGTCAGCCGCGCGTCGGCATTGGCTTCGCGCAGCAGCAGCCGGTACTCCGCCCGCGATGTGAACATACGATACGGCTCCTGCGTCCCACGCGTCACGAGATCATCCACCAGCACAGACATGTACGCCACGTCGCGGCCCGGCAGGAACGGCTGGCGGCCCGTCAGGCGGCACCCCACGTTGATCGCGGCCCACATCCCCTGAGCGGCGGCCTCCTCATAGCCGGACGTCCCGTTGATCTGCCCCGCCAGCCACAAGCCGGGCAGGACCTTGGCCTCCAGCGTGGGCTCAAGCTGTACCGGGTCCACATAGTCGTATTCGATGGCATAGCCGGGACGTACCATCTTGGCATGTTCGAGGCCGGGGATGCTGGCAATCATGGCAAGCTGCACATCCAGCGGCAGGCTGGTGGAAATGCCGTTGGCGTAGCATTCCTGCCCGTTCAACCCTTCCGGCTCGATAAAGACATGGTGCCGCTCACGCTCGGGAAACCGCGCCACCTTGTCCTCCACGGAGGGGCAGTAGCGCGCGCCCGTGCCTTCAATGACGCCCGTGAACAGCGGCGAACGGTCCATGCCCGATCGGATGGCGTCGTGCGTCCGTTCGTTGGTCCACGTCACATAACACGGCACCTGCGGCTGTCCGGGCTTTGGCCCGTAAAAGCTGAAACACGGAGCCGGATCGTCACCGGGCTGTTCCTCCATTTGCGAAAAATCGATGGACGACCGGAGCAGCCGCGGGGTGGTCCCGGTCTTGAGGCGGCCCAGGGTGAGGCCGTGCTTCCGCAGGGAATCCGAAAGCTTCATGGCGGCGGCATCGCCGAGGCGCCCACCGGAAAAATGCGTGAGCCCCACATGGATGAGCCCGCACAGGAACGTGCCCGTGGTCAGGATGACGTGCGGGGCCTCAAAGATCTGCCCCAGCTCGGTGCGAACCCCGGCGGCGCGTCCGCCCCGCTCCAGCACCTCGTCCACGGTATCCTGCCAGATGGTGATGTCCGGCTCGGCGAACAGGGCGGCCTTCGCCGCCTCCATGTAGCTGTCGCGGTCGATCTGCGCGCGGGTGGCCCGTACGGCGGGCCCCTTGCTGGCGTTCAGCGTACGAAACTGGATACCCGCCCTGTCGGCCCACAGGCCCATCATCCCGCCGAGGGCGTCGATTTCCCGGACCATATGCCCCTTGGCGAGCCCCCCGATGGCGGGGTTGCACGAAAGGTGCCCGATGCGATCCACATTACCCGTGATCAGCAAAACGCGCTGCCCGAACCGCGCCAACGTCATGGCGGCTTCGCAGCCCGCATGTCCCGCGCCTACGACTATACAATCGAACATAAGCTTTTCCTTGGGAAAGAGCGGGGGAGGGAACCCCTTCTGGAGAAGGGTTCTCCCTCCCCCGTACCCCCACCCTTCCCAAGACTTTCGACTGGTGGGGAGGGGACGCGAAAGGAGTATTCTTTGAAAAAGAAGCAGGGAGAGTCCCAGATATACCGAAATGTTCCCTTTCAACAAGCCGCCGGGGGACGAACACGGAAGTTCAGCCTCCCAAGCCGCCCGTCCCTCCATCGACCAATAGAAAAGCCTCAGGAGGGGAAGGGGTGGATTTTTTTGGGGGAAGGGGACCGACCCAACGGGGGCCCCTTGGGGCCGTGACCGTCAGGCGAGCCTTCGAACCTTACGGGCATCGACAGCAACGCAGCCCTTCTTCAGAAGGGTTCCCTACCCCCCAATCTTCATCATCCCCTAATCGAACAGCATCCGGGCGAGCACCTGCGCGTCGCCGATGGTGCGGGAAATGAGGGAGTATTCGTTGGCGAGATGATAGGTCGGCACGACGCTGGCCCAGACCGCAGCGGGGATGCCCATGTCGCGGAAGCCCACGGCCACGGTCCCGCCGCCGCTGCCGTCGCAGTGTGGCTTGATGCCGTAGATCTCACGGATACCGGCGGACAGGCGGAGCACCACTTCGCTGTCGGGCGGGGTTGCGGGCGACGCGGGCGCATTGGTCACCGTGGTGATATCCACGGTCACGCCATGACGCTCCGCCACGGCTTCCATAATCTCCCGGGCGGAGGCGAGCACGTCGTCGTGGCTGATGCCCGGCAGAATGCGGCAGTCGATGTAGAACACGTCCTTGCCCGGCAGGGAATTGATATTGGGGACGTTCTCTTCGTGGCGCGTCGGGACGAACGTGCAGCACGGGGGCTGGAACAGCGGATCGACCTGAGCATAGATGGATTCCAGATCCCGCACATGCAGAATCATATCGGCGGCGGCGACCAGCGAGTTGCGGCCTTCCTGCGGGCGGGACGCGTGGCACTGATGCCCAAGCACCTCAACGCGCATCCACAGCTGGCCTTTCTCGGAAATTTCGATGGAGGAACCATCCGCCACGCCGTAATCGGGCACGACCACGAAATCGTCGGGGCCAAACAGATCGGCGTGGGTCTTGAGGATGTAGTGGATGCCGTAACGGCTGGAAGTCTCTTCGTCGGAAACAAAAATCAGGCCAAGGGAGAGGTCGGGGGTGATGCCCTGCGCCTTCAGTTCCTGCGCAATGAGCAGGCCGCAAACGATGGCCTGCTGATTGTCCTCCACGCCACGGCCACGGATCTTGTCGCCGTCGACGACAACCTTCCACGGATCGGTCTTCCAGTAGGAAAGCTCTCCCGGAGGCACAACGTCCATATGCCCCAGAATCCAGAGCCGACGCGGCGACGCGCCGGGGATGCGCGCGACCACATTGGGGCGCACGCCGTCGGGGACCCGCGAGTCGGGCGCGTCAATGCGCAGGATGTCCGTTACGCCGAGCTCACGCAACAGCCCTTCCAGATACAGGGCTTTGGGCATTTCGCCCGTGCCGCCGTTCTCCGGGCCGAGAGCGGGGAGTTCCGTCATGCGGGTCTGGTATTCGATGACCTTGTCCCGCTGCTGTCCGATGGACTCAATAAGCCGAGAAAAACGTGTCATATGTTCCTCGTGTACGGCTTCGGAAAATAAGAAAGGGGGAAGACGAAGCCTCCCCCTGCCTTGGGAGAACGCCCTTCCCAAAGACGGGCGTTCTCAAAAAAATTGCGGTGCATACCCGCGAGCAAAACGCTTCCGAACGGCTTAACGACCCTTCGCAGCACGCTTGGACGCCTTCAACGGGTTGACCTTGGCGGCCTTGCCGCTTTCCGTCTTGATGTGGGTAGCAAAGTTGCAGCGGCCGTCGAACCACTTCTTGGCGGGGTTCGGGTAGCTGCCACAGAACTGCTGCTCTTCAAACGTACGAACGCGATCACAGCCTTCGCACTTTTCAACGACGGGCTGCATCAGCATACCCTTCACTTCAACGCCCTGCTCAGTCTTGACGGCACCCACGAGGGTTTTTTCGTCGCTCATGATAACCTCCTGCGCGCCGGAGCGCGATTTTTTACGTAAGAAACGAATTCTTTTATCCATATCAGCGGAAATGTCAAGACCCGTCCACGTGTTCCGGCGGCAAGTCCGCCTCCGCAAATGCCGCGCACCATGCGAAACAACACGAGATCCCGCCTGTTCCGCACCAAAGGCGCGTTTGCCTTTTTCCGCCGTTTTAGGCAACGTAGCGCAAGCCGATTTCACTTTTTCCCGAGGACAGCCATGCCCACGACCACCCTCCCCTATCGCTATATCCACACCTCCACCGAATCCATGACCGGATACTTCTCCTGCGAGCCGCCGGAAGATCTCAGCTTTGAGGATGCGCTCGCCCGCCTTGAGGCCGCTCCCCTCGACGAATTTTTGCACCGCCATCTGCTGCGCCGCATCGCGGCCTTGCCCCCGAATGAAGCAGCCGCGCTGCGTACGCCTTCCCGTCCGGTACTCATGGGCTTGATCTACGAAACGGCATTCCTGAACGCCGGACACGCCGGAATGCTGAACGGCGTCTCAGCCGGGGAACTTGAACGGCTGGAAGGGTACACCCCCCTGCCGTACCTCAGCTTCGCCCGCAAATCCCTCACGAAAGAAGGGCAAGAGGAGCAAGCGAACCTTGCCGCATGGAACACGCTGTTCGAAGAAAACCTTTCCCGGCACCATCCCCTGCCGCATCCCGAAGACAACGATCTCCCTTTGCCCGCATATGTGCGGAATGCGGAGCCGCCCAAACACGGACGCACGGCGGCGGAGGTTCACGCCGAGCGGGCCGTGCCCGGACAGCCCATATGGTCCCGCCCCCCGGCCCAGCATACGGCGGCGGAAGCGCTGGCCTCGCTGGCCACCTGCGGCGTGATCGCCGGAACGGAAATGCGGCACGAATCCTCGCTCGCGCCTGTGGGGTTGCTGCGGAACTGGAACGTGGACATCGCCGTGCGCAACGGCAAGCTCGACTATACCCTGCAGGGGGAAGCCACCACATGGGGGCGCGGCCTGTCCATCGCCACAGCCCGGGCGTCCTACTCGATGGAGATGGTCGAGCGCGCTTCGGCCTATCTGTCCGTGGACGGGGACGCCATCACCGATCGCCTCCACCCCACGCCGATTGTCCGGGCCAGCCACGCGGAATTGCTGGCGCAAGGCCGGGCCGCCATCGATCCGCGCGGCCTGCCCATCGACGCCGAGTACAACGATCAGCCTCTTTACTGGATGGAAGGCCGCGGCGTTTCGGGCAGCGCGGTACTCGTCCCGGTCCAGGCCGTGGGGCTGTTCTGCAATCTCGACGAGCCCGCTCTTTTTCTGTCGCCGGGTTCCACGGGCATGGCTTCGGGCAACACACTCGATGAAGCCAAGGTCGGCGCGCTCACTGAAATACTGGAACGCGACGCCGAAGCCACGGTACCGTGGGGGCGCGGCCAGTGCTTCGAGCTGCTCACGGACGGCGAGCATCCGTTGGCGGTACTTCTCGCGGATTACATCCGGCGCGGCATCCATGTCTGGTTCCGGGACATGACCACGGAATTCGGCGTCCCCTGCTACCAGAGCTTCGTAACCTGCGGCGACGGTTCCGTGGTTCGCGGAGCCGGGGCGGGGCTTTCCGGGGCAGGGGCTCTGCTCTCGGCACTGACCGAGACCCCCTATCCGTATCCCAACGGCCCGGCCTCCGCCCCGGTTCCGGCTGGCCTCGCGCAGCGCCGCCTTTCCGAACTGCCCGATTAT
>OOAM01002136.1_pt1 | contig 10632 bp, 11 predicted proteins | sample 1671131 | NCBI WGS metagenome assembly OOAM01 (sample SAMN06348125, study PRJEB24527) | human gut metagenome | biome: human gut; feature: ankylosing spondylitis patient; material: feces | host: Homo sapiens | place: China | collected 2015-10 | reverse complement strand
GGCAGGGGTGGCCAGCCCCAGATGGAACAGAGAGCTGTCCGCCGACCGGCTCACCAGCAGCGCCACCGGCAGCCGGACACCCAGGGCTCCGACCATTCCTTGCGCCATGACGAACAGCGTCTGCCCGCAGCCGTTGAAAAAGCCCACAAAGCAGAACAGGAAGCTGGTAAGCAGGCAGTCAATGGCGTAGGCCTTGAGATACTCCCAGGCGGCGGCGATCACCGCCGGGTCGTCCGCGAAAATACCCGCCAGCACATCTCCGTGAAAGAATGCCGCCCAGCCCATGAGGAGGCCCGCCATCAGGGAGGACAGCACGCCGTACAGCAGCGCCCGCCGGGCCCTGGTCTCCAGCCCGGCGCCGATGTTCTGCGCCACGAAGGCGGACATGGACTGCATATAGGCAGAGGGCACCAGCATGACGAAGGCGCACAGCTTCTCCGCCACGCCCACCCCGGCGGAGGGAATGGTGCCCATAGAATTGGCGATGGCGATGATCACCAGGAAGGTGATATTCACCAGCAGGTCCTGAAGCGCCACCGGGCTGCCCAATTTCAGAATCCGTCCAATGATGGCACCGTCGAACCGGATGTCCTGCCGCCGGAGTATGAAGGCCAAGTGCTTTCCACGGATCAGCAGCAGGGACAGCGCCACGCTCATTGCCTGGGCAAAGACTGTGGCGATGGCTGCGCCAGCCACATTCAGGCCGAAGCCCCCCACCAATAGCAGGTCGCCGCCGATATTCAGAATACAGGCAATCAACACAGTGATCAGCGGTACCCGGGAATCTCCGATCCCCCGGAAGATACTGCCCAAAAGGTTGTAGGCCACAATGAACACCGCGCCGCCGGAGCAGATCCGCACATATTCTACCGTGCCGTCAAAGGCGTCCGCCGGGGCGTGCATGAGCATTGCCAGCTGAGGTGCCGCCAGCTCCAGCGCCACTGTGGCAGCCACTGCCACCACCAGAAACAGGCAGATGCCGCTGCCCACAGCCGCCCCCGCCTCCTCCGGCCTGTCCTCACCGATCTTCTGTCCCAGCAGGACCGTGATGCCCATAGCCAGACCTGTGATGACGATGGTCACGGTCTGCATGATCTGGCTGCCGGTGGAGACGGCCGAGATGTCCGCCGCAGTGCCGAATTTGCCCACCACCTGCAGGTCCACTGCGCCGTACATGGCCTGCAGCAGCAGAGCCAGCAGCACCGGCAGGGCGAATTTCAGCAGGGTCGACAGGATCGGCCCCCGTGTAAAGGTCTGTTCTGTTTCCATGATGTCCCTCCTCAACTCCGGAAAGGCGCGAAAAAAAGCCGGACAAGAAACCGGGCGCCCCCCAGCATCTTATCCGGCTTTGTGACTGCGGCCACAAGCCCTCTGATGAACAGCCAATACTTTACCATGCCACCGCGGGGGTTGTCAAGCCCCGTTTTTCCGCCTGCGCAGAGGTTTTACCCCCGCTTTACCATTTCAAGGTGGCAGGCCGTTGGGAAAAAGGCTACACTGACAGCAGAGTCCTGCCCCGGCCGTGTCCGGGCGGAGAATATCCGAGATCGGAGGAATGTCCCATGCTGCCCTGCCAAACCGGCTGTCCGTCCTACCGGAAGGGCTGCCACAAGACCTGCCCTCAGTGGCGGCTGTTTCAGGAGAAGCAGCGCGCCCAGCGCCAGGCCAAGAAACAGTATCTCCAATTTTACAACGCTCTCTGTGCCCAAGTGGTCCGCCAGTGCAGGGCCATCGAGTACCGCCGCATAGCCTGGTGAGGACCGGCCCGCGCCCGGTGTCTCAGTCCTTTCCGTGCATCCTGCCGGGGACGGCGACTGGGCAAGGCTCACTGCGCCTCTTCACGGCCTCATAATAGTCCACACAGTCCTCCGCGTCCCTGTACTCGATCATGTTGCACTCCAGCGCCGGAAGCGGCGGGATCAGCAGCGACAGCCAGGCCGTACGCCGCCCGCTCTGATCCGTACAGAGAATCAGCTGTTCGCGCATCTCCGTGTGAAAATACCTGACGAGAACTCTGCCCGGCTCCGCTTTCTGCTTCCCTGCCTTTTCCGCGGCGTCCCGCCGGATGGCCTCCAGCAGCTTCAGGGTCTCCCCGACCTCCTCGGAGATGGAGTCCGCCCCTCTGCCCTCGATCTCAGCCGCATCTTTCATATAGGCGGTTCCGGGCTGCGCCAGCAGGTATTCCACTGTCCCGCCCCTGGCCACGCAGTCGGTCAGGATGCGTCTGTATGCATGGGTGAACCCATAGCCGGACAATGCCAGAAGCTGGATCGCCCGTGCCTCTGCCAGCTGCTTTTTCAGTGCTCGGCTGTGCTCTCCCGGGGCATAGACCCGCTTGATCCCGTTATTCCGGTGGTCGATCCGGATCTGCAGCCGTGTCACAAGCGCGGACAGGAAGCCCACGGTGATCACGCTGGAGATCACCGCCGACAGGATCGTTCCCGCCAGCCACTGCATCCCATCATCCATCTGCCTCTCTCCTCTCTGTCTCTTCGGAGCTGTTGTCCTGCTGTCCTCACGCCATGCTGCAGTCCACCGCCACCTTGATGACACCGTCCCGCCGGTGCTCGAACAGGTCATAGGCCGCCGCGATATCCCGCAGAGGGACAGTGTGGGTGATGAGGGGCGTGGTGTCCAGCTTTCCCGCCGCGATCAGGTCCAGAATCTCCTGGCTGTCACAGCCGTCCACGCCGCCGGTTTTGAAGGTGAGATTCTTCCCGTACATCTCCGGCAGGGGCAGGAGCTGGGGCCTATCGTAAAGCGCCACCACCGTCACCACCGCATTGGGGCGGGCGCACTGCCAGGCTAGGCGGAAGGTCTCCTCCGCCCCGGCTACCTCCAGCACCCGGTCCGCGCCGCCGTGGTCGCTGTGGGCCTGTGTGAAGGCCAGCACCTCCTCCGGCCCCACCGTCAGCACCTGGGGATAGTGCTCCCGGACAAACCGGAGACGCGCCGGGTCCTTTTCGCAGACGATGACCTGCTTAGGTGCTTTCAGCAGCACGCACAACAGAGTGCAGATGCCTGTGGGGCCCGCTCCCAGGATCAGCACCGTGTCCTCCCGCCCAATCTCCGCGATGCGGGCCGCCCAGAAGCCGGTGGCCAGGATGTCGCCGGCAAACAGTGCCTGCCGGTCCGTAACGCTCTCCGGGATTTTCGTCAGACCCTGGTCCGCGTAGGGCACCCGGACGTATTCCGCCTGTCCCCCGTCGATCCGGCAGCCCAGGGCCCAGCCGCCGCTGGGATCCGTACAGTTGTTGACATACCCGTGGCGGCAGAAGAAGCACTCGCCGCAGAACGTCTCCACATTCACGCTCACCCGGTCGCCGGGGCGGACCGTCCGGACGCCGGGACCCACCGATTCTACCACACCTACCATCTCATGGCCCACGGTGATACCGGGCACCGCCCGGGGCACGGAGCCGTGCTTGATGTGCAGGTCGCTGGTGCAGATGCTGGACAGCGTCACCCGGACCAGCGCGTCTCCAGGTTCCCGCAGCACAGGCTTCGGCTTGTCCGTCAGCCGGAAGGTTCCTTTTTCCAAATAGGTATAAGCCAGCATACCATCTCTCCTCTCTGACTCCTATGATACGGCGGAAGCACGCCCCTGTCAAAGGCTTCTCCGCCGTTTCCCATAAAAAAGCCGGGGCTGCGACATCCGCTGCAGCCCCGGCGCTCTTCTTTTCAGATCACAGATTCTCCCGCAACGTCTCCAGATTCTGCTCCATCAGGGACACGTAAGTGGCCCCCGCCTCCAGTTCGTCCGTGGATACATTGTGGCAGGTGTGGAACAGGGCCGTCTTGACGCCCGCGGCCTCCGCAATGCTGTCCGCCACCAGATGATTTGAGAACTCAATGTACCAGACCGTGGGGATCCCCTCTTCCCGCACCTTGTCCGTCAGGAAGGCGATGGTGGCTGCCGAGGGCTCTGTCTGGGTGCTGCACCCGGGGAAGGCAGCGTAGTAGTCGATGTCGAATTCCTCCGCGAAGTACCGCAGGGGAAATCGGTCCCCGAACACCATGGTCCGGTCCTCCACTCCGGCGAAGAAGTCCGCGAATTCCCGGTCCAGGGCCTCGATCCTGGTGGCGTAGCCCTCCGTGTTGGCGGCGTAAGTCCCGGCATTGGCCGGGTCCAGCTCCGCCAGCCTGTCCCCCACCGCCCGGGTGATGGCGGCGGCATTTTTCGGGGATGTCCACACGTGCTCATCGTAGCCCACCACTTCTCCCAGGCCGGGCCCCTCCGCATGGTCGTGGTCATGGCCCTCGTGGTCTTCCATGCCCTCCACTGTCTCCTCCTCCAGCAGGTCCACACAGTCCACCATCCGCAGGGCCTCGCCCTGCATGTCCACGGACTCCAGAATCGTCTCCACCCAAGCGTCGGATTCGCCGCCCAGATAGAGGAACAGATCGCACTCCTGCACTGCCAGAATGTCCGCCGGGGTGGGCTCGTAGGAATGGCTCTCTGCTCCCGGCGGCAGCAGAAGCTGCACCTCTGCCAGCTCTCCCCCGGCGGCCCGGACGAAATCATAGGCGGGGAATACCGTAGCCACCACTGTCAGCCGCTCTTCCCTCTCATGCTCCGCCGGAGCCTGTCCGCAGGCGGTCAACAGAAGCACCATCGCCAGCGCGGCACACAACCGAATACGCTTTTCCACAGTCTGATCTCCTTTAAAAATGAGAATTGTTTTCAGATTATGCAGTATAGCACACCTCGTCCTCAAATGCAAGGTCCGGTTTGCGAGTCCCATGCAGCGGATTAGTCTTGGCAAACTCGCAAAACTCTGGTAAAGTTAAGAAAACGCTAAGATTTCAGAGGAGGCGCACCATGAGAAAGGCACTGGAGTTTCCCCGAATCGACGAAGGCAAGCTGGACGCGGTGGAGGCCCTGATTGCAGCCATTGCAGACAAAGAACCCGGTACCGCCGGCGCGGAGCTGGAGGACCTGGCCGCTCTCACGGGCAAAGTCCACACTGATGTGGAATTTGCGGAATACTGGAGCTGGACGGACCTGGACACATTGGCACGGCTCACACTGGCGCCGGAACCGCCCTGTGTCCCCGACCTGTCCCGGGAGGAACTGGTAGAGCTTGTGGAAATCATCCAGCACTGCTCTGTCACCGGCCGGGAATGGGCGATGCGCTACTACACGGCGCTGCTGCGCCGCTCCCTCTCCCTGCCCAATGTCATGGACTTTGTGGCCTCCGGTGAAGATGTGGAGGTCATTGCAGAAAAGCTGCTCCAGGCGGCCCGGTAAGCGGCTTTCAAATACATCCCGCGGCTCCCGGCGCCCACGACGGTGCCGGGAGCCGCTTTTCACCTGTGCTGCGGCTGCCCAGCCTGTCAGCCATACTGGAGTATGCTACTTCCAGCGAGCAAAGCGCCGAAAAAAAGAACTCTTTTTTATGCAAAAAGGCAGGAATACAGAACAGAGTCCCCAGCTATTTGCGCACTTATAACAAAAAGAAGCCGCTGGCATTCACAGATTTCTATACTGTCTAATTTGTTATAGAATTGACATTCCTCGCAGAAAGGGACTATACTATACATGCTGACAAGCACTCAAAACGGCAAATTTCGAGACGGCCCCCGCTTGGGGGCCAAACCGAACGAGGAGGATCAAGCATGAAAGACATTGTAGAGATCCGATGGCACGGCCGGGGCGGCCAGGGCGCCAAAACGGCGTCGCTGCTGCTGGCGGACGCGGCGTTCAACACGGGCAAGTATGTCCAGGGCTTCCCGGAGTACGGTCCCGAGCGCATGGGCGCGCCCATCACCGCCTACAACCGGATCAGCGACCAGCGGAGCACCGTCCATTCCAACATCTACTTCCCGGACTATGTGGTGGTCGTGGATGAGACCCTGCTGTCCGCCGTGGACGTGACCGCCGGATTGAAGAAGGAAGGCGCCATCGTCATCAACTCCAGCAAGTCCCCCGCGGAGCTGCGGCCCCTGCTGAAGGGCTATGAGGGCCGGGTCTGCACCATCGACGCCGGTAAGATCAGCGAGGAGGAGCTGGGCAAGAACTTCCCCAACACCCCCATGCTGGCCGCCATCGTAAGGGTGTCCGGCGTCATCGGGGAAGAGGAGTTCATCAAGGATATGGAGGGCTCCTTCAAGCACAAGTTCGCCAGCAAGCCCCAGGTCATCGAGGGCAATATGCGGGCGCTGAAGAGATCTCTGGAGGAGGTGCAGGTAGGATGAGCCATCTGGCAAAGGATATGACCCCGGACGTGACCTGGAAGGACATCACCCCGGGCTGCAACATTTATGAGGGCGGCACGTCCAGCGTGGTGGAGACCGGCGACTGGCGGACCATGAAGCCCGTGATCGACTGGGACAAGTGCCGGCAGTGCCTGCTGTGCGCACCGGTGTGCCCGGATATGTCCATCCCGGTGAACGGCGAGGGCAAGCGGGAGGACTTCGACTACTTCTTCTGCAAGGGCTGCGGCATCTGCGCCAACACCTGCCCCTTCGGGGCCATCACTATGGTCAAGGACGAGAAATAAGGAGGGGAAGGAACAATGGGAATCAGAGAAAGACTTTCCGGCAATGAGGCGGTCGCCTATGCCATGAAGCAGATCAACCCGGATGTGATGGGCGCGTATCCCATCACGCCGTCCACGGAGATCCCCCAGTACTTCTCTACATACGTGGACAACGGGGAAGTGGACACGCTGTTCATCGCGGTGGAGAGCGAGCACAGCGCCATGTCTACCTGCATCGGCGCGGAGGCTGCTGGCTGCCGTGCCATTTCCGCCACCTCCTCCTGCGGCCTGTGCTACATGACGGAGATGCTGTACGTGGCGGCCTCCGACCGGCTGCCCATCACGCTGGCCGTCTCCTGCCGCGCCCTGTCCGGCCCCATCAACATCAACAACGACCACTCCGACGCCATGGGCGTGCGGGATGCCGGCTGGCTGATGCTGTTTGCGGAGACGAACCAGGAGGCCTACGACAACTACCTGCAGGCCATGCGGATCGCGGAGGCGGTGAGCCTGCCCATCATGGTGTGCCAGGACGGCTTCATCACCTCCCACGCCATCGAGAACATCGAGCTGGTGGAGACAGAGAAGGTCAAGGAGTTTGTGGGTGAGTACAAGCCCGCCCACGCGCTGCTGAAGCCCGGCGAGCCCATGGCCGTGGGCGCCTACGCCACGCCCGTGTACTACATGGAGGCCAAGCGGCAGCAGGCCCAGGCCATGATGGACGCCAAGGACGTGATCCGCAAGGTGGGCAAGGAATTCGGCGAGATGACCGGCCGGACCTACGGCCTGATCGAGACCTATATGATGGACGACGCTGAGGAGGCCATCGTCATCATCGGCTCCTCCGCCGGCACCGCCAAGGAGGCCATCAACGAGCTGCGGGCCCAGGGCAAGAAGGTGGGCCAGATCAAGGTCCGCTCCTTCCGTCCCTTCCCCAGTGAGGACATCTGCGAAGCCCTGAAGAACGTGAAGGCCTTCGCCGTGATGGACAAGGATGACAGCTTCAACGCCCACTGCGGCCCCATGTTCGCGGAGGTCACGGCCAGCCTGTACGCGGCGGGCATCAGCGGCCCCAAGGGCATCAACTACATCTACGGCCTGGGCGGCCGCGACGTGCGGGTGGAGAGCATCCAGCACGTGTTCGCGGAGCTGGAGAAGATCGCGGCCACCGGCGAGGTGGGCGAGACCTATCGCTACCTGGACGTCCGGGAATAAGGAGGGAAAACAGTCATGGCATATAGTCTGAAAGAAAACCTGATGAAAGAGGACCGCCTGTCCGGCGGCCACAGAATGTGCGCGGGCTGCGGCTCTCCCATCGCGGTGCGGACGGTGCTGCGTGCCCTGAACCCGGAGGACAAGGCGGTGGTGTGCTCCGCCACCAGCTGCCTGGAGGTCTCCACCTTCATGTACCCCTACACGGCGTGGAAGGACAGCTTCATCCACAACGCCTTTGAAAATGCGGCGGCCACGATCTCCGGCGTGGAGACGGCATACCGGGCGATGAAGAAGCGGGGCAAGCTGGATGATACGTACAAGTTCATCGCCTTCGGTGGCGACGGCGGCACCTACGACATCGGCTTCCAGAGCCTGTCCGGCGCCATGGAGCGCGGCCACGACATGGTGTATGTCTGCTACGACAACGAGGCGTACATGAACACCGGCATCCAGCGTTCCTCCTCCACCCCCCACTTTGCCGACACCACCACCACGCCTCAGGGCACGGTGATCCCCGGCAAGATGCAGCAGAAGAAGAACCTGACGAAGATCATGGTGGCCCACGGCATCCCCTATGTGGCCCAGACCACGTTCATCGGAAACTTCAAGGACATCACGGAGAAGGCCCACAAGGCCATCTACACCCCCGGCGTTCCTGAACGTGATGGCGCCCTGCCCCCGCGGCTGGCGGTATCCCAGCGAGAAGCTGATGGAGGTCACCAAGATGGCGGTGGAGACCTGCGTGTGGCCGCTGTACGAGGTGGTTGAGGGCAAATACATCCTCAGCTACAAGCCCAAGAACAAGCTGCCGGTGGAGGAGTACCTGAAGATGCAGGGCCGCTTTGCCCACATGTTCAAGCCCGGCAACGAGTGGATGATCGAAGAGGTCCAGAAGGAAGTGGACAAAAACTGGGAGGAGCTCCTCAAGCTCTGCGAGCTGTAAGCAGTCCTTCCGCACTCTCCATATCAGTACGAAGGGGTTGGCCTTTGGGCCAACCCTTTTGCTGTTTTTGGCATGATTTTTGGAGGGTTTTGCCCGCTACTCCGGAATTGACAGGCATCCTCCGGGGGGTATAATAGAATCAATGATTTTCAGGAGGATCGGATGCTATGGAAAATACTGTTTTAGAAAAATTTCACCAGGGCCGCCAGAGCCTGGGAACCTTCTCCGCCATCGGCAGCCCCCTGGCGGTGGAGAGCCTGCGTTATACCGGACTGGACTATGTGATCGTGGACACGGAGCACTCCCCCGCCGGGATCGAATCCGCTGCGGCCCAGATCGCCGCCGCCCAGGGCGCAGGCCTGACGGCCCTGGCCCGGGCCAATGAGATCTCCCGCACGGCAGTGCTGCGGCTGCTGGACGTGGGTGCCCAGGGTGTGGTGGTCCCCTGCGTGGAGACCGTGGAGGAAGTCCGGGAGCTGGTCCGGTATGCCAAGTTCGCGCCTCTGGGGAACCGGGGCTTCTGCCCCACCCGGGACGGCGGCTGGGGCCACGCCGCCCATGCGGTCTCCATTTCCGGCTATATGGAGACCAGCAACCGGGAGACGCTGCTGCTGCCCCAGTGCGAAACTGTGGGCTGCCTGGAGCACATTGAGGAGATCACCGCTATGGACGGTGTAGACGGCATCTTTGTGGGGCCCTTTGACCTGTCCATTGCCCTGGGCCACCCCGGCGAGTTCAACGCACCGGTGGTCCATGACGCCATCCTGCGGGTCCAGGCGGCCTGCAAGCGCAGCGGCAAGCTCTCCATCATCTTTACCGGCAGTGCGGCAGCCAGCCGCCAGCGGTTTGCCGAGGGCTTTGACAGCGTTACCATGGGCATGGACTCCCTGTTCTATGTAGAGATGTACAAAAATCTGGTAGCGGACGTTTGGGGCAAGTAAGTCCCCGACGCAAAGAAACCCGGCGCGGATTTCCGCGCCGGGGTCCCTTTTTATTCCGTCTCTTCCGGCTTCTGTTCCGCTGCGAACTCTCCCAGGCCAAAGTCCTTTTCCACACTGGCAGTATCCCGCTCCAGCATGGTCTCCATTACCCGGATGTCGCTGTCCACATCCATGGCGTCGGCCTTGTACAGCTCGTCCAGCTGGTGCTCAAAGCCCTTGATAATCAGGTCCATGGTGGACTCGATCCGGGCTTTGGCCTGGCGGAGGTTCTCCCCCTCCACCCCGGCAGCCTCAAACTCCGCGTAGGAGTCCAACAGCTTCTGGGTAGTAGGCAGGTAGTAGTTCAGGAAGGTATCGATCCGGTCTCGCTTCTTCGGGTCCTCCTCCACCGCCCGGAAGATCTTGGCGGTGATGGTCTCCAGCCGATCGATCTTGGCAGAGAGTCCCGGGTCCGCGATGGCGTCGTTGGCCCGGCGGATCCTCCGCAGGATTCCGGAGCAGCCCTCCTCCGTCTCCTTGGGGGGCGGCGCCGCGGCCGCCTCCTCCTGCCGGCGCTTCTGTTTCAGGTCCGCGTCCGCCTGGCCGCTGCGGAAGAGATACCCCAGCTCCATGTTCAGATACGCCTCATCCCCGAAGTAGCCTTTATCGATCATCTTCTGCAGGTCCTTCTCCACCCGGTCCCTGGAATAGCCCAGGGTGCGGCACAGCTGTTCCACTGCCATAGCCTCGTAATTCCCAACCACGGCCAGATACTTGTTGTACCGCTTCAGACTGCGGCCGATGGAGACCCCGCTGCAGAACATAGCCCCACCGGCAGCAGCAATGGCTAGGGCCCACAGCAGCTCTTCGATATACCAAGGCTCCACGCCGCCCAGCCAAATCATCATCTCGATGGTGGACCAGCAGGCCGCCAGGCTGCAGACCGCCAGCACCGCGCCAATGATCTTCAGCCACTTGGCGTTAGACTTCTTCACCGCCGGGGACTTCATGGCGCTGCGCACGGCCTTTTTGGTCCTGCCGGCAGTCCCGGCGGATGCGGCGGCCGCCGGCT
>OOAM01002118.1_pt1 | contig 10754 bp, 9 predicted proteins | sample 1671131 | NCBI WGS metagenome assembly OOAM01 (sample SAMN06348125, study PRJEB24527) | human gut metagenome | biome: human gut; feature: ankylosing spondylitis patient; material: feces | host: Homo sapiens | place: China | collected 2015-10 | reverse complement strand
TATCTTTCAAAGGATTACATCTTGGCACCCTCCAATAGCTTCGTTCGCATCGCCTCTTTTTAACTACTTTATTCCAAAAGGTTTTTCCGAACAACTTTTTTTGAAGCCAAAAGGAAGCTACAAAAAAGATGAGATGCTGTTCCCCGTGTCATATTGCTCTCATCTGTATAAACCGATACCTTTTCTTCTATGCACGTCATCTTCATTTCCGCTTGTCAGAAACGGGCCATCCGCCGCAGCCGCGCCATACTGGACAGCTACGCCCTGCGCGCAGGGGAACGTTGCTGGATGTCGCCCATGACGACCGAAGGGTTGCAGGAAGTGCGCGCCGCTTTGGCCCGAAGCGCTACACGGCAGACTTCCGTGGCCTGCTACCAAAACGATGGGCGCCGCCGTATGAAGTTACTCTGGATAGTGGGCGCACGGGGACGTTTCGGGCCGGAAGGCCATTTCCCAGCAGGGTATCGCCGGATTACCACTCCTGTGCGTGTGTCCGAGTGGGTTCGCCATGCCGGGTTAGCGGCGCGCTTGGCGGGCCTGCTGCATGACTTGGGCAAATATTCTCTGAAGTTCCAAAAAAAGCTGCGAGGGAAAGCGGAGTTGGCCGATGCCGTGCGGCATGAATGGATTTCGCTCAAGTTATGGCAGGCGGTGCGATCCGGCATGGACTGGAAGACGGCATGGGCGAACGTATATACAAAACGCCTCGAAATGTTCATAGGAGAACGGGAGATTTGCAACGCCTCGCGCTATGGCCTTGTTTCGGCACAGGAATGCGTGGATGCGCTTGTTTCCACACATCATGGCCTGTTCTCCTCTCGTCTGCCCTGCCCGGAAGGCAGGCTCGTACGGGAAAACCTGCCCCGCCCGCCTGATGCCGCGCTTTTCACCACGTGGTCCGAACCTGAAGGTTCCTTTTGGGAGCTCGCGCAACGGCTGGACAAACGCCTTTCCGCAGCGGCTGTGGGCATGGCGGGTGAAGCGTGGATTCCATACTGGAGATCCGTTTTCCTGTATGCACGCGCGGCTCTTGTCTTTGCGGATCACACGGTATCGGCGCTGGAGTGCCCGCCAAACAAAGATACTTCCCCCGCCTTCGCCAACACGCATGTCGCACCCGATGGACGCCGCTTGAATCAACGCCTTGCCGAGCATTTGTCCCGCGTTTCGGAAAAAGCGGCGGATCTGGTTTGGCGCATGGCGAACCTTGTGGGGCGTCCCGAAGCATCCCTGACGGGCCTACAACCCTGCTCGCTGGAGGCCGTTTTGCGCCCGGCGGATCCGGAAAGCCGTTTCGTATGGCAAAATACGGCGGCTGATGCGCTGGCCGAAGCGCGGGAGGCGTACCCCACAAGCGGTACCCTTGTTTTCAACATGGCGGGAACCGGCAGCGGCAAGACACGCATGAACGTGCGCGCGGCCTGCGTTCTCTCCCGCAGCGTCACTCCCCGGTTTTCCATCGCCTTGAACCTGCGTAGCCTTACATTACAAACGGGGCGGGCCCTGCAATGCCAGCTTGGCCTTTCCGACAGCGATCTCGCTACGGTTATCGGCGATGACGTGACGCGGAAACTGTTCAATGCTTCCAACATCAAAGAAAAAGAAAACATTGCCGCCCCGTGGTCAGACGATGACGGCAATCCTGCGGAACCGGAAGCGCTGACCTCCGGCGGAAACTGGCCATTGCCCGCATGGCTGGAATCCTTCTTCCCCAAGCCGCAGGAGCGGCGCATCGTTGGCGCTCCTCTGCTGGTTTCCACCATCGACTACCTGATCGCCGCCGGAGAACCACATCGGCAAGGACATCACGTCAAAGCCCTGCTGCGCCTCATGAGTGCCGATCTTGTCCTCGACGAAATCGATTCCTATGAACCCGAATCCCTTGTCGCCGTACTGCGCCTTGTCCAGTGGTGCGCGTTTTTCGGGCGCAACGTCATCTGTTCCTCAGCCACACTGTCCCGCCCCGTAGCGCAGGCCGTGGAAGCGGCCTATGCTTCCGGCGCGGAAATGGCGCGCGCATTGCGGCATGGCAAGAGCGCTTGCACTGACGAGGAAAAGTCCCGTTCCGAGGCAAAGACGCTGTATGTACTGGCGTTCATTGATGACGCCCTGCCGCCGCTCATAAAAGCCGTGCCCCATGTGCCGGAAAAAGGCCGAGCGGAAAGGGCTGCGGCCCTGCTTGCACTGTACGACAGCCGGGTGTCCGCACAGTTGGAGGCCATAGCCGCCTTACCCGTGTACCGCCATGCCGAACTGCTCCCGATGGCTGAAGAAAGCGTCGGCACATGGATGGGTGCCGTGACCGTGGGAGTTCAAAAACTGCACGCCCGCCACGCCCTGACGGATGCCCGCTCCGGCGTGGCGTACTCCTTTGGTTTGGTACGCGTGGCGAATATCGCAACAGCCGTGGACGTGGCCCGGCATCTGGCGAAAGAACTGCCACAGGCGCGTGTTGCTTGCTATCATGCGAACGACTGGCGCATCGCCCGTTTTTACAAGGAAAAGAGGCTGGATTTTTTGCTTTCCCGTGCCCAAGGCGACAAACATGTTACAGCCGACCGCGAGATCCGTGCCTTTCTGGATGAAGCCGCGCGCGAGGGACGCCCAGACGTGCCTTTCATCGTGGTTGCCACTCCGGTGGAAGAGGTGGGGCGGGATCACGACTTCGACTGGGCCGTACTGGACGTGTCCAGCGCCCAATCGCTGGTGCAGGCTGCGGGCCGGGTCAACCGGCATCGCTTGCGCCCTTGCGGGGATGCACCCAACATCTCCGTGCCGCAGTTCAACTGGCGGCATTGCCGTAACCGCGACAGGGGCGAACCGTACGTGCCTGCATTTTGCTGGCCCGGTTATGAGGGAAAAGGCAAGGAAAGGTACTCCATCCATGATCTGGCTCAAATCCTGCCGTGGCGCGAGGGACGGCTCGTCATAACGGCGGACGTACGCCTTGGCGAGGATTGCCGCCTTGCCAGACGCGACGACAAGGCCATTGCGAAGCGGCTGTTTCCGTATTTTGGGCCAGAGGCCAGCGAATACTCTTTCGTTGCGGAGCGTTCGCCGGCTGCCCTGCTTTCCGAATGGGTTTACAACGAGACACCGTTGCGCAATCGTATGGGAAGAACGGAAACGTGGCGCTTGGGACGTGACGCCGAACGCCTTGGCGATGTCTACGAGGCATTTGTATATCAGGGAGAACGGCGTGGCTCTGGCGGACAGTGGGTGGAGCGCGACGAGCGTTCCTTCCGGGAAGTCGATGCCCTGCCCAATGCATGGCTCTGGCTGGATGCCGAAACCATGCGCGCCCAATGCGAAGCTGTCGGGATGGACGAAGAACGTGCGCTCTCGGCTGAACTGGTTTCATACAGCGATACGGACAGATGGGAATATGACAAGGGATTCGGCATTGTCCGCCGTCCGGCGGCGGGATGACAAGGAGACAAGGAATGGATGAACCGAACATGGAGGCGGACGGCGTACAACAGGAACGCCAAGCCAACAATGAAAAAACGTGGAAAGCCTATCCACTGGAAACCTATCACAACACAATCGCGGAACTTGTTCATTTCAGCTCGAAAACGGTCAACTCCAACGCGGCCCTCGCGGGGGTACGCCTCGCTTCGGACGATGCTCTGGATGCCCCTTATGTCTCGGCCCGTACGCTGATGTCGCGGGGAGTGTCCCTTTCGCTGGACTACGGCAAGGGCGGCGCGGCGGTGGCGGGTATCTGCAAACAGGTGAACGCCGTGGTGCGAGGCAATCCCTTTGCGGAAGCCGCATCGTCAGAAGAACGCCGCGCCATTGAGGACGCCATGACCGGGGCGTGCTCCTCGGCTTTCAGCGTCGGCGTTGAGCATGTGGATCACCGTTTGCGCCAGATCCTGATTCCCAAAGAAGGCGCTGAAGGTGATTATGTGTCCATGACGCCCATGACAGCGGGCGGGATATGCGAACTACTCTTCGAAAAGGACAGCGGGCTGGTGCCCCGCCATAATGCCGCGTGTGAAGAGGAAGGAAAGCGCACCGGAAAGCCCGAAAACGGAGAGGATGCGGGAAACACCCCCCGCATGAAGATGCGCAAGCTACGGCAGGCCCAGTTCGGCATCGGCGGCTCCAACCCCCAGAATGTTGGTGGTCTCGTACGGGTCATGCAGCGCCCGCTCTTTGTGGATGCGCCACGCAGCGCTGATGACTTGCGAACCGCCTTCTCCCTCTATTACAAGGGGATTTCCCTCGATTTCTCCTCGTCCGGCCCTCTGCGGCAAGCCCTGCTCGCCTACGCGGACTTTCGGCGGCGGTGTGGATTGGACAATGGAGAGTCCGCCACGCCCGGGCGAACCGATTTGAAAGCGCGGGAGGAAGAGGAAGCCCTTCTGGGGAACATCGCCGCCGCTGTCCTGCAACGGGCTGACGAGGCACGGGAAATGCTGCGGGATTATGCCGTTATGCTCCCGCAGGAACAGAATCCTGAAACAGGAACCGAGGCGCTGGTCTCGCCGGAGTTGAGGCCGATTGCGATGCGCGGCTTGCTTGATCCAGCCTTACGTGACGGTACATGGCCCCGCGATATGGCGTGGCTGGTGATCGGCGGCATGGAACATGCCTCATATGCCAACGGAAACCGAGTGATGGTTCTGGACGTGACAGCGACCGCGACGGTTGCGGGGCGTTTGGAGGAGGCGTTTCGATGAGCTATCTTGTCTTTCCCCGCGTGCGGGTTCAGGCCGCCAACATGCTTTCCGCATCTTTCCTGATGGGCGGGCCGCCGGTCTTCGCTGCCTACGGCCTCGGAGAAGCGCTCTGCTTTCATCTGGGCGGAGGGGCTAAAGTGACGGGCATGGCTCTGATCCACCACAACCGCGAGGCGCTGGGGCAATCTTTTTACGGCGTCTTTTCGCCACAGCAACGGCGAGCCGCCGCGTTCACGTTCGGCAAGTCGGCCAACGGCAGCGACTACTCTTCGAAAAACCCACACGCCCTTTCTTTGCAGCCCGTGGCCTGTGCCCATCTGCGCGTGAGCATCATCTGGAAACTGGAACAGGTGGCGGGCGTGATGGAGGCCCGTGAGTTTCTGCACCGGGCGCGGCTTTCCGGCGGCCTCGTGACGGGGCACGGCGAAATCGTCCTCGAAGATTCTCTGGAGGCCGCGTTTGATCGCGTCGGGAACGGGTATGTCGTTACGGACAGACGAGATATGCTCGAAGACAAGAGCAAGAATCAGGCCGAACTTTTGGTGGAAGCGTTGGGAGCACAGCCTGCGGCTGGAGAGGACAACACATGGCTGTCCGCAGCCTGCCTCGGCTACGCAGCGATCACACCTTTCGAGCACCGCAGCGGAGCGCGCTGCGGCTATATACATGCCTTTGCCGAGCCTCTGGTGGGCATGGTGCAATACCGTTCCTTGCGCCAGTGGCGGAAGGAAGCGGATGCGGAAGAGGCTCTCTGGCGTCCCGTGTGGCTGGATGATCGGCGGGGTGCATTTGTGCTGCGGCAAGAACAAGCGGAACCTGAGGATATGTAAGGAGACAAATATCATGGCAAAAAAATTGAATAAACTTCCGGGCGTACTGTCGTTTCAGCGCTGCCTTCTGGTGACGGATGGCCTCTTTTATAACGAATTGGGCAATGGGAACCTGAGCCCGCTGTGGGTGATGAGGCACGGCATCCGCGGAACGCAGAACATCAACAAGTCCAGTAAGGAAGGACAGGCGGCCTCCGCCAGCGCCAAACGGGAAGAAGTATCCAATATCCAGACGACGGACAGCGCCAAACTCGACGCCAATGCGACGGCTCTACAAGTGCGCTTCAACCTGCGCGGCATGGATATCAAAAAAGCGTTGTTCGCCTGCGCTCCGGGACAGAAAGACTCCATAGATGACCTGAACGCCTTCAAGGCCGATCTGGCGGCGTTTGTCGACCGGGCCAAGGAAAGTGAGACGCTGGTTCACCTGGCCTGCCGCTATGTGCGCAACATCGCCAACGGACGTTTTTTGTGGCGTAACCGCACAGTGGCAAGTTCCGCTACGGTTGAGGTGCTCTTGCCCGACGGTACGAAAAAAATGTTCGACGCGCTGGCGACTCCCTTCAATCATTTTGAAGAGGTGAGCGATGACGAGCGTGCTGTGGCCGAAGTGCTGGCGCGCGGCTGGAAAGGTGATCCGGCAACAGAATTACGGGTGACGGCCCACGTCGATCTGGGGGTCGGTGGGGCCGTTGAAGTCTTCCCTTCGCAAAACTACCTTGAGAACAAGGCACGCGGGTTTGCCCGCCCCCTGTATTGCGTGGGAGGCGCGCCGGACGGACAGGATCAGCACAGCGTACGCATCATGGGACAGGCGGCCTTGCGTGACCAGAAGATCGGCAATGCCCTGCGAACCATCGATACATGGTATCCGGCCTATGAGGAGCGCCGTGTGCCGCTGCCCGTGGAGCCCAACGGCGCAAGCCTCGATGCACAGGAATTCTTCCGCAACAAGGGCGATGCATCCGGCTTCAAGCTGATGCTCCGCGTGAGCGAGCTGGACCCCATGACGCCTGATGGGCTGTTCCTGCTGGCCTGCATTATCCGTGGCGGCGTCTTTTCGGGGAGTGAATGATCATGAGGCCCCAATGGTATTGTGATGCCCTGCCGCTGATCGTGGGAGGCGATACGGGCGCAAGCGGGCCGGTGCTGCGGAACCGTATGCTGGGCTTGCTGCACGGCGTATTCTCCCAGCGCCCCGGGGCATTTGCCGTCGCTTTCCCCGGGAGGGAACAACTGTCCGTATTGCCTCTCCCCTTGACGGGGGCGTTGCGCGTTTTCGCTTCCTCCCGTGAAGACATGGACTGGCTGGCGGAAAACGTAATTTCACAGCCGTGGTTCCGCGATTACGCCCGGTTGTCCTATCCACGGGCTGTCCCTGCCGACTTTTGCGGGGAGTGGGTACGTTTCATCAGATACAGAGTGCCCTCTCTATCATCGGATCGTCATGAGGGCGAGGAACATGGACTGTTGAGAAGACGACGCATGGAAACCGCCCGCAAGGCCAAAATGACGTATTTCATACTGCGCAGCGCAGGAACAGGACAGCGGTTCTCACTGGTGGTGAACCGTGAACAAGGAGAACCGCAACGGGAGGAATGCACACCCAACGGTTATGGGTTTTGTGTAACCAGCAACCCCTTTAGCCTGCCGGAGTTGCCGTGGGCATAAAAAGGCACAGCGAACCACGGCCGCTTCAACTCTCCAAACGGGCCAATGTCTTTTATCTAGAACATGCCCGGGTAGTGCAGCAGGATGACCGTATCGTCTATCTGACGCAGGACGGGGGTGAGTTCGAGCAGATGTTCAACATTCCCGAACGGAACACGGCATTCCTGTTGCTGGGCAAAGGCACTTCCATCACGGATGCCGCTATGCGGCGTATGGCGGCATCCAACGTAATGGTGGGCTTTTGCGGAACGGGAGGATCGCCGCTGTTCAGTGTATGCGACATCGCTTTCATGACGCCGCAAAGCGAGTACCGCCCGACGGAATATATGCAGGCATGGGCGGAAATGTGGTTTGACCCCGCACGCCGACTGGAGAAAGCCCGTAGCTTCCTCAGGCGGCGCGCGCAGATGACGGCGGAGTGCTGGCGGGAAAACAGCTACCTGCAAAAACTGGGAATAGTACTGTCCGATGCCGTGCTGGAGCGTTTCCATTCGGATCTGGAACAGGCCAAGGATGTTCAGGAGCTTTTGCTGGCGGAGGCACGCTGGGGCAAACGTTTGTATGCGGATCTGGCGCGAGGACATGGATTTTCATTCGTTCGCGAAGAAGGCGCGCGACGTTCAACCTCAAAAGCGGATGTCTGCAACGGCTTTCTGGATCATGGCAACTATATCGCGTATGGGTATGCCGCTGTGGCGCTTTGTGGCCTTGGGATCAGTTTTGCGCCCATCCTGCATGGGAAGACGCGAAGAGGCGCGCTGGTATTTGACCTCGCGGATGTGGTCAAGGATGGTTACGTCATGCCGCTGGCCTTCGAATGTGCCAAAGAAGGAGAGACACAAAAAGGTTTCCGGCAACGCCTTATTGAGTACTGTCAAGAGGAAGATGTTTTGGACTTCCTTTTTGACTTCATGAAAAACCTGTGTGTAAAAAACACATGATATAAACGTGTTACATCTAGCTCACCAAAACGAAACCTTCAAAAGGATTTGGAATTCAATCTCCTGAAAAATAAGTATATTGTTTTCAAAAACTCTAGTTATCCGCCGAGTAGGCGGTTTAGAAGTGATACACCGAAGCATCCATCACATGATCGATGTTATCCGCCGAGTAGGCGGTTTAGAAGCCGAAACGCGGGACAAATGCTCGGCGAGGCGTTGGTTATCCGCCGAGTAGGCGGTTTAGAAAACCAAGCGGGAGGTTGTACCCCCGAAAGCCCCTTCCTCACGGTTGGGGCTTTTCACGTCTGCCCTTGACATAGACTCGTTTATATGACGTGAGAGGGGAAAGGAAGGGTTTATGAAAAAACTCATTGTAATGTTGTTTACTGTATTGGTGTTTGTAGGAACCGCATTTGCAGAAGGCACTTCTCCTAATCCTATTGATGCTAGAAAATACGACTTTAGACACGCTACATGGGGAATGACACGCGAAGAGGTTATTGCTAGCGAAGGAAAACAACCTGATTTTACAGATAAAAATACTATTGTATACAAAGGAAAATTATTATCCATGGACGCTTTAATAGGTTATATTTTTGCGAGCGACCAACTAGTCCGCGCAAAATATATCCTAAAAACGGAACACAGTAACAAACAATCATATATTCAAGATTTTAATAAAATTATAACAGTACTGACTCAAAAATATGGAAGTCCAGAAGAAGACAAAGTATATATAACAGATAAACTATATAATGATGATGAAGGCATGGCTTATGCTACGGGTAGAAAGCATAGATTTGTAATATGGGAAAGCACTAATACTAAAATTTGTGCTGCCTTAACATGTGATAACTACAAAATTTCACCAGCTGTGGAATACATGTCAAACAAGCTCAAAAATCTTGAAAAAGAGCAAAACAAAAAAGATAGTGAAAATGAGTTGTAATATGAAAAAAATACTATTGGTTATAATCGGAATAGTGATAGGATGTGTTTCGACAGGTGGATACCTTATATACACTGAAAACAACATATCTACACAAATTATAAATGAAGATATATCATTATTGAATAAAAAATAGATAGTATTGATTCTGAGATAAAAAAATATGAAATCTTACTATATTTATAGCTTATAAAAAATGAAAAATCTGTATATAAAAATATAGTTTCAGCATTAGAAATGAAAAATTATCTACAATTCATAGAATAAATATTAATTACAATCTAAAAAATACTGTTTGAAATATACCTACAAATACTAATAATATTGAAGCAAATATATCATCTCTTAACAAGAAAATAGAAGAAGCAAAAGCCGAATCAAATCTTTATAGACCATGCCTTATGAAAAGTCTCATTGATACTAAAAGAGCACAGCTTGAATTTACTTTGTCTGGGTTAGAGCGTGCCAAATTTGCACAAAAGTATAATATTCCAATGCTTACAACCCAAAATGAACAGGATAAAGCAGTGGCCCCCGTAGACACATATAAAGAAAATAAAGAAGTAGATGCGGACGCTCTTTAATATCTATTCATATAGATTCATTGGTCAAAAACAAAAAAGGTGGTTCTTCGGAATCGCCTTTTTTGTTGCCACGCTACTGAAAAACACTCAGACAACCCCTTGCCCCTCTCCCCTCTTCCAGCCGTATACTCGAAAAACCTTCCAACAACCTCTTGTGGAGCATGGGCAGAGGCATGGTAAAGTTGGGATAATTTTGTGAGGTGGAGTTATGCGGTTTTCAGCGACATTTGACGCAAGCGGTGTGAAAAAAGGAACGGCTGAGGCTGTTGCCAGTATGAAATCCGTTTCAGTAGAAACGGACAAGGCGTCAGCTTCCCTACGTAACGCAGCTAAAGACACCGGGCATTATTATGACACGCTCGGGCGTCTTCCCACGCCGACGGGAGGTTTGCGTCCTCTGCCGAAAGTGCGGCAGCCAAAGCGGGGCTTCTGACGACCAGCGTCAGGAAGGCCACAGACCAAACCCGCGCACTTGGCTCAAGCTCCGAGAAAGCCGGAAAACGGATGCAGGGCTTCGGTTCGAGATCGGACTCGGCCTCCAAATCTCTCGCCCATGCTCCGTCCGTCGCGGATGCCCTTAATCAGCGTTTTGCGTCCCTCACACAGCGCGTCTTATCCGTCTATGCCGCATATAAGCTCTTAGACGGCGTTGTGGCGGCTACCAATGTAGGCATTCAGGCTAACACCGCTTGGGAATCGCAAAAACTCTCCATCGCTTCCATTATCTTTTCAACCAACAGCCTTGCCGACGCACAAGGCCGTATCTTAGAGGGAAGCGAAAAATTTATCGCCTCACAACAGATTGCCGAAAAACTGATGCAGCGCCTCCAGCAGCTCGGGCTTGAAACAACGGCGACTACACAGGAACTTGTCAACGGTTTCCAAGCTATCATCGCCCCCGCGCTCAAGGCCGGGTACGCCCTTGAGGAAATTCCCGAACTCGCTACTCGTGCAGCTCAGGCTATGGGGGCCTTCCAGATTCCGATTCAGCAGATGCGGACAGAAGTAGAAGCTCTGCTCTCGGGGAACATCAATAAGGCTCAAGATCTCCTCGCCCCATACTTGAATATCAGTAAAAAATTGGTGAAAGA
>OOAM01002116.1_pt1 | contig 10757 bp, 7 predicted proteins | sample 1671131 | NCBI WGS metagenome assembly OOAM01 (sample SAMN06348125, study PRJEB24527) | human gut metagenome | biome: human gut; feature: ankylosing spondylitis patient; material: feces | host: Homo sapiens | place: China | collected 2015-10 | reverse complement strand
GGCCGCAGGGGCGGCCCCTGGCCGCCCGGATATCCCAATGGAGGTTTTCAAATGTCTGAAGAATTCGAGAACAGCACTACCCAGGTGGAGCACGAGTACGGCGGCTCTGAGATCCAGGTGCTGGAGGGCCTGGAGGCCGTCCGCAAGCGCCCCGGCATGTATATCGGCTCCACGTCGGAGAGCGGCCTGCACCACCTGGTGTACGAGGTTGTGGACAACTCCATCGACGAGGCCCTGGCCGGCTACTGCGACGAGATTACCGTCAAGATCGGAGAGGGGGACATCATCACCGTCATCGACAACGGCCGCGGCATTCCCGTGGATATCCAGCCCCAGACCGGCCTGCCCGCCCTGGAGGTGGTGTTCACGATCCTCCACGCCGGCGGCAAATTCGGCGGCGGCGGCTATAAGGTGTCCGGCGGCCTCCACGGCGTGGGCGCCAGCGTGGTCAACGCCCTGTCCGAGTGGCTGGAAGTGCGGGTTCACAAGGAGGGCAAGGTCTACGAGATGAAGTTCTCCCGGGGCAAGGTGACCCAGCCCATGCAGGTGGTGGGTGACACCGGCCGCCACGGCACCGAGGTGGTGTTCAAGCCCGACCCCGAGATGTTTGAGATCACCGAGTACAGCTACGACACCCTCCACACCCGCATGCGGGAGGAGGCCTTCCTCAACGCCGGACTGAAAATTCATACCATTGATGAGCGCCCCGGTCGGGAGCAGGAGGACACCATGCACTACGCCGGCGGCATCCGGGAGTTTGTGTCCTTCCTCAACCAGTCCAAGGACCCGGTCCACCCCGATGTGGTCTACATGGCGGGACAGAAGGACGACGCCATGGCGGAGGTGGCCTTCCAGTACAACGACGGGTACAGCGAGAACATCGTCTCCTTCGCCAACAACGTCCACACCCCGGAGGGCGGCATGCACGAGGAGGGCTTCAAGCGGGCCCTGACCACGGTGCTCAATAATTACGGCAAGAAGATGAAGATTCTCAAGGACGATGACAAGGTATCCGGCGAAGACTGCCGGGAGGGCATCGCCTGCGTCATTTCCGTCAAGCTGACCGAGGCCCAGTTCGAGGGCCAGACCAAGGCCAAGCTGGGCAACAGCGAGATCCGCACCCTGGTCAACAACATTGTCACCGACAAGCTCTCCGAGTATTTGGAGGAGAACCCGGCGGTGGGCCGCGCCATTCTGGACAAGGCCCTCATGGCCAACCGGGCCCGGGAGGCCGCCCGCAAGGCCCGCGAGTCCATCCGCCGCAAGACCGCCCTGGGCGGAGCCGCTATGCCGGACAAGCTGCGGGACTGCAACGAGGTCAACCCGGAGCTCACCGAGCTCTACATCGTCGAGGGCGACTCCGCCGGCGGCTCGGCCACCCAGGGCCGTGACTCCCGCTTCCAGGCCATCCTCCCCCTGTGGGGCAAGATGCTCAACGTGGAGAAGGCCCGGGCCGACAAGGTATACGGCAACGACAAGCTCACCCCCGTCATCACCGCCTTGGGCGCGGGCATTGGGGACGACTTCGATCTGGAGAAGCTGCGCTACCACAAGGTCATCATCATGGCCGATGCCGACGTGGACGGCTCCCACATCCGCACGCTCCTGCTCACCTTCTTTTTCCGCTTCATGCGGCCCCTCATTGAGCATGGCTATGTCTACGCCGCCGTGCCCCCCCTGTTCAAGCTCAGCCGCGGCAAGACCACCCGCCTGGCCTTCTCCGAGGAGGAGCGGGACGCCATCTCCTCCGAGATGCGGGACGGCAACCCCAATGTGAAGATCGACATCAACCGCTATAAGGGCCTTGGCGAGATGAACCCCCACGAGCTGTGGGAGACCACCATGGACCCGGAGAAGCGCACTCTGCGCCGCATCACCTTGGACGATGCCGTGAAGGCGGACGAGACCTTTACCGTCCTCATGGGCGAGAAGGTGGAGCCCCGGAAGGAGTTCATCGAGAAGAACGCCAAGTACGCTGTGAATCTGGATTATTGATGAAATTTTGCAGAAGAGGAGTACGGATTGCCACAGCCAGTGTGAGCACTGGCTTCGCAATGACAGAGCGTTTATCGATCATAAAGAGTGTCATTCCGAGACCAGTCCGCAGACTGGTCGTGGGAATCCGTTTTCTCCTGAATAAAAGGGAGGATATGTCTCGTGTACTACATTTATATTCTCTCTAATGATACGAATGTGACCGTGTATGTGGGCGTGACCAATGATTTGGAGCGCAGACTCTGGGAGCATCGCCATCACACAGACCCATATAGCTTTACAGCAAAATATCATGTGGATAAGCTTGTCTACTACGAAACTACGACGGATATTCGAGCGGCCCTTGAACGGGAAAAACAGCTCAAGTCTTGGAATCGAAGAAAGAAGAATGAACTGATCCAACGCATGAACCCCATGTGGCACGATCTGTCCCCCCAATCCTCTGACAAGGAGTAACAATATATGAGTAAGAAACCCCAATACGATCCCGAGGAGATCCGCTTCCCGGACCAGCACATCGTCGAGCGCTCGCTGGTGCCGGAGATGGAGAAGTCCTACATCGAATACGCCATGTCCGTTATCGTGGGCCGGGCGCTGCCCGACGTGCGGGACGGCCTGAAGCCGGTCCACCGGCGCATTCTCTACGCCATGTATGAGGACAACCTGACCGCGGACAAGCCCTTCAAGAAGTCGGCCACCTGCGTGGGCGACGTGCTGGGCCGCTACCACCCCCATGGCGACGCTTCGGTGTACGACGCCCTGGTGCGCCTGGCCCAGGATTTCTCCATGCGCTACCCTCTGGTGGACGGCCACGGCAACTTCGGCTCCATCGACGGCGATCCCCCGGCCGCCTACCGTTACACCGAGGCCCGCATGGCCAAGATCTCCGACGAAATGCTGCGGGAGATCGAGAAGGACACGGTGGACTGGGACCCGAACTTCGACGAGAGCCGGAAGGAACCCCGGGTACTGCCCTCCCGGTTCCCCAATCTGCTGGTCAACGGCTCCTCCGGCATCGCCGTGGGCATGGCCACCAATATCCCGCCCCACAACCTGCGGGAGGTGATCGGCGCCTGCATCTGCGTGCTGGACAATCCGGAGGCTCAGCTCAGTGATCTGATGCAGTACGTCAAGGGGCCGGACTTCCCCACCCGGGGCATCATCATGGGTCGCAGCGGCATCCGGCAGGCCTATGCCACCGGCCGGGGCCGGGTGGTGATCCGGGCCCGGCATGAGTTTGAGGAGTTCGGCAAGGACCGCACGCGCATTGTCATCACCGAGATCCCCTACCAGGTCAACAAGCGTATGCTCATCAAGAGCATGGCCGACCAGGTGGAAGACAAGCGTCTGGACGGCATCTCCGACATCCGGGACGAGTCCGACCGGGACGGAATGCGCATCGTCATCGAGCTGAAGCGGGACGCCAACCCCCAGGTGGTGCTGAACCGCCTGTTCGCCCAGACCCAGCTGCAGACCAGCTTTGCCATCAACATGCTGGCCCTGGTGAATAACCAGTCTCAGCCCAAGATCCTCTCCCTGCGCCACATCATTGACGAGTATCTGGCCTTCCAGGAGGAGGTCATTATCCGCCGAACCAAGTACGACCTGCGCAAGGCCCAGGAGCGGGCCCACCTGCTGGAGGGTCTGCTGGTGGCTCAGGACAACATCGACGAGGTTATCAAAATCATCCGCAGCAGCTACGACAACGCCAAGGAGAACCTGATGTCCCGCTTCGGTCTGGACGATATCCAGGCCCAGGCCATTCTGGATATGCGGCTGAAAGCCCTTCAGGGCCTGGACCGGGAGAAGCTGGAGGCGGAGTACAAGGAGCTGGAGGAAAAGATCGCCTACTTCAACCAGCTGCTCTCCTCCGACGAGCTGCTGCGCAAGGTGCTGAAGGAGGAGCTCCAGGCCATCTCCGACAAATTCGGCGATGATCGGGTCACGGAGATCCAGGATGTGGAGGATGAGATCGACATCGAGGACCTGATCGAGGAGGAGCAGTGTGTCTTCACCCTGACCCAGGCGGGCTACATCAAGCGGACACCTGCCAGCGAGTACACCGCCCAGTCCAAGGGCGGCATGGGCAAGAAGGGCATCACCACCCGGGAGGAGGACTACGTGGTGGATGTGTTTACTGCCTCCACCCACGACTATATCCTCTTCTTCACCGACACCGGCAAGGTCTACCGGAAGAAGGGGTATCAAATCCCCGAGTCCGGCAAGGCTGCCAAGGGGACCAACATCGTCAACATCCTTCAGGTGGAGCAGGGCGAGCGGATCCAAGCCATGATCCATACCCGGTCCATTGAGGACGACGGCCGCTTCCTCTTCATGGTTACCCGGAACGGCACGGTGAAGCGCCTGCCGGCCAATACTCTGAAGAATCTGCGGAACAACGGCATCCGTGCCCTGCGGATGGAGGAGGGTGACCAGCTGATCGCTGTCCGGGAGACTGACGGCAGCCAGAAGATCCTCATCGCCACCCATGACGGTATGGCAGTCTGCTTTGACGAGAACGATGTGCGGCCCATGGGCCGGGACGCCGTGGGTGTGCGGGGTATCCGCCTGCGCCAGGGCGATTACGTAGTGGGCGCCGCCCGTGCCAAGGTCAATCATGCGGTGCTGGCCATCACGGAAAACGGCTACGGCAAGCAGACGCCGGTGGAGGACTATCGGATCACCAACCGGGGTGGCCTCGGCATCAAGAACTACATGGTGACGGACAAGACCGGCCCCGTGGTGGGCATCAAGGTGGTGGACGGCACGGAGGACCTGTTGCTGGTGACCCAGGCAGGCATCCTGATCCGCACCCCGGTGGACAGCATCCGCACCGCGGGTCGGGCCACTCAGGGCGTCATCGTCATGCGGTTCAAGGAGGAGGGGGATCACGTGATCTCCCTGGCGCTCACAGACCATGAGGAGGGCAGCGCTGAGGCCGAGGAATAAGGCCGTCCGGAGCCGGGGCGAAAACGCTTCTGCCGGAATGTTTATCAGAACACAGGGGGAGCTGTTCCCGAGGAGACGGCTCCCCCATTCAAAACCATCTTCCAAAAGGATTTCATGATGAAAACAGTCACCATCTACACCGACGGCGCCTGCTCCGGCAACCCGGGCCCCGGCGGCTGGGGCGCGATTTTGATGTACGGCCCCCACAGCCGGGAGCTCTCCGGCGGAGAGGCCGCCACCACCAACAACCGCATGGAGCTCACCGCCGTGATCCAAGCACTGTCCCTGCTGAAGGAGCCCTGCATCGTGGACCTCTGGTCCGATTCCAAATATGTGATCGACGGGCTGGAAAAGGGCTGGGCCAAAGGCTGGAAGGCTAGGGGCTGGAAAAAAGCTGACAAGAAGCCCGCCCTGAATCCGGATCTCTGGGACAGGCTGCTGTCCCTGACAGAGGTTCATTCCATCCGTTACCATTGGGTCAAGGGCCATGCGGAGAATGCGTACAACAACCGCTGTGATGAGCTGGCGGTGGCGGAGAGTCAGAAATACAAGTAGTATGTCTCCTGTACCCCGCAGAACGGGGCAGGCGCCGTACAAGCGGTTCGACGACGGCAAAGCCACGGCGGAGTCGGAATTTCCTCTCGCCGGGCAAATCAAAAAAATAGGTCCCCCACCGGCTCTGCCGGGCGAGGGACCATGCGGAGAGCGCATACAGCAACCACTGTGATGAGCTGGTGGCGGCCGGAGATCCTGATAGCCCCCGCTTCCTTCTCATGGGGAGAAAAAGTGAGAGAAACAGACCTATCTTCCAAAAAAAGACAAGTTTTTCTAAATTTTTCCGCTGTTTACGAAAACAGAAAAAAACATTCACAATCTGTTCATAAGAAAAACATAATTTAGAAAAAATTTTCGGATATCTTTATAATCAAGCAAAGGGTCCTCCCAAACCCGATGCGTTTTCTCCCTCCTAAAAACACACACAGCACAAAGGACCGCCATATGGCGGTCCTTTGTGTGTTTACGGCTGGATCAGCTCCTTGCTGAGATGGACGATGAAGTCCTGCACATTGGTGACGATGCCCCGGGCGGAGAGGCTTCCCCGGTCACTGAGTTTGTTCACGGCAAATTCTGAGATATCCACGCAGTAGAAATACACCTGCCGCACGGTTCCGTCTGCCAGCACCCGGTAGGAGGGGGTCATGTTTCCGGCGGCGATGGTGTGGAGGGCAGTGGCCATGCAGATCACCGTGGTGGCGGAGCGGATCTCTGCCCGCATGGCGTCTTGAGCGGCATAGACGTCTGCCAGCACCGGCGGCAGAGGCCCGTCGTCCCGGATGGAGCCCGCCAGTATGTACGGGACGCCGTGCCGTTCGCAGGTGTGCAGAATGCCGTTTTCGATCTGCTCCGCTTTCAGAAAGGCGGGAATCGATCCGTGGAGCCGCACCCGGTTGATGGTGTCCAGATGGTTGTAGTGCCCGTTGGGCTGACTTTCCTGCGTGTAGATGTTCTGCCCCAGGGCAGTGTTGAGGTAGGCTGCCTCCAGATCATGGGTGGCCAGCGCGTTGCCCGCCAGCACGGCATGGACAAAGCCGCCTGCGATGAGCCGGGAGAAGGCGTTGCGTGCGTCGTGGTCAAAGGCGAAGGCGGGCCCCATCACCCAGACCACCTTGCCGTGGTCCCGTTCGTGGCGCAGCAGTTCATAGAGCTCGTCATAGTCCCGGGAAAAGGCGGTCTCCCGGGAGCGGCCCTGCCGGAAGGCAAACACATCTCTGGCAACCCGGCGCTCCCGGAAGCCGTCCGGGTGGACGAGGATCCCCTCCTCTCCCTGTTCTGTGCGGCCGACGGCCACCAGCTCTCCCTGCCGCAGGCGGCGGAATTCCCGGACGTCGATGCGGCCCCGATCCCACACGGCCACGCAGTCCATCCGGCTCTCCCGGGCCAGATGCCACTGCCCTGCGATTTTGAAGTATTCCGGAAAGATGCTCATGGCGTGGAAATTCTCCGGCGCCACGCCGTCCCGGGGCGCCGGGCGAAAGACGGCGTCCGGTGCGTTTTCCAGTGCGGGTGTGGAAAAGACCGGCGGAAAATAGGGGCGCAGCTGAAACGGCATAATGGCGTTCCTCCTTTGAAAGATGGTGCCGCTGTTCCACCCGGATGCAGAGAAGAAAAGCCCGGGGACCGCTCCTCGCAATACCTGCGGAGCAGTCTCCAGGCCCATCGGCATTCCCATCCGGCAAGAGGGCGCGGGAGGTTTGATTGCATTCAGAATATCAGAATGCCGCCAAAAAAACAAGGCCCTTTCTTGTAAATCCGGGCCGTCGGGTGTAGAATATCCAACATACAGGTTTTTCCTTCAAGGAGGCTTTTCAACATGAGAGACGGTTTTATCTCCGTGGCCGCAGGCACCCCCAAAATCCGGGTGGCGGACTGCCGCTATAACGCGGAACAAATTTTTACCCTGATGCGGGAGGCGGACAAGCAGGGGGTGAAGGTGCTGGCTCTTCCGGAACTGTGCCTCACCGGCTACACCTGCGGAGATCTGTTCCTGCAGGACACGCTGCTCCGGGGCGCCGAGGAGGGCCTTCAGACCATCCTGGAGGCTACAAGAAATCTGGAGATCGTGACGGCCCTTGGCCTGCCCGTGTGGGATAAATGGGACAACAAATTGTATAACTGCGCGGCTATTATACAAAAAGGAGAGATTTTGGGGCTGATTCCCAAGGTCTATCTGCCCAATTATGGGGAGTTTTATGAGCAGCGGTGGTTTGCATCCGGCAGCGGCGTGGAGCACGGGATTGAGCTGTGCGGGCAGCATGTGAGTCTCTGTACGAACCAGACCTTTGCCTGCGACACCATGCCCAACTTGGTGATCGGCGTGGAGATCTGCGAGGATCTGTGGGCCCCGGCGCCGCCCTCCGTGGAGCTGGCCCGGAAGGGCGCCACCGTGATTCTGAACCTCTCCGCATCCAATGATCTGGTGGGCAAGGCGGACTACCGCCGCTCCCTGGTGACAGGCCAGTCCGCCCGGCTGATGTGCGGTTATGTGTACGCGGATGCCGGAGAGGGAGAGTCCACCACCGATGTGGTGTTCACCGGCCACAATATGATCGCGGAAAACGGTACCCTGCTGGCGGAGCGGCGGTTTGCCACCGGACTCACCGTCAGCGAGATCGATGTGGACCGGCTGATCCATGACCGCCGCCGGACCAACACCTTCACCTTCGGCAAGGAGCCGCCGGAGATCTGGCGGTGCGGCTTCACGTTGCCGGTGGAGGAGACCCGGCTCACCCGGTACGTCTCCCCATCTCCTTTCGTGCCGGAGGATGCCGCGGGCCGGGCGGAGCGGTGTGAGGAGATCCTGCGGATCGCCTCCCTGGGTCTGAAGAAGCGGCTGGAGCACACCGGCGCCAAGACGGCGGTGGTGGGCCTCTCCGGCGGGCTGGACTCTACCCTGGCCCTGCTGATCACGGCCCTGGCCATGGGGATGCTGAATCGGCCCGCCAGCGACATCGTGGCCGTCACCATGCCCTGCTTCGGCACCACTGCCCGGACGAAGTCCAACGCGGAGCTGCTGGCGGAGCGGATGGGTGCCACGCTGAAGATCATCGACATCTCCCAGGCGGTGCGGCGACATTTCACCGACATCGGACAGAGCATGGAGAACCATGACGTCACCTTTGAAAACGGCCAGGCCCGGGAGCGGACCCAGGTCCTGATGGACATTGCAAACCAGACCGGCGGCCTGGTGATCGGCACGGGAGATCTCAGTGAGTTGGCCCTGGGCTGGTGCACCTACAATGGCGACCACATGAGCAACTACGCCGTCAACTGCTCCATCCCCAAGACCCTGGTGCGGCATTTGGTGGCCTATCTGGCCCGGGACAACGCGGAGAAGGACGAGGCCCTCCATGACGTGCTGGAGGATATTCTGGACACCCCTGTCTCCCCGGAGCTGCTGCCCGCTGTCCAAGGGGAGATCAGCCAGCGGACCGAGGATCTGGTGGGGCCCTATGAGCTACACGACTTCTTCCTATACTACATGCTCCGCTGGGGCTTCCCGCCCCGGAAGATCTACCGTCTGGCGCTGTATGCCCTGGGAAAGACTTACACCCCAGATGTGATCCTGAAGTGGCTGAAGACCTTCTACCGCCGCTTCTTCTCTCAGCAGTTCAAGCGCAGCTGTCTGCCGGACGGCCCCAAGGTAGGTTCTGCGGCACTCTCCCCCCGCGGCGACTGGCGGATGCCGAGCGATGCTTCCGCGGCACTGTGGCAGGCAGAACTGGAGACACTGGAGTCAGTGCATTTTTAACAGTATGTGGAAAGCGGACCAGGGCGACGGCTATACAGCCGGCGCTCTGGTCTTTCTATGCGTATACAGATAAACACGGACAGGCAGCATGAACTTTCGCAGTTCTTGACAGATTCTCCCCCCTCCCATTAAAATAGAAGAAAAATTGTTTGAAAACGGAAAGGAAGCACACGATGGAAGAATCTCTAGAACATATCCGGGAGAGCGCGGAGACACGAATGAGGAAGAATGCCTTCATGCTCCATAATTATATCGAGCTGGAACGCGTGGAAAAAGACCGGGCGGTCTTCAAGCTGGACATCCGCCCGGAGAGCTGCAACCCCTATGGGCTGATTCATGGCGGCGCCATCTACACCCTGGCGGACAACGCCACCGGCGCGGCGGCCCACAGCGACGGGCGGTATTACGTCACACAGACCAGCGCGCTCCACTTCCTGCGCAACCAGGCCACAGGGACGGTGCGGGCCTCTGCTTGGGTCCGGCACCGTGGAAAGTCCACGGTGCTCACCGCTGTGGACATCACCGGAGAGGGCGGCAGGCTGCTGGCCACGGGGGAGTTCACCTTCTTCTGTGTAGACAAGGCGCTGATGGACCAGAAGGCGGCCGCTGAGCAGAAATAAGAGAGATGCAAGAGAGGGCGGACCCCCAATGTCATTAAGTTAAGCGTTTTCTGATAGGAGGGCGCAAAAAGCAGCAACTTATTTCGTGCAATTTTTTGGAAAAACGCCTAAAGAAGCGAAAGTTAAGAACCGGGGTATTCGCCCCGGTTCTTAACATAATGACATTGACATGCGGGGTGTTTTCTCTTTCTCAAAGATTCTTAAATCCATTCAGGGAAAACACTTCATCCAAGCTTTCATCCGTCGTGGAGAGAATGTTTTCGATCTTCTGTATCGACACCGGTAAGGCTTTCGCCGCCGTCATCGCCTTCTCCGGATTCACCCGGAACGACGGCAGAATCACCCCCAGCGCGGCCACCACCCGATCCTGCACCCGAATGGGAGATGCTACACATTGGATCCCTGGCTCTACTTCACCATATTCATAGGCTAGGTTTGTGATGCGGGTCTCTTCCATTTGAATATGCGCCCGATAGAGGTTGAGCTGGGGCGGCAAGCGACCACCGTCTTTAAAGAACAGCTCTGTCAGTTCATCGAGCTTGTAGTCGCAAAGCAGACACTTTCCCACCGCGCCCAAGCAGGCCAGCTCCGTTTGTCCCGGTGATTTGTGGCAGCTGATGGCGTCTGGCGCATCGGTTCTGTGGAGGAAGAGCACATGATCTCCCTCCAGCGTCCCCAGGCAACATGCTTCATCCGTACGGCGGGTCAGCTGCTGCATCTCCAGGTCAATAAATCTGTTGATGGAAATTTTATTATGATATATCGAGCCGGCACAAAACAAATTGATACCGATCGTATAACGATTGGTCCGGTAATCCAGATCGATATAGTTCCGCGAAGCCATGGTCTGCAAAATTGGCAGGATGCTGCTTTTGGGTGATTGA
>OOAM01002113.1_pt1 | contig 10773 bp, 8 predicted proteins | sample 1671131 | NCBI WGS metagenome assembly OOAM01 (sample SAMN06348125, study PRJEB24527) | human gut metagenome | biome: human gut; feature: ankylosing spondylitis patient; material: feces | host: Homo sapiens | place: China | collected 2015-10 | reverse complement strand
ACAGCTCCGTCAGCCGGTGCATCTCCGCCGGCAGGACGTTGGCCACTACGGAGATGACGCCCTTGCCGCCCAGCATACAGATGGCCGCTGTCTCGTCATCGTTGCCGGACCAGATGGAGAAGTCCTCGGGGCACAGGTTCCGGGTCTTCTGAATGTTGGAGAAATTGCCCCCCGCCTCCTTGACGCCGTTGATGTTGGGGTGCTTGGCAAGCTCCGCATACGTCTCCGGCGCGATGGTGACGCCGGTGCGGGAGGGTACGTCGTACAGGATCAGCGGCACATCCACGCCGTCGGCGATCACCTGGAAGTGGCGGATGAGCCCGGCTTGGCTGGCCTTGTTGTAGTAGGGCGTCACCAGCAGCAATCCGTCGGCCCCGGCCCGCTCCGCGTCCCGGGACAGGGCCAGGGCGTTCTCTGTGGAGTTGGAGCCGGTGCCGGCGATCACCGGCAGCCGCCCGTCCACGTGGTCCACACAGAACTCGATGGTCCGCATCCGCTCCCGGTAGCTCATGGTGCTGGCCTCGCCGGTGGTGCCGCAGACGATGATGGCGTCGGTGCCGTTTTTCATTTGAAAGTCCAGCAGCTTCCCCAGGGTGGGGAGATCCACGGTCTCTTTGGTAAAGGGCGTGACAATGGCCACACCGGACCCGGTGAAGAGAGGCTTTTTCAATGTACACACGCTCCTTTTCAGCTGGAAATGGGGAATTAGAAATTTTGGTGCCCGGTGGAGCTTGGAAATTTAAAATCGTTCCGCCTGCGGCGGAACACCTCCATTTCAAATTTCCAATTCCTAAATTTGATGCAGGTCTGAGGATAAAAGAGGCGGCCTGCCAACTCCGGCAAGCCGTCTCTTTTGTGGATGTATGAGATGGAATCAGTCCATGTATCCCTTGGCGCACAGCAGCTCCGCCAGGAGTACCGCGCCGCCCGCAGCGCCCCGCAGGGTGTTGTGGGAGAGGCACACGAACTTGTAGTCGTACTGGGTGTCCGGCCGCAGGCGGCCCACGGACACGGCCATGCCGTGCTCCAGGTTCCGGTCCAGCCGGGTCTGGGGCCGGTCAGGCTCCTCAAAGTAGTGGAGGAACTGCTTGGGGGCGGAGGGGAGCTCCAGCTCCTGGGGTACGCCCCGGAAGGCGGCCCAGTCGGCCTTGATCTGCTCTATGGAGGGGGCCTTGCCGTCCGCGAATTTCATAAACACCGCGGCCATGTGACCGTCCTGGCAGGCCACCCGGAAGCACTGGGCGGTGATGGAGGGGCCGTCGGCCCTGACGATCTTCCCGTCCTCCACGCGGCCCCACAGCTTCAACGGCTCCTGCTCGCTCTTCTCCTCCTCGCCGCCGATGTAGGGGATGCAGTTATCCACCATCTCCGGCCAGCGCTGGAAGGTCTTGCCGGCGCCGGAGATGGCCTGATAGGTGCAGACCAGGATTTTGTCCAGGCCGTACTTCTTCAGGGGGTGCAGGGCCGGGACGTAGCTCTGGAGCGAACAGTTGCTCTTCACGGCGATGAAGCCCCGGCGGGTGCCCAGGCGCTTGCGCTGGGCCTCGATCACCGCCAGATGGTCCGCGTTGATCTCCGGGACTACCATGGGTACATCGTCGGTCCACCGGTGGGCGGAGTTGTTGGAGACGATGGGACACTCCAGTCTCGCGTATTTCTCCTCCAGGGCCCGGATCTCCTCTTTCTTCATGTCCACGGCGCAGAAGCAGAAATCCACCATGGAGGCCAGCCGCTCCGCGTCCTGCTCCGCGTCCAGGACCACCAGATTTTTGGCCTCCTCCGGCATGGGGACGTCCAGGGCCCAGCGGCCCGCCACCGCCTCGGCGTAAGGTTTCCCGGCGCTGCGTGCGCTGGCGGCGATGGCCGTCAGCTGAAACCAGGGGTGATGCTCCATCAGCGTGATGAAGCGCTGGCCCACCATGCCGGTGCCGCCGATGATTCCGACTTTGTACTGTTTCATAGTATGTGCCTCCTGCTCCCATGTTGCGGCGGAAAAACGCGATGCCTTCCGTCGATTTTGGTTGAATATGGCGCCGGAATGTACTATAATGATCCATATTGATGTAGAAAGCCTGTACTTCCAGCACGGACATTTGTACATATATTAGCATACTTCCGCGATTCCGTCAAGGTGCATGGCTTGGGGAGGTTCCATGAAAAAAGGCTTGTTCCTGCTGTCGCTGATTGTGACATTTTACGCCCTGGGTACTGTCAGCGCCTCCGCCGTCACCAATGATACGGTGAAGGTGGGGCTGCGGTACGGCTCCTCCGTCATGTCCTCCGCCAACCTGGAAAACGATGAGGGCAGCGGTTACGAGTTCGGGTACTTCGAGGATGACCGGACCTTCGTGTCCCTGGGTGAGACGGACGAGACCGCCATCACCATGGAGCCGGCAGGCCGGGACGGCATCCAGGTGACCATCACCGGCACAGACCGGGTCCTCTATGAGAGCAGGGAGGACACCCTGGCCGTGATGCCCCAGGGCCGGGACCCCGTCACCTGGTTCCGGGGGAACCGCTACCGGGGCGGGTTCGAGTACACCGTCAGCGGCGGCGGGCTGCAGGTGGTGAACGTGGTGGACCTGGAGGACTATGTGAAGGGCGTTCTGCCCTCTGAAATGCCGGGGAACTGGGAGCTGGAGGCCTTGAAGGCCCAGGCCGTGTGCGCCCGGACCTTTGCCTGCCTCACCACCAAGCACCTGTCCGCCTACGGATTCGACGTGTGCAGCTCCACAGACTGCCAAGCGTACAGCGGCATCGGTGAGGCCACCTCCGCCACGGACCGGGCGGTGGAGGAGACGGAGGGGGAGTGCCTCTATTATGACGGCGAGCTGGCCCAGGCCTACTACCACTCCTCCGACGGCGGCGCCACCGAGGACGCGGAGAACGTCTGGGGCACCGACGTGCCCTATCTCCGGGGAAAGGAAGACCCCTACGAGGCGCAGATCTCCATTCCTGATTACAGGTGGACGGTCACCTATACCTGGGAGGAGCTGACCTGGGTGCTGCAGAACAGCGGCTACGACATCGGGGACGTGGTGGACGCCTATGTATCGGAAGTCACCGATCTGGGCAACGTGTATTCCGTGACCTTTGTGGACAGCCGCGGAAAGACCCTGGTCCGCACGGGGGACGATGCCCGGATGGCCTTTTACAGCACCACCCTGGGCAAGAACGTCCCCAGCCTGCGGTTCACCATCACCGGCGGCACCGGGGGCGGCAGCAGCTACGCGGTGAACAGCGCCTCCGGCACCCTGTCGGCTCTGGACGGTGCGTCCGTCATCTCCGGCAGCGGCACCGTCAGCCGCCTGGAGGGGGAGGACCACGCCGCCATCTCCGCCTCCGGAACGGCGGACCTCACCGGCGGCAGCTCCGGCGGGCGGGGCTCCGCCTCCCGGGGCGGCATCACCATCACCGGCACCGGAAACGGCCATAACGTGGGCATGAGCCAGTACGGCGCCAGGGCCATGGCGGAGCAGGGCCACGACTACATCGACATTTTGGAATTTTATTTCACCGGCATCCGTGTCCGGTAATGAGAAGGAAGCAACATGAAGACCAGTGATTTTTACTACGACCTGCCCCAGGAGCTGATCGCCCAGACCCCCATTGAGAAGCGGGACACCTCCCGCCTGATGACCCTGGATCGGGTGAGCGGCGCCACGGGACACCACCATTTCTACGACCTGCCGGACTACCTGAACCCCGGCGACTGCCTGATTTTGAACAACTCCCGGGTGCTGCCCGCCCGTCTGGTGGGACAGCGGCTGCCCGGCGGCGGCATCTGCGAGGTGCTGCTGCTGAACGACAGGGGAGACAAGGTGTGGGAGTGTCTGGTCCGCCCGGGCCGGAAGCTCCGCAAGGGCACCAGACTGTCCTTCGGCAACGGGGAGCTGACCGCCGAGATCGTGGAGCAGCTGGAGGAGGGCGGCCGCCTGATCCGCTTCGACTACGAGGGCATCTTTCTGGAGACGCTGGAGCGGCTGGGCAAGATGCCTCTGCCCCCCTACATCAAGGAGGAGCTCCAGGACCAGGAGCGGTATCAGACCGTGTACTCCAAGGTGCTGGGCAGCGCCGCCGCCCCCACGGCGGGGCTCCACTTCACCCCGGAGCTGCTGGAGAAGATCCGGGCCAAGGGCGTAAAGATCGGGTATGTGACGCTCCATGTGGGCCTGGGCACTTTCCGGCCCGTGAAGGAGGACACCATTGAGGACCACCCCATGCACAGCGAGTACTGCACCATCCCCCAGGAGACGGCGGACCTCATCAACGAGACCCGGAAGGGCGGGGGCCGGTGCATCTGCGTTGGCACCACCTCCTGTCGGACATTGGAGTCCTGGGCCGCCGAGGACGGACACATGGAGGCCAAGTCCGGCTGGACGGACATCTATATCTACCCCGGCTACCGATTCAAGGTGATGGACGGCCTGGTGACCAACTTCCACCTGCCGGAGAGCACCCTCATCATGCTGGTGTCCGCCTTCGCCGGGCGGGAGCACGTGCTGGCCGCCTATGAGGAGGCGGTGCGGGAGAAATACCGCTTCTTCTCCTTTGGCGACGCCATGTTCATCAGCTGATATTGCCGCGCCCGGCGGACCTGCCGGGCGCTTTTTCAGAGGAGGAGTCCCATGCTGGAGCTTCTGCACATTGAGAATATCGCGGTCATCCAGGAGGCGGACATCCAGTTCCGCCCCGGCTTCAACGCCCTTACCGGCGAGACCGGCGCCGGCAAGTCCATCGTCATCGACGCCATGGGCGCGGTACTGGGCGGGCGCACCTCCCGGGACCTGGTCCGCACCGGCGCGGACCGGGCCTTTGTCAGCGCCGAATTTTCCCAGGTGCCCGGTGATCTGGCCGGGTTGGCGGAGACCGGAGCTGCCCCGGACGAGGACGGCCACCTGCTGCTCCAGCGGGAGCTGACGGGGGACGGCAAGAACCTCTGCCGGGTCAACGGCCGCCCTGTCACCGTGGCCCAGCTGCGCAGGATCGGAGAAGAGCTGCTGAACATCCACGGCCAGCACGACGGCCAGCAGCTGCTGGACGAGGAGCAGCACCTGAGCTATCTGGACCGCTTTGGCCGGACGGAGGCACCCCTGGGGCGGTATCAGACGGCCTATGAAGCCATGGCCGACTTACAGGCGAAGATTCGGGCCCTCCAGATGGACGAGGCGGAGAAGGCCCGGCGGATGGACAGCCTCCGCTTTCAGATCGACGAGCTGGAGCGGGCCCAGCTGGTGCCCGGCGAGGAGGAGAGCCTCACAGAGCGGCGGGACCTGCTGCGGAACGGGGAGAAGTACCTCTCCGCCCTGTCGGGGGCGGACTACTGCCTGAACGGCGGGGAGGAGGGAGGCGGCGCTGTCTCCGCCCTCCGGGACGCGGAGGAGGCCCTTGCCGGTGTCCGCACGCTCTCCGGCGACATGGGGGAGCTGTACCAGCGCCTGGAACAGCTGCGGTGTGAAGCCTATGACCTTGCCGAGATCATTCGGGACAAGCGGGAGGCGTTCGACTTCTCCCCGGCGGAGCTGGACGCGGTGGAGAGCCGGTCCGACCTGCTGTACCGGCTGAAAAAGAAGTACGGCGCCACGGTGGAGGAGATGCTGGCCTACCTGGACAAGTGCCGCCGGGAGCTGGACGATATGGAGACGGCGGACGACACCCTGGCCCGGCTGGAACAGCAGCTGGAGAAGGCCCGGAAGGCCGTCCTGGCAGCGGGGGCGGAGCTGACCGCCGCCCGGAAAGAGGCCGCCGCCGTCCTGGAGCAGCGCATCCAGTCCGAGCTCCGGGACCTGGACATGCACAAGGTCCGGTTCGCCATCGACTTCGGGGAGAAGGAGCCGGGCCCCGACGGCTGTGACGCCGTCCGGTTTCTGATGTCTGCCAACGCCGGGGAGGACTTGAAGCCCATCGCCCGGATCGCCTCCGGCGGTGAGCTGGCCCGGATCATGCTGGCCCTGAAAAACGTGCTGGCGGAGCAGGAGTCCATCGGCACGCTGGTGTTCGACGAGGTGGACACCGGCGTCTCCGGCCGTGCGGCCCAGAAGGTGGCGGAGAAGCTGGCCCAGGTCAGCCGCCGCAAGCAGGTGCTGTGCGTGACCCACCTCCCGCAGCTGGCCGCCATGGCGGACACCCACTTCTCCGTGGAGAAGGGGGAGCGAGACGGTCGCACCTATACCCGTGTGGTGCTGCTGGACCGGGAGCAGCGGAAGGCGGAGCTGGCCCGGATCACCGGCGGCAGCCACGTGACAGAGGCCCTGCTGGCAAGCGCCGGAGAGCTGCTGGACCAGGCGGATCGCTATCGGAGCGAATTAGGAATGAGGAATCATGCGGAATGAGCAATTTCTGGGTCCGGCAAAGCCGGACCCATTCCAATTGTTCCGCCTGCAGCAGAACACATGAATTCCGAACTCCCAACTGACCAAACGTCCCTCTTTCGCATACAATGGCGGGAAGAGGAGGGGAGCCCATGCGCTTTTTTGCAGACTACGACCGCAGTGCCGCCGTGCTGTATGCCCACCAGTGGGCCTATGGCCGGAACCCGGCCTTTTACGACTACGAGAACGTGGGGGGTGACTGCACCAACTTCGCGTCTCAGTGTGTGTTCGCCGGCAGCGGTGTGATGAACTTCACCCCGGATTTCGGCTGGTACTACATCGACGCCAACCAGAAGTCCCCCTCCTGGACCGGGGTACCCTATTTCTGGAATTTCATGACCAGGCAGGCGCCCTCCGTAGGGCCGGTGGCTCAGCCCTGCGCCCTGGAGGACCTGCAGCCCGGGGACCTGGTGCAGCTGAGCTTCAACGGCCAGGAGTTCCAGCATACGCCGGTGGTGGTGCGGGTGACGGCGCCCATCACCCTGGAGACGGTACTGATCGCCGCCCACAGCTACGACGCCGACAACCGGCCTCTGTCCACCTACACGTTCCAGGACATCCGGTTTCTGCACGTACTGGGCACCATCCGGCCTTAGGCAATCGTTTGCGCAAAATGAACAGGGAAAACCGGCTGGGAGGGAGCGCCTCTCAGCCGGTTTCCTTTTGCTTTTTCCTTGATTTTTTCACGTGTGACAAGGGATTTGCCTTTGCAGCTATCCGCAGGGATTCGTTGTCGATGTGGGTGTAGATTTCCGTGGTGTTCAAATGGTCGTGGCCCAGCACCTCCTGGACGGCCCGGACGTCCACGCCGTTCTGTAGCATCAGCGTGGCGGCGGTGTGCCGCAGCTTGTGGGAGCTGTACTCCGCCGGGTCGATGCCCGCCTGACCCAGCCGCTTTTTCACCATGGCGTGGACCGTGGAGCGGCTGATCCGCTCGTTCTGGGAGGAGAGGAAGAGGGCGTTTGCGTCCCGGCCGGTGATGGGCCGCCGCACTGCCAGATATTTGGCGATGGCGTCCTGGCAGGCGTCGTTCAGGTAGATGATCCGGACCTTGTTGCCCTTGCCAAGAACCCGCAGGGCATCTTCCTGGATGTCGGAGAGGTTCAGACCCACCAGCTCGCTGATCCGCAGCCCGCAGTTGAGGAACAGCGTCAGGATGCAGTAATCCCGCTCCTGATTTTTGCCGTCCACGGAGTCCAAAAGCTGGATGCTCTCGTCCAAGGTCAGGTATTTGGGCAGGGTTTTCTTCAATTTCGGAGAATCCATATCTTTGACAGGATTTTCACGAAGTAAGTGCATCTTATTGGTGAGGTAATTGTAAAACGACCGGATCGTGGCGATCTTTCGGGCCCGGGATGCGGCGTTCAGGCCGTAGCCGGAATTCCGGCTGTTCTGGTGCTGGACCCGGTCCCGGCTGAGGTACGTCATGTAGCCGTAAATGTCCGTCAGGGTCACGGAGGCCACGAAGTCCAGATCCACGTCCATGATGTCGATCTCATCCAGAGACCGGTCACACAGGGATGGGTCCCGGGTCTGCTTGAGATAGCGGAAGAAATTCCGCAGGTCCAGAAAGTATTCGTCCACGGTCCGCTTGGAGTGGGCTTTGATGGTCTCGTGGTACGAGAGAAAGTCCCGCAGAATCTGCGGCGCTTCGGTGCGGTAATCAGCCATAACGGTGTCAACTTGCGGGCAGATACTCCGCGCAGCCGCCGGAGCGGCTGCTGGGGGGTTAGGTCGTGCCGGGGGCCTGAAACGGGCCCCGGAGCGGTTTGGCTCTCCCCTAAATTGAACAAAATTTTTATTTTGTTCAATTTTCTATCTCCCCGCAAAACCTCCTTCCCTGACAGGTCTTTTGAAAATTTCCCGGCCGGACCGCAGCCGCAGCCGCAGCGCCGGCGGCACACGCCGGAACGCGCGGCGCATCTCCGGACCGGACATAAAAACCGCCGCTTTCGGCAAAGCTAGTCCCAAATCCATGGAGATGGGATGATGTGTATGAGTTTGATTCCCTGTACCAGCCAATGTGTGTATCAGCAGGACGGCGTCTGCACGCTGGACAGCGCCGCCGCGGCGGGCCTCCCCGCCCTGGGCGGCGCCTGCGTCCACTTCATTCCGACGGACGAAGGGCGGCTCGGATCGCCTCACCGATATTCCGCACCGGGATCAGACGAAGCCCCGCAGGCGCGGCCAGCTCCCCGGTCCGGCGGGACGGAATCAGGCACTGGGTAAAGCCCAGCCGCCGGACCTCGCTGACCCGCTGGCCCAGCTGGCTGACGGACCGCAGCTCTCCGGTGAGGCCCACCTCCCCGATGGCCACCAAATCCGCCGGCACCGGCCGGTCCAGATAGCTGGAGGCCAGGGCGATCACCGCCGCCAGATCCGCGGCGGGCTCGTCCAGGCTCAAGCCGCCGATGATGTTCAGGTACGCGTCGCAGGCGGAGACCTTCAGGCCGCCCCGCTTCTCCAGCACCGCCAGCAGCATGGCGAAGCGGTTGTAGTCAAAGCCGTTGCTGGTGCGGCGGGGGTTGCCCGCCGGAGACGACACCGCCAGCGCCTGAATCTCCGCCAGCTCCTTCAGGTTCGCCTCCAGCCGGCTCTGGCTGCTGCGGAGGGTGGTCAGAGACTGCTGCACGGCGGTCAGGGCCTGCATGGCGGCCTCCCGGACGGCGGACTCCTCCGTCGAGCGGATGGCCCCCTTGGCGCTCTCCAGCTGGCTGCGGGTCCCCTCCAGCTGGCTGGCCGTCTCGTCCAGTGTCTTGCCGATGGCCTCCCGCAGCGTGGCGGTGAGGGCGTCCAGCTTCTCCTGACTGAGGATGATATGGGCCTGCCGCTGCACCGTGCCGCTGACGGTGACGCTGGCTACGCCGGAGATGCCCTCCAGCTTCTGCGTGAGGGTGTTTTCCACAAAATCCGACAGCTCCGTCACATCCTTGCCGCTGTACGACACCGCCGCCACCTGCACCGGCAGCATGGAGGGGTTGATCTTCAGCACATAGGGGGTGCCGACGCCGTCGTCCCAGTTGCCCTCCAGCATATTGATCTTCTGCTGGATGTCCACACTGACGGTGTCCATGTTCACGCCGTCCTCAAACTCCAGCACCACCATGGAGACGCTGTCCTGCGAGGTGGAGGTCACGGACTTGATTCGATCCAGCGTGGACATGGACTGCTCCATGGGCCGGGTGACGGCGGACTCCACCGCCTCGGGGCTGGCACCGGGGTCGGTGGTGACGATGACCACATAGGGGAAATCCATGTTGGGCAGCAGGTCCGGCGTCATTTTCAGATACGCCACCACGCCCAGCACCAACACAGCCAGCACCGCCACAAAGACGGTCAGCGGCTTTTTCACGCTGAATTTGACCATAGAACGCTCCTCCTTGGGAACTGCACCGCATAATAGATAAAGTGTAGCACCCGGTCCCGGCGAAAGCAAGCGCCCCGCCGCAGGATTCACGGAATCGTTACAAACCGAAGGGAGCTTCCCCGTGAGACAGAGCGTCGGGGCCGTCACCGGTATGGCGCCCCGTCGGCGGAGACGGCGGTTCTGAATCTGATACCCTTCTTTCCCCCCCTTATAGGGCAAGGCCCCTCAGCCAAATGACTGAGGGGCCTTGCCTGTCGATGGAGCGCAGAAGGCCGGGAGCGGGGCCGAAACGGCTCCGCTCCCGGTTTTGTATGGTTTGGGTGAAAAAGAGGTTTACTGGGCAGCCTGATCCTGCTCGTACATATGCCGCAGCATACGAACCACCATGTTGCTGTAACCCCACTCGTTATCGTACCAGGCGATGAGCTTGACGAAGTCGTGATCCAGCATGATGCCGGCAGTCTCGTCGAAGATGCAGGGGCAGGGATTGCCGATGAGGTCGGTGGACACCACCTGATCGGTGGTATAGCCGATGATATCCTTCATGTACGTCTCCGAGGCGTGGCGGATGGCATAGCAGATCTCGGCATAGGTGGTGGTGCGGGACAGGCGGGCCGTCAGGTCTACCACGGACACGTCCGCCGTAGGCACACGGAAGGCCATGCCGGTCATCTTGCCCTTCAGGGAGGGAATGACCCGGCCCACGGCCTTGGCGGCGCCGGTGGAGGTGGGGATGATGTTGTTGAGGATGGAGCGGCCGGTGCGCCAGTCGCTGCCGCCACGGGAGTCCACAGCCTTCTGCTTGGCGGTGGAGGCGTGGATGGTGGACATGAGGCTCTGCTCGATGCCGAACTCCTGATGCACCACCTTGGCCAGCGGGGCCAGACAGTTGGTGGTGCAGCTGGCATTGGAGACTACCTTCATATCCGGGCGGTACAGGCTGTCGTTGACGCCGAACACGAAGGTGGGTGTCACCTCGTCCTTGGCAGGGGCCGTCAGCAGCACCTTCTTGGCGCCGCCCTTGAAGTGGCGGGA
>OOAM01002101.1_pt1 | contig 10864 bp, 7 predicted proteins | sample 1671131 | NCBI WGS metagenome assembly OOAM01 (sample SAMN06348125, study PRJEB24527) | human gut metagenome | biome: human gut; feature: ankylosing spondylitis patient; material: feces | host: Homo sapiens | place: China | collected 2015-10 | reverse complement strand
TACCCGCCGCAAGGCTGCCCCTCATCCGGCCTCGGGCGGGGCCTCGGCCACCTTCCCCCAAAGGGGAAGGCTTTTATCCCAAAAATTCGGGCAGCTTTTCTTCCAGCTTCTCCATTGCCCGGCCGCGGTGGCTGATGGCGTCCTTCTCGTCGGGGGTGAGCTGGGCGTAGCTGCGGCGTTCGGTGTTCGGGCGCTTGCCGTCGGGTGCGCCGTACTCGTCGGGGATGAACAGCGGGTCATAGCCGAAGCCGTAGTCGCCGTTCTGCAATGTAAACGCAATGCGGCCCGGGCACTCGCCCTCGACCTCCAGTGCGCGTCCGTCCGGCAGCATGAAGCAGACCGCCGACACGAACTTTGCACCGCGCTGTTCCTCCGGCACGTCGGCCAGCTCCCGCAGCAGCTTTGCGTTGTTCGCGTCGTCGTCGCCGTGATGCCCGGCGTAGCGGGCGCTGTAGACGCCGGGCGCACCGTGCAGCGCGTCGGTGCAGAGGCCGGAGTCATCGGCCACGGTGGGCAGGCCGCTGGCCTTGCAGAACGCCTCGGCCTTGATGCGGGCGTTCTCGGCAAATGTCGTGCCGGTTTCCTCGGGGTCAAGGTTTATCCCCAGCTCCCGCAGGCTCTTGACCTCATGGCCCATGCGTTCCAGAATGCGGCGCAATTCCTTCAGCTTGCCCGCGTTGTTGCTGGCGGCGCAAACGATCATGCTTCGCTCTCCCCTTCCTCTTTTTCTCCGTCCTTCTGCAGGGCGGATTCCGGCAGCAGGCTTTCGACGAAGGTCTGTGCGTCAAATTCCATCAGGTCGTCGATCTTCTCGCCGACGCCGATGAAGCGGATGGGCAGACCGAGGTTCTCCCACACAGAGACCGCGCAGCCGCCGCGGGGCGTGCCGTCGAGCTTGGTCAGCACCACGCCGGTGGCGTTGGCGGCCTTGCAGAACTCCTCGGCCTGGCTGATGGCGTTCTGGCCCGTGATGGCATCCAGCACCAGCAGGGTCTCCAGACTGGCCTCGGGGCTGGCCTTTTTGACGCTGCGGCTGATCTTGGAAAGCTCTGCCATCAGGTTTGCCTTGTTGTGCAGACGGCCTGCGGTGTCGGCAATGACCATGTCATAACCACGTGCGGTGGCAGACTTTACGGTGTCGAAAATGACAGCCGCCGGGTCTGCGCCCTCGCCTGCGCTCACAATGGGCACACCGGCGCGGTCGGCCCAGATCTCCAGCTGTTCGCTGGCTGCAGCACGGAAAGTATCGCCTGCGGCCAGCATCACCTTTTTGCCCTCGCGGGTGTAGTGATCGGCCAGCTTTGCAATGCTGGTGGTCTTGCCCACGCCGTTCACGCCAATGACCAGAATGACGGCCGGCTTGCCGGAAAGATCCATCTCGGCATCCGGTGTCATTTCCTCGGCAATGATGTCGCGCAGGGCATCCGCCGCCTCTTCGCCGGTCTTCAGGCCCTTTTCGTGCACACGGTCGCGCAGCTTATCCACCAGACGCACGGCCACCTCGCCGCCCACATCTGCAAGGATGAGCTGCTCTTCCAGATCATCGTACATATCATCGTCGATGACGCTGCCGGTGAGGGTGTTGAGGATATTGCCCCAGAAACCAGTGCGGGTCTTTTCCAGACCCGTTTTCATTTTTTCCTGTTCTTTTTCTTTGTTTTTCTTGCCAAATCCGAAGAACCCCATGGTGTCCTCCTATCTTTTTCTTTAATATATATCAGGAAACCAGCGTTGCGTCAACCTGTTCCAGATCAAGCTTGAGCAGCTTGGACACGCCGTCCTCCTGCATGGTAACGCCGTAAAGCACATTCGCGGCTTCCATTGTGCCGCGGCGGTGGGTGATGACGATGAACTGGGTCTTGTCGCTCACCCGGCGTAAGTACTGGGCAAAACGCACCACATTGGCATCGTCCAGAGCGGCTTCGATCTCATCCAGAATACAGAACGGGGCCGGGTTGACCGCCAGAATGGCAAAGTAGATGCTGATGGCCACCAGCGCCTGCTCGCCGCCGGAAAGCGCTTCCAGATTCTTGATCACCTTGCCCGGCGGTGCCACCCGGATGCCGATGCCGCAGGACAGCACATCGCTTTCATCCTCCAGCACAAGGCTGGCTTCGCCGCCGCCGAACAGCTCGGTAAATACGCGGCCAAAGTTTTCGTTGATGGCGCGGAAGCTGTCGGAGAAGATCTCCCGCATCTGTGCCGAAAGCTTGGAGATCATGCGGGTCAGCTCATTGCGGCTTTCCTCCACATCGGTCACCTGATGCATCAGGGCATCGTAGCGGGCCTTGACCTCCTTGTATTCCTCGATGGCGCTCACATTCACGCTGCCAAGGGCGCGAATTTTGCCGCGCAGGTCGGCCACCTGTGCGCGCAGGGCCGTCAGGTTTTCAAACTCCACGCAAAGGTTCTCTGCCTGACTGACCGAGAGCTGGTATTCATCCCACAGCTTTGCCACGGTCTGGTCGTACTCGGTCTCGGCAGCGGCCTTGCGCTCTGCAAGGCGGGCCATCTCGCGCCCCATTTCCTCGCGGCTGTCGGAGGAAGTGCGCGCCCGGCTCAGTGCCGCTGTTTCAGCCTGCTGGCGTTCCAGCCGCTGTTCCGTGGCTTCCCGGATTGCCTTTTCTTTTTGGGTGATCTCGGTCTGGCTGTCGGACTTTGCCTGTCGGATGGCTGCAATTTCTGCCCGACAGCTCTCGCTGCGCTGTGCCAGTGCCGCAAGGCTTTCTTCCAGCGTGGCGCGGCGGGCAGCGGCATCCTGTGCCCGCTGTTGCAGCGCTGCGATCTGGCTGTAGGCCAGCTCTGCATCCTTCTGGCGGGTCACCTGTTCCAGCCGCTTTGCGCTGAGCTTTTGGCTCAGTTCGGTCTGCTGGGCCACAAAGTTGTCGTCGCCTTCGGCAATTCGGTTCATCTCCGCCGTCAGCAGGTCGATCTTTGCCGTCAGCCGGGCCTGCAGGCTGGCAGCTTCCTCTGCTTTGCCACGGCTCTCTGTCATGGCCGCCTGCAAAGCGTCGATCTGATGCTGGCCGTTGCTGCGGGCCGTTTCCAGCTGGGCGGCAGCAGCTTCCAGCCGCTTCTGCTCTGCCTCGGCACGCACTTTGTCGTTGGCGGCGGTGATCTGTTCACTGGCCGTGGCGGTCAGCTCTGCCTGAAGGGCATCTACCTGCTCTTTGCAGCGGTCGGTCTTTTCCTGTGCAGCAAGACAGTCTTTTTGTAACTTGGCCGCTTTCACCCGCAGCTCTTCCATCTCCTGCTTGCGGGTGAACAGGCCTGCGCTGCGCTGGACGCTGCCGCCGGTAAAGCTGCCGCCTGCATTGATCACCTGACCATCCATGGTCACGACCTTGCTGCGAAAGCCGTTGTCCCGCGCCACGCGAGAAGCTTCGTTGATGTCGTCCACCACGATGATGCGGCCCAGCAGGTTCGATACGATGTTGTCATACCGGCGGTCGGCCTGCACCAGACTGGAGGCAAGCCGTGCCGTACCGGAGAGTCGGCCACGGAACACGCCGGGCTGGACGGTATCCAGCGGCAGGAAGGTGGCGCGGCCTGCATTGTCATTGCGCAGCAGGGCAATGGCCGCTTTGGCAGCGGCTTCGTTCTCTACCACGATGTTCTGCAGCGCACCGCCCAGAGCCGTTTCCACAGCCACTTCACAGCCCGGCTCCACCTTTAAGATGGCGGACACCGGCCCGATGATGCCCCGCAGGCGGCGTGCACCGGCAGCACGCATGACGGCCTTGACCGAGTTTTGGTAGCCGTCCATGTTCTTTTCCAGTTCCCGCAGCACGGAAAGGCGCTGGCGGGCCGTATCCAGTTCCCGGCCCAGCCGCTGCTCGTCCCGGTCGGCATCGTCCAGCGCAGCCTTGCGGCCTTTCAGCTTGAGTTCCACGCCGGAACGGACATTTGCCAGCTGCTTCTCGTTTTCTTCCAGCATCCGGCGATACTTGATGGTGTCGTCCAGATCCTGCTTTGCTTCGTCCCGCTGGGCGGTGCTTTCCTGCACACTCTGCTCAAGGGCAGGCAGGCGCTGGCGGGCTGTTTCCCCGGCAGCTTCGGCAGCGGCCTGCGCCACCTGCGCTTCGGTGCGCCGGGCTGTCAGGCCGGCAAGTTCTGCTTTCAGGGTATCCTTGCGGGCACCGCTGGCACTGCTGGCATCGGTCAGACGTGCGATCTCCGCGTTCAGTGCCTCGATCTCTGCCGCCAGCTTTTCGCCCTCCGCTTCCATGGTCTTTGCCACGGCCCGGTGGCGCTGCAAGGCGGCCTGTGCCTCGGTGCTGTCCTGTTCCCCGGCGCTGATCTCTTCCTGCAGGGATGCGGCGCTCTCCTCGTTGCGGAGGATGTCGTTTTCCAGCACAGCGATACGGCTTTCCGACCCGCTGATCTGCTCGGTGATGCTGCGGATATCCCCATTCAGGCGCTCAACAGCAACCGTAAGCTGCTGTGCCTGCATCCGGATCTCCTCAGCCTCCTGCTCAGCGGCTTTCGTCTCCCGGTCAAAGCGCTCGTAGTCGGCCTGTGCTGTCTCGTAGTCCCGCACCTGCTGGCGCACGGCTTCGCGCGCGCGGTGCACACCGTCGGTCCACAGGGTCACTTCCAGCGTTTTGCGCTGTGCGGCCAACTCGAGGAACTTTTCTGCCTTGGCGCTCTCTTTTTCCAGCGGGCCTACCCGGCTTTCCAGCTCGCCAAGGATGTCCCGCAGGCGTTCAAGGTTTTCGCCCGCCGCAGCAAGGCGGCGTTCCGCCTCGGTCTTGCGGTAGCGGTACTTGGCAATGCCGCAGGCTTCCTCAAAGATCTCGCGGCGCTCACTGCTTTTTGCGGCCACGATCTCCGCAATGCGGCCCTGCCCGATCACCGAGTAGCCGTCGCGGCCAATGCCGGTATCGAGCAAAAGTTCGTACACATCCTTCAACCGGCACACCTGCCCGTTGATGGTATACTCGCTGTCGCCGGAGCGGTAATATTTGCGGCCAATGGTCACTTCGTCCGCATCCACATCAAAGGTGTGGTCTGCGTTATCCAGCGTCAGCCGCACCTGCGCAAAGCCCATGGCTCCGCGCCGCCGGGTGCCGCCGAAGATCACGTCCTCCATCTTGCCTGCCGCGCGCAGCTGGCGGGAGCTGGTCTCGCCCAGCACCCAGCGCACTGCGTCCGAAAGGTTGGACTTGCCGGAGCCGTTGGGGCCCACCACGCCGGTGACGCCGGTATCAAAACTGATCTTTACCTTATCGGGAAAACTTTTAAAGCCCTGGATCTCCAGTTCCTTGAATACCATTTACTTTTCCTTTATCACACCCAGCAGCTTGAGTGCTTCCTTGGCGGCGCACTGCTCGGCGGCCTTTTTGCTGCGTCCCTCGCCCCGCGCCACGCGGTCGGAGTTAAAGCGCACCGCCACCACAAAATGCTTGTCGTGATCCGGGCCGGACTCGCTTTCCACCACATAGCTCAGGCGCTCTTCCGGGTTCTGCTGCACGATCTCCTGCAAACGGGTCTTGTAGTCCGCCTCAGCGTGCTTGCCCTCGGTGATGAAGGGCAGGATGAACTTGCGCGCCACCTCCATGCCGCCGTCCAGATACAAGGCGGCAATAACAGCCTCGAAGGCATCCGACACCACACTGGGACGGGTGCGGCCGCCGCAGCGCTCCTCACCACGGCCAAGGCGCAGATACTCACCAAGGTCGATCTCCTGCGCAAACTGGAACAGTGCACTCTCGCTGACAAGGCTGGCGCGGATGCGGGTCAGGTCGCCCTCCGGGCGGTCTGCGTAGGCGTGGAACAGGTAGTCTGCGGATACGATCTGCAAAACGCTGTCGCCCAGAAACTCCAGCCGCTCGTTGTGCTTGACCGGGGTGCGGCTCTCGTTGGCATAGCTGGTGTGGGTAAGCGCGATTTCCAGCAGTTCCGGGTTTTTGAATTTGTAACCGATGATAGTTTCCAACTGATGGCTCATGGTCGTTTTTACTCCCTTTTATTCCTCAGTTTTCTGTGCTGCGGCCAGCTCGTCCAGTGCGGACTGCATGGTGCCGCACAAATCGTTCTCCACGCAGATCTTTGCCTGCCGGATGGCGTTTTTGATGCCCTTTGCCTTGGAGGAGCCGTGTGCCTTGATAACCGGCTGCTTTGCGCCAAGGAAGGGTGCGCCGCCGTACTCCTCGCTGTCCATCTGGTGCTTCAGGTCGGTAACGCCGCCCTTGAGCAGCAGATATGCCAGCTTGCCGCCAAGGTTTGCGAGGAACATTTGTTTCAACATTCCCAGCAGCATTTTTGCCACGCCCTCGGTCAGCTTGAGGATGACGTTGCCGGTAAAGCCATCACAGACCACCACGTCCACCTCACCGTTGGGCACATCACGCGGCTCGATATTGCCCACAAAGCGGATGCCCGGGGTGGTCTTGAGCAGCTGGTGTGCGTCCCGCAGCACGGGGGTGCCCTTGCTCTCCTCGGCACCGTTGTTGGCCAGTGCTACGCTGGGGTTTTTGCGTCCCTCTACTTTGTTCACATAGCAGCTGCCCATGACCGCAAAGGCAGCCAGCATCTCCGGGCGGCACTCCACGTTGGCACCGCAGTCCAGCAGCAGATAAGCCTGCTGCTTTGCGGGCACCATGGTAGCCAGTGCCGGGCGCTTGACACCCCGCAAAGTGCGCACGATGAGGCTTGCACCAACGTGCAGCGCACCGGTGCTGCCGGCAGAGACAAAGGCATCGCCCTTGCCCTCCTTGAGCATATTCAGACCCACCACGATGGAGGAATCCTTCTTCTGACGGATAGCGCGGGCGGGCTCGTCGCACATCTCGATGGTCTCGGTGCAGTTCACCAGCTCGATGCCGTCCAGCGGAATGTTGTGCTCGGCGGCGGTCTTGCGCACCAGTGCCTCGTTGCCCACGCCGATGAGCTGCACGCCGTACTCCTTGACGGCCTGTGCAGCGCCTTCCAGAACAGCCAACGGGGCGTTGTCGCCGCCCATCATGTCCACAATGATCTTCATACCTGTTTTCTCCTTTCAGGTGGTTTGCCTTACAGAGCAGTTTCCTCCAGCCAGTGCTGGAAGCTGGCAACAGCGCGCTCGGCCTGTGCCATGTAACGCAGCCGCTTGTCCCGGGGACGGGTCTCGGCGGGCAGCGGCGGCAGAATGCCCATGTTTGCGCCCATGGGCTGGAAGTTTTTGTTCTCGGTGGTCAGGTACTGCACCAGCGCACCGCACATGGTATCGGCGGGCGGCGGGGGCAGCTGTTTGCCCTCCAAGCGGGCGTAGAGATTGCGTGCTGCCAGCAGACCGCAGGCGGCGCTTTCCATATAGCCCTCAAAGCCGGTGATCTGCCCTGCAAAAAACACGTTGGGATGTTCTTTCAAGAACTGCTGTTTCGTCAAAACTTTCGGGCTCTCCAAAAAGGTGTTGCGGTGCATGACGCCGTACCGCACAAATTCGGCGTGCTCCAGGCCGGGGATCATGCTGAACACCCGTTTCTGTTCGCCCCATTTGAGGTTTGTCTGGAAGCCCACGATGTTATACAGGGTGCGCTCCTTATTTTCTGCGCGCAGCTGCACATTTGCCCAAGGGCGGTGGCCGGTGTTCGGGTCTACCAGACCCACCGGGCGCAGGGGGCCAAACCGCATGGTGTCGGCACCCCGGGCAGCCATGATCTCAATGGGCATACAGCCCTCGTACACGGTGACGGTATCGGCCTTTTTGCCGTGAGCGTCCGGGTCGGGCTTTGCGCTCTGCTCTGCACCGGTGTCAAAATCGTGCAGGGGGGCACGTTCCGCACCGGCCAGTGCGGCGTGGAAGGCCTCGTACTCTGCCTTGTTGAAGGGGCAGTTCAGGTAGTCGGCCTCGCCACGGTCATAGCGGGAAGCGGCAAACACCTTGCCGTAGTCCAGACTTTCGGCGGTGACGATGGGGGCAACGGCATCGTAGAAATGCAGCCGCTCGTCCCCGGTCAGGCGTCCGATCTCATCGGCCAGTGCGCCGTCGGTCAGCGGGCCGGTGGCCACCAGAATGGGAGCGCTCTCGTCGATGGTTTCCACCTGCTCCCGGTGGACAGTGATATTCTCACACTGCTCCACCATGCGGGTGACAGCGGCGCTGAAGGCATCGCGGTCTACCGCCAGCGCGCCGCCGGCGGCCACGCGGGTCTCCTCGGCGGCAGTCAGCAGCCGGCTGCCCATGCGGCGCATCTCTTCCTTCAGCAGACCGGAGGCAGAGTCCAGCCGCTCAGCCTTCAGGCTGTTGGAACAGATCAGTTCTGCAAAGCCCTCGCTTTTGTGGGCGGGGGAAAAGTGGACGGGCTTCTGCTCGTACAGTTCTACCTGCACGCCCTTGCCCGCCAGCCAGAGAGCCGCTTCGCAGCCCGCCAGACCCGCGCCCAGAATGGTTACTTTATATTCGTTCATTTAGTCTTTCCTTTAATCCAACCCTCTCAGTCATTGCCTGCGGCAATGCCAGCTCCCCCGAGGGGGGAGCTTTTGTCAAAGAGGGAGGGTGTAGCGTATTCTCTGAAAAGCTTCCCCCGTCCGGGGGAAGACTTCTATCTGTCAGTCCGTTTCGGGCTGTTCAGTCCTTTTTGGGCACCGGCATCTCAAAGCCGCAGCCTTCCTTGGCGCAGTACAGCTTGCCGCCCTTGCGGAACAGGGTGCTGCCGCACTTTTCGCACTTGGTGGCCACCGGCATATCCCAAGTCATAAAATCGCAGTCCGGGTAGCGCTCGCAGCCGTAGTAGATGCGTCCCTTGGAGCTCTTGCGTTCCAGCAGACGTCCCTTGCCGCACTTGGGGCAGATGCCGCCGGTGTCCTTGACGAGGCGCTTGGTGCCCCGGCACTCCGGGAAGCCGCTGCACGCCAAAAACTTGCCGTACTTGCCCACCTTGATGACCATGGGGCGGCCGCACAGGTCGCACACCTCGCTGGAAGGCTCGTCCGGCACCTTGACCTTTTTGCCCTCCATGTTCTTTTCGGCCTGTTCCAGACTGGCTTCAAAGCCCTGATAGAAGTCATCCACGGTCTTGCGCCAGTCGGCCTTGCCGCTTTCCACCTTGTCCAGATTCTTCTCCATCTGCGCGGAGAAATCCACGTCCACGATGTGGGGGAACTGCTCCAGCATCAGCCCGTCCACAGCACGACCCAGCAGGGTGGGCTTAAGCTTTTTCTGGTCGCGTTCCACATAGCCGCGGTCGATGATGGTGGTGATGATGGGCGCGTAGGTGGAGGGGCGGCCGATACCGTTTTCTTCCAGCGCCTTGATGAGGGTAGCTTCGGTGTAGCGGGCGGGCGGCTGGGTGAACTTCTGCTCGCTCTTCAGCTCCCGCAGCTTGAGCACCTGTCCCTGTTCCAGCGGGGGAAGGTTCGTTTCTTTCTTTTCCTTTTCGTCGGTGGCTTCCTCGTACAGGGCGGTAAAGCCGTCAAAGGTCACGGTGTAGCCGCTGGCCTTGAAGTGGTAATCCGCCGCGCTGACGGTGACCGACACGGTATCCTGCTGGCAGTCTGCCATCTGGCTGGCCATAAAGCGGCTCCAGATCATCCGGTAGAGCTTGGCAGTATCGCCGCTGATGCTCTTGTCCACCTCGTCAGGGGTCAGCCCCGGCACCGAGGGACGGATAGCCTCGTGGGCATCCTGCGCGGCGGTCGCGCTTTTGGTCTTCCAGGTGCGCTTGTAGGGACAGATATACTGTTCGCCGTAAGCGTCCGCAATATACTCCTTTGCAGCGGCGACCGCCTCATCGGAAATGCGCAGGCTGTCGGTACGCATATAGGTGATCAGACCCATGGTGCCGTGGCCCGCGATGTCCACGCCTTCGTACAGGGTCTGGGCGGCACGCATGGTACGGGTAGCCGTAAAGCCCAGACGGCGGGAGGCCTCCTGCTGCAGGGTACTGGTGATAAAGGCCGGGGTGGGCTGCTTGGCCCGCTTGCCTTTTTTCAGTTCGCCCACGGTGTACTCGGCACCCTCCAGACCCTTTTCGATGGCACGGGCCTCTGCCTCGTTTTTGGGCAGCAGCTTTTTGCCGGTGCTGTCGGAGGCCAGGCGGGCGGTAAAGCTCTTGTGGCCGGTGCCCAGCGTGGCATCCACGTTCCAGTATTCCTCGGGCTTGAAGTTCTCGATCTCCTTCTCGCGGTCATCGATCAGCCGCACCGCCACACTCTGGACACGGCCCGCCGACAGGCCCCGGCGCACCTTCCGCCACAGGAAGGGGCTGAGCTTATAGCCCACCAGACGGTCGAGGATGCGGCGGGCCTGCTGAGCATTGAACAAGTCCTCATCGATGGCACGGGGATTGGCCATGCCCTTCTGCACGCCCTTTTTGGTGATCTCGTCAAAGGTCACGCGGTTGGGCTCGTGGGGGTCCAGCCCCAGGATATTGGCCAGATGCCAGCTGATGGCCTCTCCCTCACGGTCCGGGTCGGTTGCCAGCAGAATGCCGTCGGCCTGCTTGGCTTTTGCCTTGAGCTCTTTGATGAGCTTGGATTTGTCCTTGATATTGATGTACTGGGGGGCGTAGTCATGTTCCACGTCGATGCCCAGCTGGGACTTGGGCAGGTCCCGGATGTGGCCCATGCTGGCCGTGACTTCGTAATCCTTGCCCAGATATTTGCCAATGGTCTTCGCCTTTGCCGGCGACTCCACGATTACCAGTTTTGCCATGGTTCTCTTCTCCTATATTATAAACTCCCAGCCTGACAGTGGTAGTAAAACCCAACGAAATGGAGCTGGCGAGTGTCAGCGAGACTGAGAGGTTTCATTCAACTTAAATTGCGCAGTTCAGCGCAGAATATACCGCTTGCCGGGCAGGCAGGTCACACGGCCCGCCAACTCCAGCTTCATCAGGGTGCCCAGCAACAGGCCGGTGGGCAGGCCGCTTGCCGCGCCCAG
>OOAM01002100.1_pt1 | contig 10870 bp, 8 predicted proteins | sample 1671131 | NCBI WGS metagenome assembly OOAM01 (sample SAMN06348125, study PRJEB24527) | human gut metagenome | biome: human gut; feature: ankylosing spondylitis patient; material: feces | host: Homo sapiens | place: China | collected 2015-10 | reverse complement strand
TGACCCGGCAGGTGCTGTCCGAGGACGGGGAAGCCCTGCTGCGCCCAGTGCCCCACCAGGGGCTGCCCGCCCTGCGGCAGGCCATCGCCCGGGACCTGCGGGAGTATAAGGGCATGGCTGTGCCGCCGGAGCAGATCGTGGTGGGGGCCGGGGCGGAGTACCTGTATCTGCTGCTGGCTCAGCTGCTGGGACGGGAGGCCGTCTTTGCCGTGGAGGATCCGGGCTATCCCAAAATCCGCCAGGTGTACGGCAAGTGCGGCGCGGCTTGCCGCCCGGTGCCCCTGGACGGCCAGGGCGTTCCCCCGGAGGCCCTGGAGGCGGCGGGAGCCAGTGTGGTCCATCTCTCTCCCGCCCACCACTATCCCACCGGACTGGTGACACCCATCGGCCGGCGGCAGGCCCTGCTCCGCTGGGCTGAGAAGGCCGGAGGCATCATCATCGAGGATGACTATGACAGCGAGTTCCGCTTTACAGGCCGTCCCATTCCCACCCTCCAGAGTATCGACACCGCCGGGCGGGTGGTGTACATGAACACCTTCTCCCAGACCATCTCCCCCTCCATGCGGGTGGGATTCATGGTGCTGCCGCCCCGCCTGCTGGAGCAGTACCGCCGGGAGCTGGATTTTTATTCCTGCACGGTGCCCGCCCTGGACCAGCACGTGCTGGCCCGGTTCCTGGACCAGGGCCACTACGAGCAGCACCTGGCCCGGATGCGCAAGGAGTACCGCACCCGTCACGACGCGGTTCTGGCCTCCTTCCGGTCCAGCCCTTTCCGGAATCGGATCACGATCTCGGAGCAGGGGGCGGGGCTCCACTTTCTCCTGCAGCTGGACACCCGGGAGAGCGACGGGGCCCTGCGGGACCGGGCTGCGGCCCTGGGCGTCCGGCTGGGCTTTCTCTCGGAGTACGCCGCCATCCCCTCCCCTGCCTACGCCCACACGCTGGTGGTGAACTATGCCGGCCTCAGCCCGGCGGCGCTGCCAGAGGCCATGGACCTGCTGGCGGAGATCTTCGGGGCCTGATGCCTACCGTCCACTCCCCCGCGCAAAAAAGCCGGCCGCCCTTGGGGCGGCCGGCTCTCTGCATCGGGTTTTCGGTTCACACGCCGGGCTTTCCCTCCAGCGCGGTCATGCTCTTTTTGAAATGGACAGCGAACATGGTGGCTGTGGTACACACCGCCAGGAAATCCGCCACCGGCTCCGCCAGAAAGACCGCAAAAGCCTTATCCGCAAAAAAGTTGGGCAGAATATAAATGAAGGGAATCAGCAGGATGATCTTCCGCAGCACTGCCAGGAACAAGGAGATCTTGGCGTTGCCCAGGGCCACGAAAGTCTGCTGACAGGCGATCTGGATGCCGAAGATCCCGGTGGCCGCCATGTAGATCCGCAGGGCCCAGGAGGCATAGCTCACCAGCTCGCTGTCCGAGGTGAACATCAGGGCGAACAGCTGGGGGAACAGCTGCACCAGCGCCCACAGCAGCAGGGAGTATGCCAGGCAGGCCATCAGCAGCACCTGGAAGGCACGCCGTACCCGCTCCGGATTCCGGGCGCCGTAGTTGTAGCTGATGATGGGCTGGGCCCCTTGGGTCAGGCCCTGGAGGGGCATCATGGCGAACTGCATGATGCTGGAGAGCACGGTCATAGCACCCACAGCGATGTCCCCGCCGTATTTCAGCAGTGAGGAGTTGAAGCACACGGTAATGAGGCTCTCCGTAGACTGCATGATGAAGGGGGAAGCGCCCAGGGCCAGGGCCGGCAGCACCACCTTGGCTTGGGGCCGCAGGTGCTCCCGCCGCAGGTGCCACTTGGTCTTGCTGCCCGTAAGGAACTTTAGCACCCACACCGCGGAGACCGCCTGGGATAGAATGGTGGCCAGGGCCGCGCCCCGGACCCCCATGCCGAAGGCGAAGATGAAGATGGGGTCCAGCACCGTATTGAGGATCGCGCCGATCAGCACAGTCTTCATGCCCACCACCGTGAAGCCCTGGGCGGTGATATAGGCGTTCATGCCCAGGGTCACCTGGACGAAGATGGTGCCCAGGGCATAAATGCGCATATAGTTCAGGGCGTAGCCGATGGTGTTGTCGCTGGCGCCGAAGATGCGGAGCATGGGTTCCGCAAACACCAGAAAGACCACAGTCAGCACCACGGACACCGCCACCAGCATGGTGAAGCTGTTGCCCATGATCCGCTCCGACTCTTTCAGGTCTCCCCGCCCTTCGGCGATGGAGGCCCGGGGTGCGCCGCCGAAGGCCATCAGGGCCGCGAAGGCGGAGATCACCATGATGATGGGCAGGCACACCCCCACGCCGGTGAGGGCCAGCTTGCCCACAGTCTCCACCGGCTGCATGTGGCCGATGTACACCCGGTCCACCAGATTGTACAGCATGTTGACGATCTGGGAGGTGATGGTAGGAACGGCCAGGGAAAACAGCAGCTTTCCCACGCTCCCGCTGCCCAGGTCCACATTTCGACGGCTCATGTATTGCCTCCTTCCTTCAACCGCACTTCCGCGCTGGTCAGAACCTTTTCCAGCAGTTCCTGAAATCGCTCCGCCTCCGACTGTGTCAGACCGGCAAACAGCGCGTCCAGGCAGGTACTCTGGAGCTTCTGCCCCTCCCGGGCCAGGGCCGCGCCCGCATCTGTCAGCGCCAGATGGATCACCCGGCGGTCTGCCTTGTCCGGCTGACGGCGGAGCAGCTCCCGCGCCGCCAGCAGGTCCACCGCGGCGGACACCTGGCTCTTGGCCAGTCCCCGGAGCTCTGTCACGTCCCGGGCAGTGTCATGTGCCGGATGATTGGCCAGAAACAGCACCACATGCATCTCCCGCATGGAGAGCCCGGTGCGGGACAGAAGCTCTGAGAAATGCCTATCGTAATACCGGCGGAACTGCTGGATAACCCGCAGCAGCTGCGTACTGCTCACTGCCACAGCGCCCGCCCCCTTTCATTTTATTTAAAACAGTTCTTATAAGAACTGTTCCAGCATAGCACTATTTTTTCCGCCTGTCAAGATTTCCGAATCCATCCTTGACAATTCTCCCTTCCTCCAGTATGATGGTGGCAGAAGATATCGTTTTTAAAATCAGATTTCGGGGTGTTCTTTATGACATGGAATATTGTGAGCGACAGCAGCTGCGACCTGCGGACAGCTTCCTTCCACAGCAGCTGCGTCCGGTTTGAGACCGTGCCTCTGCGCATCCAGGTGGGCGGCCGGGAATTTGTGGACGATGACGCCCTGTCGGTTCCCGCCCTGCTCTCCGCCATGGCGGTGGAGAAGGCTGCCTCCTCGTCCGCCTGCCCCTCCCCCGCCGACTTTGCCGGGGCCTTTGAGCGGGGGGACCGTACCGTCTGCTTCACGCTTTCCTCCCAGCTCTCCGGCACGTATCACGCGGCCTGCATCGCCCGGGAGATGGTGCTGGAGGAGCACCCGGAAAAGCAGATCTGCGTCATCGACTCCCGCGCCGCCGCCGGGGCCATGGTGCTGCTGATCCGCCGGGCCCAGGCCCTGATGGAGGCAGCGGGGGATGATGGGGACTTCGACGCTCTGTGCCAGCAGCTCCACCGCTATCAGGCCACCCTGCGGACCTGCTTCACCCTGGAAAATTTCGACAACCTCATCAAAAATGGCCGGATGCGGCCCATTGTGGGCACGTTGCTCCGCTCCCTGGGCATCCACATCATTGCGGACGCCACAGCCGAGGGCACCATTCATGTGGCGGATAAGGCCCGGGGCGTGGGTAAGACCTACCGGGCCATCACCGCCCTGATGAAGGCCAGCAAGGACTGCACCGACGCAGAGGTGGTAATCTCCCACGGTGAGAACCTGGAGGGTGCTATGGCCCTGAAGCGGCAGATCCTGGCAGACCTGCCGGTGAAACAGGTGGACCTGCTGTCCTGCCGGGGACTCACCAGCTTCTATGCCATGGAAAAGGGCCTCATCGTGGGGTACTGAGGTACGTCCTTCCCCATCAGGCGCCTCCGCGGAAGGCCGCTTCCGGAACAGCAGTCAGCCGCCGGAACCGCCATCTTCCGGCATTTGGATATGGCAAAAAAGCGCGCACGGAAAACCGTGCGCGCTTTGCTTTTTCTATCCCAGCAGCACACCCGCCACCAGGAACGCCAGGGCCAGCAGCAAAAACCAGAGTATCAGCTTCCACACATACTTCACCCAGCGGTCGTAGGGCACATGGCCCAGGGCCAGGGCGCCCATCACCACCGCCGCAGTAGGGGTGATGATGTTCACCAGGCCGGAGGCGGACTGGAACGCTGTCACCACCAGATCGCCGCCCACCCCGGCGAATTTGCCCAGGGGCGCCACAATGGGGATGGACAGTGTCGCCAGGCCCGACGAGGACGGGATCAGGATGGTGAGGGGCAGGTACAGGGCGAACACCAGCAGCGTGAAGCTGATGGCCCCGGCGCCGGAAAGGGCCTGCTCTCCCCAGTGGAGGACCGTGTCGGTGATGGCGCCGTCGTTCATCAGCACAGTGATGCCCCGGCTGATGCCGATGATAAAGGCCACGCCCAAAAGGTCCGCGCAGCCGGCCACGTAGGTCTCTACCAGCTCCTCCTCACTCATCCGGTCAATGAGGCCGATGACGACACCTGCCACCAAGAACAGGGCGGAGAGCTCCGGAAACCACCAGCCCAGAGCGGGCAGGGACAGGCCCATCTCGTCAAAGGGCACCACAGCATAGACCATGATGAGGAATGTCAGCGTAAAGAGGGCCATGATGACCTTCCGCTTGGCGGTAAAGGACACCTGCTGGTCCATGCTTACCTGGATCTTGCCCGCGCCCACGCCCACCACGGATTTGGAGGGGTTCTTCTTGACCTTCGCGGCGTAGGCCATCACAAACCAGATGGCCGCCGCCTCAAAGGCCACCCACTCCAGCAGCCGCAGCACGATACCCTCTCCCAGAGAGACCCCGGCAAAGCCCGCGGCGATGCCGGTGGCAAAGGGGTTCACCGTGGAGGCGATGACGCCGGCCCCGGCCCCCAGCAGGATCACGCTGATGCCCACTACCGCGTCGTACCCGGCCGCCAGGAACACCGGGATCAGCAGGGGATAAAAGGCCATGGTCTCCTCCCACATGCCGTAGGTGGTGCCGCCCAAGCCGAACAGCAGCATCAGAATGGGGATCAGCCACTTCTCCCGGCCGCCCAGCAGGCGGATGACGTTGCCCACGCCGGCGTCCACGGCACCGGTCTTCATCACCACGCCCAGAAAGCCGCCCACCATCAGGATGAAGATGCACACGTCCACCGCGTCGTAAAAGCCAGAAAAAGCTGCCTTCAGAACGTCGCCCACTCCCTGGGGATTCTGCTCCACCGTGTGGTACGTCCCCGCCACCGGCACGCCGTCCACGTAGTCATAGCTGCCCGCCGGGATGATCCAGGTGGCGGCAGCCACCAGGATCAGCAGCAGGAACAGGATCGTATAGGCTGTGGGCATGTGGAATTTTTTTTGATTCAAGATATCTACCCCGCTTCTGTTTTGACGCCGCGGCGTCAACATCATTTCCATCATGTTTGCCGGCAGCACGCGTGTCGGCAAACATCCTTCCCAGCTATCAAGTGTGCAAGCGAAGCGAGTACATGCAGATAGCTGTAAACGCTCTCACGAAAAAGGCGGCGCCTTTTCCATGAATTATCTTCCGATGGTGGCCACCAGCACAGCTTTGATGGAGTGCATCCGGTTCTCCGCCTCGTCGAATACCACGCTGTGGCGGCTGCGGAACACCTCGTCGGTGACCTCCCGGATGTCCACGCCCTTGTCCTGCCACTCCTTGGCCAGCTTGGTCTCAAAGTCATGGAAGGAGGGCAGGCAGTGCAGATACAGCACGTTGGAGTTGCCGGTGGCCTTCAGTGTCTCCTCCGTCACCCGGTAGGGCGTCAGCAGCTTGGCCCGCTCGGGGATCAGGTCCTCCTCGCCCATGGAAGCCCAGATGTCGCCGTAGATCACGTCCGCATCCTTCAGGGAGTTCATGTCGTCGGTGATCTCGATGAGGCCGCCGTTCTCCCGTGCGGTGGCGAATACCCGCTTCACCAGTGTGCCGTCCATCTCCTTGGCCAGCTCCTGGGGCCCCAGGCCCACAAAATGCATACCCATCTTGGCGGCGCCGATCATCCAGGCGTAGCACATATTGTTCCGCACGTCGCCGGGGAACACCACCTTCACCTGGTTCAGGGGCTTGTGGCAGTGCTCCTCAATGGTCATCATGTCCGCCAGGATCTGGGTGGGGTGGTCTGCGTCGGTGAGACCGTTCCAGACGGGCACACCGGCGTACTTCGCCAGATCCTCCACCACCTTCTGGTCGTAGCCCCGGTACTCGATGCCGTCGAAAAACCGGCCCAGCACTTTGGCGGTGTCCTCCAGAGACTCCTTCTTGCCCATCTGGCTGCTGCCGGCGTCCAGATAGGTGACGTGGCCCCCCTCCTGGGTAGCAGCCACCTCGAAGGAGCAGCGGGTGCGGGTGGAGGTCTTTTCAAACAGCAGCACGATGTGCTTGCCCTGAAGGGTTGGGTCGCAGATGCCGGCCCGGCGCTTGGCCTTCAGGTCGTGGCCCAGGTCCAGGAGATAACGGATCTCCGCGGGGGTGAAGTCTTCCAGAGTCAGAAAACTCCGGCCTTTCAAATTGATTGCCATAAAATGCACTCCTTTTTATCTTGTTCATGATGAGGACTTTTTGAGGGGACAGATGTGGACCGCCGAACAGGGGCTGTGGGGGATACTGCTCCCGGCGGAAAAGAAAACATGTTTCGGCGGGGGAAGGTTGGCGATCCCTTGCGGCGGTCAGAGAGGGAAACGTCCGGCCCTTGTGAACCCCTCCAGCCCGGGGAAGTCCGGGATACACGCTGCGCTGATTTTCGCTGCCGCTGGCCGGTGGTTAATGAGAGTTTCAGCATAGGGCCAAGCTGCAGCTTCCATGACCGCCAGGGCAGCGCGTAGCGAAGCCGAACGCGCGGAAGGAGGAACCAGTGGAACACTGATGACGGAAATCCCCGGAGCGCCGTAGCGCGAGACAGGAAAAGCGAAGCAGTTCAAATGCGTCCTTGCATCCCGGCAACTTCCGCACCATCCACCACGGGACGGCAGTCGAGGGAATTGCAGAAGGGCCTAGCGTGCCCGAAGGCAAGGCCAAATCGGAGCAGGCACCGATTCGCCGCCCCCCTTCAGCGCGGAGGGCCACTGCACCAGAGCGCATCCAGGCGCCTTTCTCTTTGGACCGTGCACGGCCCGTTTCTCTTTTGGCAAGACCGATAAGGGGTCCCGCCGCGCCCCGCACGGTGGGGAGAGGAGGAGCGCCCAAGCCCACGGAGTGGGTGCGGAAGTGCCCTTGGGGTGCAAGGGAGCGGGCGCAGTTTTCGCCGTACACGGAAACGGGGCTGAGCGGACTTTGCGACGACGACATGGGGGTGCATCCCGCTGGACAAGCCCTCCCTGGCCGGGGCGGCCCATTCACGCTCCGCGAATGCTTACGGATCCTCCCGCCACAGCGGCATGGACATGCACCGGGGTCCGCCCCGCCCGCGGGAGAGTTCTGCGCTGGGAATGGTGTGGAGCCGGATGCCCGCCTCCTCCAGGGCCCGGTTGGTGACATAGTTCCGGGAGTACACCACCACCTCGCCGGGGCCGATGGCCAGGGTATTGGAGCCGTCGCTCCACTGCTCCCGGGCGGCGTCGATCTCGCTGCCCTGGCCGCAGGGGATCAGTGTCACCTTATCCAGCTCCAGGTGCTCCTTCAGGATGTCCTCCAGCCGGCCGTCCTCCTGACGGATTTTCATCTTCCGGTTTTCGTCCAGCTCCATGACGAACACCGTAATCTGCTGGAGGATGTTGGGATGGACGGTGAACTTGTCCCGGTCCACCATGGTGAACACCGTATCCAGGTGCATGAAGGACCGGCTCTTGGGAATGTCAAAGGCCAGCAGCTTGCGGAAGGTCTTGCTCTCGGAGAGCACCGTCTCCGCCAAGGCGTCGATGGAGTCCTCCTCCGTCCGCTGAGAGATGCCCACCGCCAGCACCTGAGGGGACAGGATCAGGATATCGCCCCCCTCCAGGGAGGAGGTCTCGCCCCGGTCGTACCACCTGGGGGCGTTGCGGTAGTCCGGGTGGTGCTCGAAAATGAACTTGCCGAACAGGGTCTCCCGGTTTCTCGTGGCGGTGTGCATTTTGTGGATGGACACGCCGGTACCGATGGTGGCGAAGGGGTCCCGGGTAAAATAGAGGTTGGGCAGAGGGTCTACGGCGAAGGGGTAATCATCCCCGGCGGCAGAGAGATAGTCCCCCAGCCGGGCGCTGTTTGCCCGGAGCTGGGTCTTGCGGACGCCCGCCATCATGGCAGACACCATCTCCTTGTCCGGCAGGGCAGAGAGGAAGTCCTCCAGGCTCTCCCGGAGCCGGTCGTCCTTGACGCCGGACTCCTCCAGGAACTGGCGGATCAAGTCGGCCCGCACGTCGGCGTCCGTGATGGACTCCGCCACCAGATCCCGCAGGTAGACCACCTCCACTCCTTGCTGCCGGAGGCAGTCGGCAAAGGCGTCGTGCTCCCGCTGGGCCTCCTTCAGATAGGGGATGTCATCAAAGAGCAGCCGCTCCAAATACTCCGGCATCAGATTTTCCAGCTCACCGCCGGGGCGGTGGAGCAGGACCTTTTTCAGCCGCCCGATCTCGGAGGTATTGTGAATTCCGGTTTCCAAAAAGCTCACTCCTTTGTTCATCGGAAAGGTACAGGGAAATCGCTCTGGTTTAGGGTCTCTGGATTTTGGCATTTCATGCGCCGTTCCGAAAAATCCGCGCAAAAAAAGAACGGACGAATCGTCCGTTCTCCCCACATGTTCTCCGCAAAGGCCGCCCGTCCCTCCTTCGGGCCGCGGCATCGGCAGTGGAAACGCAAAAACAGGAGAGAGGCTTCCGCCTCTCTCCTGCTGTTATCTGTGCTTGCCGAGATACGCCTCTTTGATCTTCTCATTGGCCAGCAGCTCCGCGCCGGTGCCGGACATGGTGATGTTCCCCGTCTCCAGCACATAGGCCAGGTCCGCGATCTTCAAGGCCATGTTGGCGTTCTGTTCGATCAGCAGTACCGTCACGCCCTGGCGGTTGATCTCCCGGATGATGGAGAAGATGTCCTGCACCACCAGCGGCGCCAGGCCCAGGGACGGCTCATCCAGCATCATCAGCTTCGGCCGTGACATCAGGGCCCGGCCCACCGCCAGCATCTGCTGTTCGCCGCCGGAGAGGGTGCCGGCGGACTGCCAGTTCCGTTCCTCCAGCCGGGGGAACAGCTCATAGACCCATTTCAGGTCCTTTTCGATCTCCGCTTTGTCCTTGCGGAGGTAGGCTCCCAGCTTCAGGTTCTCCAGCACCGTCAGGTCCGCAAACACCCGCCGCCCCTCCGGGCTCATGGCGATGCCCGCGGAGATGATCTTGTCGATGGGCTTGCCCAGCAGCTCCTCCCCGTTCCACTGGATGGAGCCGGACTCCGCCTTCACCAGGCCGGAGATGGTCCGCAGGGTGGTGGACTTGCCCGCGCCGTTGGCGCCGATCAGGGTGACGACCTCTCCGGGATTTACCTCGAAAGAGACGCCCTTGATGGCGTGTATGGCGCCGTAGTAGACGTTGATGTCGCTGACTTTCAGAATCGGTTCCATGGTCACGCCTCCTTCTGTTTACCGAGATATGCCTCAATGACGGCGGGGTTGGATTGAATCTCTTCGGCGGTGCCCTTGGCGATGACCTGCCCGAAGTTCAGGACGCAGATGCCCTCGCAGATGCTCATGACCAACTTCATGTCGTGCTCGATCAGCATGACGGCGATCTGGAACGTGTCCCGGATCTTGACGATATTCTCCATCAGCTCCGCCGTCTCAGAGGGATTCATGCCCGCGGCGGGCTCATCCAGCAATAGAAGAGAGGGATTGGTGGCCAGGGCCCGGACAATCTCCAGCCGGCGCTGGGCGCCGTAGGGAAGGGAACCGGCCTGATGGTCCGCCAAGTCCGCCATCCCGAAGAGGGACAGCAGTTCCAGTGCCCGCTCATGAGCGGCCTTTTCCCGGCTCCAGTACCAGGGCAGGCGCAGAACGCCGGTGATGGCGGAGTAGCGCTCCTGATTGTGGAGACCGATCTTCACATTGTCCTCCACGGAGAGGTTGTTGAACAGGCGGATGTTCTGGAAGGTCCGGGCAATGCCCATGCGGTTGATCTGAGCTGTGGTCTTGCCGGAGGTATCCAGTCCATCCAGCAGGATGGTGCCCCGGGTGGGCTGATAGACCTTGGTCAGCAGGTTGAAGATGGTGGTTTTGCCGGCGCCGTTGGGGCCGATGAGGCCGGCGATCTCCGTCCGGCCGATGGTGAGGTTGAAGTCATTCACCGCCCGCAGGCCGCCGAAGTCGATGCCCAGGTGGCTGCACTCCAGAATGGGGGATTTGTCGATGTCCCGCTCCGGAATGATGGCATGGCTGGGAACAGGGACCATCTTGCCCTTTTCAAATTTCTTACTCATCGAGGGCTGCCCCCTTTCTTCTGGGAATGATCCGGCTAATCAGCGTCCGCACCTGCGGGTTGTTGGTGGCCAGCATCACCAGAATCAGCACAATGGCGTACACCAGCATCCGATAGTCAGAGAACTGCCGCAGGGCCTCCGGCAGCACATACAGGACAACTGTTGCCACGATGGAGCCCCAGATGTTGCCCAGACCGCCCAGCACCACATACACCAGCACCAGAATGGAGGTGTTGAAGTCGAACTGTACGGCAGTGACATTGGAGTAGTTCAGGCCGAACAGGGCACCGGCGGCACCTGCCAGGGAGGCGGAGGTGACGAAGGCAATCAGCTTGTACTTGGTGACGTTGATGCCTACACTCTC
>OOAM01002099.1_pt1 | contig 10870 bp, 9 predicted proteins | sample 1671131 | NCBI WGS metagenome assembly OOAM01 (sample SAMN06348125, study PRJEB24527) | human gut metagenome | biome: human gut; feature: ankylosing spondylitis patient; material: feces | host: Homo sapiens | place: China | collected 2015-10 | reverse complement strand
TGATTTTGTCGGGTGAATCGGCGGCAAAATGAATCGGGTGTGTTGCGGGGCGGTATCGGAACTCCACACAGCGTCTTAAACAAAAGAAAATGCGAGCGACGTCAGTGACGGCACTCGCACAAAAGATTACTCTTTTTAATATCAATGATATTATATGTGAACTAATTCAACTTGTCAACAACTTTTTTCAGAAATTCAAAAGAAGTTGCTATCAATTTGTTTCCTTCTGGACCTTCAAAATAATCTATATGCCTTTGCATTCGACCGTTTACGAATTCAGTGAGTTGCTTTATCCGACGTTTTTTGACGGAAGGGCTAACAATTTTGTTATAAGCATATAGCAAGCAGACAATTTCAAACATCGGACGGCTTGTCAATTTACTGCGGCGTTCACCAGCTGAGATATTGTCGAGTGATGCAATAAAGGCCGAGATCTCAGGTGATGGCCTTGTTGTGCTCGTGCGAGACAGCGCATTGAGCAAACAGTTATTATGCGCGCAAGCATTGCGCAAACTTTTGACCGGATTCAAAACTCTTTGGTGTAACAGTGGTGTAAACTGTGGATTTCGTTCTGCATAAAAACGGTACATACGCAAAAATTCGCCAAATCCAATCAGTTCTTCCAGAACCCACATTGGACAATCAACGTCATAAATACGTGTTGATAGATACGCCTGCGGACTCTGTGCCGGGAAAACAGAACATACTGCAAAATACTTTTCAATTAGTTCGCCTGTAAAGGAGGCGTCTGTTTTTCGTTCGATAGCTGCCAAAATCTCCGGGTATTGTGCAAGAAAATCACGGACGATTGCATAGCCGTCTTCACTCGGATTTTCTTCTAATTCACGCAGAAGCGAAACTTTCAAATCATGCTCTACATCAATGCACATTTGCAGAAGAAGCTCCCTTAGGTAAAAATCCAGTGTCGACAGCTCAGTCAAATATGCAAACTCAAGATGGATGTATTTTCCTGCATTTGGGCCAGCAATATGTTTGGGGTAATTTTTTCGATAAGATGCTGTGCGCAGATAATTGTTTCTCTGTGAAAAACATTCTACGGCCTGTTCTTCTGAAATGAGATGAAATTGGATACCTTTTTCATCATGGAGCATCTGAACAAGTTCTTCCGCAGTCTTTTTCGGTTTCATTTTAGAATTTTCGATTATGCTCACATCCTGTTCAATCGTTCTTTTTCAGTTGCCCCATCAATTCCTGAAAACTTTCCAGAGCACTCTGCAAATTTTCAATAATATCCGCGGCAAGTTCGTCCGGCGCAGGGAGATTATCTAAATCAGCAAGTGATTTGTCCTTCAGCCAGAAAATATCCAGACTGGTTTTATCACGTTCCAGAATTTCATCTACCGTGAATCTGCGCCAGCGGCCTTCTGGATTTTCCTGTGACCATGTTTCTGTGCGTTCGTGGCGGTTTTCCGGATGATAGCATTGAATGAAATCCTGCAAGTCAGCGTCCGTCATGGGATGCTGACGAAGCGTAAAGTGAACATTTGTGCGAAAATCGTAGATCCAGACTTCCTTTGTCTGACGCTCTGGGCTGGCGGGACGCTTATCGAAGAAAATCACATTTGCCTTTACACCCGGCTTGTAAAAAATGCCGGTTGGCAGACGGAGAATGGTGTGCAGATCCGTGGTGTCCAACAGCTTTTTACGGATGATCTCGCCTGCACCACCCTCAAACAGAACGTTATCCGGTACAACAACGGCCGCCTTTCCGGTCGACTTCAGAATCGTATTGATATGCTGGATAAAGTTGAGCTGCTTATTTGAGCTGGTCGTCCAGAAATCCTGCCGGTTGTAGACCAGATCCTCTTCTTCCTGCTCCTCTTCTTCATTGGTGAAGGTGATGGAGGATTTTTTACCGAACGGCGGGTTCGTCAGTACATAGTCTACACGATAACCCGGGTCAGACAGCAGCGCATCCCCGCGCATGACGGGGACTTTGCCGTACAGGTCACCGATATTGTGCAGATACAGATTCATCAGGCAGAGTTTGAAGGTTGCAACCACAAGTTCAGTTCCATAGAACGTTTCGTTTTTCAGGAATTCTTTCTCTGTGCGGTCGAGTGCATAGTTCTTTGGGTCAGCCAAGAACGCCTGTGCAGCAAGGAAAAAGCCGCCGCTTCCGCAGCAGGGGTCAGCAATCGTCTTTTTCGGTTCCGGGCGCAGACAGGCCACCATTGCTTTGATGAGCGGGCGGGGTGTAAAATACTGCCCTGCACCACTTTTTACGTCTTCTGCGTTCTTTTGCAGCAACCCTTCGTAGATCTCGCCCTTCACATCGGAGGACATGGACACCCAGTTTTCCTTGTCGATCATCTGCACCACGCGGTACAGGATGGAAACATTGCTGATTTTGTTGACGGCCCCTTTGAAGATCTGCCCTAAAATGCCGCCCTCATCGCCCAGCCGTTCCAGTATAGCGCGGTACTGATTTTCCAGCTCTGCGCCCTTAAGCGTGTTCATATCCGACCAAGCATAACCTTTAGGGATGCCGGTTGCCCGCTTATACGGCGGGCGGGAGTATTCATCGGACATTTTCAGGAAAATCAGGTAGGTAAGCTGTTCAAGATAATCGCCGTAGGATACGCCATCGTCCCGCAGCGGATTGCAAAGTCCCCATACTTTGGAGACAATATTAGAAGATTGTTCGCTCATTCAGATTCCTCAGTTGTATTAAATTGTTTGGTATTTTGGGCAATTGCCCGGATACTTTCTTTCATTCGTTTTAGTTCAGCAGTTTGATTTTTCATTTCTTTTAGAAGCTTTTCTTCATCGCTTTCAAAAGAGAAAATCGTTGCATAGTGTTCCGTATCAATATCGAACTCACTTTGATAATTTACGCCATTATCCTCATAATAAACGGTTCCTGTTGCAGGCACTTTGTTTGGAAGCTGAATATAGGTATCATTTGCAAAGAGGAGGTCATAGTGTTGGTCAACGCCGATAACACATTTTTTTCCCTTTTGTTTTTTTAACAACTCCGCAAAGTTTGTGCTTCCCAAACTATCAATAAAAGCGTCACTTAATTGAATTTCAACATTTTGCGCAGTCGTTTTTCCGTGATTTATAAAGCGTAATCCGTAGAATGACCGTCGTTCAAATAAAAATTCAACCTCAATATGTGGCCTGTTTTCCTCTGCATATTGTTTTTGCATTTCTTCCAGCTGTTTCTTGGAAGCATTCGCTGATTGAATGTTTGCTATACAAATAGCGATGGTAGCAATAACATAAACAACTGTAATAAGAAATGTCAAACCACCACTGTTAGAGTTTAGCAATTCAAAAAATTTGGCAAGACCAGTTAAAAAACTCATTTCAAAGACTTCTTTCTAATCGGATTTTGAATGTGCTATTATATGATAAAACTCACGCCTTTTTACAATGCCCCTTCAAACGCCTGTTTCAAAATACTCTGCCGCATTGCATCCGCCTGTACAAGAACAGTGTCAACTGATTTTTCAATTTCGTGATAAACAGATAGTTTCATCTCAATCTCTGCAACTGTTTTTTCCTGCTTTTCAATAGAAGATAGTGGAACGCAAAGTTTTGATATCTCTTGAGAATTGATATTATTGACCCCACTTGTTGATTTAGCTACACTTTCAATATAGCGTCTAGCATCAGGAGATGACAAGTAATACAATAAATATTTGGGCAGGAGTTTTTCTTTATTGAGAATACGAAGTCTCATCAAATATCCGGCATATGTTTTGTCTGTATCACATTTACGAATAATGGCAGATGAACCCACAAGGGAAACGCTTCCGTTAGAGCGAATAATTAAAATATCTCCATTTTTCAAACTAAGTTGTTCAAGTTCTTTCTCATTGAATTCTGCGTATTTCAGATCAGAAGAATCAACCCTTCCATTCTTCGTATCAATATTAGGTATTCGAAGGACTGCAGTAGAGTTTGCTGTACATGGATAATCGCATTTTTTAGATGTTCCGTAGCGTGGCTTTTCAATAGCATCTCCAAGACGTATAATGCTTTCTTTTTCTTGAAAAGCATCTTTCATAACGGCCTGTCGATATACCTCTAACTGCTCTTTTGTAGTTTTAAGAGTATCAACAGCCTTGTCAAGTTCAGAAAAAAGCTCTTCGATGTGGGCAACAATGCGGGATTGTTCGTCCAATGGGGGAATTAACACTTTAATTTTTGAGTAAGATTGAATCCAATATCTCTTATGCGTGCTGTGGTCGAACTGGATGATTTGTAGGCGATAAAAGATATACTTTGGAATGACTAAATCGGTGTTAATATGCAAAATCTTCATTGCTGAAGATTTTACTTTGAATCTGAAATTTACAAATTGAGTTGCAGTTGTAAAGTCATCAAAAATGATGACTGGCAACTGGTCAAAAATACCATCGGTCTCATTTGTTTTTCCCAAAATGAAAGACTTTCCTGCGGTTAAGACAGGCGTGGCATAGGCATCGCTATAGTCGGTAGACTTTACAATATATGCTGTTGGTTGCTCAAATGGCAATAATTCACCCAGTTCATATTCTGTATATTGCACGTTTACTGTTTTCCTTTCGATGCTTCCTTAGCGCAATCCACCATGAGTTTGTAGGATTCTTTTTGTTCAGATGTCATGCACTGATTGTTGTCCGCCATTTCCTTAAGTAATTTACAAGCAGCTTCCATTTCCGCCGAGGACACCGACATTTGACCGTTCATCACCGTTGAAAATAATTTTGCGAAGCTAAATACTTCAAATGGATTCATACAGGCCTCCTTATAATTGCTTTTACTCTTAATGCTCGTGATAAGCAATTCCATTACAATTATAGCAATGATATCGAGTTCCAGTATCGGCCATTTGAATCAATTTCTGCGACTTTGCCCAACAAACAGCACAATAGATAGGTTTTGGATTCGATTTCAAAGTAATAAAAGGCTGAGTGTGCCATACAATATCGGATTCTGCAAGTTTTGCTTTTTTAAGATCTGCAATCTCTTCTTTCAGTTTAGAATTCTCGGCTTGAAAATCTAGCGCTTGAGCACTTAAATCCAATAGTTGCCGATACAGTTCTATGTTATCTGCTTGCTGTACAACTTTGGCAACATCTTTGATGCCCTCATACAAACCCATTTTTGTCTCTCCTTACGCTACCAATTCCTCATTCATTTCGTCCAAAATCTCCTGATACTTTTCTCCGAACACCCGATAGAACCCACCCAAGCCGCCTTTGCTGTCAAACGGCGTATACTCCAAGTCCTCCGGCAGAATGCTCAACGATGTGATGATATGCTCCTTGATCAGCCGCAGCCATTCCATCTGTTCAGCGGTAAAGTGAACCGCACCGGTGTTGCGGCGGAAGGTCCACTGTTTGAAGTTGTAGTTTACCCGGTCGGCAAAGGGCGAAAGGGTATCCGTATAGCCCATCTGAAAACGGATAATAGAAATCAGATCGGTCAGCTGAGCGAGTGTGCCTTTCTTTACCTTGTCAGGCTGCTTGATGGCATAACAATCCCACAGGCGCTCGACCGTGATGCCCTTTGCTTTGAGTTTTTGATACAGTTCCGTCAGTTTTTTCAGTACCATCGGACGTTTTTTATACGTTTCATTGTAGATGATGCGCAGGGCAAGGATTTCATCTTTATTTTCCTCGATGAAATCCTTGAATGTAGAAATCACCCGGTCTGCCGTTTCCTCCTGATTGGTATCATAACCGGCAAAGAGTACTTTGTCCAGATTAACGCTGTCGATGATCTGGTCATGGCTGCGGCGGACATTTTCAATAAAATCGCGCACTTCCGGCTTCTGGAAAGGTGCAACGGCCTGTTTGATGAGCTCTTTCTGGGTCTGTGCAAGCTGTTCCGGTGCGGGCGTAAGCACGCCGGTTTCTGCTTGCGCTTTGGCCTGAATGACATCTTCATCAAAGGCATTCAGCAGATTCTCCGCAATCTGCTCTGCGGTCTGCCCTACGGTTTCTTTGAACTGCTTGTGTTCGCTGCGTTCCATCCTGCGGCTGAGACGAATCACACGGTTTGCAAGAGAAGTCAAGGTATCCTCATCCCGCGCACCGAGTGCAATGTTCATCATCAGTTCCTTCATGGAAACCGCTGGCTTGCGTTCCAGCGTGCGGGTTTCGGTCTTTTTGGATTTGGTTACACCCACTGCATCCACGATCACAAAATGATCTTTGTTTTCCGTAGCAGAAGGTGTTACCTTTTGTAAATCATCCTTGCTCAGCGTGCGGGTGCCGCGGCCTTTCATCTGCTCGAAGTAATTGCTACTGCGCACATCCCGCATGAAGAGCAGGCACTCGATAGGCTTTACATCCGTACCGGTCGCGATCATATCCACAGTAACGGCTATACGCGGGTTGTAGTCATTCCGGAACGAGCTGAGAACGGCTTCCGGATTCTGCGCACTGTAAGTGATCTTTCTGCAAAAATCGTTTCCTTCGCCGAATTCTTCCCGGACGATCTGCACAATATCGTCTGCATGGCTGTCCGTCTTGGCAAAAATCAGCGTTTTGGGGACTTCTTTTCGGTAGGGAAACAACGTGGTATGGAGTGCTTCTTTGAAGGTGCGAATCACAGCACGGATCTGGCTTGGATTTACGACATCCTTATCCAACTTGGACTGTGTGTAGAACACATCCTCGTCCATCTGCTCCCAGCGTTTTGCGCGCGTCAGGCGGTTGCGCCGCTCGATCAACTGTTTCAGGATGGTTGCACCATTTTTCGTCACATCGGTTTCAATCAGATAAATGTCCTCTCCAACGTTAACGCCGTCCAGAACGGCCTGCTCTCGCGTATATTCGCTGACAAAATTTTCATTGAAGTAGCCGATGGTTCGCTTATCCGGCGTAGCGGTCAGGCCGATGATAAACGCATCAAAATAGGAAAGCACCTGACTCCATACATTGTAAATAGAACGATGGCATTCATCTACAATGATACAGTCAAAGAACTCCGGCGGAATTTTGGCATTGTAGACGACCTCTTTGGGTGCTTTGCTTTCGGCGGTGACATATTCCGCAAAGGGAATCTCTTCTGCCTGTTCGTCCAGTTCTTCCCCTTTTAGAATGGAATACATCCGCTGGATCGTACTGATGCAGACCTGTACATCCCCGGAAATATAAGAGTTTTTTAACCGGCGTACACCATACAATTCCGAAAAGCTGCGAGGATCGTCATTGGGCTTGTAGGCCATGAACTCGCGCTCGGCCTGTTCACCAAGGCTGCGGGTATCTACCAGAAAAAGGATGCGATTCATTCTGCCGTATTTCAACAGCCGATAGGCGGCAGTAATGGCTGTAAAGGTCTTGCCTGCGCCGGTTGCCATCTGCACAAGAGCGCGCGGCCGATTTTCTGAAAACGAAGTGTCCAGACCATGAATTGCACTGATTTGACATTTGCGGAAGCCCGATTCATCCAGCTGCGGGATACGCTTCAGATTGTTGCGCACAGTGTCCGGTTCAGCAAGCCAGCGTTTCAACGTCTCCGGGCGGTGGAACGAGAATACCTCGCGCGAACGGTATTTAAGATCTGCGTAATCGGTAAAACGCACCAATTCGCCAGTGGCTTCGTAGGCGAACCGAACCTTGTACTCCCGCTTTACCCATTTGAACTGGCTATTTGCATAGCGGCTGGACTGCGTTTCCACGTCTGTCAGCGCTTGACCTTCTTCGTCCTTCTTTGCCTCTACAACACCAACTGGCGCTCCCTCAATGAAAAGTGCATAATCCACCGGACCGGTATTGGTAGGGAACTCGCGCACTGCAACACCGGAAGCAACCGTCAGATTTAGTTGTTTCAGATCCTGAATTGTCCAGCCACTTTGCCGCAATCTGTTATCGATTTGTTCCCGCGCTCTTGCTTCCGGAGTCATAACGATGCACCTGCCTTTGCTATCTTAGAGCAAACTGTTGATACCTCTATTTTATAAGATGCAACACAATATTACAAGTGTTTCCTTTTTATAAATTTCAAGGCGATATACTTCATGAGAATTTTTCAAAGTACTTGAAAATACGTAAAATTCATGGTATAAATTATACGAAACAATTGCTGCTTAGTATCTGCTGCTCAACAATATCTAAATGGGAGGTGCCTGCCATGACCGCCGTGATCTACGCCCGCTATTCCAGCGACAATCAGCGTGAAGAATCCATCGAAGGCCAGATTCGTGAATGTACGGCTTATGCCGAAAAGAACGGCATCACGGTCATTAAGCACTACATTGATCGTGCATTCTCCGCAAAGACAGACAATCGCCCGGAGTTTCAGCAGATGATCAAGGACAGCGAGAAACGGTTGTTTGACATTGTGCTGGTCTGGAAACTTGACCGCTTTGCCCGGAACCGTTACGATTCTGCACATTATGAGTACCAGTTGGAGCGAAACCATGTCAAGCTGGTGTCCGCTACTGAACCAATTTCAGATGGTCCAGCAGGTATTATGGTCAAAAGTATGCTCACCGGCATGGCTGAATATTATTCCGCAGAACTTTCTGAAAAGGTCGTGCGCGGCATGACCGAGAATGTTCTGAAGGGGAAGTACAACGGCGGCACGATTCCCATTGGCTTCAAGGTGGACGAGGAGAAGTTCTTTCAAATCGACCCGCTGAAAGCTCCCTTTGTGGTAGAAGCCTTTCAGCGGTACAACGATGGCGCAACTATGAAAGAACTGATGAACTGGCTGAACGACAGTGGCGTGACCACCAACCGCAACCAGAAGTTCACCTATAACAGTATTCAAACTTTGTTGACGAATCGCCGCTATATCGGAGAGAACCGTTTTAAGGACATTGTGATGCCAGACAGCATCCCGGTTATCATTGAGAAAGAACTGTTCGACAGTGTGCAGGACAAAATTGCCAAGAACCGCCGCGCTCCGGCTCGTCACAAAGCGGAGGACGATTATTTGCTGACGACCAAGCTGTTCTGTGGAATGTGCGGTGCGATGATGTTCGGGGAGTGCGGAACGAGCCGGAATAAGAACGTCCACCACTATTATAAGTGTGCCAATGCCAAACGCACCAAGACCTGCAAGAAAAAGACCGTCCGTAAAGAGTGGCTGGAGGATTTGGTAGTCAACGAGACCATGAAGATGATTCGTGACGATGACTGTATCCGGTCTATCGTGGATGCGGTGATGATTCTTCAGGAACAGGAGAACACAGTGCTGCCTCTGCTGGAGAAGCAGATGAAAGACATTGAACGGGGCATTGAGAATCTTCTAAATGCGATTCAAGAGGGCATCCTGACCAGCTCGACCAAAGGACGCTTGGAAAAATTGGAAGCTCAGCAGAAGGAACTGGAGATCCGCATCGCGGAAGAAAAGCTGGCAAAGCCGAAGGTCAGTGCAGATTTTGTAAAATTTTGGCTCACCAACTTCCGCAAGCTCGACCCGAACGTGAAAAGCCACCGGGAAACGCTTATCAACACGTTCGTGAACGCTGTTTATCTCTATGATGAAAAAGTTTTGATTACATTCAACTACAAAGACGGCACAAAAACCATCACTTTCGATGAAATTGCCGCCAAAGATGCCCCAGAGGGCAATGGTTCGGATTTAGGTTGCTTCGCTCCACCAAAAACAGAACTCCCCTGCCGCGCTGCGGTGGGGGAGTTCTTGTTTTTGTGGTCCCGGCGATGAGGAGGCAAACAGCACGACCCTGCGCAGCAGGGGCAGCAACAGCCCAGTGGGCTGTTGCTGCGTGCGCGGGTCCCAGTCCCAACTATCCGGAATGTCTACTGGGGTAGTGTTATCTGGCAAAGTTCCGGTTTTTACGAAATAACGTTATAAATGGAATTTTGCCAGATATTTCACCCCAGTAGAGGTTTGCGAAAGCATCCAGTTTTTTCTGTACGTAAAAACGCCCCATCCGCCAGATATTGCAGTCTGACAGATGGGGCGTTCTCTGTTCACTTAAGGCGGTTTACAGTTCTCCGCGGCCGGAAAGCGCACGGTAAAGGGTGGTCTCGTCGGTATACTCCAGGCTTGCACCCACCGGCAGACCGTAGGCCAGACGGGTGGTCTTGATGCCCAGCGGCTTGATGAGCTTGGCCAGATACATGGCGGTTGCCTCCCCCTCTACGGTGGGGTTCATAGCCATGATCACTTCCTTGACCTTGCCGTCACCCAGACGGGCCAGCAGTTCCTTCACACTGAGCTGCTCGGCTCCGATGCCGTCCATGGGGCTGATCAGGCCGTGCAGCACATGATACAGGCCGTGGTACTCCCGGGTACGCTCAAACGCCTGCACATCCCGCGGCGTTTCCACCACGCAGATGACCGACGTGTCCCGCTTGGCGCTGGCGCAGATGGGGCAGATCTCGGCCTCGGTGTAGTTCTGGCAGATGCGGCAGCGGTGGAGCTTGGTGTGCGCGTTCTGGATGGCCGAAGCCAGGGCCGCCGCGTCCTCATCGGACATGCTCAACACCTGATAGGCCATGCGGGTCGCGCCTTTGCGCCCGATGCCCGGAAACTTGCCGAACTCTTCGATCAGCCTTTCCAGCGGGGCAGCATTGTAGCCCATGTTCTTCCCTCCAGCCGGATCAGAGACCCGGAATGTTCATGCCGCCGGTCAGCTTGCCCATCTCGGCCTCGGCGGTCTCGTCCACCTGCTTGACGGTGGCGTTGACGGCAGCAGCCACCAGATCTTCCAGCATCTCGATGTCATCCGGGTCCACAGCTTCGGGCTTGATGGTGATGGCCAGCACCTCGTGCTTGCCGTTCATCTTCACGGTGACCATTTCACCGGAGGCACTGCCGGTGTACTCGGCGGCTTCCAGCTCGGCCTGCTTGGCCTTCATGTCCTCCTGCATCTTCTGGGCCTGACGCATCAGGGCGTTCATATCGGGGCGGCCAAAGCCTGCGGGCATTCTTG
>OOAM01002080.1_pt1 | contig 10959 bp, 9 predicted proteins | sample 1671131 | NCBI WGS metagenome assembly OOAM01 (sample SAMN06348125, study PRJEB24527) | human gut metagenome | biome: human gut; feature: ankylosing spondylitis patient; material: feces | host: Homo sapiens | place: China | collected 2015-10 | reverse complement strand
TCCAGATACGGCCGATCCGAGCATGGTGTTATACTGCGCATTTCTCATTTACTGCAAGATCTTTCTCAAAATCGCGTCTAAACGGTCCGTTTTGTAGTCGGTGTGCTGATGGGCAGGGGCGTTCATAATCCGATCAAAGTCTGCATCACTGAAGCCAAGACGCCCTTTGATAATGGAAATGTAACCATCCATCATCTTCTCATCATAGAGCGGTTCCTCTAACTCCTTCAACGCTTGTTCCCGGGTCATCTGGCCGGATACAATCATACTGGATAAATGAGATGTCCGCTTGTCCGTCTTAAATTTTCGAGGAAGCCAATAAAGTTGGATAAACGCCGTCAGAATATTCTCCAAGTGTTTTCGCCCGTAATATTCAAATCCACAGAAGTCGGACAATTCATGAAAAGCCCGATCTCGATTGTAATCAATATAGTTGAGGAGACGCAATTCTTTCAATCTCCCCGTCTTCTTCATCAGATATTTTTTGTAAGAGGAAATGAAGTGGAGTTTGTCGATTGGCTCCGTTCCAAACTTCTTTTGAATATCCCTTAAATTTGTTAAATCCATGGAACCGTGGGTATTTCCCCTCTGTAAAATGCATTCCAACGCAAAGTTACCACCGCTCAAAAAGTAGGGGATCTTGGTGGCAACTACCTCACGATAAAGGCTAGCAAACAAAATATTGTCCTGTGGAATTGCAAGATTGGGGACTCCAGCTTCCATATACGCGCGTGTCAGCGCGTCGTACTGGCATTGATCCGGGGTAATTATGCGCAGTTCAATATTGCCCTTTTCGCACAGTTTTCGGATATTTTCTTTGGAAATCTCCGTATCATATCCGTCATCCACATGGAAGGCCAAAATGCGCAGTCCCCACTTATATCCCAGATAAGCCAAATACGAGGAATCTAAGCCGCCGGAAATTCCCATTATGCAATCATAGGGCTTTCCCTTTCCATCTGCTTTGATTTGAGGCAGGATTGTATCCAAACGCCGTTTCCCTTCTTCATTGGGAAAATAAGTCGTAGTGTTGATCTGCGCGATAGCATGATTGCAGTATTGGCAATGTCCTTCAGCGTCAAATGTAATATTGGGATCGGCAACTGTATCCATGATACAACGTGTACAACGTTGATACCGCATGTGTTTATCCTCCTAATGATGTTCTGTTGCGAATAAAAGTCGGTTCCCATTTTGCCTTCTATCAACGATTTTACCCATCCGACAAGCCTTCTACAACATATCTGCAAATAGGTGCGAAAACTGGAGATATGTTAACAGGATTCCAGTAGTTGTCAGTCAGCATACAGACGGTACGCCACAGTGGTGATGCACTCCATCATGCCGTTGTCAAAGGCAGTATCCGAATCGAAGAAGGGGTTTTGCTCCCGGACGGTGGCATAGTCGTAATAGGGGTTCTCCATTCCAGTGGAAAGCGGGAACTGTGCCAGAAGGTCGCCGTAGACCTCCGTGATCCGTGGGTCATCTAACAGTGCCCATCGCCCCAGAAGCAGGGAGCTGGACAGACTGTACCCCTGCTCTCCAATCCCATCTCCGTGGTAGTCGTAGCGATACACGCCGCAGGTCCCGTCCATGAAGGTGGTGGCCAGAGGCGCGCCATCCTCATATTGAATCACGTAATGGACGAATTGATTGGCGAGCTCTTCCCTGCGCCGGGTAAAGAGATCATATTGCTCTTGATAGGTCTGGGCAAGCTGGAAACTGAGCATCCAGGGGATATACATAGCAAAATGGTTGGTATCCATCACGATATCATCCCGGGGATTGGGCTGCATATCCGGTGTGACCTCCCTGTTGCCGGCATACTGCATGTCCGGATAGTCGCTCCATACCCCCACCTGGAATAAAAAGCCGCCTTTTTGCGTAGGCGTAATGATTTCAGGATCCTGATAGACTAGGTATCCCAGAAGCGCTGCGTCCTGCAGCAGCTGTGTGTCCTCATAGTCCATGAACTTTGCCACGACCCGGAGATTGCACAGCGCGGCCACTGTGGCCAGCTCTGCTCCGGAGAGCGCACTGTCAAAGGAGCGGGGAAACTCCCGGTGCAGCAGGACCTGCTCCAGCCGTTTGCGGTAACTTCCAAGGCTGGTCCATCCATCCATAGTCTCCTCAAACATGACCACGGTGTCCTGATAGACCTCCTGATAGAGCACAGGAAGACTCTCTGTCACCTGTCCGGACATGGCACAAAGGCGAAGATATTCACTGACGAAATAATTGAAGTGCAACGCATCCCCTATACGAGCGACATCCGCTCGGTATTCATAGGTATCCGCTCCGTTGAGATCCTGGGAAAATCGGGTGAAGAACTGGTGAAAGGCGTCGATCTTTTCCTGGTCCCGGGAATAGAATGCGTAATGCAGAGGGACTATCAGATAATTCGCCGCATCGTACAGATCCCGGGGCGTCCAGAGATCCTCCTGCAGGACTGCCAGGACCGTTTTTTGATACAGGGCCTCTTCCTCTGCAGTCAACGGCTGGACCGTGGGCAGAGAGACTGCGGTCACATCAAAGCGTTCAGGAGACTCCGGCTGATAATCATACAGCGCCTCCAGCTCCTCCTTTTGGGAATACTCGATATACCAGGAACGAATGCTGTGGTACACTTTGGCAGTCAAAGGTCTTGCCACGGTAAGTGCCGCCACCGAAAAGACAAGGGCACACCCGCAGAGGGCAGCGACGATCACCGCTATTTTTTTCCTTCGGGTCATACGGGGACCTCCTTCCCGCCGTCAGTACAGAGCTCGGCATACAGTTCCAGGAGTTTTGCCTCCTCTACGTTCCAGTTAAAAGCCTCTTTCACCGCCCGGCGGCCGTTTTCGCCCATACGACGGGCCTCCTCCGGATGGTCCAGCAAATACCGGATGGCCCCGGTGATCTCCTCTACGTTGCCAGGATCCACGCAGATGCCGAAGTTCCATTTATCCAACAGCTTCCGGTTAAAGGCATTGCAGGAAAGGATCACAGGGATCCCCATGGCCATGTATTCATAAGTCTTCACATTAAAATTGGTTGCACAGTCGAACTGCGCGCCTCTGGCCATCAGGCAAAGACCAATGCCGGATGCATTGAGCAAAGCGGTGATCTCCTCCCGGTCCAGCATCCCCCGGTAGTCCACGCAGGAGAATTCCGGCATAGCACGGAGCCGGGCCTCATATCCCGCTGGTGAGAAAAGTCCCGCCAGCGCAAGCCGGCAGCCAGCGGCATGGGCCGCCTGGATCGATACAGTGATCCCGCGGGCTTCCGTCAGCCCCCCCACATAGCACACCTGCCGGGGATCCCGGGAGCTCTCTGGGTCATAGCGGTCATAGAGCTCCTCCAGCTTGGGGGTATTATCTACGGTCACCAGCCGCCGGGCCGCTCCGCCAAAAAAGGGCTTGTCCACCCGCAGGCAGGGGACCACCGCACCGTCCAGCCGATGGACCACATACCGCTCATAATGAGTATATACCATGGCCATCAGTGCCGCAGCCCAATCGGGCAGGTACGGCTTTTTCCGCATTTGAATCTCGTAGATCTCATGGCTGTCGAAGATTACGATCTTCCCAAGCTTCTTGAGCTTATGCCCATAGGGAAGCAGCTCTGGGTCATGGAAATGGTAAATATCGGCGTCCAGGGCCCGGGCCGTTTCGTATACCTTTTTGCTGAAAGCGGTCATGCGGGTCAATCGCCCGCCGGAGGGCTGTCCCACCCCGATCACATGGACACCGGAGGCCTCATAGCTCTCTCCGCGCTGTACCAAATAGACCTGGTATCCGGACTTGCCCAGAGAGACACACTCCTTATGAAAGATCCGGACATCCCCGGGTGCATGGGCACTAGTCATATGACAGACTTTGATCATAGTTTCTCTCCTGTATACCGCTTGCCTGGCCATCCGTCCCGGCGCGGGTCTGCATTATGCCGGACGGAGATTTGTTCCGCCGGTATGGTTTCTGAAAGGGGGCGTCTCCATTTCACCGGACGGCTTCCAGGACCGCGTCGATGATTTGCTGCTGCTCGGTCGCCTCCAGATAGGGATGCATGGGAATGGAGATGGTCCGGTCGCAGTACTCCACCGCATTGGGATAGGTCTCTCCGTATGTCTCCAGCGCCCGGAATACCGGCAGTGCATGCATAGGAGTGGGATAGTAGAGATTCGTGGGGATGCCCCGCTCTTTCAGATGGGCGATCAAACGCTCCCGCTGGGCGGTATCTGCCGCCAGAAGGGTGTACTGATACCAGCTGTGCTGGCCGTGGGCAGGAACAGGGGGCAGAATGAGCTTCCCGGCAAAGGCGGCGCCGTAGCGGCCTGCGGCAGCTTCCCGGTCCCGGATCTCATACTCCGCCAGAGCTTCCAGCTTAGGCAGGAGGATGGCGGCCTGAAGGTTATCCAGACGGGAGTTGACACCCACCCGGATGTTGTCGTACTTGCCGCCGGGGCCCTTGCCGTGGACGCAGATGGAGCGCAGCAGATCCGCCAACGCGTCGTTGTCGGTAAAGATGGCGCCTCCGTCCCCATAACAGCCCAGCGTCTTGGCCGGGAAGAAGGAGGTAGTGGAGATGGTGCCGAAGGAGCAGCACATCTTTCCTTTGTAGGAGGCGCCCATGCTCTGGGCAGCATCCTCCAGCAGCGTGAGACCGTACTTGTCGCAGATGGCGGCAATGGCATCATAATCACAGGGATTGCCCAGGAAATCAACCGCCACCACCACGCGGGGCTTCAGCTTCCCCTCCGAGAGCACTGCCTGGATCTGACGCTCCAGGCTCTCGGGGTCCAGGTTGTAGCTGTCCATGGACACATCGCAGAACACCGGGGTGGCACCCAGCATGTTGGCGGGCTCCACCGAGGCGATAAAGGTGCAGTCCGGGCAGAAGACGGCATCGCCCTCCCCAACGCCCAGGGCCATATAGGCCGCCTGAAGGGCGTCGGTGCCGTTGCCGCAGGTGATGCAGTGCTTCCGGCCCACATAGGCGCACAGCTTCTCCTCCAGCGCCTTGACATAGGGGCCGCCGATAAACTGTCCGGCGTTCAAAACCGCCTGGATATTGGCATCGATCTTCGGTTTGAGCGCCCGGTATTGGGCTTTCAGATCAATAAATTCCATTTTATTTGCCTCATTTCTCTTTACATGGAATGGTGGCCACGTTCGTAGACGGGCGTCAATCCTCCCGTAAGGAGGCTTTGAGATTTTTCAGGAACCGCTGATGGTCAATGGCGAAGTTTCCCGACACGGTGGCCCCGGCAGGTACATCCTTGGTGACCACGGAGCCCAGAGAGACCCGTGCGCCGTCCCCAATGCGGATACGGTTGGAGATGGTGGCATTGACGCCGATCCAGACGTCTTCACCGATCCAGACATTTCCGGGAATTTTTGCACCGGCGGCAAGGAATGTCTTCCGGCCGATTTGGCTGTTATGGCCCACGTACACCATCACATCGCTTTTCACACCATCGGCTAAGCGGGTAATATCTCCAGGGAACACACCCCGGGCAATGGCGCAGTTTCCACACAGCTCCACATGATTCCCGATGACGACGCTGCCCTGATCCCGCAGCGTAATGGCGCGGTCACGATAGCGGGCCGGAGAAAAGCTGTTGACGCCCACCACCGTTCCAGCACCAATGGATACGTTGTCCCCGATGGTCACATGTTCCTGGATGACAGCACCGGGACCGATCACGCTGTTTTTCCCGATCTCCACGTTGTAGGGAGCCACATACGCCGTGGGAGCGATGTCTGCGCCCTCCCCGATCCGGGTGGGGACCCGGGACTGGGGCGCCGCCTGGGCCAGGAAATTATACAGGCTGTAAAAGGCGAATTTCGGTGCGTCGGACAAAAGCAGCCCCGGAATATGGGCGGGGAGCTTATCCGCCAGTTCTCTGGTACAGATGACGGCGGCAATCCCCGGATGCTCCAGACAGGGAAGGAATTTTTCCTTTTCCAGAAACGTCAGCACGGCGGTGCCCCGGATATCCGCGCACAGTTCCGCAGTCTCCACTTCACAGTCCCGCACCACTTCCGCCAACTCTGTGCCCGCGTGGACTGCCAAATCAGAAAGCCTCATGAACCCCGCCTCTCTTTCTCAAACACCGGTGCCGTAATACTCAAAGCCCTGGGCGGTAACATCTTCTTTATGGTAGACATTGCGCAGATCGAACAGGATCGGCTGGTGCATCTCTGCCTTCAAACGGTCAAAGTCCAGGGTGCTGAACTCGCTCCACTCCGTAGCGATGACCGCGGCGTCCGCACCCTGCACCGCCTCTGCCGTGGAGGCGCACCAGACAAGACCGGGCCGGTCTGCTCCCAGGACGGCTTTGGCGTTGTCCATGGCCTTGGGATCATAGAGCCGCAGCGTAAAGCCACCGGTCTCCAGCATCACCTGCACCATCTCCACCGCCGGGGATTCCCGGATATCGTCAGTCTCTGGCTTAAAGGACAATCCCAGGACCGCGATCGTTCCCCCCTGAGGGAAGCGGGAGGTCACCTTCCGGGCCGCCAGCTGCTTTTGCCGCTGGTTGGCCGCAATGACGCTCTCCACCACCGTCAGCGGAGCGTTGTACTTCACACCGGTGTCTGCCAGAGCCTTGGTGTCCTTGGGGAAGCAGCTGCCGCCGTAACCCGGACCGGGATGCAGGAATTTAGGGCTGATCCGCCCGTCCTTTCCCATAGCCGCTGCTACCTCCAGGGCACTGGCCCCAACCTGCTCGCAGAGATTGGCGATCTCGTTGATAAACGTGATTTTGGTGGCCAGGAACGCGTTGGAGGCATACTTGATCATCTCCGCCGTCTCCGGCGTGGTGACGACGATAGGCTTGTTGGACCGGGCGAACACCTTGTAAAGCGTCCGCAGCCGCGTTCCCGCTTCCTCACTGAACACGCCCAGAACAATGCGGTCGGGGTTGTTGAAGTCCCCGACTGCCCGGCCTTCCCGCAAAAATTCCGGATTGGAGGCCACATCAAAGGGGATATCCTTACCCAGCTGCGCAAGCCGCTTGGCCATACGCTCTTTCAGAGCCCGGGCCGTTCCCACGGGAACCGTGGATTTGTCCACTACCAGCTTATAGCTTTGCATATAGTCGGCGATCTCATCCACCGCGCTGTATACGTATTTCATATCCGCGCTGCCGTCCGGCGCCTCCGGCGTACCCACCGCAATGAAGATCAGCTCACCATGTTCCACCGCTTCCTTCACATCGCAGGTGAAGCGCAGTCGGCCGCTGGCAAGCCCATCAGCGAGCTGGACCTCCGCGCCGGGCTCATAGATGGGGCAGATCCCCTTCTGCAGCTTTTCGATTTTTTCCGGGATCACGTCCAGGCAGACCACCTCATTGCCCCATTTGGCAAAGCCCAGGCCGGCGATCAGGCCCACATATCCGGTTCCGATGACTGTAATTTTCATACGGCTTATACCCTCTCAATTATTTCGATCAATTTATTCGTCAGAATGCGGAAATCATACTGCTGTGCCGCTTTGCGGGCATTGTCCCCCATTGCGGTCCGCTCCTGCTCTGTCATTTCGTAAATCCTGCGGATCCCGGACGCAAAATCCTTTGGGGTTAAGCCTCTGGTATCGCTGCCGCAGTTGTTGCCCTCCACAATACTGTAACCAGGCTGCACCGTGCAGAAAATTGGCTTCCCGGCTGCCAGATATTCAAAGAGTTTATTATAGCTGGCACCAAAACGGAGCAAATCAAAGTGCTCCCAGTGGACCAGATTCAAATCTGCCTGGCTGACAATAGACGGGATATACTTTTTTTCAACACGCCCCTTGAACACCACGTTGGGAATCCCCTCATCCCGAACCCGTTGTTCCAGCATCTGCCGTTCATCCCCGTCTCCCCAGATCAGGAAACGAATCTTGGCGTCTGTCAACTGCTTGGCGGTTTCTACCACCAGTCCGAGATTGTTCACACGGCGAATGGACCCGGCATAGACCACGCAAAAGACATCTTTCTGCTGCAAATCAACATCTTCAAATGGAAAGTTGACGCGGTTTTCATCAAACACGGTCAAATCCACGCCGTTATTGATATGGAACACCTTTTCTTGCGGGATCGTGCGATCCCATCCCTGTTCCCGGATATAATCGTAGCCGCCTTCCATCGTGAAAATCATCGCGTCGGCCTTTTCGTAGATCCACCGCTCACCCCGATAGAGCATTCGAATCAAGGGGTTGTTTTTGGTCAGCCGGGCAGATTGGGCGACAATGCCTTCCGGCCACAGGTCCCGCACCTCACAGATGCACTTGACGCCAAAATGCCTGGCCATCTGGATCCCCGCCACCAGTGTCAGGGGATGGACAGAGGAGGCATAGATGATATCCGGCTTCCCATGCACGTTTGCATATTCCAGGGCCACCTTTTTGACACCCCGGTAGAAGTCCACCATGTTCAAAACCCGCTGTTTTCCATTTCCGGCATAGGGGCGGGTCTTTACAAACACATACGGACAGACGGAATCGGGCTTCTCCGTCCAGAGCGCGCCGCCGGTGTCCACCTGTCGGGAGCTGTTATGGATCGTGGCCGCGCAGAAGATCACCGGCTCATAGCCTGCCTCCGCCAAAAACTTGGCGAAATTGTAATGGCGTCCACCCTGGTCAAAATAGGTGTTGGTGGCGTAATGGTTCCAAATCCAAACTTTTTTTCTCATGCTTCTTTGTTTTCCCTCTCAACGTATCTGCCGCAGCAGCATAAATGCCTCGCTGCTGCCCATTCCCCACTGCAATCCGCAGGTCCGGTCCGTTTCCCGGACATACTGGGCGGAACGGGGGTGAGGATAGGGGCGTTCTTCCGTCTGATAGGCCAGCAGCGCGGCCTCCTTGCGGGCGGTATAATGGGAAATATCCACCATGGTATTGGGCAGAAATACGGTGTGGGCAAGCTGCGGGCTCCACTCCGTAGAGGAGGGTACCCGGTAGCAGTACAGCTCCCGCACCGTCTGTCCCGGCACCGGGCGTACCGCCACCAGCGTGGAGCGGTACACCATTTGATGGTCCAGATTCACGTCCCCGTAAAAATGGGTGTACACCACTTCCGGCGCCACGGTGTCCACGGTTTCTTCAATGAGCTGATTGACCTCTACATGGGACACGGTATCCAGCCGCATATCCGGCAGCGTTCCGAAATGCACCGATTTCACCCCCAACAGGGCATTGGCTCGGCGAGCCTCCTCCTTCTTCTGCGCCAAGATCTCCGGCAGGCGGAGGTCGTTTCGGTACTGGGCGGTACAGCCGTCGGTGACGATGAGCACATGGACTTCATGCCCCGCATCTGAGAGTTTTGCCATAGTGCCACCCATGCCGTAAACTTCATCATCTGGATGAGCCGCAATTACCAGAACCTTCATGTTATAGCTCCTTATGTCTTAAACTCCTACATGTCCCTTTCCCTCATAGGTTTGGCTGGAGACCCGTAAGCAATCCAGCCATCGGGAATGTTCCGAGGGGCCACTGATCCCATACCCAGCAGCGCACCGTCGCCAATACGGACATAATTTCCAACCACGCAACCGCCGGAAACCTGCGCCCGCCTTCCCACCGTCGAACTGCCGAACAGATGGGTCACTGCAATGACAAAGCTCTCTTCCCCTACGCTGACATTGTGGGAGACCAATACCAAGCTGTCGATTTTACAGCCTCTGTGCAGCACCGTATCGTCAATCGCACCCCGAAGGATGCACGCATTGGCGCCGATTTGTACATCGTCCTCGATGACAACGCCGCCAAACTGCGGCATGGTCACAGGATGCCCATTTTCATCCCGATCTGTGGACATTCCATCTGTGCCAATGACGGTATTTTCCCGGATCCAGACGTTGTCGCCAATCTGTACGTGACCAACGATTTTCACACCAGCGCCGATAAAGCAATTCCGTCCAATTGAAACCTGCCCCCCTATATAGCACCCGGGGAAAATCACTGTTCCTTCTCCAATCAAAGCTGTCATAGCAATGAGGGAACTATCCCGTACCACCGTCTTATCTGGCTGGTAAAGGCCGGTAATCTTTTGTTCTTGATAGAACTGGCAGTAGGCCAAGTGTGGATTTTCACAGGAAACAACGGCGTTTCCTACGGAAATTCGCTCAGGGATCTCCCACTCCTTCGGCCAGAAAATCAGGCAACCAGAGACACTTTCAAAAACTGTCCTGTATTCCGGATATCCTCTAGTAATGAACATTACCGCATGGTCCTTGGGGTTATGAATAGATGCTGGCCGGGTAACCCAATACGCCGTACCGGGGCAATATGCCTCTGTGCATACCCGGAAAAATTCCCGTTCTGGCATGAAAGGCCCTCTTTTCTATTTGTTTTCTCACCGAAACACGATGCCGTCCGTGTTCTCCCGCACTGCCCGGCAGGGAGAACCATAGGCCACCACATTATCGGGAATGTTTTTTGTTACAAGGCTCCCCATGCCGATAATGCAGTTTTTCCCAATAGTGACCTCATCCCGAATTGCAGCGCCAGTGCCAATATAAGTTCCATCGCCGATTGTCACGCTCCCAGAGACAATACACCCGGGAGAAAGCACGGAAAAAGCACCCAGCGAAGCGTTGTGCCCGATTTTGCAGCCCAGATTTACATAGGAGCACAGTCCAAAGGTGTTGTTACCTCCCAGGATCGTCCCCTCTGTTAACACACAGCCCGGATGCAGCGTATCAAATTCATCCAGATACACCTCCGGAGAAACCAGGGTCTCCAGAGGGATACCCTGTGCCGCAAGCTTTTCCCAGAGCTGCTTGCGGACCACAGTCTCACCCGTCGCGATCACAAAGACATCGTCCTCCCGGCGCTGGGCCAGATACACATCAAACCGCAGAACAGGCGCGCCATTGATTTCTTTTTTCAGACAGCCATCATCCACAAAAGAGATTTCCGACCACCGGGCACTTTCCCGGTTGATCCGCCGGGACAACCGAAGAACATCTCGGCCCAATCCTCCGGCGCAGTAGATGA
>OOAM01002076.1_pt1 | contig 10977 bp, 15 predicted proteins | sample 1671131 | NCBI WGS metagenome assembly OOAM01 (sample SAMN06348125, study PRJEB24527) | human gut metagenome | biome: human gut; feature: ankylosing spondylitis patient; material: feces | host: Homo sapiens | place: China | collected 2015-10 | reverse complement strand
AGGGCGGAAGGCAAAAATATTTGCTTTTGCCTCCAGTAAACACAAAAGTGTAAATCAGTTTATTGTTGAACTAATTGATATAGCTATGAACGAAAAGTAAGCACCGCTCCCATACTGGAAACGGTGCTTGCTTTATTTTTTCACATCCATGTCCCTCTCAATCAGGTCTACGATATAGGCGTTCAGACTCATGCCCTTCTGCTGTGCATGGGCTTTTATTTTTTCTTTGGTGCCCCCCTGCACACGAATCGTAATATGATCTAGTTTCTCCAAATATCGCTTGTTCCCTTCCAGATGGGCTTTTGTGGCCATTAATATCACCTCAACTACACTATATCACATTCAGATTCATGTATCCATGTATAGCATCAACAAATACATACATTTATATTTGGTGAGTTTTACCATTGAAATACATGCATACATGTATTATAATAAGACCATCGCAAGGAGGTGAGTGCCACATGAGCAAGCGAAAGAAAAAGGGCGGCGAGGTTCAGCCCGACAAACTGATAACCCTCGCCACCGCAACCCTAAACCTCATAACAGCCCTGATTCTTCTCCTTGAGAAGCTAAAGAGCTAGAGGTGGGGGAGGTAACCCCTCCCCCTTCTAGGATAACAAATCGCTTGCGAGGTGTCAAGGCATGGACATTTTTATCTATATCCTACTCGGAATCAGCATAGGGCTATCTGTGTGCGTCATCATTCGAACCTTAAAAAAGAAGTAGCCCGTCTGATGATGGCCCGCCGGGCACGGGCCGAAACGCCCCGTCAGGGGCGTCACGGGAGCCCGTCGGCACCAGGGAACACCGCCGCCCTGTTTTGATATATGCACCTTGAAAAAGCGCCCCCGAAGCTCACAGCCCCGGGGGCGCTTCAAACTCTCAATCGCTTAGTGATTTACTTCTCTTCGTTCTGGTCTCCACCCAGCTTGTCCTCCGCACCGTCCACGGTGTGAAATCACCCGATCCCGATACTAGCCAGAAGATACCCTATCGCGCCCGTAATGAGAGCCGCCACGACCGTCTCCCACCGCTTGGACGGCTTCTCTTTCAGGGCGTTCAGGTCCGCCGACATTGAGGACAGCCGGTCGATGATATTGCCGTACTGTGTGGTAACCGTGGCCATACCACGTTCCAGCTCACCCAGCCGGTCATAGATTTTTTCGCGCGCAAGTGAGCTATGCTGCTTCTGTGCCTCTAACGCCCGCTCCAGTGCCTCCACGCGGGCGATGGACACACAATTTACCCCATTGATAGGGCAATCGTTTTCGGGCATACTCAGCCCTCCCTGTCGTCCTTTGGCTTGTGGTAGGTGAGGGCCTGTGCGCTATCCCCCAGCCCTTTAGTGGTCGGGTCGGTGGTAACACCCACCAGGGCCAGCACGCCAAATACGGCCGTGACCAGGGCAGTGAGCGCCTGCTGCCAGCTCCCGGCCTCGGCGGTGATGTCCACCCCAAAGAGCTGTGCCATACCCACCGCAAACGCGCCGAGCACGCCGATAAGCCCCGTCCAGAACGCGGGGCTCTTCAGTCTGACTTTCCAGTTGATCATGTCATGTACCTTCCTTTCTCAAAGCGAGGCCGCCCACTTGATGATGAGTGCCTGCACATTTTCGGCGGAGTAGTCCCCGCCCTTCCAATAATCGGGGCTATTGATAAGCCCTTTCGCGGCCAGTTTGTCTACAGCGGCGGAAAGCTCGGCGTCTACCGGCTCCCCGTTGCAGAGGACCAGGAACGCCTCCCAGGCCCCGGCGGTGGCCCGGATGGTCTTGGGACAGTCTTTGCCGTTCCAGCGGTTGTGCTGGACTACATTGTCCAGCGGGATGCCGTGCTCCTCCATGAGCAGGCGCACCAGGGCAGCCGCGTTGGCTTTGGCCGCCTCAAAGTCCCCTCCGGCGTTGACGCAGATCTCGATACCGATGCTGGTGGTGTTGCCCGGCCCGGCCTTGCCGTCCCCGGCATGGTAGGCCGTCTCGTAGTCGGGCAGATGCTGGACAATGGCGTGGTCGTCCACGGTGTAGTGCCAGCTCACCATATCGCGCTCCCCGGCGTCGCTGTCCAGATAGGCCCCGTGGGCCGCGGCGTCGGCGCCCTTGGCCGCGTTGCCGGTCTCGTGGATGGTGATGTAGGTGTCCGGGTTGGTGTCCCTGCCCGGCCGGTTTTTGCGCCCGCCGGAGATGATATGCTCCTGGATGGCAATGCCGTTGTCTGTGACCCGCTGAGGGCCCTCCACGGCCTCCAGATAGGTCAGGGACACCCAGCCCTTATCCGTCCTGCCCCAGCCGTCCCTGACCTCCAGCACGTCCACCACCGTGCCCATGGGATACGCCCCCACCTTGCCGTAACCGGTGCCGGGGCCGCTGCGGATGTTGACGCCGATGCTGGGCGTCACGGTGTACTTGCTCATAGGCTTGTCCTCCTTGTCCGGCGGCTCCTGGCCGCCCTGTCTTGTCCATACGCACAGATACCCGGCCACCCGGCGGGCGCTGTAGATACGCTGGCCGTCCCCAAAATCGCACTGGCTGGAGCCGCCGCTGTCCAGACCCAGTGCCCGCAGGTTGGCCGCCTGGTCGTACCGGCAGCCGATGCTCACCAGCTCGTCCCGCAGCCCTTCCGGTGTCTTGGCGTCCGCCGTGCCGTCGCCGGAGCAGTACAGGATCACCCGCGCCCCGGCCAGCAGGACAGCGGAGCGCCCCCGTGTGCCCCCGTACTCCGGGGAGTAGCTGAGGGCCTTACCCGGCCCCCTGGTGGGCGTCAGCAGCTCCACGCCGCTGAGGTAGGAAGCCCCGCCGTTGTCGGGTAAGATGTCCAGGCGGATGTCGGCGCCCTTGTCCCAGGTCAGCCCCCAGCCGTTCCAGCCGGCGGCCGCTTTGACTGTGCCGTCGATCTTGAGATTGCCCACCGGGCGGCCCGTGATCGTGTCGTAAAACCAGGAATTGAGAATGTACTGGCACCCGCAGGCGGCCTTGACCTGCTCCATAGACCGCCCCCCGGCCTCCACCAGGGCGGCGCGGGTGATGGCCGCCCTGGGGATGACTGCTATGTATTTACTCATGGCCCTCCTGCTCCTTTTCCCACTCCTCGCGGGCCGGGCCAGAGATGGGACCGGGATCGGCGGCGCTCTCCACCAGCTTCGCCATGGCGGCGCAGTTACGGGGATTCTCGTTCCACAGCTCCACCAGCACCTTATAGTTGTCCTGGCATACCCGGTGCCAGACGTTGACGGCGGAGGTCACACCCCCGTGCTCCAGGGCCTCATACTGGGGCTTGAGGGCCGCCCAGTCGGGCAGATACTCCGGGTCGAGCCCCGTCATGATGTGGTCTACCTCCCGCCCGTGTCGGATGTTGTTGAGCAGCATGGAGCGCCCCACACCCACATCCACATCATTGGCGTTGGCCAGGGCGAAGGAGGCCGGGGTCAGCTTGGCAAAGTTCAGTTTGGTGATCATGTTCATTCGTCCTTTCTTTTTTACGGCCTTTGGCCGGTTTAAACGGTTTCGGTGGCGGGTTCGTAGGTTTCTCCAATGTACTGCTGATACTCTTCTTGTGTGATGACGCCATCGGCCACGTCGGCCCGCGCCAGGGTGCGTACGTCCTCCTTTACGGGGTCAAGGACGCCATCAAAGGTCCGTGCCCCCCGTTTGATGCTGCGCCAGTAGCTGTGTGCGATTGCTTTTACTGCCATTGCTTTCAACCTCCTAGCATTTCATATATATCCAGCAACGCATCGTCCTGCTGTGCGTTGATAGATTCCTGTTCGGCCCGGCTCTCAAAGAGCGCGATAGCGGTTTCATCAGTCTGCGCCAGAGCTTCCTCCAGGGCCGCCACTCGTTCTTCTACAGATGGCGGCTCAGGTTCCGGCTCCGGCTCAGGGGGCCGCTCGGTGGGAGTGATGCCCACCAGTACCCCCTCCTCAATCTGGAGGTCACACCAGCCATAGGTCGCCCAAACAGCGGCCTCCAGGTGGACGGGCACCTCTATGTAGCCCTCCACCCAGCAGGCGCGCCGGTGGCTCTGGCTCTGGATCGGGTGCTGGCCGCTTTCCAGAGGTTCTATTTGGATGATGGTCATAGGTGGCCCCCCTTTCAGCCGATGGCAAGGTAATAATATTTGTATCTTCTGTCGTTTCTCTGAGCGTTTGCATGACCAGTAGCATACCACGTTATAGTCTTACCGTCTGATGACCTCTTTGCATAACTGCCGGAAGGGTCACCAAAGCCTCTATACTGCTTAAACTGTGTCGTTAAAGCTCCTGTGTATATAGAATAGTAATTATCAGAGGTGACCCGATCCCCTAAATTACTGGTGAAAAAACCATTATCGAGTGTTTCTTGCCAACCAATAATAAGCAACTTGGGGGCAAAGTCAAACGTCAGTGATGTCGGGTTACTGCTCCCCCATCCGGTTCCACTGTTATAATCTCCAGTCCCCACATAGCTTCCGGTGACCACTGTCGCTCTCGTTTTGATGAAATCCATATATGCCGCCACGCTTTTCCCATCTGGCATAAATACCGCTTCGGCCAAGGTCTGCGGCATGACATCGCACTCCTTGCCCTGTAGCCGCTCCACCCGGTACGGGCTGTCTGGCATTGAGGTAGGCGTTTTGGTGTAGGATAACTGTCTGTTTTCATTTGCCCAAGCATTATCGCTAATTTGTACCTTTGCCTTTACAGTAAACCGTCCTCCTGCCGCGCTCGGAAACCTGGATACCGGGATAGTTACACTATCGCCAGGCTTTAATGTCAGTTCTCTCTGGTAATCGCTGTAGGTGTTCTCAAAAACCTCCGAAATGTAAATAGCGTCGCGGGGAGCGTCGCTCAATGCTGTATACGTTATCGCCCCCTTGATTTCCCCAATATTGCCTTCCGGCATGGATATTCTTAATGTAGTTGACGGGACGATGTTCACGGTCTTGGATAATATGGGATCGCCATATACGCCAGAAATACTTGCGGACACACGGTACTGCACGTTCGACCACTCGACCTGCACCGTGTCGGCATAGGTCAATCCGGCCCCTTCGTAAACCTGCGTCCAGCCGCCGGAATCCACCCTGCGCTCCAGCTTGTAGCTCTCCGCGCTGTCTGCGGCCTCCCAGGAAATATCGACCGCATGGCCAATCATGGCGGCACCTGGAACTGTGATGGACGGCACACCGGGAACTGCATACTTAAATACATAATAGTAGCTTCCACTAATTCCGTCTTTTGGATAGGTATTTTCGGATTCACTGGTCACATCTTCAATGTACACGCCCTTCTCTTTTATGGTCTTGGCACCATAATAGACTGGATAGAAGAATTTCCCAGAGAGTGTATCAGGTATTCTATACGCCAACTTACCAGAGCTCGAAATCCAGCCTGCTGTTTTGTTAATTCCGTACGCTTCTTCCGCGTAATACACACCGTCTCCGGCCATGGCTCCATCAATGGCATATGGGTATTGAACTGCGTCATTCTCCCTACTCATTTCAAGTGCGTTATTGAGGGTATATTTCCCACTCACAGCGCTAAAGGAATAGCTCTTACCAACCCAAAAATTATTGATATCCCCTTGTTTAGGGGCATGCGCAGAGTGATCTTCCTCATATTTGACATTCAAGTTGTATTTTCCCCAGACATAGACCTGTGCCATTACCCCTCACCTCCTGTCCCTGTATAATCCGCCAGAATCAGGCCATAGAGCGTATTTGCCTTCCGGGAGGCCGGAGGCACCGCCTCCTCCACCTCATAAAATCCACCTATGTCAGGGAGCTGCTCACCAGGCACCTTGCCATCGGGCCCCAGCGTCGCCAGTCCCGAAAATGCCTCTCCGATCTCTTTAGCGGCCGTCTGCACGGCGTTGACCTGCTCCATGAGGTAGTTGTAGCCGTGCTGCTCGCTCAAGCCCACCTCTGCCCCGGTGGGGGCCACGGTCTGTCCGCCGGTCCAGTCCTCCGGCAAGTCCGCCGGAAGCGGAGTTTTGATCGGATTTTCAGCCATTGCTTACCACTCCTTCCGCGACGGGGATAATGTGCTTCAAGACCACATTCGTGGTAACAGGGATATACACGGTGGAGGACGTGAGGATATTCCCCTCTGCATCCAGCAGTTCCAGGGCGGTGATCTCTGTGGCCTGGGACGGCATGATGGTATAGGTGACGGTCAGCTCCGTCCCCTCCACGGTCTTGGTCAGTCCGGTAATCGCAACTGTTCCGTTGACCCGGGCGGAGGCCACATCGCCGCTGACGAAGTTGGCCACACCGGCCAAGAGGGCCTGCTGGATGGATGGCGTCTCAGGCATCTTAATCACTCCCTCTGGGCCGTCGGTTGCGAAGGGCAGCCGCCCCAGCTCCCACGCCCCCAGCTTGTAGTTATAAATTCTCTGCGCGGACGAAATTATCTCGGAGAGCAGCAGCCCCGTCCGCACAAAGGGGGAATTGACCCACACGATATGCGCCGGTTTGATACGGTTGATGGTGAAAGCCAGCTCGGTGGCGTAGTTCTGGTTTTGGGCCGCGCTTTCGATATAAAGTGTGTAGTTTGGGTAGTCTACCGTGACCTTCCATTCACCCGGCCCGATCAGCTCGTCCAGCTTTTGATAGAGGAATCCCAGGGTATAGGGTGGACGGGTAGAAATGCGGTTGAGCACGCGGGTCCTTCGGAATGCCAGGCTTTCCACCTGTGGGTTTGGTACAATTCGGAATACCTGCTCCCACATGCCAACCGCCCTCTCGTCCATCGTCTGGAAAAAGAAATTGTCAGCCACACCCACGATTTCCTCCGCCAGGGCCTCAAACTGCTGCTGTTCGGTCAAGCAGATCTGCTGATAGTCCAGCACCTCCCGGTACCACGGGGGCAGCAGGGACAGCAGGCTGGTATCCAGCTCAATTGGATTCATTCAGCGTCACCGTCCCTATTACGGGCACCTGCTGGGTTTCGCCCGTCTCCGTCAGGAGGAGATCTGCCGTACCGCCGTTGAGCTGCACGTTGGTGGCGTTGACCACGCCGGCCACCCCCACGATAGCGGCGGTAACCCTGGCCATGTACACATCGGCAGCGTAGGACACGTTGTTGGCGGACACGTTGGTGTCCCACCCCTGCCGCACGCTGCGCAGATATGTCTCAATGGCCTGCTCCACCGGTTCCTGCACCTGTCCGATGGCATGTCCGGCGGCCAGCAGGAGGGTGGCAGAGACATTCACCGCCAACTCTGTCGGGGCCACCGCCGTCACCTTTGCCCCGATAGGGGCCAAGCCCAGCCCCAGCCCCTGGTTGGGGGGCGGGTCGATGGCATTCTGCACCTTCTCCACCAGTGTGGATGAGGCAGGCAGGAAATCCGCCCCCAGAACGGACAGCTTCACAGTGCCACCGCCGTTCCAGGTGGGGTATACCTGCACCCCGCCCACGCCGTCAATGGCGAGGATGTTCTGGCGGTAGTCGGCAATATTGCCGCCAAAGGGACGGTTATTGAGCGCCTCAATCAGCCGTTCCCGAAATGCGCTGTCGGTCTCTGTGTCGTCACCAGGCACCAGGATATCCGTAATCTGTGCACTGGTCAGCCCCGGGATGGCGGTAATCGGCAGGATGGGCCCGGTGTACTCGTTTCCGATGGCGCCGGGGGTCTCCGCGGTAAGCTGGTACTGGTTCCCCGTATCGGTTGCTGCCGTTACGGTAAAGTTGATTGAGCCCGCTCCGTTGATAGTGGAGAACCGGGCTCCAATGGGCACAGAGGTATTGAACACGCCCAGGCGTACCGCGGCGGAGGCCGGATATCGGGTCAGGCCGCCAATCACAGCCAGCATATCCAGGGAATCCCCCACTGCTGTCTGCACAAAGGCCGCCCGCTGTACCTGATCCAGGCTGAGATAGAAACCCGCCAGGGTGTAGGCCGCCGGAGAGATGGCCGTCGGGATGGGGGCCGTGTCCCGCTTGTCATAAGTATCGGGCACCCGGTCCAGCATCTCCTGACGGAGGCTCAAATAGGTCTCTTGAGTAAAGTCAATCATGTACTCACCTCACAATAAAAAATCCCGCTGCCTCATACCGAGACAGCGGGAAGATGGTTATGCGGTTAGTCCCTTCGCACCGTCCATCCCCGGAAGACACATCTGTCCGGGAATTTGGCGGTTCAGGGAAACGGGAACCGGAATGTTCCAGGTGACGAACACGTCTCTTGCCATTGCGCCCACCTCCTGGGGCGTACTCCCCATATCCAGCATCACCCGGCGGGTAACGCGAATCAGGTTTGCAATTGCGTTGGGGGATACTTCCGGGGCAAGTCGGGCGGGTACAGTGTATGTCCCATGCTTACGGAGCGCCGGGAGAACTTCTTCCGTTACCCAGGCGGTGAACTCCTCCGCTTCCGGCTTCTTGCTTTGGAAGATGGCGCGGTAAAGGTTGCCCTCATTGACATACAGCATACCTTGGACACCGCCAGCCGTAAGGGTGTTGATTGTATCCACCCCCTCTGGCTTTAGTCTCTTCCTGCAATCAGAAACCCGAAGGTCAAGCGGCTTACACACATCTGCCAAACAGAACCATGGTTCACTGCCCCGCTCCACAGCCCGAATACGTCCAAACTTCTCACTATTAAAAATTTGCAGTTCGTTCATACAGTCGCCTCCTCCACTTCCCTCAACAAATCAAAGGCGGAACATTGAATCAAATTCAGGACAGGAAGATACACAGAACCCATGCGGTTGAAGAAGTTTCCTTCCAGAACACCTTTGGAGCTAAGATGCTCTTGTTCCATATCCTCCATAACCAGTTGAAGCGTTGACACGATGTTGTCAAGGGAAAATCTTACGCCATCTATGTCGAGTTTGTTTTGCATCTAAAAAACCTCTTTCTTCTTGCCATAGACAGGGAGGCCGTGTTACAATGTATTTGCCTCCCTCTATGGGCGGTGATTTAAACAGTCCGCTTTTCCTTGACCGGGGGGCGGGCTGTTTATTTTTCTGTTGCCAAAAGTAGATGCACTCCCTGTCTAATCGCTTCTCCCTTTGAGATATTGTGGCGTTCACAGTATTCTTGCAGTTTTTTTTCTGTTTCTGCGTCCAATCTCACAGAATAATTGATTTTTTTGGGGTTATCCAACTTAGGGCGTCCAGTACGTGGGCTCAAATCATCACCTACTTTCTGCAACGCATTTAATGTTAATATCTGCGTTACAAAAAGTCAAGAGGTTTTCCAAACTTTTTTTGCTGTCTCGCTATGAGGTTGTCAAGGTGCAATCTGGATAGGTCAGTTTAGAGTGACCTCCACACTGGTCTGCATCTCTCCATATACTGTGCTCACGGTGAGGGAGGCCCTCAACATATCCCCTTCCACGGCATACGTAAAGCCGGAGATCCCCCGCACCCGGTCGTCCATTTTCAGCGCCTCGGTGATACGCCGCTGAAGTTCCGAGGCCACATACCCTGGGTCCTGCCCGATGAGCCCATCCCACTGCATCCCGGAGTAGGGGGAATAAATCTGCCAGCGGAACCGCTCCACATTGAGAATGACCTCCACAGCCTGCCGGACGGACTGCCAGCCGTCACATTCCCCCTGGATGCGGTTGGTTTCCTTGTTGATATACCACGTCCTGGAGGGCTGGGAGACGAAGGACACCCCGGCGGACAGGTCGATGGCGGATGTAGGTAAAGTCGGCATCAGGCTTCCTCCTCAAAAATCCGGGACAGGACGATGAACTTCTGCCCGTGCTGTACCCGCAGCAGGAGCACTCTGTCCCCCTCCTCCAGCCTGCGGTTCAGGATAATAAAACCGTCCTTGACAGGCAGCTTCTTCCCGTCCTCCCAGCACACAATGTCCTCCCCCTGCAGGGCGGCGTCCGCCCCCTCAGACACCAGAGCGTATTCCCCCAGGTAGGAGCCGTCCAGTCCCGTGGTGGTGGTGCCCGCCGAGTTGGCATGGGTGTGGGAGAGAGTCTGAATCCGGTGCCTGTGGGCCAGTACCGGGATTTTCTTCTCAATCACCGGCTCAGTGAGGCAGAGCTGCCTCCGTCTCAGGGGAGATGTGGCAGGGTTAATGGTAATCTCCAGCGGTTCTTCTCTGGTCACCGTGCCCACCCGCAGGTCTGTTGGCTGCCCGGCGGCGGTGTTCTCCTGCATCATCTGGTACAGAACATCTTTCAGATCCACGCACTCACCTCTTACACATGTTCCAGCCCCAGGGTTTCAAACTCCATTGTGTGGTCGTCATTTGCCCAGGTGTGGGTCACCTTCTCCAAAAGGACGTATTGGTCGAGATTGATATCCCCAAGACCCTGCACCTTCATGAGCACCATCTGTCCCGCCCGCAGGCCGGGCACCCCCAGGGAGGATACCTTCAACGTCCGCATCCGGCGGTTATAGCACGACAAGGTGGCCCGGGCCTGGGCCTGTACCTGCGCGTCATTCATGGTGCCATCCACCGTCTGGTAGAGCTGGAGCATGCCCCACTGTCCAATTGTGGCGCTGTCCTCCGCTACGAACACATCCGCCCTGCCGGTCTCCTCGTTGGGCCGGGCCAGTTTGACGTGGTTGTAGGTCTGCTCGTCGATGTCGGTCTTGTAGGTGTAGTCGGTCAGCAGGGACATGTCGCCGATGACCACGTTGGAGACCATATCCCGGGGCTGCCGGAGGGCCAGTCCGTTTCCATCATCGAACAGTACATAGATGTTCCCGGTGTTGAGCAGGGTCTGTTGGATGGCTTCCCCCAGGATATCCAGGCAGCTCTCGTCCTCCTTATAGAAGTCCGGGATAGCGTACCCCGTATCCGCTACCTGCCCCACGTCAATCTGGAGGTCGGCGGCGATCTGCCGGAGCATATCCCCGGCGGTCTGCGCCTCAAAGTTATAGGATGCGTTGGCCTTCAGATAGCGGATGCGGTCGTAGCATGTGACCTGAATCTCCCCCCAGCGGTCCTTGCTCTTGGTGAATACCCAGCCGTAGAACTGGAGCTGGCCGTCCGCCGAGAACCGGACGATATCGCCCTCGGCGAAGCTCAGAT
>OOAM01002067.1_pt1 | contig 11039 bp, 6 predicted proteins | sample 1671131 | NCBI WGS metagenome assembly OOAM01 (sample SAMN06348125, study PRJEB24527) | human gut metagenome | biome: human gut; feature: ankylosing spondylitis patient; material: feces | host: Homo sapiens | place: China | collected 2015-10 | reverse complement strand
GCCGATCACATTCATCAGCGGCTGCATAACGCCGGATAGAAACTGACTTTTCCGGTTTGCATCGTAAACCGCACGGTTCATCCCGGCAAAGTTCTTTTTGATCTCGTTGTTGGCACGGGAAATGCGTACAACATCATGGCCGGAGTACATTTCCTCCACATAGCCGTTGAGCTTACCGAGACTCTGCTGACGGGCGACGAAGTATTTTTGAGAACGGGACATGATTACCGCCATTACAACGAATCCAATCAGCGTAATGGCGATCGCTGCAAGCGCCATTCGCCACTCCGTCACAAGCATCATAATCAGGCAGCCTACGAATTGGGCAACTGCACTGATCATCGACGGAAGGCTGTTGGAAAGTGCCTGCTGAAGCGTGCTGACATCATTTGTCACACGGCTCAGAATATCGCCGTGCGAGATTTTCCCAAAGCACTTCATAGGGACCTTATTGATTTTATCGGAAAGATCCCGCCGCATTTTCTTGGACAGATCCAGCGTAACGGTAGCCATGATATATTGCTCAATATATCCGCACACTTCACCGATCAGATAGATCGCCAGCAGGACGCCTCCCACCTTTGCAACGGCAGAAAGGTCAATGCCGGTCATCAGTCCGTCTGAGATCAGATCCGTGATACGACTAAGCTGGTTTGGCCCGATGATCGTCAAGACAGCGCCGATCATGGAAAACACAAACGCAATGATCATTGGCAGCCGCAATTTTGAAGAATAGGTAAACAGTTCTTTCAGAACGCCCTTTATTCCTCGTTTACTTTTTTCGGGCACGCCTGTTCGGCGCCCCATCATTTGATTTCCGTTCATTTACAGAGCACCTCCTTATGCGCCCAGTTCTTCGGCGGACAACTGCGACATGGCAATTTCTCGATAGACAGCACAATTCTTTATCAGTTCCTCATGCGTACCGATCCCAACGGCCTTGCCTTCATCCAGAACGACGATCTTATCGGCGTTGCGGATCGTACCGATTCTCTGGGCAACGATCATGCAGGTAACGCCGCCGAGCTTTTCGGCAAGACCTTTTCGCAGCGCTGCATCGGTTTTGTAGTCCAATGCGGAGAAGGAGTCATCGAAAATCAAAATCTCGGGATTTCTCGCCAACGCACGGGCGATTGCCAAACGCTGCTTCTGTCCGCCGGAAACATTGGATCCGCCCTGTGAAATCGGTGCATCTAATTTGCCGGGCAGTTTTTCGACAAATTCACTTGCCTGGGCAAGTTCCAAGGCTTTCTGTGCGTTTTCGTCGGTAGGAACTGCGGCGCTTTCACCGAACAGCACATTATCCCGGATGTCACCGGCAAACAGAACCGCTTTCTGCGTTACATATCCGATACGGTCGTAAAGGGCGTCGAAGGTGTATTCTTTTATATCCTTTCCGTCGATCAGGACCGTGCCGGAGGTCGTGTCGTAAAAGCGAGCTGCCAGGCTGATGAGCGTTGTTTTACCGCTGCCGGTCGCACCGATAAATGCAATGGTTTCACCTTTATTCACCTTAAAGCTGATGTTTTCCAATACATCCTTATCCGAGGTGGGATAGTGGAAGGAAACATCCTTGAACTCGACTGTGCCCACTTCGGGAGCGTTGTCCGATTTTCCTTCCCGTAAGGTGATTTTTGCATTCAGCACCTCATTGATACGCCCGGCAGAAACCTGGGCCGAAGGGAAGAACATTACAATCATGACCATCATCATAATGGACATGATGACATAGGTTGCATAGGTGCCGAATACCATAATGTCACCGAATGTTGCGATCCTCGCTGCGACATCTGTAAGTGCGACCTTTTCCACGATAGATGCGCCTACCCAATAGACGGTCAATGCCAAAGTATTCATAGCGAACGAGACAGCCGGCATAAGCATCGCAAATCCGTGCTGATTGAACAGCTGCGTTCTCATCAATTCGTCGTTGGCCTGCTCAAATTTTTCCGCTTGATATTTCTCGGCATTATAAGCGTGCACCACATTGATGCCCGTCAGATTTTCACGGGATACACGGTTGATGTTATCCGTCAATTTCTGCACACGGCGGACACGCGGCACGATCACCGCAATGACGATTGCCATCATGGCAAGCAGCGCCACGACAAAGCCGGCGGTGATAACAGACAGCGTCCAGCTTTTGTTGATGATCTTTATGACCGCCCAAATCGCCATGATCGGAGATTTGATCATAATTTGCAGGCCCATTGCCACAAGCATCTGGATCTGCGTGATGTCATTCGTCGTGCGGTTGATCAGGCTCGGAACAGAAAACTGCTGCATTTCATACTGACCGAAATCCGCCACCTGATTAAACACCTTTTCACGGATTGTATAGCTGAAGCCTGCGGCAGTCTGCGCTGCCAAGTATCCGCAAATTACCGCAAGCAGAGCGCTTGCGAGCGTGCAGCCGAGCATTTCAAGCCCTGTTTGCCAGATGTCACTCATTGCGCTGCCAGGGGTCTTGATAAGTACTGTCAGGTCGCTCATATAGTCCGGCAGGCGCAGATCAAAATAGATCTGACCCAATACCAGAATGGCGCAAAGCCCGGCAGTCAGCCACTCCTTGCGTTTCATTTTCTTTAATAGCTCAAACATATTGGTTTGCTCCCATAATCTTTGTTGTTTATAATACCGTTAAGTTCGATACTTTGCCATCAGTTCCTTAAACAATTCCTGCGTCGAGGGCGGCGTATAGGTAATAGCGTTGGCCCCGGCCACGATTGTCTCATAGATGCTTTCGTTGGCTTTCCCACCGGATGCAACCAGCGGAACATTCGGAAACTCCGAGCGGATTTTTCGTACAACATTCGGAGTCTCTTTTCCGCAGGCGATATTTAAGATCGCAGCGCCATGCTGCAAACGGCTGGCAATGTCCGTGCCCTCATGCGTCACCGTGATAATCACCGGAATATCTACGGCGTTGCTTACAGCCAGAAGATTCAGATCGGAAATCGGTGCATTCAGCACAACTCCCATAGCACCTTGCGACTCCACGTCCTTCGCCAAGGATACCGTCCTTATTCCCTTGGTCGTCCCGCCACCAACGCCGCAGAACACCGGGATATAAGAGGAGCGAATGATTGCATCGCTGATCGCTTGCTGCGGAGTAAAGGGATAGACCGCAAACACGGCATCGGCGTCACAATTCCGAATAATTGCAAGATCGGTGGTAAAGACAAAGCTTTTGATCCTGCGTCCGTTGATGATAATTCCGCTGGCTTGGAAAACCGCCTCCGGGATCTTCAGAATATGCTGCCGCAAACGGCTGCCGATCTGAGGGATCTGCTCCTTTTTCATTTCTTCCATACTGCATCTCCTGTATTACCAGTCGGAGTTTCTGCGGGCAAAAGCCGCAATAATGCTTTCGATGCCGAACAGGATCAGATAGATTGCCACCATATAGCAGATCGCTCTGAGCGTTACAAAGGAAAGCGCCGGACTAAAGATCATCACAAATCCGAGCACAAGCCCGAGAATGTTCAGAATCAGTGAGAAATAGTAATAAAACGGATTTCCAATCAAACGAATCAGGTTTGTCCTTGTCAGCTCGGATATGCAGTGGGCGATAAACCAAATCGGGAGAAGAATCGTCAGTGCCCATTTCCCGACATTGGGATTGGCGATCAGCATCACGCCGCACATAACGCTTAAAATCCCAGAGATCAACGACAGCATCGGACCGAAGCTGATAAAGCGGGAAAGCCGGGCATATACCACGAGATCTTCAATGCCCATCACAATGGCGATCACGCCGTAAATAACGACCGCTCCCGTCAGCATGCTTTCCGGGCGGATAAAGGCAAAGATGCCAAGCAGGATCAGGAGCACGCCGACGATCAATTCGCTCCATCCAAAGCCGTTTTTTCTTTTCATACCGCATTCCCATCCTTTCTGTTCAAAATCGTCATGAATTCGCTGCCCGTAATGGTCTCTTTCTCGTAAAGATAGCTTGCAAGTTCATCCAACTTCTTGCGATTGTCTGCCAGCAGACGGCGAGCCTTTTCATGCTGCTTTTTGACAGTCTCCACGACCTTCTGATCGATTTCTTTTTGTGTATCCGCCGAGCAGGCAAGCGAGGTATCGCCGCCGAGGTACTGGTTGCTGACCGTCTCCATCGCAACCATATCGAATTCATCGGTCATACCGTAGCGGGTAATCATCGCACGGGCAAGTTTGGTTGCTTGCTCGATGTCATTAGAGGCACCGGTTGTAATCTGCCCGAATACGATCTCCTCCGCCGCACGGCCACCGGTCAGCGTGGCAATTTTGTTTTCCAGTTCTTCCTTGGTCATCAGAACCTTATCGTTCTGCTCGACCTGCATGGTGTAGCCCAGTGCGCCGGAGGTTCTGGGGATGATCGTGATCTTCTGCACCGGTGCGGAAGCCGTCTGCAAAGCAGCGACCAGCGCATGGCCAATCTCATGGTAGGCGACGACCTTCTTTTCATCATCGGTCATGATGGCGTTTTTCTTCTGATAGCCGGCGATGACGACCTCAATGCTTTCCTCCAGGTCTGCCTGCTCTACGACTGTGCGCCCACTGCGCACCGCACGGAGGGCAGCTTCGTTGATGATGTTCGCAAGCTCTGCGCCGGAGGTTCCGGAGGCCATACGGGCGATGGTATGGAAGTCCACATTGTCCGCCGTTTTGATCTTCTTCGCATGGACCTTGAGGATGGCTTCACGACCTGCGAGGTCAGGCAGCTCCACGGGAACACGGCGGTCAAAGCGGCCGGGGCGGGTCAGCGCCGGGTCAAGGGACTCCGGGCGGTTGGTCGCCGCCAGAATGATGACGCCGTTGTTGCCTTCAAAGCCGTCCATCTCGGTCAGAAGCTGGTTAAGCGTCTGTTCACGCTCATCGTTGCCGCCTATCTGACCATCGCGCTTTTTACCGATGGCATCGATAAAGACGATACAGGGCGCTTTTTCCTTGGCCTGCTTGAACAGGTCACGCACTTTTGATGCACCCATACCGACGAACATCTCCACAAATTCGGAGCCGGACATGGAGAAAAACGGAACACCGGCTTCGCCTGCAACAGCCTTAGCCAGCATCGTTTTGCCGGTACCCGGAGGGCCTACAAGCAATACGCCCTTGGGCATAGATGCGCCGACATCGGAATACTTCTTGGGATTATGTAGGTAATCGACGATTTCGGCAAGATTTTCCTTTGCTTCATCCTCACCAGCGACATCGGCAAAACGGATGCCGTCCGTGGACGGAACGTAGACCTTGGCATTGCTTTTTCCCATACCGAACGCCATCGCATTTGGGCCGCCTGCCTGGGACATCATTTTCTTCGCCATATACTGTCCGAGGGCAGCAAAGATCAGGATCGGCAGAATAAATGTCAGGAAAAAGCTGAGCAGCGGAGACATGCCTTTTTCAATATTCCGTGTGAATTTAGCTCCCGATGCATACAGCCGCTCGGTCAGGGTGGGGTCGTTCATTTCGCCAGTCTTGTAGATCTGGGTATTGTCCTTGTCTGTGAATACGATCTCGGAATCGGCAACCTCTACGCTGCCGATATCTTTATCCTCGATCATCTTCATAAAGGTACCGTAATCAACCTCTTTCACTCTGGCATTTGCAAGCAACGGAGAGATGACCATGTTGAAAACCAGAATGACCAACAAAACAATGCCGTAATAATAGATCAGGGGTTTTCTCGGTGACTTAACTTCTTTCATACTTACCCGACTCCTTTTCGTTCATTGTGGTGAGTATACTGTCCATTTCTAAACTGAAACGAAACAAACCGGAGAAAAAACTCCGTTTTGCTTCATTTCGTCAGCCATCGAGACCTATGTTTTTCTTTGCTGTGGACAGCATAAGCTTGATGCGGTTCAGCTGATTGACCTCGCTGGCACCGGGGTCATAATCCACCGCAGCAATATTGCTTTGCGGGTATGCTTTTTTCAGCGCTTTGATCACGCCCTTGCCTACAACATGGTTTGGAAGACACGCAAACGGCTGAATACAAACTACATTCGGCGTGCCATGTGTGATCAGTTCGATCATTTCTCCGGCTAAGAACCACCCCTCACCGTATTGATTGCCCAAAGACAAAAAGGGTTTTGTCATTTCAGCAATCCGGTAAACAGACAATGGGGCCTCAAACCGTTTGCTTTCGTTCAGCGCATCAGTTGCCGGTTTGCGCAGAGCGGCAATCAGCCTTATTGCCGCCTTGGATACGATGACCGAAGATTTTTTGGTGCCGAGGTATTCCGCCTTGTATTGGGAGCCGAAAACACAGTAATTGAAGAAGTCCAGCAGATCCGGAACAACAACCTCGGCACCTTCCCGTTCCAGCAGTTCCACCAAGTGGTTGTTTGCCAGCGGCATATACTTCACAAGGATCTCACCGACAATGCCGACCCTCGGCTTACGGATCGTTTCATCGATGGTGAAGCTGTCAAACGCATTGACGATTCCACGGCATACTTCCTTATAGGTGTACTGCGTTTTTGAATTTATGAGTGAGTCGATGCAAATATCCTGCCACTTTTTATGGAGCGCATCGGCAGAACCGGGTATGACCTCATACGGTCGCACACGGTACAGGCAGCGCATAAAAAGATCTCCGTAGACGATCGTTTTTGCGGCATCCGTGACTAAACCGGCGGACAGGCTGAAACCCTCATTTTTCTCCATCCCGTTGGCGTTCAGGGAAATGACCGGAATATGGGAGTATCCGGCCTTATCCAAGGCGCGGCGAATGAAGGATACATAGTTGCTGGCACGACAGCATCCGCCGGTCTGTGTCATAACGATTGCCAAACGGTCGGTATCATATTTGCCGGAAAGTACGGCATCCATAAATTGTCCGACCACCGTAATAGAAGGATAGCAGGCATCGTTATTGACATATTTGAGTCCCATATTCACAGCACTGCGATTGTCATTGTCCAGAACAACCAGGTTATATCCGTGCTTGCGGAACACGGGCTCCAAAATATCAAAATGGATCGGACTCATTTGCGGCGCAAGAATGGTATACCCCTTTTCCCGCATTTCTTTGGTGAACTCTGTTCGGTGATACGCCACAGGCTTTGCCGTCGCCCTGCTTTGATCCTGCTTTCGCATAGCCATAGCAGAGAGCAAGCTGCGGATTCGGATACGGACAGCGCCGAGATTGGCGACCTCGTCGATCTTCAAAAGCGTATACAGCTTGCCGGAAGCCTCCAGAATCTCGCTTACCTGATCTGTCGTTACGGCATCAAGTCCGCATCCGAAAGAATTGAGCTGAATCATCTCCAATTTATCATGTTGGCAGACAAATTCCGCTGCATTGTACAGCCGGGAATGATATACCCACTGATCCACAACACGCAAGGGCCGGGACGGCTCAAAATCGATGGGAAGACTATCCTCAGTAAAAACCGTCAGACCGTAGGAGGCAATCAGTTCCGGGATCCCGTGGTTGATTTCGGGGTCGATATGATACGGCCGCCCCGCCAGCACGATTCCGCACTCGCCGTTATGCTTCATCTGATTGAGCAGGCGCTTGCCTTCCGTACGAATATCTGCCTTGACCCGCTGCTGTTCTGCCCATGCCGCTTTTACTGCCGCATGCACCTCCGGTGCGGGAATATTCCATTCCTCACGGCAGAGCTTTACCATGCGGTCAGCAACCGTCTTTTCATCGGTAAACGCCATAAATGGGCGTATGTAGCGCACGGCTCCATTGGTAACGGCTTCCACATTGTTTTTGATGTTTTCAGGATATGAAACAACAATGGGGCAATTAAAATGGTTCTGTGCTCCCAGCGTTTCCTGGTGTTCGTAGAATACGCAGGGGTGAAAGATCGTTTTGATGCCTTGGTTGATGAGCCACTGTACATGGCCGTGCGCCAGCTTTGCGGGGTAACATTCCGATTCGGATGGGATTGACTCCATCCCAAGCTCGTAGATCTTTCGGCTTGAAAAGGGGGATAAGATGACCCGGAAATGCAGCTGTTTGAAAAAGGTTGCCCAAAACGGGTAGTTTTCATATAGGTTCAGCACCCGGGGAATACCGATCGTCCCCCGTGCGGCAGCTGACTCTGCAAGCGGCTCATAGCCAAATATGCATCGGCGCTTGAATTCAACCATATTGGGTGCAGCTTTTTTCCGCTCGGCATTGCCGACCATCTTTTCACAGCGATTTCCTGTGATGTGGCGGCGCTCTCCGTCAAAAACATTTACCGTCAGCATACAATGGTTGGCACAGCCGCCGCAGCGTCTTGTGAAAGAGGAATAGGTCAGCGCCTCGATCTGCTCCAGTGGAAGCATCTTAGTCGGTGTCGGTGCTCCGGTGTAATTGCGTCTGGCGATCAATGCGGCACCGAAAGCACCCATCACGCCGGAAATATCCGGGCAAATCACTTCTGCACCGGCAATTTCTTCAAACGCCCGCAAGACAGCCTTGTTATGAAAAGTACCGCCCTGCACGACGATATGGCTGCCAAGCTCCTCCGCCGAGGACAGCTTGATGACCTTATACAAAGCGTTTTTGATCACGGAATAGGCAAGGCCGGCGGAAATATCCGAAACCGAGGCACCTTCTTTTTGTGCCTGCTTGACATTGGAATTCATGAAAACCGTGCACCGGGTACCGAGGTCAACCGGGTGTTCGGCAAATAGTGCGGTTTGTGCGAACTCTTCTGCAGTATATCCTAAAGAGTTTGCAAAGTTTTCAATAAAGGAACCGCAGCCAGAGGAGCAGGCTTCGTTAAGCATGATACTGTCCACAGCACCGTTTTTCAGACGGATACATTTCATATCCTGACCGCCAATGTCCAGCACACAGTCCACTTTTGGATCGAAGAAAGAAGCGGCCGTACAGTGAGCAATCGTTTCCACTTCTCCGTCATCCAGAGAAAAGGCAGCCTGCAGCAGTGCCTCTCCGTAGCCGGTAGAGCACGCCCGGACGATTTTTGCATTCCCCGGCATTAGCGTTTGCAGTTCGTGGATACCCTTTTTTGCCGCCTCGATTGGGTTGCCGTTGTTGTTCGTGTAGTAAGAATACAGCAGTTCACCGTTTTCCCCGATCAGCGCCATCTTGGTTGTCGTAGAACCAGCGTCGATTCCCAGATAGCAGTTCCCTCGATAGGCGGAAAGCTCACCACGGGCAACGGAAGCCCGAGCGTGTCTGCAGCAGAACTGCTCATATTCTGCGTGACTTTCAAATAGAGCCGGAAGCCGGGGCATTTCAAAAGAGATCGAGACGCCGTTTTTCAGACGCTCGATCAGGGTGTCGATTGGGACAGTGTCTTTTTCCGTGCTTTCCATTGCAGCGCCCATGGCGGCAAACAGATGGGAGTGATCCGGATCAACAGTCGTTTCCGCTGTCAAACCAAGAGTCCGTACAAATGCCTTTTTCAGTTCCGGCAGAAAATGCAGCGGACCTCCGAGAAATGCCACGCATCCCCGGATCGGCTTTCCGCAGGCAAGACCGGAGATCGTCTGGTTCACGACTGCCTGAAAAATAGATGCTGCAAGGTCCGCTTTGGTTGCCCCTTCATTGATCAAGGGCTGAATATCTGTTTTCGCAAATACGCCGCAGCGTGCTGCGATCGGGTAGATCTGCTTGTACTGCTCAGCCTCTCTATTCAGTCCGGCGGCATCCGTTTGCAGCAGCGATGCCATTTGATCGATGAAAGAGCCGGTTCCGCCGGCGCAGACACCGTTCATTCGCTCCTCTAATCCGCCGGTAAAGTATATGATCTTAGCATCCTCGCCGCCAAGTTCAATCGCCACATCCGTCTGCGGCGCACATTTTTTCAGGGCTGTAGCGACGGCAACGACCTCCTGGACAAAGGAAATATCCAACGCTTTCCCCAGATTGATCGCACCGGAGCCGGTAATGCAAACCTGCAGTTCACATTCCCCAACAGATTTCTTGGCTTCTTCCAACAAAGTGGATAGGGTTTCCTGCGTGTGGGCCTGATGCCGTCTGTATTCTCCGTAAAGGATCTCATCGGCGTCATCAAGTACCACAAGCTTTACGGTCGTGGAGCCGATGTCGATCCCGGCACGGTATTTTTTCATAGATGATTCCTCCTGCGCTTATAAAAAGAAGCCGCCTGCGTATGTGCAGAAAAGATAAGTAAACGGAACGGCAAATAAATGACTGTCAAACCTGTCCAGTATACCGCCGTGTCCCGGCAGCAGATTGCCATAGTCTTTGATGCCGCAAATACGTTTGATCACTGACATAGACAGATCACCGAACTGGCCGACAACGGAGGTCATAAGCGCCCAAAGTGCCAGCGTTCCGTAATTTACTTCAATCTTTACAAATTTCTCAACAACGATCCCGCCAAGCAGTGCCAATAGCACCCCGAACAATAGGCCGCCAAGGGAGCCTTCTATGGTCTTATTTGGGCTTACCTTCGGCATTAGCTTATGCCGTCCCAAACCTCGCCCGATCAGATAGGCGGCGACATCCGTGACAAAGCACAATGTGACAGCAAAAATCAGATAATACAGTCCGCTATTCAGGCTTCTCAGCTCCGGAATGGCTTTAAAGAGCACAATGATCAGGAGCACAATGAAAAATGCCTTGACGGGAGAGTCCAAGCTGCAATGTTTTTGCCGTATCATCAGCCAAATGGATGCTACAGTTGCAAAAATAAATGCCACCGTCAGTACGATCTCGGAACGGGGAATGTGTACGAAAGCAGCCAAAACGGCAATGAGCATAGAAACAGTAAACATCACTTCATTTTCGATTGTGCCGGTTGCGCGGTATATTTCATACACCGAAAAGGCGCAAAGGATGGCGGTAGCCACCAAAATGACCGCCGGTATGTAAGAATAGAATAGGATTAAGTAAACGGCGGCTGTTATAAACGCACCGGTTATCGTTCGCTTGAGTATGGTTGTGACCCCTCGTAATAAAACTACTGTATTATTTATCTTTTATACTATCGAGCAACATATTCCGTATTTCTGCGCCGATCGTATGTGTGGTTCCGTTTTCCACATCGCTTGCAGGAATCACCTGCACGATGTCCAAATATACATCGGAATGCCGGCGTAGGACATTC
>OOAM01002065.1_pt1 | contig 11046 bp, 7 predicted proteins | sample 1671131 | NCBI WGS metagenome assembly OOAM01 (sample SAMN06348125, study PRJEB24527) | human gut metagenome | biome: human gut; feature: ankylosing spondylitis patient; material: feces | host: Homo sapiens | place: China | collected 2015-10 | reverse complement strand
TGCCCATCATCGTGGACCCCAGCCACGCCACCGGCAAGGCCAATCTGGTCGAGCCTATGATGATCGCTGCCGTGGCCGCCGGTGCCGACGGTCTGGAAGTGGAGGTCCACTACGACCCGCAGCACGCATGGAGCGACGGCGCACAGTGCCTGACCCCGGATTCCTTCGCACAGGCCATGGCAAAGTGCCGTCAGGTGGCATGGGCCATTGGCCGCGATATGTAACGGCCTATGCTGGTAACGATTCAGAACGCGCGTTCCGTGGGCGGCACCATCACTGCCCCACCCAGCAAGAGCATGGCCCACCGTGCTGTGCTCTGCGCGGCACTGGCCGAGGGCCGCAGCCACATCACGAACCTCGAATTCAGCAAGGACATCTCTGCCACGCTGGGCGCAGCGGCACAGCTGTGTGCCCGTGTGCGTACCGGCGCAGACGACGCTGTGGTGGAAGGGCTGGGGCATTTTGTGCCCCTTGCCGCGCCGGTGGACTGCTGCGAGAGCGGCAGCACCCTGCGCTTTCTCATCCCCATCGCCAGCCTGACCGGACAGGCAGTTTCCTTCACCGGCCGCGGGCGGCTGATGGAGCGGCCTCAGTCGGTGTATGAAGCTCTGTACCGGGAGCAGGGCCTGCGGTTTGAGCAGAGCGCTGCCGGGCTGACCGTGGAAGGGGCACTGACCCCCGGCGAATACTGCCTTGCAGGCAATGTATCCAGCCAGTTCATCAGCGGGCTGCTGTTTGCTCTGCCGCTGCTTTCCGGCAACAGCACGCTGCACCTCATCCCGCCGGTGGAGAGCCGCAGCTACATCGATATGACCCGCTCTGTGCAGGCAGCCTTCGGTGTGCAGAGCCATTGGCTGGACGAAAACACTCTTGCCATCCCGGGCGGGCAGCACTATCACCCCTGCGATTACACCGTGGAGGGCGATTACAGTCAGGCCGCGTTCCCGGCGGTGCTGGGTGCAGTGTGCGGCGACGTGACCATCACCGGCCTTGCCCCGGAGACGCTGCAGGGCGATGCCGCCATTCTGGACATCTTGCGCCGGTGCGGCGCGGTGTTTACCCGCACGGCAGAGGGCATCTCTTTTGAAAAGGCCCCCCTGCACGGGGTGGACATCGACCTTGCGGACTGCCCGGACCTTGGCCCTGTGCTTATGGTGCTGGGCCTGCTGTGCGAAGGCACTACAGTCATCCGCAACGCAGAGCGTTTACGCCTGAAGGAGAGTGACCGCATCGCTGCCATGGAGGCCGAGCTGCGTGCCTGCGGCGGCGTGCTGGAAAGCGAGGGCGGCACCATTACGGTGCACGGCTGCGCGAACAGGCTGCACGCTCCGGCGGGTGCTCTGCATGGGCACAATGACCACCGTGTGGTCATGAGCCTTTCGGTGCTGGCCCTGAGTACGGGCATCCCCCTGACCGTGGACGATGCCGAAGCCATTACAAAAAGCTGGCCGAATTTCTTTGAAGCCATCAAGCCCTTGGGCGCGGAGGTGGAATATGCTTGATAAAACAAAACGTTATCTCGTGGTAGGCCTTGGCCTGCTGGGCGGCAAATACGCGCTGGAACTGACAAAAGCCGGTTTCCATGTGGACGGCATCAACCGCAGCGAAGGGCATTTGCAGTACGCGCTAGAGCACGGCTATATCGCCAGCGGTAAGACCCACGATTTTGAGGACCTTGTGAGCAGCGCCGACCACATCATCTTTGGTCTGTACCCCACGGCCCTCATCGAGTGGTTCCGCACCTACGGCCATCTGCTCAAGCCCGGCTGCATCTTTACCGATGTTTCCGGCGTAAAGACCGGCCTTGTGGAGCCGGTGCAGGCCATGTGCCCGGCGGGCGTGGAGTTCATTGCCAGCCACCCGATGGCAGGCCGCGAGACTTCCAGCGTGGAGCACGCCGCCGAGGTGAACTTTGCCCCGGCCAACTTCATCATCACCCCCACGGAAAAGAACACGCCCGAAGCCATTCAGTGGGCAAAGGACCTGGCCGAAGTGCTGGGCTTCCACCACATCTGCACCCTGACGGTGCAGGAGCACGACAAGATGATCGGCTATGTGAGCCAGCTGTGCCATGCCATCGCCGTGAGCCTGATGTGCGCCAACGATAACTCTTCGCTGTGCGAGTACACCGGCGACTCCTTCCGTGACCTGACCCGCATTGCACGCATCAACGATAAAATGTGGGCAGAGCTGTTTTTGTGGAATAAGGAAAACCTCATCAGCGAGATCGACCAGTTCGATGCCGCTCTGCAGGAAATGCGCGCTGCTCTTGTGGCCGACGACCGGGATAAGCTGGAACAGATGTTCCGTCTTTCCACCCAGCGCCGCGCGGCGTTCGACAAAAAACTGCCCGAATAAACCGGAGGTGCTCCCATGCCCAAGCAGGAAGGCCAGAAATCCAAGCTTTTGACCCTTTTGCGTATTCTGGAACAAAAGACCGACGAAGAACACCTGCTCAATGTACCGCAGCTGGTAGAGCTGCTGGAACAGCAGGACATTCTTGCCGAGCGCAAAAGCATCTACAGCGATATCGACACCCTGCGCAGTCTGGGGTATGACATCCAGCTGCGACGCGGGCGCGGCGGCGGCTACTGGCTGGCCAGCCGCACCTTTGAGCTTTCTGAGCTGAAGCTGCTGGTGGATGCCGTACAGGCCAGCAAAGTTGTGTCGGCACGCACCAGCAGTAAACTCATCCATAAACTGGAAGCCCTCTGCTCCGACTACGAGGGCACCCAGCTGCAGCGTCAGGTGTACGTGGATGGCCGCCCCAAAAGCGACAGCCACACCCTGCTTTACAGCATCGATGCGCTGCACAGCGCCATCAATGCGGGCAGAATGGTGCGGTTCCGCTACAAGGACGGCGGCACCCGCACCGTCAGCCCGTGGCAGCTGGCATGGGAAAACGGCTGCTACTACCTTATCGCTTATCAGGACGAGAAAGAGCCTGCGGGCATCCGCAACTACCGCGTGGACCGCATGTCTTCCGTGACGGTGCTGGGCGATGCCCGCCGGGGCAAGGCCGAGTTCCGCCAGTTTGACCTGCCCGCCTATCTGCGCAAGCACTTCAACATGTTCGGCGGGCCGGAGCACCAGGTCACCCTGCGCTGCACCGCCGACCTGGAAAGCGCCATGCGCGACCGCTTTGGCAAAACGTCGCTGTTCGTGCCGGAGGAAGACGGTGCATATTTTCACTTTGATGTGCCGGTATGCGTCAGCCCCCAGTTCTACGGCTGGGTGTGCGGCTTTGGCGGCAAGGTAGAAGTAACGGCTCCCGCCGAGGTGCGCAAGGGGATACACGATATGGTGCAGGCCCTTGCGAAGCAGCACGATTAAAATGGCCTCCGCTTCGCTCTGGCCATCATCAGATGAAATGATATTTATAATCAGGTTCCGGAAAAATCTGCGGATTTTTCCGGAACCTTTTTTCACAGGGAAGGCCCGGACCGGGAGATGCAGCGTTTCCGGCAGGAAATAATTTCACGGCACCGTCCTGCCCTGTGGAGCCAGAGCGCCAGATGCTGCTTTCCGGTACGACTCCATCCGTGAAAAATGCAAACCCCGGCAGGCCGCAGCCTGCCGGGGTTTGCTGTTCCTATAAATAATTCTTCCGCTGAGCATGGCCAGAGCGAAGCGGAGGCCATTCTGAATCTCTCACTCCTCAAATTCCAGATCGCTGGGCAGGATCAGGTCCAGCTCGGCATCCGGTTCTGCCACAAGGCGGCGGCTCTGGTGGAAGATGGCCTTTTCCAGCGTGTTGCGGGCAAGACGGCCGTTGCCGGCGGTGCGGCTGTCCAGCGCCTGACGGCGCTTGTAGTAGCCCAAAAGCGGGAAGGTACAGCCCTCGGCAAGGCGGTAGCCCTTGCCCTTTGCCAGCACGTTGGTGATGTCCAGCAGCTCGTCTGCCGTGTAGTCCGGGAACTCGATCTTGTTGGGGAAGCGGCTGGCAAGACCGCTGTTGGCGGTAAGGAACACCTCCATCTCCCGGGTGTAGCCCGCCAGAACGACCACCAGCTCGTCCCGGTGGTCCTCCATGCCCTTCACAAGGGTGTCGATGGCTTCGAGACCAAAGCTGTCCTGCTCGCCGCGGTAGAGGCTGTAGGCTTCATCGATAAACAGCACACCGCCGAGGGCACTCTCGATGACGCTGTTTGTCAGCGGGGCGGTGTGGCCGGTGTAGCGGCCCACAAGGTCGGCGCGGGTCACTTCCACCAGCTGGCCGCCCTTCAGCGCGCCGATGGCCTTGAGGTACTTTGCCACCAGCCGGGCAATGGTGGTCTTGCCGGTGCCCGGGTTGCCGGTGAAGATCATGTGCATGGAAAGGCTGGCAGTCTTGAAGCCTGCCGCCGCGCGGCGCTGCTGCACCTGCAGGTTATCCGCCAGACCGAACACATACTCCTTGACCGCCCCAAGGCCCACAAGGCCGTTGAGTTCGGCGCGGATTTCATCTACAGCGCCCGTGTACTCGGCAGGCAGCAGGGCAGACAGCTCCTGCTCGGGCTGGTCGTTCAGGCTGAACCATACGCCCTCCGGCTTTGCGGTCAGGGTGACGGTGCCGGTAAGCTTTGCATCGGTCTGCAGGCAGTATTCACTCAGGGCACGGAAGATCTCATCACAGGCTTCCGCAAGGCCCGCCGCACCCTTTTCCTTAGAGCACTGGGCGGCTACATAGTCCCGCACATCGGCCCCGGCAGAGAGGGTCAGGCCAAGGCGTGCGCTCACCTTCTGGGCCAGCGCATTCAGCTGCTGCGCCGCCAGCGCTGCAAGGTCCCCGCGGGCAAAGGCGCTGGTCTCGCACACATCGCCCACCGCCGCCACAAAGGGCGCACCGAACTTATCTGCCAGCACGTCCCGGCCCTTGCGGGAAAAGAAGATGAGGTACTTGCCGCAGGGCGTGATACTGCTCACAGCGCCCGGTGCCAGCGCCGTGCCTGCATCCACAAGGATGCCCTCCTTGTTCACAAGATACCGGCTGGAAAGCGGTGCGCTGCCCTTCACAGCAAGGTCTGCAAGGGTCTTGAGGAAGGCCGCATGGCAGCTCTCGTAATGCTCAAAAATCACGATCTCCCCGGGGGCGTGCAGGGCCGCATACAGATCCTGCAAAAACAGCTTTTCCGCACCGGAATTGGGGTAGAGGGCAAGGTCCACCACCGCGGTTTTGTCGCTCTGCAAAAGGCCCCGCGCCGCCATGATGCGGGCGGTCTCTGCCAGCGCAAAATGCCGCCCCGTACCGGCTCCGCCGCACAGCAGGATCACATTGCGTGCTGCCGGGCGCTCGGTGCCCAGCACAAAGGGCCGGCGCATGGCGCGCACCACGCTGTCCACAAAGGCATCCTGCCCGAGAACGGTCTTTTTCACCTCGGCGGCAAGGCCCTCAAAGCTGCCAAGGTGCTCTGCGGTCACATCGGCAGTGCCCTTGGCAAGCAGGCCGTCCGCTTCCATATCCCGCAGCATCTGGCGGCTGTCCTCCAGAGCAGACTGCACCGCAGTGTCCTGCGTTTTCAGCTGGGCGTTCTGTTTTTTGAGCAGGGCATCCAGCTGCTTCTGGTTTTCCAGCAGAGCAGCGTTCAGGTCCGGCACGGCTGAGGTCCCGGATTTCTGTGGCTTTGCCTCCGGCTGGGCGGTGCCGCCAAAGCGCGGCCTGCCCCCTGCACCGAACACACCGTTCATAAGGTTTTCCCAATCGTCGGTATATGCCATGGTTTGCCCTCCGTTTTTGTCGTTTTCTTCCAGTATAGTGTACCCGGACAGGTTTTGCAATTCCCTCTTGCAAAAAAGACCGCCGGTGTTTACACTTATATCTGATAGGAAATCTGCAAGAAGGAATGAAGAAACTATGACCGTCAAAACGCCCGCCGAACTGAAAACGCTGTACGAGAGCATCTCCTTTGACCTTCAAACCACCTACACCGGCCCGCTGGGGCAGGAATATGCTGTTTCCGGCACCCATCTGCGCCTGTGGGCACCCACGGCGCAGAGGGTGGAGGTCAGCCTTTACCGCAAAGGCAGCGGCGGTGAGCCCATAGGCACTCTGCCGCTGGAGCGGGGGCAGCAGGGGGTGTGGAGCATCTATCTGCCCGGCGACCAGCACGGACGATACTATACCTATACGGTCACGGTGGATGGCATTTCGCGCCAGACCGGCGACCCCTATGCCCGGGCGGCAGGCGTGAACGGCACCCGCAGCATGATCGTAGATCTTGCCCGCATCGCCCCCTCCGGGTGGGAGCATGATGTGCGTCCGGTCATCCCGCCGGAGCAGCGCGCGGTGTGGGAGGTGAGCGTGCGCGACTTCTCGCAGGACGCTGCCAGCGGCGTGCGCCCGGCATGGCGGGGCAAGTTCATGGCCTTTACCCAGCAGGGCACCACCCTGCACGGGGACGGCATCCACCCCACCTGCCTGAACTACCTCCGGCGTCTGGGCGTGAAGTATGTGCAGCTGATGCCCATTTTTGATTTTGGCAGCGTGGACGAGGCAAAGCCGCTGCTGCGGCAGTACAACTGGGGCTATGACCCCACCAACTACAATGTGCCCGAAGGCAGCTATTCCACCGACCCCACCCGCGGCGAGGTGCGCATCCGGGAGTGCAGGGAAATGATCGCAGCCCTGCACGCGGCGGGCATCGGTGTGGTGATGGATGTGGTGTATAACCACATGTACCGCAATAAGAACCCGCTGAACGACACCGTGCCCTGCTACTTTTTCCGCCAGAACGAGGACGGCAGCTTTTCCAACGGCAGCGGCTGCGGCAACGAATTTGCCAGCGAGCGTCCCATGGCCCGGCGGTATATGATCGATTCCATCCTCTACTGGGCGCAGGAATACCACATCGACGGCTTCCGGTTTGACCTGATGGGTCTGTACGACGTGGAGACCATCAACGCAGTGCGTGCCGCGCTGGATGCTCTGCCCGGCGGGCGGGATATCCTGATGTACGGCGAGCCGTGGCAGGGCGGCGGGAGCCAGCTGCACCGGTACGAGGCCAACAAGGCCAATCTGGCGATGCTGGACGAGCAGGTGGGCATCTTCTGCGACGACACCCGCGACACCATCAAGGGCGGCTGCTTCAACGCCCGGGAGCCGGGCTATGTGGAGGGCAGGCCCGGCAGCTTCTGGGACATCGGCGGCGCGGTGGCGGCATGGTGCCGCAGCGACCGTCTGCCGCCCCACGCGCCCAGCCAGATCGTGAGCTATGTTTCCGCCCACGACAACTTCACCCTGTGGGACAAGCTGCTGCTGGTGCGGTACGAAAAGCCGGAGTTCACGGCGGCAGACAGCACAGCCCTTGCCCAGAACCGGCTGGCGGCGGGCATTTACCTGACCAGCTTCGGACTGCCTTTCCTGCAGGCGGGCGAGGAGTTTGCCCGCACCAAAAAAGGGAAGTGCAACAGCTACCGCTCTTCGCCTGCGCTGAACCGGCTGGACTGGGAGCGGGCCGAAAAATACCATGCACTGGTGGACTACTACCGCGGCCTGCTGGCGCTGCGGGCAAGGTTTCCGCGGCTTTCCAGCACCGACCCCCACGCGCCGGATGCCCTGTACTTTTTCTCACTGGAGCAGCCGCTGGTGGGCTGGCAGCTGCCCGCCCAGTGGGGCGACGGCGCAGCATGGCAGGCGCTGTGCGTGTTCTATAACCCCACCGAGATCAGCAAGGTCGTGCCGCTGCCGGTTGGGCGCTGGCAGATGCTGAGCGACGGCATCTCGTCCAGCCTGTGGCGCGGCCCGGCAAGAGTGTATGAGCACGAGGCCGTGCTGATGCCTTACAGTGCCACCATCTTTGGACAGATATAAAAACAGGAGCGGATGGAAAACTCTCATCCGCTCCTGTTTTCTATTTTGCTCAGCTGTTGGAAGCCGTCTTTTCGCCCAGTGTCACATTGACCGTCTGCATCTGGCCTTCACGCGCAATGGTGATGGAGAGGGTGTCGCCTGCTGCGTGCTTCTGCATCAGGGTGCCAAGGTCGTCCTTGGAGGCGATCTCGGTGCCGTCCACGCTTACGATGCGGTCACCGGCCTGCAGGCCTGCCTTTTCGGCAGGGCCGCCCTTGACCACCTCCACAACGTAAACGCCGTAGGCATTCACGCCCAGTTGAGAAGCAGTCTGTGCGTCGGTCACGGCCAGATAGGTGATGCCCAAATAAGGCCGTCCGGTCACATAGCCGTTCTCCAGCAGTTCCTGTGCCACCTTGATGGCATCGTTGATGGGGATGGCAAAGCCCAGACCCTCGGCGTCGCTGGAAGAGGATTTTGCATTCACAATGCCGACCAGCTCACCGTTCATATTGAACAGGCCGCCGCCGGAGTTGCCGGGGCTGACCGAAGCATCCATCTGGATCAGGGACATGGTGTTCACAGAGCTGCTGCCCTGAATGGTGACGCTGCGGTTCAAAGCGCTGATCATACCGCCGGTCACGGTGCCGCCCAGCTCACCCAGCGGGTTGCCCACAGCCATCACGCTCTGGCCCACCTTCAGGCCGTCGCTGTCGCCCACGGTAGCGGGGGTCAGGCCGTCGGCGTCGATCTTGATGACCGCGATGTCGCTGGTGGTATCTTCGCCCACGAGGGTGGCGGTGTAGTCCTTGTCACCGATGGTCACGGTGATGGTGGAAGCGCCATCCACAACGTGGGCACAGGTGAGGATGTAGCCATCCGAGCTGATGATCACGCCGCTGCCGGCGCCGCTCTCCACCTGATTCTGGCCGTACCACGACCACTGAGAGTAGACCACCTGCTCCGTAGTGATGACCACCACGCTGGGGCTGACCAGATCAGCCACCTGTTCAGTGGTCAGGCTACTGCCGCTGCTGGATGCTGCGGTGATGGAACTATCCGAACCGGATGCACTGTCGGCCGTAGAGGAAGGTGCCACCTGCTGAATGACCACCTTGCCGCTGCCGCCAAACTTTGCCCCCACAAAGCCGCCCGCAAAGCCCATGGCTGCGGCCAGCACCAGCGCCACGGCGCTGCGTGCAACGCGCTTGCCGTTGAACTTTTTCTTCTTTTTAGGGGGCTGCGCGTCCTGCGGCTGTACCGGATGTACCGGCGGCGTTGCACCGCCTGCGCCGTTGTCTGTCTGCGGGGCGGTGTAAGCGGTCTCCGGTTCCGGCTGCGGGTCGTTGTACTGGTTGGCGGTGTTCATGCCGCTGCTGCCCACATTGGGATAACCGGTATCTCCGCTTTCGTTTTTATCCTGAGAGGAATAATCATATTCCCATTTGTTCTCATTGTCCATGCTGATACTTCCTTTCCGTAAGGGATACGTCCACAGGAGCCCTGTTCCTTTGAACTGCTCCTATTGTAACCGTCAATTGTGAAAATCAATCGCGCGCGCCGTGAAGAAACTGTGAAATAAAGACGCGCTTTCCGCCCTTGACAGCGGCCTTTGCGCTTGCTATTGTAAAAGCGTAAATTCAGGAGGAACACACCATGGAACTGCACCGCACAGACGAGGGCTTTGCCCTCTATAAGGAAAAAACACAGATCGGCTTCTGCGCGCTCACGCCCGCCGCAAAGGGGGCTGCCATCACCGCGTTTGGCATCGAACCGCAGTGGCGGCGCAAAGGCTACGGCTCCTATCTATTAAAAGAAGCTTTGCGCGCCTACGCCGGATACGACCGCGAAACGGCTACCGTATTTACCGCCCCGCTGCCCGCCGATGCCGCAGAGCTTGCGTTCTGGGCAAAGTTCGGCTTTGCGGCAGAAGACAGGCAGCTGGTGCGCCGCCGCACGCCGGACCTGACCGCCGTCAAGTTCGTGCAGGACTTTCTGGCCGCGCGGCTGGCACAGCCGCGCCTTTGCATCGATGCTACCTGCGGCAACGGCGGCGACACGGCCTTCCTGTGCGGCATCACCGCGCCGGAAGGAAAGGTAGTCGGCTTTGACGTGCAGGAAGCTGCCATTGCATCCACCCGGAAGCATCTGGAGCAGCTGGGCGTGCCTGCCGCCCGGTATGAGCTGCACTGCCAAAGCCACGCAGACCTTTTACAGATTGTGCAGCCCGGCACGGCAGATGCGGTGATGTTCAACTTTGGCTGGCTGCCCGGGGCCGACCACGCAGTGTTCTCCACCGCGCAGAGCAGCATCCCCGCCCTGCAGGCGGCTTTGGAAGCCGTGCGCCCCGGCGGCGTGGTGAGCGCCATCCTCTACAGCGGGCAGGTCATCGGCACGGATGAAAAGCAGACGGTGCTGGAATATCTCCGGGCACTTCCGCTCAAAAGTTTTACCGTTCTGGTGTGTGATTTTGCCAACTGGGCCGAAACCGCCCCTCTGCCCTGCATCATCCTGAAAAAATAACGAAAACACTTGCATTATGGAGCGTTTTCGGATAAAATAGGGTACGTATGTGTAAAAACGAACTCCTTCAGTCTCGCATTCGCTCGACAGCTCCCTCTGGGAGGGAGCCTTTGACGCTGCGGGAAGGCAAAAGCCTCCCTCCTTGAGAAAGACTTTCCCCGGTCGGGGGAAGATGTCACGCAAGTGACAAAAAGGGGAGCAGTGGCATCGCGGAGCGATGACGGAAGGAGTTTTATCCGTATAGGAGAAATACTAGTTTATGACAAATCGTGAAGAAATCGAGCGCCGCCGGACGTTTGCGATCATCAGCCATCCCGACGCCGGTAAGACCACTCTGACCGAAAAGCTGCTGCTGTACGGCGGAGCCATCAATCAGGCAGGCTCCGTCAAGGGCAAGCAGAGCGCAAAGCACGCCGTGTCCGACTGGATGGACATTGAGAAGCAGCGCGGTATTTCCGTCACCTCTTCTGTCCTGCAGTTCAACTACGCGGGCAAGTGCGTGAACATTCTGGACACCCCGGGCCATCAGGACTTCTCGGAGGACACCTACCGCACCCTGATGGCGGCAGACTCTGCCGTCATGGTCATCGATGCCGCAAAGGGCGTTGAGGCCCAGACCATCAAGCTGTTCAAGGTGTGCACCCTGCGCCACATCCCCATCTTCACCTTCATCAACAAGATGGACCGCGAAGCCCGCGACCCCTTTGAGCTGATGGAGAACATCGAGGAGATCCTGGGCATCAAGACCTACCCCA
>OOAM01002052.1_pt1 | contig 11144 bp, 12 predicted proteins | sample 1671131 | NCBI WGS metagenome assembly OOAM01 (sample SAMN06348125, study PRJEB24527) | human gut metagenome | biome: human gut; feature: ankylosing spondylitis patient; material: feces | host: Homo sapiens | place: China | collected 2015-10 | reverse complement strand
TTCGGGCGTTTGTATAGGCTTTTTTGAGAAACTCCGAACTTTCTTGCCATTTTGTTACCTGAAATGTGGTCTGTGCAACTGCAAAAATGGGCTTTTGGGGGTCAGAAGGCCCTTTCCACGCCTTCAGCTGGGCCAAATCGCTGAAAACGAATACCTCTCCCCGGGTATGTCCGACGATGCCCTGCACCTCCGGATGGGACGCATCACCGGCCACCACGAGCACTGCACCGGCGGCTTCGGCCTCGGAAGCGATCTTCTGTATCTTCTTCACGAAGGGGCAGGTGGCATCGTGATAAGTGCAGCCCCGGGCGTCCAGCTCGTCGTAAATACTGCGGGGGACACCGTGGCTGCGGATGACCACCTCGTAGCCCGTAGGGACATCAGCGGGGGTGTCTGCTACCAGTGCGCCCCGGCGCTCAAGGTCTTCCACGGTCTGGGGGTTGTGGATGAGGGGGCCGAGGGTGGCCACCTTGCGGCCCTCATCCAGCAGACCGTAGGTCAACTTGACCGCGCGGTCCACGCCGAAGCAGAAACCCGCAGTCTTTGCAAGTCTGATTTCCATTGTACTCTCCTAAATTCAATCTCTCCGTCATCGCTGCGCGATGCCACCTCCCCTATTAGGGGAGCTGTCGAGCGATAGCGAGACTGAGAGGTTCATCACAATTCACTCCACGCATCCAGAACGGCCTGCTTATTTTCCCGCAGCTTCTTTATGTCGCGGCGGCCTTCCATTGCAAACTGTGCAGCGGGCATGGGCTCGCCGAAGATGACACGCACCTTGCAGAACAGCTTCATCTTACCATCAGGGGTGTCGTAGTAGATACGGCAAGGCACGACGTCCACATTTGCTGCCGCCGCGATGACGAAGAGGCCGCTCTTGAGGGGAAGGAACTTTCCCTCCTGCTCCCGCGTACCCTCCGGGAAGAGCAGCAGTGTGCCGCCCTCCTGACACTTTTTCACAGTGTCGTCGATGACGCTGACCTCTTCTTTCGTGCCGCGGACACAGACTGCACCGGCGCACCGGAAGAACCACGACAGGAATGCGTTTATCTCGAACAGCTCTTTCTTGGCAAACACTGTCATCCGCTGACCCCAGAACCGGGTGATGACGACGAACACCGGGTCGATGGCGGAGATATGGTTGGGGGCAATGATGCAGCCCTTCGTGCCGATTTTTTTCAAGTTCTCCCTGCCCTCACACCGGACGCGGAAGCCGATGTGGAACACCAGCCATGCCAGCGGGACCAGAATATAATATAGTATCATCCGACCTTCTCCGTGATCATTTTCTTCATGGCCTCAAAGCTCTGCTCGAAGTTCAGCTCCGAAGTGTCCAGCAGCACGGCATCGTCTGCCTGCTTGAGGGGGGCTGCGGCGCGGTGGGTGTCCTGATAGTCGCGCTGCTTGACGTCGGCCAGCACATCTTCGTAGGGGGTATCGATGCCCTTCTGCTGGTACTCCTTCCAGCGGCGGGTGGCGCGGGCCTCCGGGCTGGCGGTGAGGAAGATCTTCACAGTCGCATTGGGCAGCACCACGGTGCCGATGTCGCGGCCATCCATCAGGATGTTCTGCGTCTTGGCCATGTCCCGCTGCATCTCCAGCAGGAAGGCGCGCACCGCCGGATTTGCGCCCACGGCAGAAGCCGCCATTCCCACCTCTTCGGTGCGGATGGCCGTGCTGACGTCCTCGCCATTCAGATAGATATGCTGTTCGCCCTCGATAAAAGCAAACTCGAGGGTGATATTGGGCAGCAGCGCATCGACTGCCTCGTTGTCCTTCGGGTCTTTGCCCGCGCGGAGGGCATAAAGGCCGATGGTACGGAACATCGCACCGGTGTCCACATAAATGTAGCCGAAGTCCGCAGCCAGACGCCGCGCCAGCGTAGATTTGCCTGCGCCCGCAGGCCCGTCGATCGCAACAGAAATCATTTTTATATCTCCTTTTATATGAATCTGAAATTTCCAGCCGCTTAAACCTCTCCGTCACGGCTGACGCCGTTCCACCGCTGGCGGCAGTCGTTGTTGCCCTAACGAGGGGGCCGTCTGCCAAGCAGACTGAGAGGTCATTCCAGATGATTCGCAAAACTCTGTGCCGTGCAGAATGCGATTTGCAGATTGTAGCCGCCGGTATAGGCGTCCACATCCAGCACCTCGCCTGCAAAGTAGAGGCCGAGGGCCTTTTTGCTCTGCATGGTCTTGGGGTCAACCTCCCGCACCGACACGCCGCCCGACGTGATGACCGCGTGGGCCAGGTCGCCCCGGGCGTCGATGGACACCCGCCAGTGCTTCATCAGCTGTACCAGTTCCCGCTTCTGCTCCCGGGTGATCTGGTTTGCCCTGGTGGCCGGGTCGATGCCCCAGCGGGCCACCATGACCGGCTGCATACTGGACGGCAACAGCTTCACCAGTGCGCCCTGCGCCGCGTGGTTCGCCAGAAGGGCAAAGTCCCGGGTGATGCGGTCATAAAGCTGTTCCTCACTGAGGGCAGGCTTCAAATCAATAAAAGCTTCGTACTTGTGCTTTTTCATGTCGCCCAGATGACTCGACGCGCTGAGGGTCAGCGGCCCGCTGATGCCGAAGTGGGTGAACAGCATCTCGCCCTGCTCCTCGAAGATGGCTTTGCCGTCCTCGTGGAGAGTGAGAGTCACGTTCTTGAGGGCGAGGCCCATCATCTTCTTGCAGTCGGCGTCATGGCTCACGAGGCTGACAAGGCTGGGGACAGGCTCCACGAGGGTGTGGCCCGCCTGCCGGGCCAGCTTGTAGCCGTCGCCGGTGGAGCCGGTGGTGGGGTAGCTCAGGCCGCCCGTTGCCACCAGCACGGCGTCCGCTTTGTACTCCCGGCCCGAAGTTCCCCGCACACCCACGCAGCGATAGGCCGGGCCGGGCTTTTTCTTTTTCGGGTGGCGTGGATCTTCCGGCGCGGCAGGCGCTTCTTCCGGCTGGGCCAGCGGCTCCAGCAGCAGCTTTTTTGCCCCGTCGTGAACGATGTCCGCTCCGTCTGCGTACCGCAGAAGAGCCTGCCGAATCTCTTCGGCCTTATCTGACACCGGGAACACCCGGCGTCCGCGCTCCACTTTCAGCTCCACACCGAGAGACTCAAACAGTTCCATCGTCTTGGCCGGCGGGAAAGCCCCCAGCGACGAGAACAGAAAGCGGGGGTTCGTCCGCACATGGTGCAGAAATTCCTCTGCGGTGCAGTCGTTGGTCACATTGCAGCGGCCCTTGCCGGTAACGAGAATTTTCTGAGCCGGCTTTTCCATATGTTCCAGCACCGTCACCTCATGCCCCTGCCGCAGGGCCGCGCCCGCCGCCATCAGGCCGGCAGCACCGCCGCCTACCACTAAGACCTTCATGTTTCGTTTCCTCCGCTTTTTCTTCTGTCTTCACACTTATTCTAGTTTATCATACCAGAATCGACCGCCAAAAGCAATGTGAAAAAAGCAGGTACAGCGTTCTGCTGCACCTGCCCGGAAAATTTTGCTTATTTCATGGCCTTGATGGGGTCGAGATACTTTTCGCCCTCCATGACTTCCAAGTGGATGTGGCTCTCCTCGGCACACTCACAGCTCACACTGCCCACCTTGCCGATGGTCTGCCCGGCCGAGACGGTGTCGCCCTTCTTCACCTTGGCATCCGTCGTGCCGCAGACCCGCCAGATCCTGCCGGAAGCATCTTCGATGGCGACCACAGGCCCCCACTTGTCGTCCGTGCCGGTCTCCACCACCTTGCCTGCCGCCGGGGCGGTCACTTCCGCGCCCCTGTCGGCGGCGTAGTCCACACCGTTGTGGGTGCGCCAGTCGCCCAGCGTCTTGCTGTAGACCAGCTCATCGCCGCTGTAGCTGTTTAAGACGCGCCCCGAGACAGGCTGCGTGGAGGCAGGCGCATCCGAACTGCTGGCAGGCAAGGACTCGGTTTGCAGCGCGGAGGGTTCGCGCACCGAACCAGAGCCAGACTGCGCACCAGAAGAGGACGCAGCCCCACCGGACGAGCTGTCGGCTTTTGGCACATTGGCCACGCTGTTTGCTGCGGGTGCGTTCTGCTGCTGCCATTCGGCTTCCTCCTCTCCGGCAACGCCGGGCGATGTGTTGATGCCCTCGTCGATGCCGGGGGCGGTGCTGGACGGGCTTCGCACCGCGTCCAGATCCTTCTTCAGCTCATTGCGCACGGTGCGCACGGCCCACACCCCGGCCGCTGCCGCCGCCAGCAGGCAGGCGGTGAGCACCAGCGCAAAGGCTTTGTCCCGCAAAAACTTTCTGAATTGCTCCATCGTTCGTTACTCCAATCCATCTTTGTGTACGGAATCGTTTCTTTGGTGGTAGTTTGGAGCGGTGGAGCGAGGTTTATTCATCAGGACGCAAAAAGGCCCCGGATGACCGGGGCCTAACGGGTTCATGGTTCAGTGTGCGGGTATTGCTGCGGCTGAGACTCAACCCTTATTATATTCCGGATTCGTTACGGCAGTGGTCTGGAAGAGCGCGATCATGTACTTCTTACCGCCAACCTCGCCGGTCGCAACGGCAACATAAGATTTGTCACCCACAGTCCAATTAGGCTCACCATTATCCCACTCCGTGTCAGGAGCATTGATGGGGCCTATGGAAGTCATCAGCTGACCTGCATAGTAAATGTTCTTATTGCTACTTGCAGACAGCGCTACGCTAATATCGGCAAAGCCACACTCATACAGCGGCGAACCATCACCAACATTTGCTTGAGTAAACTTCGCTGCCCAAGCCCCCAGCTTCAGCCTTGCAGCTTTATCTTTCATAATGGCATTGTACACATCATCGAAGTCCTTGGCATCTCCAAAATCGATGCCCTTGCCGACCTCATCCACGGTCTTCACCAGTGCGTTTACCTGTTCCTGCAATTCTTTATTGCCCTTTTCGAAGGTAGTATCCACACCATAGACCTTCGCCCAGTCATTCAGTGCATCGACCATCGTCACGGTAGCCGCACTATTGCTGTTGTTGCAGCCCGTCAGGACGGACAGTGCCAGCACGCCCGCGAGGGCTGCGGCGAGAACCTTTTTGAACAGTTTCATTCGAAACCCCTCCTCAATAAAAATAAGCTCTGTGTGCTGCTGCCGCAAACATCGTCTGCCGCATCACCACACAAATTTTACCCCCCCCCGCATTCTGTCAACCTTTTCCTCGATTTTTGGCAAATCGCACAGTTATCATGATCCAAAGCAGGCATTCTGACAAAAAAGAGCCACCGTGCAAACGCTCTGCACGGCGGCTCCGAAAAATTTGATTTAATTGTTGCGGCTGCGGCTGTTCATGCCCAGCAGACGGACGACGTAGAGGAAGATGTTGATGAAATCCAGATACAGGGTCAGTGCGCCGTAGATGGAAGCCTTCTCGGCCAGCTCAGCGTCGCCTGCATAGTAGGCGTAGATCTGGCGGAGCTTCTGGGTATCATAGGCGGTGAGCAGCATGAACACCACCAGACCGATGCCGCAGTAGAGCACCGAGGTGCCGAAGCCAAAGCCGAAGAGCGCACCCACGAGGCTGGTGACGATCATGGCCACCAGAGCCATCATGAGGCGGGGACCCCAGCCGGTGAGGTCCTTATGGGTGGTGGTGCCGTACACAGCCATGAGGCCGAAATAGACCGCCGTGGCGAGGAAAGCCATGACCAGCGTGCCTACCGAGAACATCAGGAAGTAGTAGCTCAGGACCATGCCGTTCAGGATGGCGTATCCGAAGAACGCAGCTCTTGCTCCGTCGATGGACATCTTCTGCACCCGGGCGCTGAGCATGAACACCAGCGCCAGCTCACCGATGGTGAGCAGGAAGTAAAGGGAATCGACCAGATAGATAAGGGGCGTGGTCGCCGTGATATAGGCCATTGCGAAGGTGACGAGCAGGCCGCCGGCCATCCAGCGGTAGGTGCGGGTCATATAGTCCGATGCGCTCATCGTGGGCTCCGCATAGCCGCGGTCATAATTTCTGTAATCCATTGTGGAACTCCTCCAGTCTTTTTGCCGGGGCGGGCATTCCGCCTTGCTCCGGTCTACGTTTTATAGTATACTGCATAGAAATGAACGTTTCGTGAAAAAGGCTGTGATATTGTATGTCTCTTGGACTTTATCTGCATATTCCCTACTGCTTTTCCAAATGCCGGTACTGTGATTTCTATTCTGCCCCCGGCCAGCGCGGCGTGCCCACCCAGTATGTGGATGCCCTTCTGCGGGAGCTTGCCCGGTTTGCGCCGGAAGCGCCTCTTCACCCGGACACGATCTATTTTGGTGGCGGCACTCCCAGCCTGCTCTCCCCTGCTGATGCCGCCCGGCTCATTGCGGCGGCAGCTCCGGCACCCGGGGCGGAGATCACGCTGGAGGCCAACCCTGAGACCGTAACCGAGCAGACCCTGTGCGGTTTCCGGGAAGCTGGGGTGAACCGCATCTCTTTCGGGGTACAGTCGGCCCGGGACAGCCAGCTGAAAACGCTGGGCCGCCCCCACACCGCCCGGCAGGCCCGGGCAGCTTTTGCGGCGGCACGGCGGGCAGGCTTTACCAACATCAGCGGCGACATCATGCTGGCCCTGCCCCATTATACGCAGGCCGAATTCGACGAGACACTGGAGCTCATTGCGGAGGGTGGGGCAACGCACATCTCCGCTTACCTCTTAAAGATCGAACCGGATTCCGCCTTTGGCAGACACCCGCCCGAGGGTCTGCCCTCCCCCGATGAGGCGGCAGACTTTTACCTCTACGCCGTGGAACACCTGGAGCACCACGGATACCGGCAGTATGAGATTTCGAACTTTGCAAAGCCCGGCTATGAGGGCAGGCACAACCTCATCTACTGGGACTGCGGGGATTACCTCGGCCTTGGCCCGGCGGCGCACTCCTGCATGGGCGGCAGACGATTCTATTATCCCGCCGACACCGAGGCCTTCCTGAACGACAAAGCAGCCCCCGTTATGGACGGAGGCTGCGGCGCAGAGGACTATCTCATTTTACAGCTGCGGCTGCGCAAGGGGCTGGATCTTGCCGCCTATAAGGCCCGCTACGGGAAGGAGTTTTCCATCGCCCAGCTCGCCTTTGTGAAAAACTGTGTGAAGTCCGGCTATGCCACCTTCGATGGCAGCACCCTTGCCCTCACCCCCGCCGGACTCATCGTGCAGAACAGCATTCTGGCAGAGCTGCTGTAAGCGGCTGTCCGGGCGTTCCCTAAGCAAGTGTCCGCTGGGGTGGGACCCTGTTGCCGCAGGCAATAGGGCGGGCGATGGAATGGCCCGTTTCACTTGCGTGGGAATGACCGGACAGCCGCCCCCTGCTTACGTCAGGTCAATGACCCTCCACCCCAGCTCCCGGATGGCTTCCCGGTCATGGGTGGCCAGCAGAACAGCCCGTTCGCCGCGGCGCTCTTTCAGGAGCGCTGCGGCTTTTTTCATGGTCTCCGGGTCCATGCCGGTGAAGGGTTCGTCCAGCAGCAGGGTATCGCACCCGGCCCAGAGAGCGCGGAGCAGGGCCGCACGGCGCTTCTGCCCGCCGGAAAGCTTCCGGGCAGGCAGGGCAAGCGCCTGCTCATCATATCCAAATCGTTGAAAATCCGACACGATTTGCGTTTTGTATTGTGTTTTTCCCTCCGGAAGTACCAGTTCCACGTTCTGCACGGCGGTCAGCTGCGGGCAGAGCCGATCCTCCTGAAAGACAGCGCCGACCCGGCCCACGCCCTGCACCGTGCCGGAATCCGGCGCTTCCAGCCCCATCAGGATGCGGAGCAGGGTGGTCTTGCCCCAGCCGCTGGGGGCCCAGAGGATGGCAGGCTCCGCAAGGGTCAGATCCAGGTCTTCAAAGAGTATTTTCTCTCCAAAGCGTTTTGTTAATCCGCAAATTTCCAGTTTGTTAATCATTTTTTGCCACATCCTCTCCCAACACGCGGGCTACCGCCTTGTCCAGCAGGGCCAGGAACAGCTTCTCAAAGCCTGCGCTCAGCAGGATGATGACGAACGTCCAGGCGAACAGTTCCCCGGTGGAGAGTGTGATCTTTGCCCGGTAGAGAGCATCTCCGATGCTGCCATCGGGCAGGCCGATGACCTCGGCGGCCACACCGCTCTTCCAGCAGATGCCCAGCGCCACGCTGCACCCCTGCCGGAAGGCCGGCAACACCGCAGGCAGCCAGATCGCCCGCAGGCGGCGGCCTGCAGGCAGACGGAACACCTCTGCCATTTCCAGCAGCTGCACGTCTGCCCCGGCAATACCGGTGCGCACCGCACCGTACAGCACCGGCAGCACCATCAGTAAGCTGATAAGCACCGAAAGGGCGCTGCCCCGCACCCAGACCAGTGCCAGAATGATAAAGCTTGCCACCGGCGTAGCCTTGACCAGCTGCATCACCGGAGCCAGCAGCGCATCGGCGGCGCTCCACCGGGCGGCACATATCGCCAGCGCTACACTGACCACTGCGCCCAGCAAAAAGCCCAGCAAAATGCGCCCGGAACTGAAGCCCACCCGCTGCCAGAAATCTGCCCTTGGCAACAGCTGTACCAAGGTGCGCAGCGCCTGCACCGGCGATACCAAAAACACCTCCTGCCCGATGGCCATAGCTGCGGCCTGCCAAACCGCCAGCCAGAACGCCACCGCCAGCAGACGGCGAAAAAATTGCTTGTTCTGCTTCATAAACTGCCCTCTTCCCCTGCCTATTATAAGGTATAGTATACCATACCGCCCCGCAAAGGGGAATGACCTGTGCACCATCTGCGGCGGGTCGGCTCACGCTGTATATACTTTTATTCAATCATCGCATGCTTGACATGAATTTGTATCCAGTGTAAACTGGAAACAATATGCGGTGCAACTTTGGCACCGGCGCAGGAAAGAGGGGACAGTTTTGACGCAAGCGCTCAAGGGCCGCAAGCTGGTGCTTGTCGGTTTTACGTTGTTTTCCATGTTTTTCGGGGCGGGCAACCTGATCTTCCCGCCCGATCTGGGTGCAAAGGCCGGGGTAAACCTCTGGCCCGCCTTTCTGGGGCTTGCTATCAGCGCCGTAGGTCTGCCGGTTGCGGGGGTCATCGCGGTGGCACGGGCAGACGGTCTGGACAAGCTGGCCGGGCGGGTGCATCCGGTGTTCGCACAGGTGTTCATGATTTTGATCTACCTGTCCATCGGGCCGTGTCTGGCTATTCCGCGCACCGCAAGCACCTCCTTTTCCATGCTCACCCCGCTGCTAGGCAGCAGTGCCGGGCTTCAACTGGGGTACTCCGTGCTGTTCTTCGGCGTGGCCTTTCTGGTGGCGTTGCGCCCGGACAGGCTCACCCGCTGGCTGGGCAGACTGCTCTGCCCCTGCCTGCTGGTTCTGATTCTGATCCTGTTCGGCGGCTGTCTGCTGCACCCGCTAGCGGCGCAGTACGCTGCGCCCACCGAGACGTATCGTTTCGCAGTCGTGTTACAGGGCGTATTATACGGCTACCAGACCATGGACGCCCTTGCGGCGCTGAACTTTGGCGCGGTCATTGCCATGAACATCCGGGCGCAGGGTGTTGCCCGGGAGCAGGACGTGCAGCGCAGTGCCATCCGTGCCGGGTTTATAGCGGGCGGGCTGCTGCTGGCGGTCTATGCCATGCTGGGACACGCCGGAGCACTGACCGGTGCCGCCGCGCCCGGCCTTGCCACCGGTGCCGAGGTACTGACCGTGCTGGCCGAGCGGCTGTTCGGCAAAGCGGGACTGGTGCTTCTTGCCGCCATCTTTATGCTGGCCTGCTTCAACACCTGTGTGGGGCTGATCGCTTGTGTAGGGGAGTATTTCCACACCCTGCTTCCCCGCATCCCCTACCCTGCTCTTGCCGCCTTTTTTGCCGCTGCCAGTATGCTGATCGCAAATCTGGGGCTGGCAGATATCCTACGGTTATCCGTCCCGGTGCTCAACGCCCTGTACCCGGTAGCCATTGTGCTGATTACGCTTTCCTTCGTGCCCGGGTTGGAACAGCGCCGCCGGGTCTATCCGCTGTGCATCGGCTGCACTGCCGTGCAGAGCATTGCCGCCGCGCTGCCGCTTGGCCCGCTTTCTGCTCTTGCCAACGCCCTGCCGCTGGCGGCGTTGGGCTTTGGCTGGGTGCTCCCGGCGGTCATCGGGCTGCTGGCAGGCATCTTTTTAAGCTGCACTGAAGAATAAAGGAGATATTACTATGATCCAGCCTATCATGCACGACCCGCTGTTTCTGGCGCAGAAGTCCGCCCCTGCCACCCCGGAGGACGCCCCTGTTGCGCGGGACTTACTGGAGACCCTGACCGCCCACGCCGATGGCTGTGTAGGCATGGCTGCCAACATGATCGGCGTCAACAAAGCTATCATCGTGTTTGATGACGAGGGCACCCTGCGGGAGATGTTCAACCCCGAGATCGTCTACCGCAAGGGCCTCTATCTTACCGAGGAAGGCTGTCTCTCCCTGCAGGGCCAGCGCAAGACCAAGCGCCACAAAACCATCAAGGTGCAGTGGCAGGACCGCGAAATGCACACTCACATCAAAAACTTCACCGGCTGGACCGCCCAGATCCCGCCGCGCCCGGCTTTTTGCATGCCGCGAATATCCTTTTCGACAAAAATTGATAATCCCCCGCCGCGTATATATGACAATCCCCTCCCGTTCGTACCTGCTCAAAAATATCATCGAGTCCGGCGTTGATATAGACAAATCCAGCTACGACGACCTCTGCCACTACATGCTGGACAGCGACGGCATCATCCAGGCCATTGAGCTGGCCCCGACGGTGTGGTCGAGCAGGTCTATCCGCTGGCTAACAACGAGCAGGCCGTCGGCCTCGACCTTATCCATGACGAGGAGCGCGGCAAAAACACCACCTTGGCCAAAGACAGCGGCCGGCAGGCCATCGACCTGTTTGAGCAATCCGCCCCCGGCGAGTACGATGCCATCCTGATGGACGTGATGATGCCGGTGCGGCTGCCCGCATCATCCGTGCATTGGATCGCCCCGATGCCGAGACTGTGCCCATCCTGGCCCTGACGGCTAACGCCTTTGCCGAGGATGCCCGCAAATGCCTGGATGCGGACATGAACGCCCACCTGGCTAAGCCGCTGAATATGCCGCTGGTCAAGGCGACCATCGCCAAGTTTACCCAACATTAGACAACTGTATAAAGCCATGGAAAATTGAACCATGCCCCACAGCGCCCCT
>OOAM01002047.1_pt1 | contig 11154 bp, 9 predicted proteins | sample 1671131 | NCBI WGS metagenome assembly OOAM01 (sample SAMN06348125, study PRJEB24527) | human gut metagenome | biome: human gut; feature: ankylosing spondylitis patient; material: feces | host: Homo sapiens | place: China | collected 2015-10 | reverse complement strand
GATAAGTGTGGCATCGTTGCGCATGGATTCCGGCACAAGCACACGATCGATGACCACCCGTTCGATGAACCGCAATGACGATTCAGGGGTTTCGCTGGTATCGGTCCGTTTCCAAATGATGCCGTTGACCCGTTGCCCGCCGAAGCGGACACGCACCATTACGCCGGGCTGGGCGGCTTCGGAATACTTCTCCTCAACGTAATAGTCGAAGGTTTGCCCCAAATGGATGGCCTGAATATCCAGCACCACTTGGGCTATGGGATGCTCCGCAGCCGGCGTTTTAACCGCGGGCGCACGCTTGCGCCGCTTGCGCGGGGCGAGCCCGTCAAGCGCCAGCTGCTCGGCATCCTCAGTACTCATGATTCAAGGGTAACTCAGCCTTCGATGGCGGCTTTCAGCTCGTCGACCTTATTGGTGGTCTCCCAGGTAAAATCAGCATCGTTGCGTCCGAAATGACCGTAAGCAGCGGTCTTGGAATAGATCGGACGCTTCAGATCAAGCTCGTCGATAATGGCGGCCGGTCGAAGGTCGAACACCTTACGCACAGCCTGCTGGATCTGCTCGCGAGTCACACCATTTTCAGTGCCGTACGTTTCCACATTGATGGACACCGGATCGGCCACGCCGATGGCATACGCCACCTGCACCTCAACCTTGTGGGCCAGACCTGCCGCCACAATGTTCTTGGCCACCCAACGCGCCGCATAGGCAGCGGAACGATCCACCTTGCTCGGATCCTTGCCGGAGAACGCGCCACCGCCATGATGAGCCGCACCACCATACGTGTCGACGATGATCTTGCGACCGGTCAGACCGGCATCGGCAGCCGGACCGCCCAACACAAACGAACCGGTCGGATTGACAAGCACGCGATATTCATCATGCGCCACACGATCGGCAAGCACATCATCAAGCACAGGACGAATCACATGTTCCGTCAACTGCTCCTTAAGCCACGCCTGATCGACTTGAGGATCATGCTGCGTGGACACCAACACCGTGTCAAGACGAACGGGAGCATCATGCTCATCATATTCAATGGTCACCTGGGTTTTGCCATCGGGACGCAGATGAGGCACTTCGCCATTCTTACGAACCTCAGTAAGACGGTAAGCCAAGCGATGAGCCAAATAAATCGGCAATGGCATCAGCACATCGGTCTCGTCGCACGCATAGCCGAACATCACGCCCTGATCGCCGGCGCCCTGCGCCTCATAACGCTGCTCGCGAGATGCCTTCGACTCCGCTTCGCCACTCAAACGAGCCACACCCTGGTTAATCTCAGAGCTCTGCTCGGTCAACGAAACGGTCACGCCGCATGAATCCGCATCAAGACCAACGCGAGAACTGGTATAGCCGATATTGCGCACCACAGAACGCACAATGCTCTGAATATCGGAATAGCCTTCACTCGTCACCTCGCCGAACACGAAGAACTGGCCAACCGTGGCGCATGTCTCCACGGCCACGTGGGACTGCGGATCCTGAGCAAGCATATCGTCAAGAATCGCGTCGGAAATCTGATCGCAGACCTTGTCCGGATGCCCCTCCGTCACTGACTCAGCGGAAATCAACTTCAATTCAGCCATCTGGCTGCTCCTTTCACGAACGCCCCACACGTTCGCCCTTCTGATTGCTACGAAAAAACGCCCCGTCCTTCGCATACGCAATCAATAGCTTCACTATGGACTATTCAAAGCGCACCGCTCAGGTATCGGGGCGAATGAAAACTTGGAATCCGGTTCTTATCGCAAGAACCGTTACATCAGTTGCCTTCGGTCAGATCGTCTTCGCCGAGGGTCTCTTCAAGCAGACCATCATTGATCTCACGGAAAGCGATGGATAGCGGCTTTTCCTGATTCTGATACTCCACCAGCGGACCGACGTTCTGCAGCAGGCCCTCGTTGAGCTGGGTGAAATAGGAATTGATCTGGCGAGCACGCTTGGCTGCGAAAATAGCAAGAGCGTACTTGGAGTCCGCATGCTCCATCAAGTCATCGATCGGCGGTTCCGCAAGACCGGTCGGGGTTGGCTGAGTGCCGAATGCCATATTGATTATCTCCCAATCATCAGATAAGCCAAAAGCTTCTTTTCCAAAGTCTTAAGTATAGGGCCGCCACTGGACCTGATTCAAGCCCTTTCTCTCATGTTTTCGGCAAGCGCAAGCATCTTCGGCAATGCTCGCGAATATAACGCTTCTGGGAATTCCACATAGTGACTCTTGACAAAACCGTGTCCCGCTTAACCACCACAATAGAGAACATGGAAATGCGATCTGCAAAACTGATGAATGGACGAGTATTCGCGGGCGCACGCGCCCTCTACCGTGCCGCTGGCGTGGACGGTAAGGATTTCGGCAAGCCGATCATCGCCATTGCCAATTCCTTCGATGAGTTCCTGCCCGGCCACGTGCACCTGAACAAGGTTGGTCGACTGATCTCCGAGGCCATCAAGGAAGCTGGCGGCATTCCGCGTGAGTTCAACACGATGGCCGTTGACGACGGCATCGCCATGGGACACACCGGCATGCTGTACTCCCTGCCGAGCCGTGACATCATCGCCGACACCGTGGAATATCAGGTGAACGCGCACTGTGCCGACGCCCTGATCTGCATCCCGAACTGTGACAAGGTCGTGCCGGGCATGCTGATGGCCGCTCTGCGTCTGAACATCCCGACCGTCTTCGTCTCCGGCGGTCCGATGGAGGCCGGCACCACGGTACTTCCCGACGGAACCGTGAAGAAGAACACCGATCTGATCGACGTGATGTATGCCTCCGCCGACGACAATCTGAACGAAGAGGATCTGCTCGCCTATGAGAAGACCGTCTGCCCGACCTGTGGTTCCTGCGCCGGCATGTTCACCGCGAATTCGATGAACTGCTTGACCGAGGCCATCGGCCTGGCCCTGCCAGGCAATGGCACCATTCTGGCTTCGCACTCCTACCGCAAGGATTTGTTCAAGCGCGCCGCCGAGCAGATCGTCAAGATCGCCAAGCAGTATTACGACGATGATGACGAGACTGTGCTCCCGCGTTCCATCGCCACCAAGGAAGCGTTCGAGAACGCCATGACCATGGATGTGGCCATGGGTGGCTCCACCAATACAGTGCTGCATATCCTCGCCATGGCGCAGTCCGCCGACGTGGACTTCACGCTTGACGACATCGAGCGCATCTCCCACACCGTGCCCTGCATCTGCAAGGCTTCGCCGTCCGGCGAATGGGAGATCTCCGACGTGCATCGCGCCGGTGGCATCACTGGCATTCTCGGCGAGCTCGACCGTGCCGGCAAGCTGCACCGCGACGTGCATTCCATCGATTACAAGACGCTTGAGGACAAACTCAACGACTGGGACATCATGCGTGATACCTGCACCGAGGAAGCCAAGCAGATGTATCTGGCGGCCCCGGGTCACATCGTGTCCCCTGATCCGTGGACGCATACCACGCTGTTCGACTCCCTCGACCGCGACCGTGTGAACGGCGCGATTCACGACATCGATCATCCGGCCGTCACCGAAGGCGGTCTGGCCGTGCTGCGTGGCAACCTCGCCCCTGACGGCTGCGTGGTGAAGACCGCCGGTGTGCCGAAGGAGATTTGGACCTTCCGTGGACCGGCACTGGTCGTCGAATCCCAGGAACAGGCCATCGAGGTCATCCTCAACGACACTCTGAAGCCCGGTATGGCGCTGGTCATCCGTTACGAGGGCCCGAAGGGCGGCCCTGGCATGCAGGAGATGCTGTACCCAACGTCGTTCGTCAAGGGCAAGGGTATCGGCAAGCAGGTCGCCATGCTGACCGACGGCCGCTATTCCGGCGGCTCCTCCGGTCTGGCCATCGGCCATATCGCTCCCGAGGCGGCAAACAAGGGCCCGATTGCCCTGATCAAGAACGGCGACATCATTACCATTGATATCCCGAACCGTACGGTGAACGTCGAGCTTTCCGACGAAGAGCTGGCCCAGCGCCGCACCGAACTCGAAGCCGGCGACGGCTATGTGGCGCACCGCGACCGCAAGGTCTCCCAGGCGCTGAAGGCCTACGCGGCGTTCGCCCGTTCCGCAGACAAGGGTGCCACGCGCGATCCGGAGCTGATCAACAAGCTTTCCGGTCTCGCCTGATCCTAGCGAATATTAAATAACATAATGAGGATTGTGCAGTTAATATGCTGCGCAATCCTCATTTTTATTTCATACTTGGCTTCTTTTATATAAAAATATGCGCCCGATATGTTCGAGCGCATATTGCAATCCTTGTAATTATTATGATTACAAATCGAATTCCGTTGCGATAAGGTTCCACAGTTCATCTGCTGCCTCATCCACAACATTATTGACGATGACTTTGTCGAATTCCGATTCCGCGGCAAGCTCGATTTTTGCGGTTTCCAATCGTTTCGCCTGCTGTTCCGGAGTTTCAGTGCCGCGCCCGATCAAGCGTCGTTCCAGTTCTTCAAATGACGGCGGCGCGATGAACACGGTCATTACCTCGATACCCAACTCCCCCGCACGCTGCTTGACACTGCGAGCACCTTGAATATCGATTTCCAGAATGACTGGAATATTTCGCTCAAGATGTTCCACGACAGGTTTCACGGGAGTGCCGTAATGTGCGAGACCAAACACGTCGGCGGTTTCCAAGAACTCACCGGCAGCTTCCTTGTCGAGAAACTCCTGTTCGGGCATGAAGAAATAGTTCACGCCATCCACTTCACCTGGACGAGGCTGTCGTGTGGTTGCGGATACCGACAGCCAGATTTCCGGATGCTGCTCGCGCACGCGCCCGAGAACAGTGCCTTTGCCTACACCTGCCGGTCCGCAAAGGACGATCAAACGGCCATGCTGGGAGTCGGTCATTGCTTCCTCACTCTGTATTAGTTGCTGAAGATATTTGCAAGAAGGAATTATTGTTGACAAATCGATGATGATTTACTCGTCTTCTTCATCATCCAAAATCTCATCATCGACTTCGTTCTGGGCCTCGATGAGCGCTTGACGAATATCGAGCGCCACGGATTCCGTAGCCGCGGCCAAACTGGAAATATCCGGACCATGCGTGGCGATGAAGCGAGACACGGTGACGAGCACATTGCCCTTGGTGCCTTTGAACACCGTCTTGAGGTCGCGGGTTTCAGCACCCTGCCATCCGTAGCCCGGAGACAGAATAGGACCAGTGAACTTGGCTGGATCGACACCGGAATCATTGATCCACTGACCGATGGTGGCACCGATGATCAAGCCTACGGAACCCATACCGTCATTACCCTTATTGAACTTCTGAGCCGTGCTGGCAATGCCGTACGCCACTGTTCTGCCCTTGTACTCGCCTGCCTGACGAATGGCGGTCTGCAGGCTGGCGCCCTCTTGGTTCGAGGTCAGCGATGCAATGAATACACCTCGACCGTTGTTCAGGGCATCGTTAATGACACCGCCCAACGAGCGTGCGCCATAATATGGCAGCAAAGTGATGGCGTCGGCAAGCAACGGAGACCTCGGCTTGAAATAGACATCGGCGAATGCGGACACCGTAGTCGGCAAGCCTCCATGCAGGCAGTCAACGATGGTGATGATACCCATTTGACGGGCTGCGTACAGTACCCGCTCGAGCGCTGCGATACCTTTCGAACCGTAGCGCTCGAACATGGAGAACTGGAATTTGACAGCTGCCGCTCGCCCATTGGCTGCCTGCAGCATACGCATGGAGTATAGTTCGGCACCCAATGCGTCTACGTTGTAGCCCCAGTCAGTAAGAAGCTGCCTGTGTGGATCGATTCCCACGCATAGCGGACCATATTGGGCCATGGAATTGCTCAGTCGCAGACCGAAGTCCGAACGCTGGGCACTCATTTCTTCACTGCTGAGGCTGCTCATCATTACTCACGGCTTTCCAACTCGAATAGCTGCTGGGAATGATCCTGAATGCTCATGATCTGATAATCATTATTACGCACGGCCTCGATGGCCATCAACACGGCGGAGAATTCCGTCATGGTGGTGAACTGAGGCAAATCCGCGGCAATAGCGGCCGAACGGATGGCGTAACCGTCGGAACGGGAGCCACGAGAATTCGGCGTGTTGAGAATCAGATCAATGGCACCCTCTTCGATCAGCTGAACGACGTTCTTGCCGACGCTGCCCTCCGCATGGTAGGTGGTGATCGGATCGTCCGGATTGGAATCCATACGCACGCTGATCTTGTCGACGATCTTGGACTCGATGCCGTAACGACGAAGCACGGATGCGGTGCCTTCGGTGGCCCAGATGTTGAATCCAAGCTCCACCAGTCGCGCAGCGAACAACGGCAGCTGACGCTTGTCGGTATCGTTCACGGAGATGAACACGTTGCCGCTGGTCGGCAGACCGCCATCGTAGGCGGCCAGCTGGCTCTTGGCGAACGCATGCGGGAAGTCACGGTCGAAGCCCATGACTTCGCCGGTGGAACGCATTTCCGGTCCGAGCAGCACGTCTACGGTCTTGCCGAGCGGCGTACGGAAGCGCTTGAACGGAAGCACGGATTCCTTGACGGCAACCTGCTGGCCGCGGCGAATGTCACCACCGTCTCCATGAGGCAGCAGCAAGCCGTTATCGCGCTGCTGCTGGATGGTTTCGCCGGCCATAATGCGGGCCGCGGCCTTGGCCAGTGCCACACCGGTCGCCTTGGATGCGAACGGCACGGTACGGGAGGCACGCGGGTTCGCCTCGATAACGTACAGGGTGTTGGCCATGAAGGCGTACTGCACGTTGATCAGGCCTTGCACGCCACAGCCCTTGGCGATGGCATAGGTGCCTTCGCGCAGACGGCGGATCTGGTCATCGGAAAGGGTGCTCGGCGGCAGAGTGCATGCGGCGTCACCGGAATGCACGCCAGCTTCCTCAACATGTTCCATAATGCCGCCGATATACAGCTCTTCGCCATCGAACAAGGCGTCGACGTCGATTTCCACGGCATCCTGCAGGAACTTGTCGATCAGCAACGGAGAAGGCAGACGGCCAGAAACCACGGTATCGGCCTGAGCTTCCTTCAATGCGCGATCCACATACTTGCACAGCTGGGCGTCGTCGTACACGATTTCCATGCCGCGACCGCCAAGCACGTAGCTCGGGCGCACCAGCACCGGATAACCGATGTTATGAGCCGCCTCACGGGCTTCGTCAAGGCTCAGAGCGGTGCCATAGCGAGGCGCGTTCATCTCGGCCTTCTTCAGCACTTCGCCGAAGAGCTCACGGTTTTCAGCCAGATCGATGGATTCAGGCGTGGTACCGAGAATCGGAACACCGGCAGCCTTCAGACGAGCCGCCAGAGACAGCGGGGTCTGGCCACCGAGCTGAACGATAACGCCCTTGACCGGACCCATCTTCTTTTCGGCCTCGTAGATTTCGAGTACGTCTTCGAAGGTAAGCGGCTCGAAGTACAGACGATCGGACATGTCGTAATCGGTGGACACGGTTTCCGGGTTGCAGTTGACCATGATGGTGTCATAGTCCTTGCCCAGCTCCTGCACGGCATGTACGCAGGTGTAGTCGAACTCGATGCCCTGGCCGATACGGTTCGGACCGGAGCCGAGAATGATCACGGCTTCACGCTCACGCGGACGCAGTTCACTTTCGTCTGCATAGCAGGAGTAATAGTACGGCGTGACCGCGTCGAACTCGGCAGCGCAGGTATCGACCGTCTTGAAAACCGGACGAAGATCATACGACCAACGCAGTTCGCGGATCGTGTTTTCGCCTTCGTCGCCCAAGTGGCGCAGGTGTGCGATCTGAAGGTCGGAAAGACCTGCCAGCTTCGCCTTCTTTAGCAGCTTGCGGCTCAGCTTGCTCGCTTCCTTGATTTCAAGGGCGGTCTCGTTGATGAGTACAAACTGGCGAATGAACCACGGGTCGATCTTGGTGGCATCGAAGATCTGCTGTTCGGTGGCGCCTCCCCACAGGGCGCGCTGGATCTGCAGATAACGATGCTCGGTCGGCACCTTGATGGCTTCCAACAGCTGCTCGACTTCCTGTACGTCAGGCTTGTCGCCGTCCCAGTTGAAGCCCATATGACGCTTGTCGATGGAACGCATGGCCTTGCCGAGGGATTCCTGGAAGTTGCCTGCCAGAGCCATGGCCTCGCCCACGGACTTCATGGAAGTGGTCAGCGTCGGATCGGCACCCGGGAACTTTTCGAAGGCGAAACGCGGGACCTTGGTGACCACGTAGTCGATGGTCGGCTCGAAGCTGGCCGGAGTGGACTGCGTGATATCGTTCTGGATTTCGTCGAGCGTGTAGCCAAGAGCCAGCTTGGTGGCGATCTTCGCAATCGGGAAGCCGGTCGCCTTGGATGCCAGAGCGGAGGAACGGGACACACGCGGGTTCATTTCGATGACGATGATGCGTCCGGTGTTCGGGTTGATGGCGAACTGGATGTTGCAGCCACCGGTATCGACGCCCACGCCACGAATGATGGCGATGCCGATGTCACGAAGCTTCTGATACTCGCGATCGGTCAGAGTGAACACAGGCGCCACGGTAATGGAATCGCCGGTGTGCACGCCGACAGGATCCACGTTCTCAATCGGGCAGACGACCACGACATTGTCTTTCTTGTCGCGCATCAGCTCGAGTTCGTATTCCTTCCAGCCTTCGATGCCTTCTTCGATCAGTACCTCGTCGGTTGGGGAATAATGGATGCCTGCGCCTGCGATGCGGTGCAGTTCCTCTTCGTCGTGCGCGATGCCGGAACAAAGGCCCCCCATGGTGAAGCTTGGGCGCCCGACCAGCGGATAACCGAACTTTTCGGCGATCTTGTCGACTTCTTCAATGGAGTGTGCGATGTCGGAACGTGCGGATTCTGCACCAGCTTCCTCAACGACCTTTTTGAAGAGCTCACGATCCTCGCCGCGATCGATGGCTTCCAGAGAAGCACCGATCAGCTCGACGTTGTACTTCTTGAGCACACCGGCCTCACCCAACGCCATGGCCGCGTTCAGCGCGGTCTGGCCACCCAAGGTCGGCAGCAGCGCGTCAGGACGTTCCTTGGCGATGATCTGCTCGAGAATCGGCGTGGAAATCGGCTCGATGTAGGTGGCATCCGCCATTTCCGGATCGGTCATGATGGTGGCCGGGTTGGAGTTGACGAGAATGACTCGGATGCCTTCCTCACGCAACACGCGGCAGGCCTGAGTGCCCGAGTAATCGAATTCTGCGGCCTGGCCGATCACAATCGGACCGGAGCCGATGACCATCACGGACTTGATGTCTGTGCGCTTAGGCATTGTGGGTTCCCTCCTTGGCGGAACGCATGAGATCCACGAAACGATCGAACAGGTATGCGGCATCGTGCGGGCCGGCCGCTGCCTCCGGATGGTATTGCACGGAGAATGCCGGAATATCAACGCACTGCAGGCCTTCAACCACGTTGTCATTCAGATCGATGTGGCTGACGAACACCTTGCCGTACTTGCCGTTTTCAAACGGCGCGTCAACGGTTTCGCCGATCGGCGCGTCAACGGCAAAGCCGTGGTTGTGCGCGGTGATTTCGATTTTGCCGGTGGTCATGTCTTTGACCGGCTGATTGATGCCGCGGTGACCGAACTTCAGCTTATATGTGCCGAAGCCGAGCGCACGGCCGAGCAGCTGGTTGCCGAAGCAGATGCCGAAGAACGGATGACCTGCGTCAAGTACCTGGCGAAGCAGGTTCACTTCAGGATCGGCCTGTTCCGGATCTCCCGGACCGTTGGAGAAGAAGACACCGTCAGGATTGAGGGCTTCAAGCTCATCGAACGTGATGGTGGATGGCACCACATGTACACGGCAGCCACGCTCGGCCATACGATGCGGAGTCATGGCCTTGATGCCGAGATCGACCGCGGCGACGGTGAACAGCGGTTCCTTGCCTTCGAATTCACCACACGGCTCGATGGTATAGGCTTCTTTGGTGCTGACTTCGTCGTAGAGGCTCATCCCCTTCATCTGCGGAGTGGACTTGACCTCGTCAAGCATGGATTCGATGGTACGCAGCTTGCCATTGGCATCAAGCAGAGCATCACCGGAGAAAATACCTGCACGCATCACGCCTGCGGAACGCAGGTGGCGTACAAGCTTGCGAGTGTCGATTCGGCTGATGCCAACGATGTGATTGGATTCCAAATCGTCATCGAGGCTGCCGGTGGCACGCCAATTGCTCACATTCGGGCTAGGATCGCGCACAACATAACCGGCAACCCAGATTCGTGAGGATTCTGGATCCTCCCCATTGATTCCCGTGTCCCCAATGTGTGGGAACGTCTGCACCACGATCTGACGATCGTAGCTGGGGTCCGTAAGCGTTTCCTGATATCCGGTCATACCGGTTGCGAAAACGATCTCCCCGCTGGTCGTGCCGATCGCGCCGTAAGGTTCACCCACATACACCTGCCCGTCTTCGAGAACGAGAACGGCATCTTGAGGGTCAAACATCACGGCTTCGGAATCATACTGGTTCACCAAAACCCCCTTATAGTCAAGGTATTCGTACCAAGGATAGCGGCCGGTTAGGACTCGCGACCCGGCCGAATCGCTTAACTTTCAGCTTTATTCAGCTGAAGGTTCGGTCGGTTGCTCATCCACTTGAGCGGCATCCGCATCAGCGCTTACCGCGCTGAGCAGACCGTGGATGAATGCCGGTGATTCGTCATCACACAACGTCTTGGCAAGGCCAAGCGCCTCGTCGATGGCCACCATATTGGGAACATCATCATTGAACATGATCTCCCATGCGGCGATACGCAGAATATTGCGATCGACAACGCCCATACGCTTGACCTTCCAACCGGTGGAATGCTCGTCAAGCGTGGAATCGATGGCTGCGATATGTTCCGCAACGCCACGAACGATTTCGATGGCGTATTCAGGCAGCGGAGTCTGGGCGCCGGGCTGCTCAATGCGCTCAGCAAGAAGGGACAGGATGTCCTGTCCCTTCTCATCCGCTTCATACAACGTATTCAGAGCCCTCTTACGAGCGGTGGAACGTGCCATGAAACTTCTTTCGTCCTTACTCTCAGTTCTCGCGGCCGAGGTAGGAGCCGTCGGTGGTGTTCACCTTGACCTTCTCACCTTCGCCGATGAACAGCGGAACCTGAATCTCGGCACCGGTCTCAACGGTGGCGGGCTTCAGGGTGTTGGTGGCGGTGTTGC
>OOAM01002041.1_pt1 | contig 11179 bp, 11 predicted proteins | sample 1671131 | NCBI WGS metagenome assembly OOAM01 (sample SAMN06348125, study PRJEB24527) | human gut metagenome | biome: human gut; feature: ankylosing spondylitis patient; material: feces | host: Homo sapiens | place: China | collected 2015-10 | reverse complement strand
GCCGTTCCAACCGTACCTGGAAGCCGAATGTCCGTCGTGTCAAGGCGGTCGTGGAAGGCTCTCCCAAGTATATCTACGCATGCTCTCGCTGCCTGCGCGCTGGCAAGGTTACCCGCGCTGTCTAAGTAGCTGCATCTGCCGGTCACTTTGTCGAGTGGCCGGCTTTTTTGTTATCTTCTGGAGGGATCGACGATGGGTCTGCCAAATGACCCGATCATGCTGCTGAGCATGATCAACCTGAAGCTGCGGGACTTCTACCCCACTCTGGACGCGCTGTGCGAGGATCTGGATGAGGACAAGGCCGCGCTGTGTGCCAGGCTTTCCGCTGTGGGGTACGCCTATGACCCCCAGCGCAATCAATTTGTGTGACAACAGGAGGATGCTGCCATGATCCAAGGGACGTATTATAAGGAATGGAGCCGGATGCTGGGCCGCGACATGGAGTTCAAGGTCTACGGCCATGCCGGTACGCCGGTGCTGGCTCTGCCCGCGCGGGGCGGCCGCTTTTACGACTGGGAAAACAACGGGATGTCCGATGCCATTGCCCCGCTGCTGAATGAAGGCAAGGTGCAGCTGTTCTGCGCCGACAGCATCGATGCCGAGAGCCTGCTGGCCGGGGACACGGCTCCCCGCCGCCGGGCCGAGATGCAGGAAAAGTATTTCAATTACCTGACAAGCGAGCTGGCTCCCCGCATCCTGACCCTGAACGGTGCCAAAAAGGACACTCTGCTCTGGGCGGTGGGTGTGGACACCGGCGCGTATCAGGCAGTGAACTGCCGCCTGCGCCGCCCTGAGGTGTTCGCGGGTGCCATCGGCCTTTCCGGCCTGTACGATGTGAGCCGTTTCCTGGGCAATGCAGCAGATGACCTGGTCCTGCGCAATGCCCCCCTGGCCTATCTGGCAGAGGACGACCTTGTGGACAAGAAGCTGCTGGCAAAGGCTGAGGAGAATGCCCTTCTCCTCTGTGCCGGTCAGGGCAGCTACGAGGGCGACGCGCTGGTGGACACCCAGGCCATGGCCGATGCACTGACCGACTGCGGCCTGCCCGTGCATCTGGAAGTGTGGGGCAGCGATGTCTCCCACGACTGGTACTGGTGGGGCAAGGAGCTGAATCTCTTTGCCGCCCGTGTGTTCGGCTGATGGAGGTGCAGGATGCCTGAATTCATTCTTGGTGCGCGCGGCCACGATTTTGGCCGCCATGACCCAGAGACTCTCTTTTCCTCCATCGGGCAGGCAGGCTTTGCCTGCACCCAGCTGGCCTTTACCAAGGCGGTGGAGGGCGTAAAGAGTTATGCCGATGTGACCCCTGCGCTGGTGGAGCGTGCAAGGGCGGCTGCGGCAGCGTCCGGCGTGGGCATTGCCGTGGACGGCACCTATGTGGAGCTGAGCTATGCCGACGAGGACAAGCGCCGTGCCGAGGTGGCAAAGGTACTGAGCCAGATCCCCGTTGCCAGGGCGCTGGGGGCAGGCTGCATGGGCAGCGAGACCACCAACATGGCCAAGCAGCCCGGTGTGACCCGGAAGGAGGCGCAGGAAGCACTCCTGCGCAGTCTGGGCGAGATCCTGCCCGTCTGTGAGGAGCAGGGAGTGCTCTTTGCCGTGGAGTGCGTCTACTACCACGCCATGAATACCCCCGAGGCGGTACGGATGGTGCTGGACACCATGGCAAGCCCCAACCTGCGCGTCATCTGCGATTTTGCCAACTATGTGGGCCCGGAGGCCGCGTCTGTGGATGCACAGCGCCGCATCTGGGATAAGGTGGGCAGCTGGTACGGCGACAAGATCACGGCGGTCCATTTCAAGGGCCAGAACTTCCAGCCGGATGGAACGCTCTATTCCACCAGCCTGGAGGATTCCTGCGTGGACTACGCCGGCGGCTTTGAGATGCTGCGGCAGATGCCGCAGGCTTCCCTGCCCGTGCTGCGGGAGGAAGCTGTGCCTGCCCGCGCCGCAAGCGACCTTTCCTTTATGCGCAGATTCGCCTACTGATCGTTTTGGATGCTTCAAAGGCTCTGTTCCCCGTTTGGGGCGCAGGGCCTTTTGTTTTATCTTCTGTGTTCATAAAAAATTCACAATAATACCCCCCAGCCCTACTTGCAGAAACAGGACCGCCGTGCTATAATGCAGCTATGGAGCAAGATACCCCCAAGGGGTAACGAAAGGAGAATGGACCATGAGCGATGTGAACAAGATCCCGGAGGGAAGCTGCCCCCACTGCTCCCCCGCCCCGGCAGAAGAGCCCTGCTGTGCCCCGGCTGAGGGAAGCACCGGCTGCGGCTGCCGCCACAAGCAGCGCACCGAGGAGGAGTACAAGCACCTCATCACCCGGCTGAACCGCATCGAGGGCCAGATCCGGGGCATCCGGAGCATGGTGGAAAAGGACGTGTACTGCACGGATATTCTGGTGCAGGCCGCCGCCGCCAAAAGTGCCCTGAACGGCTTTACCCGGGAGCTGATCGACCAGCACCTGAGCACCTGCGTGGCTGAGGACCTGAAAAACGGCGGTGAGGAGAAGCTGCAGGAGTTTTTGTGGATCCTGAACAAGCTCGTTTGATCCCATTCACGCAGCGTTTTTTATCGGAGGGAAACAATGGAACAGTATACTGTTACGGGCATGAGCTGCGCGGCCTGCTCTGCCCGGGTGGAAAAGGCCGTAAAAGCTGTGCCCGGCGTGACCAGTTGCTCGGTGAGCCTGCTGACCAACTCCATGGGAGTGGAGGGCACCGCCAGCGCATCAGCCATCGTCAAGGCAGTGCAGGAGGCGGGCTACGGCGCAAGCCCCAAGGCTGCTGCCGCCGAGACCCCCAGCGCCGAGCTGGATGCCCTGGCCGACCACGAAACACCCAGACTGAAGAAACGGCTCATCGCATCACTGGTCTTTCTGGCGGTGCTGATGTATTTTTCGATGGGCCACATGATGTGGGGCTGGCCGCTCCCCCACTGGTTCGACGGCAACCACGTTGCCATGGGTCTGGTCCAGCTGCTGCTGGCGGGCATCGTAATGGTCATCAACCAGAAGTTCTTCATCAGCGGCTTCAAGGGCCTGCTCCACCGTGCCCCCAACATGGACACACTGGTGGCGCTGGGTTCCTCGGCCAGCTTTCTCTGGAGCACCTATGCCCTGTTCGCCATGACCCGCGCTCAGGTAGACGGCAACGACGCGCTCGTCATGCACTACATGATGGAGCTCTACTTTGAATCTGCCGCCATGATCCTGACCCTGATCACCGTGGGCAAGATGCTGGAGGCCCGCTCCAAGGGCAAGACCACCGACGCGCTCAAGAGCCTGATGAAGCTTGCCCCCAAGACCGCCACCCTGCTGCGGGACGGTGCCGAAGTGACCGTGCCCATCGAGCAGGTGCAGAAGGAGGACATCTTTGTGGTGCGCCCGGGCGAGAACATCCCCGTGGACGGCATCGTGCTGGAAGGCACCAGCGCCGTGAACGAGAGCGCCCTGACCGGCGAGAGCATCCCCGTGGACAAGGCTGCGGGCGATAAGGTGAGCGCTGCCACCACCAACCAGTCCGGTTTCCTGCAGTGCCGGGCCACCCGCGTGGGCGAGGACACCACCCTTGCCCAGATCATCCGGATGGTCAGCGATGCCGCCGCCACCAAGGCTCCCATTGCAAAAATCGCCGATACGGTGTCCGGTTTCTTCGTGCCTGCGGTCATTACCATCGCGGTGGTCACCACCATCGTGTGGCTGCTGCTGGGCCGGGAGCTGGGCTATGCGCTGGCCCGCGGCATCTCCGTGCTGGTCATCAGCTGCCCCTGTGCGCTGGGTCTGGCAACGCCGGTGGCCATCATGGTGGGCAACGGTCTGGGTGCAAAGAACGGCATCCTGTTCAAGACCGCCGCTTCGCTGGAAGCTGCAGGCCGCACCCAGATCGTGGCGCTGGATAAGACCGGCACCATCACCAGCGGTGAACCCAAAGTCACCGACATTCTGCCCGCCGAGGGCGTTTCCGAGGCGGAGCTGCTCACCCTTGCCGCCGCACTGGAGCGCAAGAGCGAGCACCCGCTGGCAAAGGCCGTGCTGGCCTGCACCGACGCGCAGAAGCTCACCGCCCCCGAGGTATCCGGCTTTGCCGCCCTGCCGGGCAACGGTCTGGCCGCAAAGCTGGACGGCGTGGAGATCTTTGGCGGCAATGCGTCCTTTATCGGCACCAAAGTCACCGTACCCGCACAGCTGCAGGAGAAGGCCGCAGCCCTTTCCGCACAGGGCAAAACGCCCTTGTTCTTCGGCGGAGCAGGCCGCCTGCTGGGCATCATCGCGGTGGCCGATACCATCAAGGAGGACAGCCCCCGCGCCATCCGGGAGCTGCAGGCCATGGGCATCCGCGTGGTCATGCTCACCGGTGACAACCAGCGCACTGCCGATGCCATTGGCAGGCAGGCCGGTGTGGACGAGGTGATCGCAGGTGTGCTGCCCGACGGCAAGGAAGCGGTCATCCGCCAGCTGCAGGTATCCGGCAAGGTGGCCATGGTGGGCGACGGCATCAACGATGCCCCGGCCCTGACCCGTGCCGACACCGGCATCGCCATCGGCGCAGGCACCGACGTTGCCATCGACGCGGCGGACGTGGTGCTGATGAACTCCAAGCTGTCGGACGTGCCCGCCGCCATCCGCCTGAGCCGTGCTGCCCTGCGCAACATCCACGAAAACCTGTTCTGGGCGTTCATCTACAACATCATCGGCATCCCGCTGGCCGCAGGCGTGTTCATCCCCTTCGGCCTGACGCTGAACCCCATGTTCGGTGCTGCTGCCATGAGCCTTTCCAGCTTCTGCGTGGTAAGCAACGCCCTGCGCCTGAACCTGTTCGACGTGCACAGCACAAAGCACGATCGTGCGGCAAAAAATGCTGCTTCCCTGCCCGCTGTCTCCGCACAGCCCGCAGCGGTTGCAAATAAAGAGAGTACCAAGGAGGACACTGCTATGAAAAAGACCCTGAAAGTGGAAGGCATGATGTGCGGCCACTGCGAAGCCCGCGTGAAGAAGGCTCTGGAAGCCCTGCCCGAGGTGGACGAGGCCGTGGTGAGCCACGAGGCCGGCACCGCCATCGTCACCCTGAACGCCGAGGTCGCCGACGACGTGCTGAAGAAGGCCGTTGAGGATCAGGACTACCCTGTGACCGGCATCCAGTAAACCGCCGCTGAATACTCCCCATCAAATGGAAAGGCCGCTGCATGTGAACCGTGCAGCGGCCTTTTGCATTGGGTTATGCTGTTTTCTTCACAGGAACGCTGTTTTCGTACAGCTCATGCGGGGCGATATCCTGCCCCTCTTCCCACTCGATGCCAATACCGCCCGGCAGCAGATGCACGGTAGCAAAGTAACGCTCATCCTGCAGCCTGCCGTACCACGAGCCGGTGGCATAAGGGGCTGCATCGAACAGCTTTACCTCGCCCGTCTCATAATAAAGGCAGAGCTTCAGCGGTTTTACGGGTTCCACCTTTGTCAGCTTCGGCTGTAACATCCAGAATCACTCCTTACTTCAGCGGGTCGATGCGGAAGAATTGTTCACCATTGCTCAGCAGTTTCCAGTTGGCTTCCAGATCCTCATGATGGATCACGATCCATGCCTCCAGCAGTTTCAGCTTGTTCTTCGGAAAGCTGCCTTCCAGAACCGTACCGTCCAGCGCAACCACGATCTCTTCACCGGAATATTCTGCGTGGATATGCGGCATATTATGCTTTCCACCCTGTTCGCGGTACATTCTGACAATGATGCCGTAAAAAATGCTCAGTACCGGCAATTGCACCACTTCCCTTCTCAGTGTCATTTTAACATACAGCAATCAGGTTTTCAAGGCGCATCAACGGCCTTTTTATCGTGTTTACAGGCTTTTAAAATTGATTCAGAATATCATGGTGTCCGATGTCCAACAGCAGAATGATCGTATCACCGTCGTACTGCCAGATGACCCGCACGTCCATGTTTACGCTGAACTCGAACAAGTCTACCGTGCCTTGAATACGCTTTGTGCGCAGCGACGGATACAGCGGGTCCATTTCCAGAATTTCCAGCTTCTTTTTCAGCTGCGCCCGCTCCGCTGCGTTCAAACGCTTCAGGTTCTTTATGAATCGTTTGGTGTAGGTGATCTTGTAATTCATTCGTCCGCACCGTCCAGCGCTTCAAACAGTGCGTCCACAGTGTCGAACACCGGCTGCTCCCCTGCCGCAATTTTGGCCTTTGCTTCGTTGATCTCGCTGCGCAGCTCGTCCAGATACTTTTTGGGGTAAACGGCTACCGGCATCAGCTCGATCACGCCATCCTTCTCCACGATCTCCAGCTTGTCGCCCTCACGCAGGCCCATCTTCATTACAATATCCTTTGGAATGGTGATCTGGGATTTTGTCCTCAATTCCGTCAGCATCCTTCATCCTCCTTTGTGCGATTTTCTTACTTTCTTACTTTTATTATACTCTGCTTTTTTCAAAAAGCAACCATGCACCATAAAATTTTACAAAGCGTCGTTTCTGTGGGTTCTTATTGTATTTCGTCAGAAAGTATGTTAAACTAAAAATGCCGCCCCAAAGGGTGGCGTTAAGGTGCTGTCTGCAAGCGCAGGTGGTCATGCTTCCCTCCGGCAAGCGTCCGGGGGACGTAAAAGCTTATTGTTTGTTCCCCCGTTCGCAAACGCGGAAGGGGGGATGCATCATGGTGTTGAACGATGTTCTGCAGCTGTTCGTCATTGTTGGCGGTACAGTTGGGATTACATTTCAGATCGCATGGGCAATCTTCAAAGAGATCCATAACAATAAGAAATGACCGCCCCTGTCTCCAAACGGTAAGCGGTCATTCTTATTGATCCAACCGGAAGGAGCTGACCATTGCGGACAGCACCTTTTCTATTTGTAGTATAGTTATTTTTTGCCGTTTTGTCAAGAGAAGGTGCCCGCCTTCTCTTTTTCTTTCCCCATTTTCCTGTGCATTTTCACCCCGGAAGCTGTGGCTTTTTGCGCAAGAACTATTTGTTGACACGTTGTTTTTTCAGAGTTATACTTATAGCAACAACATTTGGTTTTGCTTCCAGTTATAAACCACAGCGAAAGGAGAAATGTATTTTGGGAGTATCCATTCAGGACCGCACAGACTTTCTGAACATGCTGGATGCCTGCAGGACCGAGCAGCAGCTGTTCAGCCGCCTGACCTTTGCGGTAATGTTCCACCAGACCGACCCGGATGCACGGGAAGACCTGCTGGACGACGTGCGCGGCGCAGCCTGCAACATGCAGCTGCCCGCCGTCAATTACAAGATTGATCAATGGCTCAACACCTGCAAGCAGGCGTGGCAGGCCGACCCCGCAGCCTTTATGGCAGCCGTGAACGCGGACGCAAAGCAGCGCAAGCTTGCGCTGGAGGGCAGCGCGGCGCAGCCCGGCCTGCTGGCCGATGTGCCCATGCAGAGCGTGGCGTGGCTGGTGCCGCAGCTACTGCCGCTGGGCGAAGTGTCGCTGCTGGGTGCCGACGGCGGCACCGGCAAGGGCATCTGGCAGGCCCAGCTCATTGCCTATGTCACGGCGGGCCGGACCTCCGGCTTCTTCCCCCAGCCGCCGGAGAAGACCGGCAGTGTCCTCATTTTTTCCGGCGAGGACGACCCCGGCAAGGTGCTCAAAGCCCGCCTGACGGCGGCAGGAGCCGATATGAGCCGGGTGATGGTGGTCACCAGCGACGCCTACTTTGCCCGCACCGGAAGCCCGCTCTGCATCCCGGACACGAGCTTTGCAAAGTACGTGGGGAAGGCCGCGCCCGCCCTCGTCATCATCGACCCGCTGCAGAGCTTTCTGCCCGCGGGGGTCGAGATGGCCAGCCGCAACCAGATGCGCAGCGCCCTGCTGCCCCTCAAGGCCCTCTGCGCCAAACACGGCTGCGCGGCCCTCATCTCGATGCACACCAACAAGCGCGCCAACGTCTCGGGCCGCGCCCGTCTGGCCGACAGCTCCGACATCTGGGACATCGCCCGCAGCGTCCTCATGATGGGCCGCGACAAGAACAGCGAAAAGCTCTACCTCAGCCACGAGAAGAGCAGCTACTCCGCCCCGGCCCGGACAGCCCTGCTCCACATCGAGCAGGCGCAGGTGGAGGGCGTGAAAACAGCCGTGGCCGTCTTTGACAGCCGCACCGACAAGAAGGACGCCGACTTCGTGGAGGAGCGCCGCGTCCGCACCGCCCAGACGAAAGAGGATACCGCGCAGGCCATCCTCAACGTGCTGGCCGAGAGCAAGCTGGGGAGTATGCCCAGCACCCAGCTCCGGGCGGAGGTGATGAAGGAGATGGGGTGCAGCGAAGTCACCTACAACCGCGCTTACAGCAGCCTTGTAAAGAGTGGAGAGATTAAAAAGCAGCAGTTCAACCAGCAGGGAAGTACAAGAGGATGGTATACCTTTCTTGCTTACTGTAGTAAAATAACTGATAAAGTGACGAATATATAACGTATGTATGTTGCAAAACGTCACTTTATCAATTTGATAAAGTGAGGGGGGCTGAGCAAGTGACTCACTTTATCAGCAGGGGTCACTTTATCACCTTGCGCAAGTGACATTTTGAACGATGTTACGACACAAAATTGTCACTTTATCAGATAGCCCGCCCCTCTCGGAGCAGCCATATTTCCCGAAACCTGCGTGAATGGTCGTTGCGGCGGCTCACGGTCAGGCTTCCCTTCGTACAACCTCTCAGTCTCACTCCGTTCGACAGCTCCCCTAGTAGGGGAGCCTCTGGCGAAACCGTTCACTTTGCGGGGACTGCCAAAGCCTCCCCTACTAGGGGAGGTGGCAGCGCGTCAGCGCTGACGGAGAGGTTGTACAAAGACGGGCCTGCCCTAGGCAGCAGCCTTGCAAACCTTCCGCACCGCGCTTGTCTTCCGCCAGGAATATCCCCCCAAAATGCAAAGCCCCCAAGGAGTTGCGACCTCCCCGGGGGCTTTTTTCTGCGTGAAAGGCCCCAAAATCTGCGTGAATGGCACTTGCATTAGGGGGTGGGGGTGGTATAATGGAAGTATCAAAAACACCCTGGAAAAAGGAGGATACGACCATGAAACGAAAAAAATTCCTTGCCCTCGCCCTTGCGGGCGTGATGACCGCAGTGACCCTCACCGCCTGCGCACCGCTGGAGGTCCTCTACGACTGGTTCTTTGGCGGCGGCGGCAGCGCCTCCCGGGGCAACGAAAAGAGCCTTGTGACGGAGTCCGTGGAGCTTGAAAATAAGCTCAAGGCGTATTTGGATCTTTCTGAAACCACAGCAAGCGCCAGAGCCAAGGAGACGCTTGAGGAAGTGGCAAAAGGATTTGACGCGACATGGCTCACCACGAACAACGGGTTGAACGAAACGGCTGTAAATGCGCTCAAATCTATCACGGATGACAAATTGGAGTTAACCCAGAGGTTATGCGTGGACGTGATGGAGCTGACTCCCTCCGGCAGGACAGCGGTTACGATTCCGGATAACAGGGAGATTTACTCGAATAGCTATTGGGATCCAGGGCCTGAATCTGGTGGTCCTCACTATGACTCTTGTCTGACGAATTATGGTCAGTTAAAAAATCTATTGAGCTACCTCCATAGAAATGGCGTTGAACTATACGCCGGTACATTCCAGAAAGGTGAAAACACATACGCCGCGATGGTCATCATATTTTAGGAGTGAAAGCAGTGATGCAAGCCCTGCCTTACACACCCTTTTCTTGAAATAACCCTTCCGCCCCTTCGGAGCAGCCGCCCCGAGGGGGCCTTTTTGCGCCTGTGGGCTGGCGCAGGGCATACCTCCTTTCCACCCCGCATACACTCTCATCAGAGCAAGGACAGGAAAGGAGCATCACCATGGAGCTGAAAGTGTTCCGGGACGTTCTGCCTGCGGCGGGTGCGGACTGCACCGCCAAGGCGGAGCTGCCCCTCGAGACCGAACTACTGATCTCGGACTATCTGCCGCCGGTGCAGCGCATCGTCAAGTGCTTCGCAAAGCCGGTGGTGCTGCAAAAGCAGCTGGCCCCCGGGCGGCTGACGCTGGAAGGATATTTGCGCTGTACCGTGTATTATCAGGGCGAAGAGGGGGCAGGGCTGTGCCAGACCGAGCAGAAGCTGCCCTTCACCAAGGCCCTCGAGCTGCCCTCTTTCGCGGCCACGGCGTGGACAGCCTGCGTCGAGGGCCAGACCGAATACCTCAACTGCCGGGCCGTCAACCCCCGCCGCATCGAGGTGCGGGGGGCCTACGGGCTGGTGGTGAGCGTCCACGCCCAGCTGTCCACCGAGGTCATCACGGCCCTCAGCGAGGGCGGCATCGAGCAGAAGCCGGTCACGCTGGCAGGGGTGCGGCGGGCCGCCACCCTCGAAAAGCTCGTGACCATCGAGGGGGCGCTGACCTTCCCGAAGCCCCCCGCCGCCATCCTCGACATCACCGGCACCGCCGAGGTGCGGGAGCTGAAGCGGATGCAGGGCAAAGCCGTGGCGAAGGGGGTCTTGCACGTCCTCTGCGGATGGCGGGCCGAAGGGGACGCCGCCCTCCGCAGCCAGACCGCCGACCTGCCCTTCAACCAGATACTGGATGCAGAGGGCCTCAGCGAGGACTGCCGCTGCCTCTGCGTGCTGGAGCCGGTGGGCTTTGCGGCGGCGGAAGGGGAGACCACCGAGGACGGCGCGGCCTCCACCACCCTCACGGCCACGGCGATGCTGCGGCTGAGCGGCTGGCGCCCCTACCAGCTCCAATGCGTGGCCGACGCCTTCTCCACCCGCTTCGAGACGACCCTCACGCCTCAGACTCTCGCCACCGAATCGCTGCTCTGCGCGCTGGACGAGACGACGGTGCTGCGAGGCTCCGGCCCTCTGCCCGACGCCGGAGCGCATATTTTAGCCTGCTTCGCGTCCTTCGGGCCGGTGAGCCTGACGCGGCAGGAGGGGAGAGCCGTCCTGACGGCCCGGGCCGTGGTGTCGGCCTTTGCGGAAAACACCCTCGGGGAGATGGAGTGCTACGAAAAGGCGCTGGACTACGCCCTGCCCCTCTCCGCCGACCTCCCGCCCGACACCGACGCCTACCCCGAGTGCTGGCTGAGCGTTCAGGACCTGCAATGCGCCAGCGCGGGCGGCGCGCTGGATGTGTCCCTCACCGTCCGGGCCGAGGGCGCGGTGCTGGCGCGGCAGACGGCCTCTCTCGTGGGGGCGGTGGAGCTGGGCGACCCCCTC
>OOAM01002034.1_pt1 | contig 11223 bp, 6 predicted proteins | sample 1671131 | NCBI WGS metagenome assembly OOAM01 (sample SAMN06348125, study PRJEB24527) | human gut metagenome | biome: human gut; feature: ankylosing spondylitis patient; material: feces | host: Homo sapiens | place: China | collected 2015-10 | reverse complement strand
AGACACCCCGCAGAGCGGGGAGAACGCCCCCGCGCCAGCCCGCAGTGCGGCGGCATCCACCCGGCTGGAAGCCGTGGCGCAGAGCCTTTTCTCACTGGCGGAGACGGTGAACGCGGTCTACGAGGGCTTGCCCCGGCGGCGGGAAGGTTTCCGCTGGGTCATAGACAATGTACATGATACTCTTTGTTTTAACTGCGGGCGGCGGGAGACCTGCTGGAAGCAGGAATATACCGCCACCATGGCGGGCATGGAAGCGCTGCGTCCGCTGCTGGAACAGAATGGAAGCGTGGAAGCGGCGCAGTTGCCCGGGGAATTGTCCCGCTGCATCCACCCGGCGGCGCTGTGCGCGGCGGCGGGGCGCAGCTTTGCGCTGTACCGCAGCCGCAAGGAAGCGCGCATCCATTCCGAGGCCATGCGCACCGCCCTGACCGAGCAGTACAGCGCCGTAGCCGAGGCACTTGGGGTGCTCAGCGAGCAGCTGGGACGTCCCGGCGACCCGGAGCCCTATAAATCCAGCCGGGTGGCGGAGTTCTTTACCGGGCTGGGTGCGCCGCCGCAAGAGTGCGCCGTCACGCTGGACGACCTTGGCCGCACCCATGCCGCCGTCACCCTGCCGCGCACCCGGTTCACCCCGCAGGAGCTGGCGGCGCTGGCGGGGGAGGTGGGGCATATCTGCCGCCGCACGCTGGAGGTGCCGCAGGTGCTCTCCTGCAAGGGCATGACCACCCTGCTGTTCAGCGAAAGACCGGCGCTGCGGGCGGTGTTCGGGGCGGCAAGCGCTGCCGCCCGGGGTGAGGTATCCGGCGATGCGGTGCAGCAGTTTTGCAGCCCTACGGCGGCGCAGATGATCCTATGTGACGGCATGGGTACCGGACGCCCGGCGGCGGTGGACGGCAATCTGGCGGCAGAGCTGACCGCCCGGCTGCTCAAGGCGGGCTTTACCGCCGAGCTGGCGGCGCGGCTGGTGAACGTGGCGTTGGCGCTGAAAAGCGAGGACGAGAGCGGCGCAACGCTAGACCTCATCAGCGTGGACTTATACACCGGCACGGCGCGGCTGTTCAAGGCCGGAGCCGCCCCGGGGTTTCTGGTGCACGGCGGGCGGGTGCGGGCTGTGGGCGAAGCTACCCTGCCCATGGGGGTGCTGGGCGGGGTGAACGGGCAGAGCCGGGTGGTGCACCTGACCGCCGGGGACTACGCGGTGCTGGTATCGGACGGCTTACTGGTGGATGGCGCGGGCTGGGTGGCAAAACAGGTGGATCGGGAGCTGAAAACGATCCTGACCCATTTCCCACCGGTCAGTGAGCCGCTGAGCGAAGAAGAGCGCTTTACCGCTGCCCTTGCCATGACCAGTGCACTGCCGGAGCGCATCTTTACCGGCGAATATGAGCGTCTGTTTGGCAGTGATGCAGAAAAAGCAGAAACGGAGAAAGCCCAGTGATCAACAAAAAATTGCTGTCCTTTGACCGCGGTGCGCTGCGGTATGTGGGAGCCAATGTGGCTTTCCAATGGCTGGGGATGCTGTGCAACGTGATCTTTGTGCGGGCCATTGCCCAGCTGGTGGGCGCAGCCTTTGCAGGCAGCCTGACCAGTGCACAGCTGTGGCAGAACCTTGTGCTCTGCCTTGCCACGGTGCCCATGCGCTTTGCCTTTACCATGCTGGCATCGGCCATGAGCGATCAGGCTTCCAAGGATGTCAAGCGCACCCTGCGCAGCAGCATCTACGCAAAGCTTGCCCGCCTTGGCCCCAACTACACCGAGACGGCGGCCACCAGCGAGGTGGTGATGCTGGCCAGCGAAGGTGTGGAGCAGATCGACACCTACTTTGCAAAATACCTGCCGCAGCTGTTCTACAGCCTGCTGGCACCCGTTACCCTGTTTGTGCTGCTGGTGGGTGTGCACGCACGGTCGGCCATCATCCTGCTGTGCTGCGTGCCGCTGATCCCCATGTCCATTGTGGCAGTGCAGAAGTTTGCCAAAAAGCTGCTGGCAAACTACTGGGGCGAATACACCACCCTTGGCGACAGCTTCCTTGAGAACATTCAGGGCCTGACCACCCTGAAAATTTATCAGGCCGACGGCTGGAAGCACGAGCAGATGAATGCGCAGGCTGAGCGCTTCCGCAGGATCACCATGAAGGTGCTCACCATGCAGCTGAACTCGGTGACACTGATGGACCTGATGGCTTACGGCGGTGCGGGCCTTGGCATCATCAGCGCGGTGGCTGCATTTGCGGAAGGCCGGCTGACCCTGACCGCCACATTGACCATCGTGCTGCTGGCGGCGGACTTTTTCCTGCCGCTTCGGCTGCTGGGCAGCTACTTCCACATTGCCATGAACGGTGCCGCTTCGGCAGAGAAGATCTTCAAGCTTCTGGCAGCGGAAGAGCCTGCCGACGGCGACCGCGTGCCCGGAGAGAATACGACTCTGAAGCTTGAGCATGTCACCTTTGGTTACGAGAAGGACCGCACTATCCTGAACGATGTCTCCTTTACCATTCCGCAGGGCAGTTTTGTCTCGCTGGTGGGTGAGAGTGGCTGCGGCAAAAGCACCATTGCGGCGCTGCTGTCCGGCAGCCGCACCGGCTATACCGGCAGCGTGACGCTGGGTGGCGTGCCGGTGCAGGAGCTGCAGCAGGAACAGCGTCTGCGCACCCTGACGCTGGTGCCCCACAACGCCGCCATCTTCAAGGGCACGGTGGAGAGCAACCTGCGCATGGCAAAGCCGGACGCGGACGAGGCACAGCTCTGGGCGGCATTGGAACAGGTGAATCTGGCCGATTTCTGCCGCAGCCAGAACGGCCTGCAGACCGCTCTGCATGAGGGCGGCAGCAATCTTTCCGGCGGCCAGCGCCAGCGCCTTGCCATGGCCCGCGCCCTGCTGCATGATACGCCCATCTACCTGTTTGACGAAGCCACTTCCAATGTGGATGCCGAGAGCGAGAACGATATCATGCAGGCCATCCACAGTCTGGCCGGAAAAAAGACGATCATCCTGATCTCCCACCGTCTGGCAAACGTGGTGCACAGCGACTGCATCTATGCAATGAGCAATGGCCGTGTGATCGAGCAGGGCACACACGCCGAGCTGCTGGCAAAGCAGGGGGCTTACAGCCGCCTGTATCTGGCACAGCGGCAGCTGGAAACACTGGAAGAGGAGGATGCCTGAGCATGAACAAGAGCAATCATCGCAGCCCCTTTGCCATTGTGAGACGGCTGATCGTGCTGGTAAAGCCCATGCTGCCCGTTATGCTGGCAGCGATCGTGATGGGTGTGGCAGGCCACTTCTGCGCCACCTTCATTACGATCTTCGGGGGCTTTGGCATCCTGCGTGCGCTGGGGCTTGCAAGCCCGGTGAGGACCGTGGGCACGGCCTTTGCCTGCATTCTGGTGTTTGCGCTGCTGCGCGGCGTTCTGCGTTACGCAGAGCAGGCATCCAACCACTATATCGCCTTCAAGCTGCTGGCCCTGATCCGCGATAAGGTGTTCGGTGCCTTGCGCCGTCTGACCCCTGCAAAGCTGGAAGGCCGTGACCGCGGCGACCTGATCTCGCTCATCACCGCCGATATCGAAGCGCTGGAGGTGTTCTATGCCCACACCATTTCGCCCATCTGCATCGCGTGCATCTGCGTCATCGGCATGACGGGCTTTGTGGGCAGCTGGCACATCCTGCCTGCGCTGGTGCTGCTGGCGGGCTATCTGCTGGTGGGCGTGGCCCTGCCGGTGTGGAGCGCAAAGCGCGGCGACCGTGCCGCCCGGGAGTACCGTCAGGCACTGGCCGGTACCAACAGCTATGTGCTGGAAAGCCTGCGCGGCCTGAAGGATACCCTGCAGTATCAGGACACCGCAGCCCGCGCCGAGGGCATCACGGCCCACAGTGAGATGCTGGGCGAAAAGCAGAAGGCGATGAAATACCGCGAGGGCCTGACCGTGGCCATCACGAACACCTTGATCCTGCTCACGGTGCTGGCCGTGCTGGGTGTGAGCCTGAACCTTTACCAGAGCGGTAAAATGGGCGTGGAGGGCGTACTGGTGTGCACCCTTTCGGCCCTCAGCTCCTTTGGCCCGGTGGTGGCGCTGGCAAACCTTGGTGCCAGCCTGACGCAGGTGTTCGCCAGCGCAGACCGCGTGCTGGACCTGCTGGACGAACAGCCCGTCACCGCCGATGTGACCGACGGCACAGACACCGCATTTGCAGGTGCTGCGGCAGAGCATGTGAACTTTGCCTATGCCAAGGAGGAGGTGCTGCATGACCTGAGCCTGACCATTCCGGAAAAGAAGATTGTGGGCATCACCGGCCGCTCCGGCAGCGGAAAGTCTACCTTCCTGCGGCTGCTGATGCGCTTCTGGGATGTATCCAGCGGCAGCATCCGCTTTGGCGCAGAGGATATCCGCCGCGTGAACACCGCCGCCCTGCGCGAACAGGAAAGCCTTGTGACGCAGGAGACCGAGCTGTTCGACGGTACCATTGAGAACAACATCCGCATTGCAAAGCGGGATGCCACCCGGGAAGAGGTGGAAGCAGCCTGCAAAAAGGCTGCGCTGGACGGCTTTATCCACAGCCTGCCCAAGGGCTATGATACCCCGGTGGGTGAGCTGGGCGGTGCACTTTCCGGCGGCGAGCGCCAGCGCATCGGTGTGGCGCGTGCCTTCCTGCATGATGCACCCTTCCTGCTTCTGGACGAGCCTACCTCCAATCTGGACAGCCTGAATGAGGGCGTGATCCTCAAGGCTGTGCGGGCAGAGTGCAAAGACAAAACGGTGCTGTTGGTCTCCCACCGCAAGTCTACCATGGCTGCGGCAGATATCAGCTTTTCGGTGGAAAGTGGCCGGCTGAGCTGAAAACAGAACAGCGCAAAAAAAGCCTGTCTCGTAAAATGAGACAGGCTTTTTTGATGGAAAGCTCACTTCAGAGCATTCAAAATCTGGTTTGCAATGTACTGGTGGCCCTTAACGGTGGGGTGGCCGTCGGCAGCGGTCTGCGCACGGGGAATGTCCACATAGATCAAGCCTTCCTGTGCGGCAAGGTCTTTGGCAAAGCGGTTCAATTTGCTGAAATAGCGGTTCCATGCGGGCAGCAGAGGCACCGGATTGGTGTAACCCAGCAGCACGATTTTGGCATCCGGGTTCAGTGCACGGATACCGGCCACGATCTGCGGCAGGCTGGCGGTCACATTGGTATAGGCCTGATCGCAGATCTCATCCATGCCGCGGAACAGCAGGCGGTTGGTGGCGCGGCTCTCGTCAAAGGTAAGGGTCATACGGTTCAGCGCTTCGAGGAAGAGCCCCAGCTTCTGGAAGTTGAAATCACGCAGGGCACCGCTGACCATCAGTGCGGCAAGCTGCTCGCTCTTCCAGTTGGTGGCCTCGCCCAGACCTACGATGCAGGGCACCAGCGCGTCGTTGGAGCCGATCTGGATGGAAATGATATCGGCCTTGCGCAGATACTCCTGATATTCCGGGTAGACGTAATATGCGCCGGAAGCCTGATTCATCTTGGGCATGGCGCTGTTCTGCACCATATCCAGCATGTCAGGGCTCATCAGGCCGGGCAGGCCCAGATTGATGGCGTGCTGGCGGTCCAGCCCAAGGCCCTTGCCCACAAGGGCGGTGTAGCATTGGGAAGGGTAGCCCTCAAAGTTCGGCTGCAGATCGTAGCCGATCTGGGCGATGTTGTATTTCATATCGGCAAGGCCGACACCGGAGGTGATGCTGTCGCCCAGCGCCACATAGGTGAGCTGCTGCTCCGGTTCGCCGGCTGTCTGGGCATCGGCGGGCAGGGCGGTCTCCTGCTCGGCAGGCGCTGCGGTCTGCTCCTGCTGCACCTCTGCCGCTTCGGCGGCAGGCAGCTCCGTCTGTTCGTCGGCAGCAAATGCAGGCATGGCCAGCAGCACAAGCGCTGCCGCTGCGGCCAGAAAGCTGGCAAACTTTTTGTTTTTCATTGTAATTCCTTCTTTCTGGAATGACTGCACCTGTGCGGCACAGCTGTTGTCTCTATGATAAAATGGAAAGTAAAAATTGTCAACTGACAAAATTCAAAAAATTGCGGCCATTGCTGCATCCGTATTCTGCAGTTTCTTCCATACAAAAAAGCTCTCCCTTTCGGGAGAGCTCAGTATCAGAAAAATTACAGGGTGAAGTTCAGGATCAGTAATCGCGGGGAGTGATCTCCTCTTCCAGCTTGCGGTAGTCCACCTTGCCAACAGGGGTAAAGGGCATTTCGGAGATGAACTTGTAGCCCACCGGCTGCACATACTCCGGCAGCTCTTCATTGCACAGCTGGCGCAGTTCCCGCACGATCTGGCGCTTTTTCTTGTCGCCTTCCGGGTCCAGCACCACGTAGACGAAGGGCAGGCGGCCCTGCACATGGTCCTTATCGGTGCAGCCCACCACCGAGCACTGATGCACGGCCGGGTGGCGGCTGATGACGTTCTCGATCATGGACGGGAACACCTTGAAGCCATCGTGACGGATGATCATGCGCTTGATGCGGGAATCCAGATACACAAAGCCGTCCTCGTCCATGTAGCCGACATCGCCGGTGTGTGCCCAGATCTGGCCGTCTGCATGGCGGCGCAGGATCATGTCGGTCTCCTCGGGCTTATTGTAGTAGCCCTTCATGACGGTGGGGGTGCAGATGCAGATCTCGCCGCGCTCACCGATGGGCAGCTCGGTCTCGGTGCCAGGCTCAAAAATGGACACCACCGTGTTCAGCATGGGAATGCCCACGCTGCCGGGCTTGGTCACGTTGCCGGCGGCAACGGTAGCGGCAGAGGCGACCTCGGTCATGCCATAGCCCTTGGCCAGCGGATATTCCACGTTGTGCGCCTTCAGGAACTCGTTCACAGTCAGCTCAGCGCCCAGCGGCAGCGAGTCGCCGCCGGCGGCATAGTTGCGGATGAAGGAGAGATCCTTCTTCTTCTTGAGCAGCGGAGAAGCTGCCATCTGCTGGTAGTGGGCCGGAACGCCGAACATGTGCTCGGGCTTGTGCTTCCAGATCAGCGCGCCCAGCTTGTCGGGGTCCAGATTGGGGATGATGACGACGTGCAGGCCCATGACCAGCGGCATGTGCACGCCGCAGGCATAGCCGTAGGCAATGAACGGAGGCATGACGTTCATCAGCTTCTGGCCGCGGCAGAACAGGTTGCTCTGGGCGATGAATTCGTGGGCCAGAGAGTTAAAGCTGTCGTCGGTCAGCATAACGCCCTTGGGCGAACCGGTGGTGCCGCCGGTGTGCACCACCACGCAGGCGTGCTGCGGGTCGTAGGGTTCGGCGTTCATGCTCTGATCCTTGCCCTGTGCAATAAAGTCCTTCCAGTGGATCACATTGGACTTGTAGCGGTTCTTATCGGGGTTGGTCAGTTTGTAGCCGACGGCCAGATGCAGCGGCAGAGAGTCTGCAGGGCTGATGACCAGAACACGCTCCACATTGGTGCGCTTTTCTGCCTTGTGGCAGCGCTCATAGGTCACATTCAGGCAGATCAGCAGGCGGGAATCCACCTCCTCGATGTACTCGTGGATACCCTCAACGCTGTAGCGTGGGTCCACCAGATTCAGCGTTGCACCGATCATATCGACAGCGTAGAAGGCATAGATCACCTCGGGGGTCATCACACTGACAACGGTGATGATGTCGCCCTTTTTCACGCCGAGAGCACGGAAGGCGGCAGCGGTTTTCTTGACATTCACAAAGAGGTCTGCAAAGGTGAATTTGCGGCCATAATACTCCAGAGCGGTCTCGCTCAGGTGGTTTTTGTTCTGATGGCAGAGATACTCAAAGGCGCTGCACTTAGGAAGAGGCATGTCGATGTATTTCTGGTCATAGTACTTCAGCCAGGGCTTCGCAGTGGACGCATAGAGCGGTTCACGCTGTTCAGTAGTCATAGAATAAAGTCCTCTTTTCTTTCTTCTTCTTTTCATTGCCAAAAGCCGACAACTTTGCAAAGAAGATGAAAGCCGCCGGTCAGAACACGCTAATAACTCAAAAATCAGAATCAATGATGCAGATTCTATTGTAGTGGAGCTGCCGGAGAATGTCAAGAAATAAACTATGAACGTTGCGTAAAAGTGCCGTAAAACAACGATTCAGCCCGAAATGTCGGGGGTCAGCGCGGCAGCCACTGCTCGGCTTCGGCAGCGCTGCACAGTACAAAATGCTCAGGCCGCAGTTCGCGCCACTGGGGGGCCTCTCTGGAGTAGTCGTGCATGGCGGGGTCGTACACCAGCAGCTTTTTCTGCCGCTCCCGGCGGGGGTCCGGCATGGGAATGGCGGAAAGCAGGCTGCGGGTATAGGGGTGGATGGCGTGGGCTGTCAACTCTTCGGCCCCGGCCAGCTCCACGATGCGGCCCTTGTGGATGACGGCGATGCGGTCGGAGATGTAGCGCATCACGGAAAGATCGTGGGCGATGAACAGGTAGGTGATGCCGCGTTCCTTCTGCAGGCGGCGCAGCAGGTTCAGCACCTGTGCACGGATGGACATATCCAGTGCGCTGATGGGCTCATCGGCAACGATGAACTCCGGCTCCACGATCAGTGCCCGGGCAATGCCGATGCGCTGGCGCTGTCCGCCGGAAAATTCGTGGGGGAAGCGGGAGGCAAATTCCGGCAGCAGACCCACGTCCAGCAGAGCCTGACGCACCTTTTCCTCCTGCTGGGCGGTGGAAAGATCAGGCCGGACGTTCTGCAGGCCTTCGCCCACGATGTAGCTCACCTTGGCGCGCTCGTTCAGCGAGGACTGCGGGTCCTGAAAGATCATCTGGATCTCTTTGATGATTTGCCTGTCCAGCTGGCGGGAAATTCTGCCGTTGATCTTCTGGCCCTTATAGAGGATCTCGCCGCCGGAGGTGGGCAGAATGCGCAGGATGGCGCGGCCAATGGTAGTTTTGCCGCTGCCGCTTTCGCCTACAAGGCCGAAGGTCTCGCCCTTATAAATTTTAAAGTTGGCATCCTGCACAGCTTCATATGCTTTTTTGCCGGAGCCGTAGGTTACGTTCAGGTGGTTCACTTCCACAAGAACTTCGCGTTCATTTTCCATCTTACAGCCCCTCCTCTCGCAGCATTTTTACCGCAGCAGGCGGCTCGATCTTGGGTGCCCGGGGGTCCAGCAGCCATGTTTTGGCCTTGTGGGTGGGCGTTACCTCAAAGTAAGGCGGGCGCTTGACAAAATCGATCTTCAGCGCCTGCGGGTTGCGGGGCGCAAAAGCATCGCCGCGAATTTCCGCAAACAGGTTTGGCGGTGTGCCCACGATGTTGAACAGGTCCTCGCCCTTCACGCCCATCTGCGGCATACTGGAAAGCAGTGCCCATGTGTAGGGGTGGCGGGGATCGTAATAAATTTCGTCAGCAGTGCCGATCTCCACAATGTCGCCTGCGTACATCACAGCCACGCGGTCTGCAATGTTTGCCACAACGCCCAGATCGTGGGTGATCATGACGATGGTCAGATCGTACTTGAACCGCATTTCCTTCAAAAGCTGCAAAATCTGGGCTTGAATGGTCACGTCCAGTGCGGTGGTAGGCTCGTCGCAAATCAGGATCTTGGGGCTGCAGGCCACCGCAATGGCAATGACCACACGCTGGCGCATGCCGCCGGAGAACTCGTGCGGGTACTGCTTAAAGCGCTTTTCGGGGTCGGTGATGCCAACATCCCGCAGGTATTCCAGTGTTTTTTCCTTGGCGGCAGCACCCTTTAAGCCCTGATGCAGGGCAACGGCTTCCATGATCTGTGCCCCGATGGTCTTCAGCGGGTTCAGGCTGGTCATGGGGTCCTGCATGACCATGGCGATCTCGCGGCCGCGTACCCGCAGCCAGTCCTTTTCGGTTCTGAGGTCAGAAAGGCGCAGCGGCTTGCCGTCCGCCATGCCGTAGTAATCAATGGTGCCGCTGGTAATGGAGCCGTTGGCATCCAGCAGGCCCATGAAGCTCTCGGTAAAAACGCTCTTGCCGGAGCCGCTCTCGCCTACGATGGCAAGCACCTCTCCCTGATAGAGGTCAAGATCGATGCCACGGATGGCGTGCAGCACTTTTCCACGCAGGTTGAACTGGATGTTGACATCTTTTGCGGAGAGAATGAGCTGGTTGTGTTCCATGATGTCCCCTCCTTACTGCAGATGGTTCTTCGGATCGGCAGCATCCGAGAAGGCGTTGCCGATCAGATAGAACGCAATGGTGACAAAGCTTAGGATGAGGGTGGGGTACAGCAGCTGGTAGCGCAGCCCGGCCTGCATCATCACCTTGCGGCCATCATTGACCAGGTTGCCCAGCGAGGGGGTCTCCACGGACAGGCCCAGACCGATGTAGGTGATGAACACCTCGTTGCCAATGGCTTCCGGGATGGTGAGGGCCATGCGCAGCATGATGACCGAGACGAGGTAGGGCAGCAGGTTGCGCAGCACGATACGGATGGTGGGCGTGCCGATGCAGCGGGAAGCCACATTATAATCCCGGTCGCGGATGATGAGGATCTGGTTGCGGATGAAGCGTGCCATTTCGATCCAGCCCTTGATGGCCATGCCAAGGACCATGGTCCAGATGCTGGGGGTGGCTACATAGGAAATGAGGATCAGCACGATGGCGGTGGGAATGTTATCGAAGATGTTGTACAGCTCGGTGAACACAAAGTCCAGCCCGCGCACGTAGCCCCACAGCACACCGGCGGTAATGCCCACCACAGCTTCGATGAGGGCCACGAAGAAGGCGATAGTCAGACTGGTGCGTGCACCGGCCCAGATGCGTGCCCACAGGTCCTGACCGATGGAGTTGGAACCCCAGATAAAGCCGTCCTGCCCGGGGGCGATGTTGCGGTACTGGATGCCGGTCACAGGGTCCACGGCGCACAGGTTCGGGTCTGCCTGACCGGGCAGGTGGGGCTGGATGAAGGCAAAGGCAACCACGACCACCAGCGCGATCAGCAGAGCCACGGCGAACTTGTTCTTGAAAAAGGCACGGAAGGTGCTGCCCCAGTAGCTGTAGTTGGAGCTGGCGGTGGCTTCGGCCTGTTCCTCACTGAACCCGGCGGGGGTGAACAGCTCATCCTCCGGCAGATTTTCCCAGCCGGTGCGGCGCTGTGCCTGAGCAGCATTCAGCTGATCCTCCAGCTGCTTCGATTTTTCGCGTTTCAGAAAAGAGAGCATCAGCGTCCACCTTCTTTCTTACCAAAGTTGATGCGGGGGTCAATGAGCACCATGAGCACATCGCCCAAAATCAGGCCGATGATGCCCACGCAGG
>OOAM01002021.1_pt1 | contig 11253 bp, 10 predicted proteins | sample 1671131 | NCBI WGS metagenome assembly OOAM01 (sample SAMN06348125, study PRJEB24527) | human gut metagenome | biome: human gut; feature: ankylosing spondylitis patient; material: feces | host: Homo sapiens | place: China | collected 2015-10 | reverse complement strand
GCTACAAGATCCAGCGTCCCTTCGTGTTCGTCACCAACAAGAGCGTGACCCTGTCTGAGCAGGCACAGGCCTTTGTGGACTTTGCCACCAGCAAGGACGCTGCCGACCTCATCCGTACCGCAGGCGCTGTGCCGGTGAACGAGTAACGGTTAGCAGGCTCGCCCTCTCCGTCATTGCTTGCGCAATGCCACCTCTCCCAAAGTGAGAGGCCTTGGCAGTCCATGCAAAGTCTCTGGTTTCGTCAGAGGCTCTCCCTTTGGGAGAGCTGTCGAGACACGAAGTGCCGAGACTGAGAGGGCGAGGCCGTTCACAAAATACCCCGCCGCGTCGGGCTGCCGTTTCTGCGGGCCGACGCGGCTTTTATAAAGGATTTCAGCTATGAACAAAAAATCCTATCTGAGCCGGGTGCGGTTGCCCCGCACCCCCGCCGAATGGCTGGAAGCGGTGATGAACTTCATCTTCTTCCTGTGCGGTATGCTGGCGGTGGGCTGCGTGGTGCTTATCTCGGTGTACATGGTGATCTCCGGCGTGCCGGCCATCCACAAGATCGGCCTGTTCCAATTCCTGTTCGGCACAAAGTGGGCCTCCACGGCAGCCCAGCCGCTGTTCGGCATCCTGCCGTTCATCCTTTCCAGCATCTACGGCACGCTGGGCGCTGCCATCATCGGTGTGCCCATCGGCCTGCTGACGGCGGTGTTCCTCTCCAAGGCCGCCGACCCCAAGCTGCGCACCGTGGTGGTCACCGCCATCGAGCTGCTGTCCGGCATCCCAAGCGTGGTGTTCGGCCTGCTGGGCATGCAGGTGCTGGTGCCTGCCGTGGCAAAGACCTTCGGCAAGGCTTCCGGTGCCTGCCTGCTGAGCGCCATCGTGGTGCTTTCCATCATGATCTTGCCCAGCATCGTGTCCGTGTCGGTCACGGCGCTGAACGCCGTGCCGCCGGAGTATGAGCAGGGCAGTTTGGCACTGGGTGCCACCGACACCGAAACATGGTTCAAGATCAGCATTCCGGCAGCCAAAAGCGGCATTGCCGCAGGCATTGTGCTGGGCATCGGCCGCGCCATCGGTGAGGCCATGGCGGTGATGATGGTGGCAGGCAACAGCCCCAACATGCCGGACAGTCCCTTCCGCAGCGTCACCTTCCTGACCACCGCCATCGCCAAGGAGATGAGCTATGCCGGCGGTCTGCAGCGGCAGGCGCTGTTCAGCATCGCGCTGGTGCTGTTCGTCTTTATCATGATCATCAATGTTGTGCTGAACGTTGTGCTGAAGGGAGGAAGCCGGGATGAATAAGGGCCTTTCGCCTTCCCGTCAGATGTGGAACCGGGTCATGACCGCACTGGTCTGGGCCAGCGCCGTTCTGGTGATGGTTCTGGTGGCCGGTATCATCGGCATGGTGCTGGTGCGGGGCATCCCCCACATCAGCTGGAAGTTCCTTTCTACCACTGCCAGTGTGCTGAAAAAGACCGACGGCATCCTGCCTGCCATCCTCAACACACTGTATGTCATTGTGCTGACATTACTGATCGTACTGCCTCTGGGCGTGGGCGCGGCGGTCTACCTGACCGAGTATGCCTCCAACCGGCGGCTCATCGAGGTCATCGAGTTCACCAACGAAACGCTGGCGGGCATCCCCAGCATCATCTACGGTCTGGTGGGTATGCTGGTGTTCAGTCAGGCGCTGGGCTTCCAGACCTGTCTGCTGTCCGGTTCACTCACGCTGGTGGTCATGAACCTGCCCACCATCATCCGAACCACGCAGGAATCCCTCAAGACGGTGCCGCAGGGCTACCGTGAGGGTGCCATGGGCTTGGGTGCAGGCAAGTGGCACATCATCCGCACCATCGTGCTGCCCTGCAGCATCGACGGCATCGTGACCGGCTGCATCCTGGCTGTGGGCCGCATCGTGGGCGAAAGCGCCGCGCTGCTCTTCACCGCCGGTGCCGCCGAGGTCATTGCCAACGGCGTGATCAAGGCCTACACCTCCAACGGTGCCACCCTGTCGGTGCTGCTCTATCTCCGTGCCTTTGAGGACGGCGATTTCGACTCCGCCTGGGCCATCGGCGCAGTGCTGCTGGTGCTGGTGCTTGCCATCAATCTGGCAGCCCGGCTGGCCAAAACCAAACTGAAACAGAAGCTGTAAATATAAACCCCACCGTCAATGCTTCGCATTGCCACCGCCCCTAATAGGGGCGGCCCTGGCGCAGCGTGAAGCACTGCAAGTTCCCCTCTATGCCAAGGGCCCCACTACTAGGGGGGCTGTCGAGCGTATGCGAGACTGAGGGGTTTAATACACGAGGAAATCTCGAGGAAAACTATGGAAAACGTATCACCCATTATCACAGCCAAAAACCTGAACCTCTGGTACGGGGATTTCAAGGCGCTGAAAGATATTTCGCTGGACATGGGCGAGCGGGAGATCACGGCCCTCATCGGCCCCTCCGGCTGCGGCAAGTCCACCTTCCTGAAGACCCTGAACCGGATGAACGACCTTGTGCCCGGGATCCGCATCGAGGGCGATGTCCGCCTGAAAGGGCAGGATATCTTTGCCCGCGAGATGCAGCCCACTGAGCTGCGCCGTCGGGTGGGCATGGTGTTCCAGAAGGCCAACCCCTTCCCCATGAGCATCTACGATAACATCACCTACGGCCCCAGGCTGCACGGTGTGCACAACAAGGCAGAGCTGGACGAGCTGGTGGAAAGCTCCCTGCAGGGTGCCGCCCTCTGGAACGAGGTCAAGGACCGCCTGAAAAAGAGCGCTCTGGGCCTTTCCGGCGGCCAGCAGCAGCGCCTGTGCATTGCCCGCGCCCTGGCTGTCAAGCCCGAAGTCCTGCTGATGGATGAGCCCACCAGCGCCCTGGACCCCGGCTCCACCATGAAGGTGGAGGAGCTGATGAGCGAGCTGAAAAAGAACTACACCGTGGTCATCGTGACCCATAACATGCAGCAGGCAGCCCGTATCAGTGACCGCACCGCCTTCTTCCTGCTGGGCGAGCTGGTGGAAGCCGGCCCCACGGCGCAGATCTTCAGCACCCCGCAGGATAAGCGCACCGAGGATTACATTTCGGGCCGGTTCGGCTAAGGAGAAAAACGCAATGAGCAACCGTACACAATACGAAAACGACCTTGCCGCCCTGAAAACGGCCCTGACCGAGATGGGGCAGAACGCTGCCGATGCCGTGGAAGCTGCAATGGAAGCCCTCTGCACCGCCGATGCCGAGGCTGCCGCCGCCGTGGTGCAGGGCGATGGCCGCATCAACAACATGGAGCGGGACATTGAGCACCGCTGCATGACCCTGCTGCTCCGCCAGCAGCCGGTGGCAGGTGACCTGCGCCGCATCTCCACCGCCATGAAGGTGGTCACGGATGTGGAGCGCATCGGCGACCATGCCTCCGATATCGCGGAGATCATCCCTCATCTGGTCACTGTCCGCAGAGAGGGTGACCCTGCTGTGAGCCAGGCCATCAGGATGGGCCAGAAGGCGCATAAGATGATCCTGGATGCCCTGAATGCCCTGACCTCTGAGAATGAGCAGGCCGCCCTCAGGGTCATTGCCGCCGACGATGAGGTGGACTATGATTTCAACGCCATCAAGCATACGCTGGCGCAGGAGATCGCCGCCGACCCCGGCAAGGTGGATGCCGCCCTGGATCTGCTCATGGTCATCAAGTACCTGGAGCGCATCGGCGACCACGCCGTGAATCTGGCCGAGTGGGTGGAGTTCGTCCGCAGCGGGCGTTATCACAACGAAAATATGTTCTGATCTCTTGTTTCTGTAAAAATTTGAGCTATTTGCAATTATTTCTGTGCCCCGCCCGTATTATAGGCAGAAAGGCTTCCCCAGAAAGCCTGATGAACTGGCTGCGGCGGGTGTCCGGCATCCCCCTGTCCCCGCCCGCCGCTGCCGCAACGGAGGGTTTTACGCTATGGTACAGACCAAGAATTTCCCGCTGGAAACGCGCGGCGAGGCGGTCAGCCGCGAAGCGCTGGTCCAGGCGGCATTACAGGAGATCACCCAGAATTACCGCGAAGCAAGCCTTTCCAATGTGGCCCGCAGCTACGGCGTTTCGCTGGCGTATGTCAGCGAGTGCGTCCGGGCCCAGACCGGAAAGACCTATAAGGAGCTGCTGCAGAAGCACCGGATGGAGACCGCCGCCCGCCTGCTGCGCCGCAGCGACCTGAACATCCAGCAGATCATCACCCAGGTGGGCTACGAGAACACCAGCTACTTCTACCGCCTGTTCCATGAGCGGTATGGCCAGAGCCCCCGGGAGTACCGCCGGGCACGCAGCCAGCGCACATAAGCGCATCAGTGAACGACCCTCTCCGCCTTTGCAGCAGGCTTTGACGGAGAGGGCCGTTTTGTGTTATATTAAAACAGAACGATCAGGGCGGGCAGCGGCCTGCCGGAAGAGAGGTTGGATGACGATGTTTCGTGGAGCAAGACGTGCAGATCTGGATGCGATCCTGAAAATTTATGCCCGCGCCCGGCAGGCGATGGCGGATTCCGGCAACCCCACCCAGTGGGGAGATCATTTTCCGCCGCAGGAGCTGCTGGAAGAAGACATTGATTCCAACCGGCTCTTCCTCTACCTTGTCAACGGCGAGCTGGAGGGCGTGTTTGCCTTTATCCTTGGCCCGGACCCCACCTATGCCCGGATCGAGGATGGCAAGTGGCTGAACGATACCCTGCCCTACGGTACCATCCACCGGCTGGCTTCGGCGGGCAGGCACCCCGGCGTTGCCGCCGCTGTGATCACCTGGTGTCTGGAGCACTGCGAGAGCCTGCGGGCCGACACCCACGCCGACAACAAGATCATGCAGCACCTGCTGGAAGAAAACGGCTTTACCAAGTGCGGCATCATCCATGTGGAGGATGGCACGCCCCGCATTGCCTACCAGAAAATGTCCCTTACCCTGCCTTTGCGCCGGGATTGAACCACAAAAATGCGCCGCCCCACCGGAAACGATGGAGCGGCGCTGTTTTTATATCGGTTTGTCAAGAGCTCTCCCTTTGGGAGAGCTGTCGAGCAAAGCGAGACTGAGAGGGTGAGCCCGCTTTCAGGAAATCGGATCTGTCATCTGACTTTCAAGCGTGGGTTCGACCACCGCATCCTCTTCCGGCGTGGGCTGGAAATACTTCTCGTACAGCTCCATGCCGATGCGGTAGCCCTGCCACACGATGACTGCCGTGCCTGCACCGGCCACGCCGATGATGGCGGCAGTGCCCAGAACGCTGGGCTCGCTCTCGATGGTGGCATCCCGGTACTGGGCTTCCACGGTGACGATGCTGTCCTTGGCCACGGTGCCCGCCGGGATGGTAAAGCTCTCCTCGTTGTAGGCGACCGCCGGGTTGCCCAGCAGGCTGGCTTCATCCATGGCCCACAGGTCGAACACCATGCCCTCGGGTACGGCGCTCTGGTTCAGCGTCACCTTGACCTCGGCATCCACCGGCACGCTGGCGCTGGTCATGGCTTCGCCGCCGTTGTAAGTGAACGTGCCGCCCTTCACCGTCAGGGTGTAGGTGGAGGCTCCGGGTTCGGGCTCGGGTTTGGGTTCGGGCTTGGGTTCCGGTTCGGGTTTGGGTTCCGGTTTTGGGTCGTTCAATTGCAGCTCAAGGTCAGCCGTAAGGGGCAGCTGTACTTCCCGTACCTTGCCGCTGCTCAGGGTCACATACAGGGTACCGGTGGGCTGACCGACCACATAAAGTTCATTGGCGGCGCTGTCCAGCGCAGTAGCTTCACCGCTCATTTTCAGCGCAGTGATTTTTCCGTTATCAGAAACGGTAATTTTCTTGGCGCTGTTTTCGCAGCCGGTGGGAACGTTCAGGAAAACGCCGTTCAGGGCGCTGCCGGTAACTTCTTTCAGGAAAATGCCGTTGGTGATGGTGGCGTTGCTGTCCACCGTAACCGGGCAGTTCACCGCCACTCTATGGGGGTTCAGGTCGGTGCTGTTAAAGTCATAGCTTTTCTCGGCGGTAGGCTCCAAAATCAGGCTGTTGTTTTCAAACTTCCAGCCCTCGCCGGTATAATTTGCCCGGTTGCCGTTCAAATCCTGTGCAGTGGCCGGGTAACCGTCCTTGTCAATCACCAGCCGGGTCAGTGGGCTGATGGTTACGGTTGAGCCATTTGCAGGCGGTGCGGTAAAGGTGACTTTATAAGCGCTGAAACCATCGAACTCGATTTTGAAATTGCTCCCACACCAGTCGGAAAGAAGTGTAGGCGGTGCATTATCAATGGTTGCATCAAGGGGTGGAAGATTTTGGCGACCGTACATATCATCAAAACGATATCTTATATCAACAGAAACGGATGCCTGATTCGGGATGACATAACATGAATTGAGATACCCATTGACCAAAACAGGAGAAAAATCGGACGGCTTTTCTGCTGTGAGGGTATAACCCGGTTCTATGCCACTTCCGGTTAGCTCATCTTTGAAAGTGCCGCCGTTGATCGTGCCGCCATTGTTGGTAACGGTAGATCTAAACGTGCCATTTTCAATCGTGCCTTCAGATTCATTGGAAACGGAAGAATAAAAAATGCCGCCGGTAATAGTACCATGATTTATAACGGGCATTGAGTAAGTTCCACTCGTTATAGTGCCATAATTGGTAATACTGGGACCAGGATTATCGATGTCCCAAAAATTACCATTTACAATCGTTGCGTTTTTCTCTATGATGGCAGAACATAAAATACTGTTATAATCCTGACGAATGTTTCCGCACTCTTTCAAATCATATTCTGTCGGGTTGGCAGGATGCAGTTTAAGCGTTCGTGTAGAACCGTCATAGCTCCAGCCATCACCGGAACAACTTATAGTATAGGTGCCATTACTATCCCTAGAACCTTCGGGATACCCGTTAACAATTTTTAATTGGCCGCCTTCCTCCGCCCATGCTGTGATTGCCGACACAGGCAGGAGCGTTACCGCCATGCACAGCGCCACCAGAAGGCTGATCAGTCGTTTCTTCATAGGGGGTCCCTCACTTTCTTTGGGCCGGAAGTGGAGCTCCGGCAAAATGGATGCTCTTACTTCCTTAAATACACGCCGCGCGAAATCCTTTCACCCTTTTTCAAAAAAATTTGAAAAAAAAAAAAAGAAAAAACAGACGGCAGTCTGACAGTGGTGGATATCCCTTGACAAATCGTTTAAAATTGACTATACTACAAATAGAAAAGGTGCTGACGAGCAATGTTTGGTCAGCTTCCCGTTTCTAGTGGATCAAAAAAGATTGACCGTTTGAGTTGGGGAACTGTGGCGGTCAATCTTCTTTGTTTTTATCGCTCTTCTCGTGAGAAATTTTCCAGCCAGCATCAAATGCGGCTTTCGCAACGGTGACAAGCAGAGCCAGCAAACTGATCACTACCGTCAACAGAGCACAAACTTCTGTCAGAGACATTCGACATCCCTCCCTTCGCCTGAAAGGCTCCGGGAAAGGGTACAAAATCAAAAAAGTTCCGTTTCCCGGAGCAACATTGCCGCTTGCGCGGCGTTGTAAGCACACCAGGAGCGAGAAGCATGACCACCTGCATTGCAGACAGCACCTTTTTTCCTGCTGTTACCAGCATTAAAAACAGTATATCATAGGATTTGACAATTTTCAATTGAAACCGAGCGCTCCCGGATACTTCTGATGAAGTATGCGGGGGCGTTTTTTCGTGGAACTGGGGGCTTGTGGAGCGGGGGCAATCGTTCTATAATACAAGCTGTGAAATGAATCACAAAAGGGGTGGAACGTATGGACAAAAAACTGAACGAGGCCGTGGCGGCGCTGCGGCCCCAGATGGTGGCGGCGCTCCAGCGGCTGGTGCGCAGGCGCAGTGTGGAGGCCGACCCGCTGCCGGGCAAGCCCTTTGGCGAGGAGGTGGATGCCTGCTTTGCCGAGGCGCTGACCCTCTGCCATGAGCTGGGCTTTGAGACCACCGACATGGATCGGTACATCGGCTGGTGCGAGATCGGCACCGGGGACGAGATGGTGGCGGTGCTGGGGCATCTGGACGTGGTGCCCGAGGGCGAGGGCTGGCATCACCCACCCTACGCCGCCGAGATCGAGGACGGCAGGCTGTATGGCCGGGGTGCCATTGACGACAAAGGCCCGGTGGTGGCCAGCCTGTTCGCGCTGAAGGCCATCCGGGATCTGGACATCCCGCTCAACCGCCGTGTCCGGCTGCTGTTCGGCCTGAACGAGGAGACCAACGACCGGGACGTGCTGTACTACAAGGCCCACGGCGGGGAGATCCCGGTGCTGGGCTTCACCCCGGACGGCGAGTATCCGCTCATCAACGGCGAAAAGGGCATCCTGAACGAAAGCTATGCCGTGCAGCTTCACCAGACCGGTGCCTGGCAGCTGAGCAGGGTGCAGGGCGGCGTGGCCGGAAATGTGGTGCCGGACTACGCCTGCGCTGTGCTGACCGCCCCGGCGGGGGCCTCCCTGCCGGAGGCAGAGCACATCACCGTGACGGCCGTCCCCGGCGGCTATCAGGTGGAAGCGGTGGGCGTTTCGGCCCACGGCAGCCACCCGGAGCAGGGCGAAAACGCCATCGGGCGGCTGGTGTGCTACCTCGACCGGCTGCCGCTGGAGGGGGATGCCAAACAGGCCGTGCACTTTCTGGCCGAGAAGCTGGGCACCGACCCCTACGGCGAGCGTCTGCTGGGCCACCGGCTGGAGGATGCGCTCTCCGGCCCCATGAGCTGCAACTGGGGGCTGATCGAGGGCGACGCGCAGCATCTGTGGGTCAAGCTGAACTACCGCTATCCCGTGACCATGGAACGGGCGGACTGCCAGCCCGCTGTGCAGGCCGCCTTTGAGGCCGCAGGCTGGGTGCTGGATGGGCAGGTGCACAAGGAAAAGCTCTACTACCCTGCCGAGACCCCGCTGGTCAGCGCCCTGCTGGAGGTTTACCGGGATGCCACCGGCGACAATGCCCCACCCAAGTGCATCGGCGGCGGCACCTACGCCAAGATGCTGCCCAATGTGGTGGCCTTTGGCCCCCTGTTCGCGGGCGACCCGGTCACAGAGCATCAGCCCGATGAATGCATCGATCTGGAACGTCTGGTGCAGAACGCCCAGATCATCGCAAACGCCATTGTCAAGCTGGCAAATCTGCCGCTGGAATAAGAAGGAGGACGGGACTATGAAGATCACGCAGGTGCGGCTGGGCCGCATTTCCACCCCGCTGCGGGTGCCGTTCAAAACGGCACTGCGCACTGTGAACAGCGTTGAGGATGTTATCGTGGAACTCCACACCGATACCGGTGCGGTGGGCTACGGCGAAGCACCCCCGACCGGTGTTATCACCGGCGACACCACCGGGGCCATCCTCGGTGCCATTCGGGATCATATCGCCCCTGCCCTGCTGGGCCGCGACCTCGATGAATTTGAGGATCTGACCGCCGCTGTGCAGAAGGCGCTTGTCCACAATACCAGCGCCAAGGCCGCTGTGGATATGGCCCTGTGGGATCTGCTGGGCCAGAAGTACAGCGCCCCTGTCTACCGGATGCTGGGCGGTGCCCGCAGGAACATCGTGACCGATATCACCATCAGCGTCAACCCGCCGGAGGAGATGGCCCGGGATGCCCGCACCGCTGTCCAACGCGGCTACGACTGCCTGAAGGTCAAGGTTGGCATCGACCCTGAACTGGATGTGGCCCGCCTTGCCGCGGTGCGGCAGGCCGTGGGCCGGGACATCAGGCTCCGCATCGATGCCAACCAGGCCTGGAATGCCAAGCAGGCGGTCCGCATCCTGAACCAGATGCAGGAGAAGGGGCTGGACATTGAGTTCGTGGAGCAGCCCGTGCCCGCCGCAGACCTTGAGGGAATGCAGTATGTCACCCGCCATGCCGATGTGCCTGTGCTGGCCGACGAGAGCGTGTTCAGCCCGGCAGATGCCCTGCGGATCATGCAGACCGGCGCGGCCGACCTGGTGAACATCAAGCTGATGAAGTGCGGCGGCATCACCAATGCCCTGCGCATTGCTGCCGCCGCTGAGGTGTACGGCGTGGAGTGCATGATCGGCTGTATGCTGGAAGCAAAGATCTCGGTCAACGCCGCCGTGGAGCTGGCCTGTGCCAAGAAGATCATCACCAAGATCGACCTCGACGGCCCGGTGCTCTGCAGCGAGGACCACATCCTCGGCGGTGCCGTGTTTGACGAAAAGAACATCACCGTCTCCGACGCACCCGGCATGGGCATTCAGGGCTTTGTGCCCGGCAAGGTGTCCTATCTCGACTAAAACAGGAACAGACCGCATCCCGAAACACACGGGGTGCGGTCTCTTTTTGTGAAACTGTATTCTGTGTGCGGACAGTGAAAAAGCTCCTGTCAGTACACATTGAAATAAAAACCAAAAAAAAAAACGGGAAAAATCTTTGACTTTTCGGCCTGCGAGGCGTATAATCGTACTTGTTCCGTGTAGAGGAATGGGAAAACTGTACGCCATAAGCGCACAATCTGGATAGGGGAGTAGAAAAGTTATGAAAACGTTGAAAGCGGTTGCGGCAAGGTACAACGCCACCAGCCTGATCCTGCGCATCGTCATCGGCCTTGCGGTCGGTGCGGTGCTGGCACTGGCGGTGCCCGGTGCGGGCTGGGTGGAAGAGTTCGGCAGCCTGTTCGTGGGTGCCCTGAAGGGCATTGCACCGGTGCTGGTGTTCGTTATCGTGGCCAGTGCGCTGGCGCAGGGCACGTCCAGGCTGGACCGGCGCTTTGGCACGGTCATCTGGCTGTACATGCTCACCACCTTCCTGGCCGCCGCCATTGCGGTGGTGACCAGCTTCCTGTTCCCTCAGACCGTCGTTCTGGCTGAGGCGGCAGAATCCGAGGTGGTGCCCCAGGGTCTGGGCGAGGTGATGAACACCCTGCTCACCAACTTTGTGGCAAACCCCGTCAGTGCCCTGCTGAACGGCAATTACATCGGCATCCTGTTCTGGGCCTGCCTGTTCGGTCTGGCCATGAAGAAGTATGGCGCGGACAGCACCAAGCTGTTCCTGGCAAACACCGCGGATGCAGTCTCCCAGATCGTCCGCTGGATCATCAATCTGGCACCCTTCGGCATCATGGGCCTTGTGTATACCAACGTGTCCAGCAACGGCCTGTCCATCTTTACCCAGTACGGCAGGCTGCTGCTCCTGCTGGTGGGCACCATGCTCTTTATGGCACTGGTCGTCTCGCCCTTTATCATCTTTGTGTATCTGCACTGCAACCCGTATCCGTTGGTGTTCCGCTGCCTGCGTGAATCCGGCCTGACCGC
>OOAM01002003.1_pt1 | contig 11347 bp, 6 predicted proteins | sample 1671131 | NCBI WGS metagenome assembly OOAM01 (sample SAMN06348125, study PRJEB24527) | human gut metagenome | biome: human gut; feature: ankylosing spondylitis patient; material: feces | host: Homo sapiens | place: China | collected 2015-10 | reverse complement strand
CTTCTTCAGTAGCTCAGTCGGTTAGAGCATCTGACTGTTAATCAGAGGGTCGTTGGTTCAAGTCCAACCTGAAGAGCTTGAGAGTTCGTTTAAATAAACGAACTTTTTTTATACCCTAAAACGAACTAATATGGACGATTATTACTCGCGAACGTATTACAATTATTTTAACCACTTCCTGAAGGGGTGTCGTGAGTAATCCTGTCTTTTACTCTGAAGATGCTCCTCCGGGCTTAAAATGAAGGAAAGGAGCAGACAGATGAGAAAGTATCTTTTTTGTGAAGCTGGCTTTGTAGAGAAAGCCAACTGGCAACCTAACTGCTGGATTAACATTGAATGTCCGGATGCCGCGGATTTCCACTTCCTGCAAGAACAATTAAAAGTTCCCCAGTCTTTTTTGAATGACATTGCCGATACCGACGAACGTCCGCGTACGGATACGGAAGGTAACTGGCTGCTGACCATTCTGCGTATTCCCGTACAGACTCCTGATTCAAAAGTGCCGTATGCCACGGTGCCTATCGGTATCATTACGAACAATGAACTGGTAATTTCGGTGTGCTATCACTCTACGGAGATGCTGCCGGATTTCATCGAACATACGCAGCGCAAAGGTATCAACGTGCCCAATAAATACGAATTGATTCTGCGACTGATTTACTCGTCGGCTGTATGGTTCCTGAAATACCTGAAACAAATCAACAACGAAGTGAACAATGCGGAAAAGGAGCTGGAACGTAGCATCCGTAACGAGGACTTGCTCCGGCTGATGAACCTACAGAAGAGTCTGGTATATTTCAATACGTCTATTCGTGGCAATGAGGTCATGATAGGCAAATTGCAGAATATCTTTAATGAGAAGGACTATCAGAATACGGAACTGACAGAAGATGTGCTCATCGAGCTGAAGCAGGCACACAATCAGGTAAACATTTACAGTGACATTCTTACGGGTACCATGGATGCTTTTGCTTCCATCATCTCCAACAATGTGAACACCATCATGAAACGCATGACCAGTCTTTCCATCGTGCTGATGGTACCGACACTGATTGCCAGTTTCTATGGTATGAACGTGGATATTCACATCGAAGGACTGCCGCACGCCTTTGCCTTGATTGTATGTTTCTCCATCTTCCTCTCGGCAACGGCCTTTGTTATTTTCCGGAAAATAAAGTGGTTCTAAGCTGAGGGTATATGAAATACGGAGTATCTTCCAATACGCTGCTGCTTACGGCCGGAATCGTATGGCTGGTTGCCGGCATCAACATTCTCCGTATCGGCATTTCCTGCTGGATAACGGACGCGCACTACTGGCTGCTCAAGGTCTGCGAGGCCAGTCTGATATTCCTGCTGTTCTTCTGCATAGTTTTCCACAAGCTCTACCGCAAGCATGCACAGCGTATCACAGCCGGTAACCCCAACAAACGCTGTCCATTCTCGTTTTTTGACGTGAAAGGCTGGCTGGTGATGGCTTTCATGATTGCACTAGGTATAACTATCCGTACCGCAAGCCTGCTACCGGAAAGCTTTATTGCAGTCTTTTATACCGGACTTTCCCTCGCCTTGATGGCCACAGGAGGACGTTTCATCCTGCTATATTGGAAAAGGAAATAAAACTAGTCATACGCATCAGTAAAGTACCATTTCCCCTCCTATAATGTGGAAATGACAGGTACTACATAATTATAATAGTCAATTAAAACTTTAAATATACGATGCTTGCTTACATCGAATAAGTACATAAAAAAAGCCGTCTCAAATGAGACGGCTTTTTTATGATAGTAGTTGAGATTATTCAACTCCACTGTAATCTAATACATTCTTCTTGTTAGCCAAGATGCGATCGTATTCTTCTTTAGAACCTACCACAATCTTTTCAAACTCACGCTGACCTGTACCAGCAGGAATCAAGTGACCGCAGATAACGTTCTCTTTCATACCTTCCAGTTTATCAACCTTACCGTTGATAGCAGCTTCGTTCAATACCTTGGTAGTTTCCTGGAATGATGCAGCTGACATGAAGCTTGATGTCTGCAATGCAGCACGTGTAATACCCTGCAGAATCTGAGTAGAAGTAGCAGGAACTGCATCACGTACTTCAACCAGTTTCAAGTCGCGGCGTTTCAGCATACTGTTTTCATCACGGAGCTTACGAGCTGTAACAATCTGTCCCGGCTGCAAGTTCTGAGAATCACCAGCGTCTACAACCACTTTCTTACCCCAGATACGGTCGTTTTCCTCATTGAATTCAATGCGGTCTACAACCTGCTGTTCCAAGAAGCGAGTATCACCCGGTTCGTCAATCTGTACCTTACGCATCATCTGACGAACGATGATTTCGAAGTGCTTATCGTTAATCTTCACACCCTGCAGACGGTAAACGTCCTGGATTTCATTTACGATATATTCCTGAACGGCTGTAGGACCTTTGATGGCCAAGATGTCGGCAGGAGTAATAGCACCGTCAGACAACGGAGTTCCGGCACGTACATAGTCGTTTTCCTGAACCAGAATCTGCTTAGACAAAGCAACCAAGTACTTACGAACGTCACCAGTCTTCGATGTAACGATGATTTCACGGTTACCACGTTTAATCTTACCCATCGTAATTTCACCATCGATTTCAGAAACGACAGCCGGATTAGACGGGTTACGAGCTTCAAACAACTCAGTTACACGTGGAAGACCACCGGTGATATCACCTGCCTTACCTACGGCACGCGGAATCTTCACCAGAATATCACCCGACTTCACGGTCTGTTTGTCTTCTACTACTACGTGACCACCTACCGGTAAGTTGTATGTACGGATAATTCCACCGTTCTCATCCAAGATGTGCAATGACGGAATCTTCGTTTTATCCTTAGATTCAGTAATAATGATTTCACGCAAACCAGTAGCTTCATCTGATTCTACCTTATAGGTTACGTTTTCAATTACTGATTCAAAGTCAATCTTACCAGCAGCTTCTGTTACGATAACGGCGTTGAACGGATCCCACTTAGCAATCAGCTTGCCCTTTTCTACCACCTCACCGTCTGAAGCATACAACTTAGAACCGTAAGGAACGTTGTGAGTAGAAAGGATGATACCTGTATTCACATCCACAAAGCGAACCTCGGCCAAACGACCTACTACAATCTTCACTGGTTCACCAGTTTCTTCTACAGCATCAACCGTACGCAATTCTTCGAATTCCAGACGAGCATCATTCTTAGCCACGATACTTGCATTAGCAGCCAGGTTACCTGCGATACCTCCGGCGTGGAATGTACGCAGAGTCAACTGAGTACCCGGTTCACCGATTGACTGAGCAGCGATTACGCCGACAGCTTCACCCTTCTGTACCATACGACTGGTAGCCAGGTTACGTCCGTAACATTTCGCACATACACCCTTCTTCGATTCACAAGTCAATACAGAGCGGATTTCTACGCTTTCAATCGGAGATTTTTCGATTTCTTCTGCAATGTCTTCTGTAATCTCTTCACCAGCAGCCACAATCAGCTTACCAGTTGTCGGGTGGATAATATCATGAACAGATACACGACCCAGTATACGTTCGTACAAAGTAGCGATAACTTCATCGTTGTTCTTCAGGGCTGTACAAACCAGACCACGCAATGTACCACAGTCTTCTTCGTTGATAATCACGTCATGAGAAACGTCAACCAAACGACGAGTCAAGTATCCGGCATCGGCAGTCTTCAACGCGGTATCGGCAAGACCCTTACGAGCACCGTGGGTAGAGATAAAGTACTCCAACACCGAAAGACCTTCCTTAAAGTTAGAAAGAATCGGGTTTTCAATAATCTGTGCACCCTCAGCACCAGCTTTCTGCGGTTTAGCCATCAAACCACGCATACCAGACAACTGACGGATCTGTTCCTTAGAACCACGGGCACCAGAATCCAACATCATAAATACAGAGTTAAATCCTTGGTCGTCGTTCTTAATAGTCTTATATAGAATGTCTGACAAGTCACTGTTTACGTGAGTCCAAGTATCAATTACCTGATTGTAACGTTCGTTATCAGTGATGAATCCCATGTTATAGTTCATCATAATCTGTTCGATTTCTTCGTTACCACGTTTTACCAGTTCTTCCTTCTCCTTCGGGATAATGATATCACCCAAGTTGAATGACAGACCACCTTCGAATGCTTTCTTATAACCTAAGTTCTTGATACCATCCAAGAATTCGCAAGCACGAGCCACACCAACAGCCTTAATAACATCGCTGATGATGTCACGCAGAGACTTCTTAGAAATAACGGTATTCAAATAACCACATTCATCCGGAACCAGTTCATTTACAATGACACGACCTACAGAAGTTTCCTTAATCAACTTCTTCACGATATTGCCGTTTTCATCAAGGTCATTAGCCACTACGCTGATAATAGCGTGAATGTCTACCTTACCTTCGTTATAAGCAATCATTGCTTCTTCCGGTCCATAGAAAATCAAACCTTCACCTTTGGCACCTTTACGCAATTTGGTAATGTAATACAATCCCAATACCATATCCTGTGCAGGCACAGTGATAGGCGCACCATTGGCAGGGTTCAAAATATTGTGTGACTGAAGCATCAACATCTGAGCTTCCAGTACAGCTTCGTTACTCAAAGGCAAGTGCACGGCCATCTGGTCACCATCGAAGTCGGCGTTGAACGCGGTACAAGCCAACGGGTGCAACTGGATAGCCTTTCCTTCGATCATCTTCGGCTGGAAGGCCTGGATACCCAAACGGTGAAGTGTCGGAGCACGGTTCAACAATACCGGGTGTCCCTTCATTACATGTTCCAGGATATCCCAGATAACAGATTCCTTGCGGTCTACAATCTTCTTCGCTGATTTCACTGTCTTCACAATACCACGTTCAATCAACTTACGAATGATGAACGGTTTGTACAATTCTGCAGCCATCAGCTTAGGAATACCACATTCACCCATCTTCAGTTCCGGACCTACGACGATTACAGAACGAGCAGAGTAGTCAACACGTTTACCCAACAAGTTCTGACGGAAACGTCCTTGCTTACCTTTCAAACTGTCTGACAAAGATTTCAACGGACGGTTGGCATCTGTCTTCACTGCACTTGACTTACGAGAGTTGTCGAACAATGAATCGACAGCTTCCTGAAGCATACGTTTTTCATTACGCAAAATCACTTCCGGAGCCTTGATTTCAATCAGACGTTTCAAACGGTTGTTACGGATAATTACACGACGATACAAATCGTTCAAGTCTGAAGTAGCGAAGCGACCACCATCCAGCGGAACCAACGGACGCAATTCAGGTGGGATAACCGGTACGATACGTACAATCATCCATTCCGGTTTGTTGCGGCCACGAGATGCACGGAAAGATTCTACTACCTGCAAGCGCTTCAAAGCTTCGTTCTTACGCTGCTGTGAAGAATCATTGTTTGCCTTATGACGCAATTCGTATGACAAAGCATCCAAATCAATTCCTACCAGCAAATCATATATTGCTTCAGCACCCATCTTGGCGATAAACTTATTCGGATCGCTGTCTTCCAGATATTGATTTTCTTTCGGAAGAGTTTCCATAATATCCAGATACTCTTCTTCAGACAACAAGTCATATTTACTGATACCATCTTCAGCCTTCACACCCGGCTGAATAACGACATAACGTTCATAATAAATAATAGCATCCAGTTTCTTTGTCGGCAATCCCAGCAGATAACCAATCTTATTAGGCAATGAACGGAAATACCAGATATGAGCAACAGGTACCACCAACTGAATGTGACCACTACGCTCACGACGTACTTTCTTTTCTGTTACTTCCACACCGCATCGGTCGCAGACAATGCCTTTGTAGCGAATACGTTTGTACTTACCGCAATGACATTCGTAGTCTTTCACCGGACCGAAGATACGTTCGCAGAACAAACCGTCACGTTCCGGTTTATAAGTACGATAGTTGATGGTTTCCGGTTTCAGAACCTCACCATAAGAATTTTCCAGAATCTCTTCGGGTGATGCCAGACCGATCGTAATCTTTGAGAAATTACTTTTTATCTTAGTATCTTTTCTAAAAGCCATACTTTTTATTTTATGATAATGAAGAATTTAATCATGAAGAATGGAAGTTATCTTTTCCATTCTCCATTTGAAAAAGTTATTCCAGCGTAATGCTCAAGCACAAACCTCTAAGTTCATGCAACAATACGTTGAGAGATTCAGGAATACCCGGAGTCGGCATAGGTTCACCTTTCACAATTGCTTCGTATGCCTTAGAACGTCCTACTACGTCATCAGACTTGATAGTCAAGATTTCCTGAAGTACATGAGCAGCACCGAATGCTTCGATTGCCCAAACCTCCATTTCTCCGAAACGCTGACCACCGAACTGAGCCTTACCACCAAGTGGCTGCTGAGTAATCAATGAGTACGGACCGATTGAACGGGCATGCATCTTGTCTTCAACCATGTGACCCAGTTTCAACATGTAAGTCACACCGACTGTAGCCGGCTGGTCAAACTGATCACCTGTACCACCATCATACAAGTAAGTCTTACAATAGCGTGGCAGACCAGCTTTGTCAGTCCATTCATCCAAGTCATCCAAAGTAGCACCATCGAAAATCGGAGTCGCAAACTTCACACCCAATTCTTTTCCGGCACGTCCCAGTACAGCTTCGAAAATCTGACCGATGTTCATACGAGAAGGCACACCCAACGGGTTCAATACGATATCAACCGGAGTACCGTCAGCCAAGAATGGCATATCTTCCTGACGAACCACACGTGAAACGATACCCTTGTTACCGTGACGACCGGCCATCTTATCACCCACACCAATCTTACGTTTCTTAGCAATGTAAACCTTTGCCATCTGAATAATACCTGAAGGCAATTCATCACCGATTGTCAACGCAAACTTCTTACGTTTCAATTCGGCATCCAGTTCCTTGTACTTCTTCAGATAGTTTACGATAAGATCACGAATCATATCATTCTTATGAGCATCAGCAGTCCACTTGCTCAACTGAATTACGGTATAATCCAATGATTCCAGATCGTATTTAGTAAACTTAGCTCCCTTGGCAATCACTTCAGTTCCCAGATAATCTTTCACACCCTGAGAAACCTTATCAGCTGTCAATACCAGCAACTTGTCAATCAAGATTGCCTTCAGAGCTGCAGCTTTTTCTTCAAATTCTTCATTCAGTTTCGGCAGAATAGCCTTATCTGCATTTTTCTCACTACGAGTCTTTATTACACGAGAATATAATTTCTTGTCAATAACCACACCGCGCAATGATGGAGAAGCTTTCAATGAAGCATCCTTCACATCTCCAGCCTTGTCACCAAAGATAGCACGCAACAGTTTTTCTTCTGGAGAAGGATCAGATTCTCCCTTCGGAGTAATCTTACCAATCAGGATATCGCCCGGCTCAATACGTGCACCAATACGTACGATACCGTTTTCATCCAAATCTTTGGTTGCTTCTTCACTCACATTCGGAATATCAGAAGTCAACTCCTCCATACCGCGTTTAGTTTCGCGCACTTCCAAAATATATTCATCTACGTGAACAGATGTCAGAATATCTTCACGAACCACACGTTCGTTCAATACGATAGCATCCTCGTAGTTGTAACCTTTCCACGGCATGTAAGCTACCAGCAGGTTCTTACCCAATGCCAACTCTCCATTTGCTGTAGAATAACCTTCAGTCAGGATATCTCCCTTCTTCACGCGCTGTCCTTTATTACAAATCGGACGCAAGTCGATGGTCATGCTCTGGTTTGTCTTGCGGAACTTCGGAATACGGTATTCCTTCAATGCCGGTTCGAAGCTTACAAACTCTTCATCTTCTGTACGGTCATACAAAATACGAATTGTAGTAGCATCCACAAAGTCAATCACACCATCCCCTTCTGCAGCAATCTGTGTACGTGAATCTTCACACAATTGTTTTTCGATACCTGTACCTACAATCGGAGCTTCAGTCTTCAACAAAGGAACTGCCTGGCGCATCATGTTAGATCCCATCAACGCACGGTTCGCATCGTCATGTTCAAGGAACGGAATCAATGAAGCCGCAATAGATGCAATCTGCTGAGGAGCGACGTCCATCAATTCTACCTGGTCTGGAGTAACTACCGGATAATCCGCATCACGACGTGCTTTTACCTTCTCACGGATAAATGTACCGTCATCATTCAGCGGAGCATTACCCTGAGCGATAATCTTGTCTTCTTCTTCTTCTGCAGAAAGGTATTCAATACCTTCATTTGACAAGTCTACTACTCCGTCTTTCACTTTACGGTAAGGAGTAACGATGAAGCCCAGTTCATTAATCTTTGCATAAACACACAAAGAAGAAATCAAACCAATGTTCGGACCTTCAGGAGTTTCAATCGGACATAAACGACCATAGTGAGTATAGTGTACGTCTCGGACCTCGAAACCAGCACGGTCACGTGACAAACCACCAGGTCCCAAAGCTGACAAACGACGCTTATGCGTAATTTCGGCCAGCGGGTTAGTCTGGTCCATGAACTGTGACAAAGCATTTGTTCCAAAAAATGAGTTGATTACAGACGAAATAGTTTTCGCGTTAATCAAATCAATCGGAGTAAATACTTCGTTGTCGCGTACGTTCATACGTTCACGGATCGTACGTGACATACGAGCCAAACCAATTGCAAACTGATTAGACAACTGTTCACCCACTGTACGTACACGACGATTACTCAAGTGGTCAATATCATCTACATCAGCCTTTGAGTTAATCAACTCAATGAGATATTTGATAATCTCGATAATATCTTGTTTCGTCAATACTCTGACATCCATAGGAGTATCCAAGTTCAACTTCTTGTTGATACGATAACGTCCTACATCACCCAGATCATAACGTTTTTCTGAGAAGAACAAGTTGTTGATAACTTCACGTGCACTTGCATCATCGGCCGGATCGGCATTACGCAACTGACGATAAATATACAATACAGCTTCCTTTTCAGAGTTACTTGGGTCTTTCTGTAAAGTATTGAAGATAATAGAATAGTCAGAGGCATTTGCTTCTTCGTTGTGAACGAGGATATTCTGTACACCAGACTCGATAATCAAATCGATATGTTCAGGTTCAATGACAGTTTCACGGTCAATTACTACCTCGTTACGTTCTATAGAAACAACTTCACCAGTATCTTCATCCACAAAATCTTCTGTCCATGTTTTCAATACACGAGCAGCTAATTTGCGTCCAATAATCTTTTTCAGATTAGTCTTGTTAACCTTTACATCCTCAGCCAGATTGAAAATCTCAAGAATATCCTTATCATTTTCAAATCCTACAGCTCTCAACAAAGTTGTTACCGGAAGTTTCTTCTTACGGTCGATGTACGCATACATCACATTATTGATATCCGTAGCGAATTCAATCCAAGATCCTTTAAACGGGATAATACGAGCCGAATACAATTTGGTACCATTAGCATGGATACTCTGACCAAAGAATACACCCGGAGAACGGTGCAGCTGAGAAACAACCACACGTTCAGCACCATTAATTACGAAGGTGCCTTTCGGAGTCATATAAGGAATCGGTCCCAGATACACATCCTGAATCACTGTGTCAAAATCTTCGTGATCGGGGTCGGTACAATAAAGCTTCAATTTAGCTTTCAAAGGTACACTATATGTCAAGCCACGTTCCAAACAATCATCAATTGTATAGTGAGGCGGATCAATATAGTAGTCAAGGAACTCGAGCACGAAGTTATTGCGTGTATCAGCTATAGGGAAGTTTTCCGCAAAAACTTTATACAAGCCATCATTCTTTCGCTTTTCGGGTGGGGTATCTAATTGCAAGAAGTCCTGAAATGACTTCAACTGTACTTCCAGAAAATCCGGATACTGCATCGGATTCTTAATAGAAGCAAAATTAATTCGTTGATTTTGAGTTTCTGAAGACATCTGTATGGAGTTTAAAATGTAAAAACTAGGATAATTATAGTCGGTCGCTCTCACAGGTCCGACACATGAAACCTAGTGAACTTAATATAGACGCAAAAAGGTTAAGAACCCCCTTTACAGAGGACTCTTAACCGAACTACCTGATTTACAGGATAATCTTATTTAAGTTCAACTTCAGCTCCAGCTTCTTCCAAAGTTTTCTTCAAAGATTCAGCTTCGTCTTTAGCCAAACCTTCTTTTACTGTGCTAGGAGCACCGTCAACCAAGTCTTTTGCTTCTTTCAAGCCAAGACCACAAGCTTCTTTAACGGCCTTAACAACCTGCAATTTAGCAGCACCTGCGCTCTTCAAAACTACATCGAATGAAGTTTTTTCTTCAGCAGCAGCTGCACCAGCAGCAGCAGGACCAGCAGCAACAGCTACAGCTGCAGCAGCAGGTTCAATACCGTATTCTTCTTTAAGGATAGTTGCAAGTTCATTAACTTCTTTTACTGTCAAGTTAACTAATTGTTCTGCAAAAGCTTTCAAATCTGCCATTTTTGTATGAAATTTAATTGTTTGTACTATTTAAATATTAAAGTTGTTTGATATATTCTCGACTAGGCACAGAGTGCAATTATTCTGCACGTTCTGCCAAAGTCTGAAGAACTCCGTGAATGGTGTTGCCACCTGATTGAAGAGCCGAGATAACATTCTTTGCAGGAGACTGCAGCAAAGCCACGATTTCTGCAATAACTTCGTTCTTACTCTTGATTGTTGCGAGAGCTTCCAACTGGTCTGCACCCACGTAGAATCCTTCCTCTGCATAAGCAGCTTTCAGGGCAGGAACTCCATCTTTGTATTCCTTCAACAGTTTTGCCGGAGCATTAGCTGTTTCACAGAACATTACAGAAGTAGTACCCTTCAAAGAATCAAACAATGGTGAGTAATCCACATCCAAGCTCATCAAAGCCTTGTGAAGCAAAGAATTCTTCACAACTATCAGCTTGATACCAGCCTTGAAACATTTTTTACGCAGGTCACCTGTAGCAGCTGCATCCATTGCAGTTGTATCCACCAAGTAAAAATGTCCATATTGCTTTACAGTATCTGCTAACTGACCAATAATTACGCCTTTATCTTCCTTTCTCATGATTCCTCCTTAATTATTAGATTTCGTCTACTGATTTAGGGTCAATCTTAATACCCTTACTCATAGTACTTGAAAGATAAATACTCTTGATATAAGTACCTTTAGCTGTGGTCGGTTTCAGTTTAATGATAGTAGCGATAAATTCTTTCGCATTTTCACGGATCTGCTCAGCAGAGAAAGAAACCTTACCGATTGAAGTATGAACGATACCGCTCTTATCAACCTTAAAGTCAATCTTACCTTGCT
>OOAM01002000.1_pt1 | contig 11359 bp, 8 predicted proteins | sample 1671131 | NCBI WGS metagenome assembly OOAM01 (sample SAMN06348125, study PRJEB24527) | human gut metagenome | biome: human gut; feature: ankylosing spondylitis patient; material: feces | host: Homo sapiens | place: China | collected 2015-10 | reverse complement strand
ATCCTGCGGACGCGTTACCATCAGATGGCAGTCGAGCGGTTTACTCGCCAGTTTTTTTACCTGGCTTACGAAGAACGGTGAGAGCGTCAGATTCGGCACAAAGTGGCCGTCCATGATGTCCAGATGCAGCCAGTCGGCACCGGAGTCAAAGGCCCGTCGCGCTTCCTCCCCAATGCGGGAGAAATCAGCGGCCAGCAGGGACGGGGAGATTATGGTCATGGCTGAAGAGAAGCTTTTTGGGATGTCAGTTGGCTACAATGTTGACCAGGCGGCCGGGCACGACAATTACCTTGCGCACGGTGACGCCGTCCAGGAAGATGTTCACCTTGGCGGAGGCCAGGGCCAGCTTTTCCAGTTCTTCCCGGGAGATGTCCTTGGGCACTTCCAGCTTGTCTCTCAGCTTGCCGTTCACCTGGATGACCATGGGAACGGTGTTTTCCTCCAGCAGGGCTTCCTCCCATTCAGGCCAGCTTTTCTGGCAAAGCTGCGTCTGGGCCAGAGCCGGGAAGGCTGTTTGCAGGCGGCTGTGTATTTCTTCCGTAAGGTGGGGGGCAAAGGGATTCAGCAGGGTCAGGAAAATATCATAGTCCTGAACGTCCACCACATCCGCGGAGGTCATGGCATTGGTGCATTCCATCATTTTCGCGATGGCGGTGTTGAAGGACATGCTATTGATGTCTTCCGTCACTTTTTTAATGGTTTTGTGCAATTCCTTGCGTACGGCAAGCACCCCGGCTTCCGGAGCGTTCTCCACCAGTTTGGAGTTGATTTCCCATTCTCCTTCCTGATTTTCCCGGAAGGCCACGCGCCAGACGCGGGCCAGAAAGCGGGAAATGCCTTCCACGCCTTTGGTTGCCCAGGGTTTCACGTCCTTAAGAGGGCCCATGAACATTTCATATAACCGCAGGGAGTCCGCGCCATATTCGCGGACGATGTCGTCCGGATTGACGACGTTGCCGCGGGATTTGGACATTTTCTGGCCGTCTTCCCCCAGGATGAGCCCCTGGTTGACGAGTTTCTGGAAGGGTTCATTGGTGCTGAGGTAGCCTAGATCAAAGAGCACCTTGTGCCAGAAGCGGGCATAGAGAAGGTGGAGCACGGCGTGTTCCGTGCCGCCCACGTACAGGTCCACGCCTCCGGGGGAGCCGGCGGAACCCATCCAGTATTGTTCCGCTTCCCGGCTGACGAAGCGTTCCGTGTTGGCCGGATCCAGGTAACGCAGGTAGTACCAGCAGGAGCCGGCCCAGTTCGGCATGGTGTTGGTGTCGCGGTAGTAGGTCTTCTTGCCGTCGCCCAAGTCGAGTTCGACCTTCACCCAATCCTCGTTGCGGCTCAGCGGCGCTTCAGGATTGGATTCGGCGTCTTCCGGATCGAAAGTCTTCGGGCTGTAGTCCGGCACGTCCGGCAAGTTGATCGGCAGCTGGTCGTCCGGCAACAGATGCGGGGTGCCATCTTCGCCGTAGACGATCGGGAACGGCTCGCACCAGTAACGCTGGCGGCTGAACAGCCAGTCGCGCAGACGGTAGCTGACCGTGCCCTTGCCGACACCAGCCTCTTCCAGCCATGCGTTCACCTTGTCGATGGCTTCGTCCACGCGCAGTCCATTGAGGCTCAACGCGTCGCCCTTGGCACGGGTGGCGTCCACAGCGGAGTTGATGACGATGCCGTCGTGGGAGACGAACGGAGCCTTGCCCTCATAGTTGGCCAGATCGTCGCCGGATTCCGGCAGCGGCTGCACGGTGTAGGTGACCGGCAGACCGAACTTGACCGCGAAATCGTAATCACGCTGGTCGCCACCCGGCACGGCCATGATGGCGCCGGTGCCGTAATCCATAAGCACATAGTCTGCGGTGAACAGCGGCAGCTTGGCTCCGGTGATCGGGTTGATGGCGTACAGGCCGGTGAACAGGCCGGCCCTGTCGCCCTGCCCCTGCCGGGGAAAACCGCCAGTATTCTGGTGGGTTCCCCCGCGCTCGCCCCCCTGGAGGAGGACAAGGGGGTCCAGATCACCCTGTCCCCCCGCAGCGGGGCGGCCCTGCTTCTTGGAAAAAAGTAAAAAGAAACGAAAAAACTTTCCACAATTCCGGCGGGAATTGTGGAAAGTTTTTTAATGCAGCTTTTCCAGCCGCGCCATAAGAAATTGGGTACACAGGCCGGTGAACAGGCCGGTCTTCTCGCCCGCCTCGTCCACACGGTCCTTGGCGGTCTTGGATTCCGCGGCCATACGGTAGGCCTTCACAGCCTCGACCGGAGTGGCGTAGCCGCCCTTCCAGTCTTCCGGAGTCTCGGACGGCCATTCGGCGGGAACATCCTCGAGCAGATGATGCTCCGGGGAGACCACGGCGAACGTGGTGCCGAACAGGGTATCGGGACGGGTGGTGTAGATCTCCATGTCCTTGACGCCGTTCGGGGTTTCGACGTCGAAATGCACGGAAGCGCCGTGGGATTCGCCGATCCAGTTGCGCTGCATGAGCTTGACCTTTTCCGGCCAGTCGATGCCGTCAAGATCTTCGATCAGACGGTGGCCGTATGCGGTGATGCGCATGGACCACTGGCGCAGCTCACGCTGGAACACCGGGAAGTTACCGCGTTCGGACTTGCCTTCGGCGGTGACCTCCTCGTTGGCGAGCACCGTGCCCAGGCCCGGGCACCAGTTCACCGGAGACTTGGAGATGTATGCCAGGCGGAAGTCGTTGAGCACGTCGGCCTGCTCGGCTTCGGTCAGATCATTCCACTGCTTGCCTGCGAATCCCGGAATCTCACGCTCGCCGGATTCGAACTGCTCCACCAGCGTGCTGATCGGGCGTGCGCAGCCCTTGGAGCCAGACGGGTTGGTGGCATCCTCGTCGTACCAGGAATCGTAGATGCGGGAGAAGATCCACTGGGTCCAACGCACATAGCCCGGGTCAATGGTGGCGAAGGAGCGGCGGTTGTCGAAGCTCAGGCCCATACGATGCAGCTGGCGGCGCATGTTGGCGATGTTCTGCTCGGTGGTGATGCGCGGATGCTGGCCGGTCTGGACTGCATATTGCTCAGCCGGCAGACCGAAGGCGTCGTAGCCCATGGCGTGCAACACGTTCTCGCCCTTCATGCGGTGGTAGCGGCTGACCACATCGGTGGCGAGGTAGCCGAGCGGATGGCCCACATGCAGGCCCTTGCCCGACGGGTACGGGAACATATCCATGGCGAAGTACGACGGGCGTCCTTCGGCGTTGCGACCCTTGCCGTCCCTCAGATCGCCATTGACGTTGGCGGCCCAGAAGGTGCCTTCGTCATCCCAAATCTTCTGCCATTTTTCCTCAATGCCCTGAGCCAAATCCGCGTTGTAACGGAACGACGGTTCGGCTGGTTCGTTCGACTGCGTCTGCGCGCTTTTCTCAATGTCACTCATAATGCATGAAACTAGCCGCGCAACTGGACACTTCGCAAGGCGTCAATCATTATGCAAGAAGCGTTTTGCAAAGCGTCACGCAAGGCGGGGGCCGTCAGCCTTCCGACGCTGCCGAGAGCGTTATCGCGGGAGGGTTGAGCGACATGTCGGGAACGTAGCCGATCGACTGTTTCATCTTGTCTATGGCCTGCTTCCACGAGCCGTCGTCCATCATGGACTGCAATGCGGCGTCGATCTGTTTGGCCAGCGTGGATTGGCCGGATTTGACCGCGATCGCGTACGAACGTTCGCCGAACGTTTCGCCTACGACCTTGAGATATCCGCCTCCCCTGTTGGATGCGAGGCCCGCCGCTATGGCGTCATCTGCCGCGATGGCGTCCGCCTGCCCGATCATCAATGCCGTTTCGCATTGCGGATACGTGTCGCGTTCGCTCACGGTCACATCTTCCGCAAGATTTCGCACGCTGTAGGAGGGTATTCCTCCTTTGGCCACGCATACCGTCCTTCCGGCAAGATCATCGGTTCCGGTGATGGTTCCCGCACTGTCGGAACGTACCAACAATGCCGCATGCACAGTCAGATACGGTCCTGCAAGCTCAACCTCACCATCCTGAACGTCATCAGCGGCGAAAGCATCGACCACCATGTCCACGGTGCCGTCTTCAAGTGTCGACGGCAGCACCTGTTTGAACACGATCTGTTTTTTCGCGAATCCCAGCGTGTTCGCCACATATTGCGCCACGGAAATATCGAAACCCGAATACTCTCCCCCATGCAGAAAACCCAAACCAGGCTGGTCCGCGGCCACGCCAATCGCAATGGTCGGCCCCTGCGCGAGACCATTGGTCACTACGGAAATGGAAGTGCCGCACGCGCTCGTGCCCAATACGGTCGAAGCGGCGCATACCAGCGCCGCGATATTTCGTGACAGACGTGACAGACGTAGCATACGCGCGATTCTACGCGATTCTACTTGAACATGCGCGAACGCGTCAGGAACCAGGTGACAATGGCCGAAACGACCAACGAGATTCCGATGATCACGGCGAAGCCCCACGGCTTGTCCGTCAACGGCATGCCTAGCATGCCCTCCTGGAAGTTCATGCCGTACATTGAGAAGATCAATGTCGGAATCGACAGCGTGATGGAGATGATCGTGAAGATGCGCATCACGTTGTTCAGATTGTTCGACACGATCGACGCGAACGCGTCGGTCATGTTGGCAAGAACGCCGCTGTAGATGTTGGCCATCTCGATTGCCTGCTTGTTTTCGGTGATGACGTCGTCGAGCAGATCCTCGTCTTCCGGATACTGCTTGATGCGCGGCAGCGTGGTCAGCTTTTCCATCACGATTTCGTTCGATTTGAGCGACGTGGTGAAGTAGACCAACGTTTTGCTCAGTTCGAGCAGCATGAGAATCTCACGATTCTGCATGGAATGGCGCAGTTTGAGTTCGAGCTTGTCGCTTTCGCGGTCGATGATACGCAGATACCGCAGATACATGGTGGCGTTGCGGTACAGGATCTGCAGGATGAAACGCGTTTTCATATACGTGTTGAAACCGCGGATCGTACCTTCCATGAACGGGTGCAACACCGGAGTGTCCTGCATGCAGACGGTGATGATGGCCGACTGCGTGATGATGATCGACAACGGGATGGTCTCGTACCAGTCTCGCCCGCCGCGCTCTTCGACGGTTGGAATGTCGACGATAATCATCGTGTAATCGTCTTCCACGTCCACGCGGGAGCGTTCTTCGTCATCAAGCGGGGCGCGCAGGTCGGCGAGATCAACGCCGGTTTCCATGGAAACGTTGGCGAGTTCCACATCCGTCGGATCCGAAAGGCATAACCAAGATCCGTTTTCGGGTTTTTGGATCTGCTCCACCTGGCCGTTAATCGTTCTGAACATTCTCAACATGTCTCTCACCCGCCTTTCGCGCTTTCCGACGTTCTATCGCTGTACGGCAGCCCGAATCCAACATCTCCGGCGATCGGTCTCTTGCGATCGATCTGGAACATTCGGGCAAACAACCTTATTTAGGATAGTCCCACCTTGAGAGTTGGCCGGCCGCGTGCCTGAGATTTCATCGAGAATTCATGTTCGACGCATGCGTCCGCGGCAGGCGACAGTCACTGCAGATCGTTGCGGTTACTGCGGATCACTGCACGATGGGCTTCCACAATGGCATGTTGGGGCCTCGCAATTCCTTCGGCCCATTCTCCCAATCGGTAAGCGCGGCGATGGCGGGACCTTGGTTGAAGGCGTCGAGCTTCCACTGCCATGTGTCGGGATCCGCAGGACCGTTGGAACCGCCTGTGTTGACGCTCATGCTCGTCCAGAAGGCGTTGCGCATGGCTCCGAGATTGTTGAGGTCGTCCGGATCCATGTCGAGCAGCACGGCGACGGTGGCCACGATCCACGATCCATGGCCGACTGCGAGCAGCGTGGTGGCCGTCGGATCATCGGCATGTTCGGCGATGATGCTTCGTATGGCTTGAGAGCCACGCTGGCCGGTATGCCTGCGGCTTTCGACGCCATGCTTGGTTTCGCCTCCGGTGTGGGCACGCCATGAATGGTAGTCGTCGGCGTACTGTTCGAGGATTTCCTCGCGGGTCATGCCTTCCCATTCGCCGAAGCTGCGTTCGCGCAGGCGTGGGTCGAGGGCTACGTCAAGTCCGAGAAGGTCGGCGATGGCGTGAGCGGTCTGTTGGGCGCGGAAAAGGTCGGATGATACGACGACCATGCGTCGGCTCGCGGCCGGTGCCTCGTTGATTTCGTTAAGATCGGCGAGATACGCGCCCTCGTACGCGGGTTGGGCGAGTTCATCATTATGGTCGGCGATGTGCGCGACTTTCGCCCAATAGTATGTTTTGGCGAGTTCATAAGCGCTTTGGTCGGCCTGCCACCTGCCGACGATGTCGAGGGGAATGTCGATTTGGCCTTGCAGTCGTCTTGCGAGATTGTATGCGGTGCGTCCGTGGCGCAGGAAGAGTACTTCGTCGATCATGCATTTCATTGTAGCTATGCCGTGCGAGTGTGGTGAGGGTCGCCCAGATGGCTGTGAGCGCGAATGCCGTGGTGGAGAGGGTTCCGTCGGTGAGGCATCCTGTTTCTGGCGGGCATTCGTCGTGGTTGGGGACGCGCGTTCCTGTGATGAGAAGCCGGTGGGTGTTGATGCCGTATGGGGTGCAGGTCATAAGGGTGGCCTGATCGGCGCTGGCGTCGTGTTTGTTTATCCAGGTGAAATCGTCGGGGGTGATGGTGCGGATTGTTTGCACTTGATAGGTGAGGGTTTCGCCGAGGGTGGTGATGGTGAATTCGTCACCTTCTCGGGCTTGGTCGAGTTTGGTGAACATGAGTTTGTCGGCGAGGCCCCGGTGTGCGGTGATGACGGTATGGGTTCCCGCTCCCCCGATTGGCAGGGATGTGCCTTCCCAATGCCCTGCGCCGATGGCGAGCGTCTGTTCGCTTGTTCCGTGGTGTATGGGTAGGCTGATGCCGAGTTTCGGGTAGTTGATGGTTGCCATGACGTCGCTGGGTGGGATGACGAGTTGCCGATTGTATTCGTCGGGATTTTGCGTTGCGGGTTCGCCGTCTGTTTGGTTGCTGGTTTGGTTTGCGAGGCGCGCGTTGTAGAGTTTCGCCTGCCGTTTGCTTTCTTGGATTGCCTTGTTTGCGGTGTTGGTGATGGTGGCTGCGTACGCTTTGACGTTGGCTGCTTGTTGGATGTTGTCTTCGGCGCGCATGATCAGGGGGATGCTGATGATGAGTGCCGTTGCGGTGAGCATGGCGGTTCCCACGCACCATCGGATGATGCTGCGTTTGTTGGGCGCTTTTTTGTGCCGTGGTTTGCTATGCGGGGGAATCGCCATGTGTTGCCTATTGTCGGATGTTGGCTAGTCGTTGCTTGATCGGCACATGCGCAGCATGACGATGCCTCCTATGAAGAGGAGTGCCGCGATGCTGAAGAGCATGGTGAGGCCTGCCGCACCAGTCAACGGTATTTCGGTGATGGTACGGATGTTGGTGACGACCACGGTGTGGCTGTCGCCTTTTTTGATGAGGTTGTTGGGGTCGGATTTGACGTCGAGGCTCCACGTCATGTTGGTGTCGTCAACGTTGACGGTGACGACTGCGCTGGGCAGCATGAGCGACGAGTAGTCCTGGGGCGCTTGTGTTTCGGTGATGGTGTATTCGCCTTTGAGTCCTTGGATTTTGGTTTCGCCGGCTTCGAATGTGGTGGTTGTGGTGGTATCGCCGCTGGTGGCGAGGCGGTAGGTGCCGTTGCCGAGGGCCACGAGTTTCAAAGGCGTTTTGTCGCTGGCGCCTTGGGCGATGGCGAATTTCGCGCCGGTGAGCTTTTGGCTTTTGGCGTCGACCTTGCGTAATGCGATTTCACCGGTGCAGACTTTAAGCTCGTTGCCGGGCTGGTTGTTGTGGTCCTGCCATGCGTTGGGATTGTGGGAGTATTCCAAGTCGATGGAGTTGACGTTGCAGGGGCTTCCGATGACCGCATTGCCGTTGAGTCTGGCCTTGTAGGTGACTGTGATCGTCGCACCGACCGGCAGGGCCGCCTTTGATGCGTCCGAGGCGAGAATGTCTCCGTTGACGCCGAACAGCCAGCTGATGGTTTTGCCGTTGACGTTTTCCTTGTAGAACGTGCTCGCCAATGCTTTGCCGCCGACGGTGATCGAGGTGAGCGAACCATAGTCGAGACCCGCGCCAAGCGTATCGTTCAACGCAAGATAGTAGTGCTCGTAGCCTGTCCAGTTGGGGATTTTCTGCGTCACACGGTAGGTCAGGTCCTTGCCTATCGCTTCGGATGCGCTGTCTTTCCAGGCACTGCCGACGTTGACTTTTTTGTCTGGCGATTCCACGTTGGATACCTTGTAGATCACTTGCCCGAGGGTCAGGGTCGTGCCGCCGGCCGTACGTAGTTGGTTGACGCCGTTGACCGCGGTGCCGTTCATCATCATGATGGACGCGGTTGTTTTGATGGCGGTGCCGCTGCTTAGTGTGGTTGTCGCCGGTGTACGATCCACGATGGCGTAGATTCCCGGTACGAGTACGTTGCCGGTCGACATGGTGGCTTTGTCTTGGCTGAGTGTGGAAACCGCCGTTCCATCCTGCTTGGCGAAGTTGGTTTGTTTGGCGAGGCTGTTGCAGAAGTTGCGTAGCTTTCCGCTCCATGGATCGCTGCGCGAGTCGGTCAGGTTCTTCACCACCCACACCATCGGATCGTTTTTGCCGTTGACGGTAAGGTTCGTATCGGTGGCTCCGGCCGCTTTGGCTGCCGCGGTGATGTCGGATGCCAATGCCGTGTTCGTGGTCAGATCGTAGCCGACGATCGTGTTGCCGTCCACGCTTGCGGCGGTATATGTGGCAAGCTGGATGGCGCGGAGGTCCTTGCCTTCGAGGCTTTCCCCGTTGCTTGCCTTCACGCTCATGGACTGCTTGACGCCTAAATCGCCGAGTTGCGGCGTGGCTTGGGCCGTGCCCGGCATGGCAAGAGCCGCGATCATGCCCAGCGCAAGCATGGAGGTCCATCGGCGGCGTATGGTGTGTTGTGTCATGGTTCACCTTCTTTGGTTGTTGGTTGTCGCATAGGCGTCTTCGCTTATGCGTGCAGACCAGCATGGCAGAAACCAATATTCGCCCGCCACCTCTTTAAGAAAATCTGTGGATAAGTGGATGAGCGAACACTTATCCACACTTATCCACAACCCATGCATGCAACTGCCGTATAGGAATCCATGGTCGAACCGCCGCGAACGATATGCTGCAGATTCGCGATCTTCCGTTCCGATATCGGAGAACCGCAGACCGGACATACAGTCCCGTCTGCGGTTCTCCGATATTGTCGTTTCGACTGGTTCAGTATGGAACCGATCAGTCCTTGACGATGGTTTTGCCTGCCGTAGCGCCCGGAGTGAGATCCTGAATTTCCGTGATCTCCAAAACCGGAATGGTCATCGGCTTTTTCGTGCCGCGTTCTTCGGCGACTTTGACCTGTTCGTCATAGATGGCGTCATCGGAATGCAGCACGACGTTGCCGCGGAAACGGTATCCCTTCTTCTGTTCGAGGTTGGCGACCGCGACGACCAGATCACTGCCGTCAAGCAGGTTACGGTATGTCTGGCCCGCGGTGCGCTCGTGGTAGCCGATATGGTTGTTGTCGATGATGAACATGCTCATCTTCGGACCGAGATCGACCTGGCCTTCTTTGCTGATGGTGGCCACCCATGCGAGGTTGCTGTTGAGGAATCCCTTCATCTCATCGGTGAGATCTGCCATGATGCCGTCCTTTCGTCTATATGCCCATGGAATGCGGGCATACTTTCAGACTACGACAAGAAACCCCACAACGCATGTTCGCCCAACGTGAATAACATCACATACGCGCTCCATCTGAAACCGAATTTAGGAGAGATAACACCTGTTTCGCACTTTGCTGAGGCGTCAGACCACGATCATCCGCTATCCAATCAATCATGGAAAAGAAAGGATTGATTTTGGGTTGGCATCAGCGGTATCTGCTGGACGATATGCACGTCGAGTTGATTCGCAATGGGTTCAAAGACAAAGCCTGCAGCATGCCGATATCCGCACTTGGTTTAGATATTGTGTGTGAATTCCTTTATTCCATTGATGGGTTTTTCCCTCAAAAGAATTTATGCAGATTCAGACATTTCCGATTTAGCCTGGGCTTTTTGCGATGTGGCAATTCTTGTTTGCTGGCTTAGATATGTCAGACAGTATCTGCCAGAGAAAGCACAAAGGCATTTTATTCCATCCCCCATTCTCGCTTTGCTTGTATGCGCGTACGCAACGCCCCGGAGGCCCTGAATCTGAGAGGGCGTCTTCCTGTGAACTCGATGAGGCTCGCGCCCGCCAGCTCATCCACGTATTTGCGGATCGTCTGTTTCGTCAGCATGAGGTCGCCGCCTGCATCTTCGAGCGTCATGGACTTGGTGGTGTCGAACAGCTCCTCCTGCATGACTGCGTAGAGAAGCAGGGTCGCGTTCGTGGACAGTGCATGTTCCCTCCGTAGCTCGTCACGCAGGACGGTCGCCTTGTCGAGCTGGTCGATTTTGACGCCAAGCTCCTCGATCAGGGATTCCTGCGCCCGTTCGATGAGTCCGAGGATGGTGTATACGAAGAACGTGAGTTCCCCGCTGTTGAGCTTGTCCTCGGCCTCAGTGAACGCCTTGTAGTATTCGTTCTTGTTCTCCGCGATCGTCCTGGAGAGGGACAGCACGGTGGGCAGAGTGAGGTCATGGCTGAGGTAGAGCGCGAGCAGATACCTGCCTGTCCTGCCGTTGCCGTCGTAGAACGGGTGGATGTATTCGAACAGGAAGTGGCTGGCTATCGCCCGCTGCAGGAACGGTATGGTATCCGACCGGGCGAGGTCCATCATCTGTGCGAGCAGCGCTGATATCCGCGCCTCGCTGCTGACGCCGCTGTGGATGACGGTGCCGTGCGGTCCTTGGACCTCGACATCGCCTTTCCTGAACAGCTCCCCGTCGGGTCTGTTCTTGTCGTCGATCTCGTCGAGGGCTATCTTGTCGTAGATGTCCCTGATGTCCTCGAGAGTCTTGGGCAGTTCAACGTCGCGATTGGTGAGGTTGAGATACAGTTTCGCGAACTCGCCGAACCTGGCCTTCTCCATGTCGCCCTCGGTCCTGGCCTGCCGGGCTGCGGCCACGGCGGCTTCCGTCTCCTTCCGCGTCGACCTGACCCCCTCCATCTCGTTGGTGGCGAGCAATTCCTCGGATATGGCGTGGTAGATGTAGTTCCACCGCATGACTCCTGGGATGCTCCGCCACATGGCCGATACCCGGCGTTCGGCGAGGAGCACCTTCTGTGTGAGCATGCACACGCAGCGCGGCGTGGCGATGAACAGTTCGCCCAAGGGTGTGCCGATTCCGGTTGTGAATGTGGAGTCCGCTTCGAGGCGTTGTCTGA
>OOAM01001995.1_pt1 | contig 11388 bp, 9 predicted proteins | sample 1671131 | NCBI WGS metagenome assembly OOAM01 (sample SAMN06348125, study PRJEB24527) | human gut metagenome | biome: human gut; feature: ankylosing spondylitis patient; material: feces | host: Homo sapiens | place: China | collected 2015-10 | reverse complement strand
GCAGCATGGCCTTACGGCGATCGCCGAAGCCCGGAGCCTTGACGGCGCAGGACTTGAAGGTGCCGCGGATGTTGTTCAGAATCAAGGTCGGCAGAGCCTCGCCATCAACGTCTTCAGCGATGATCAGCAGCGGCTTGCCGGTCTTCATGACCAGCTCGGCGATGTGCACGACGTCCTGCTGAGAGCTCACCTTGCCGGAGGTCAGCAGGATGTACGGCTCTTCGAGCACTGCGGTCTGATCTTCGGCGTTGGTCACGAAGTACGGAGCGATATAACCCTTGTCGAAACGCATGCCTTCGGTGAAGTCCAGATCCAGGCCGAAGCGGTTGTTGTCCTCAACGGTCACGACGCCGTCCTGGCCAACCTTGTCAAGAGCTTCGGCGATCTTCTCGCCGACTTCCGGATCGGCGGCGGAAATCGTTGCGGTAGCAGCGATCTGATCCTTGGTCTCAACGTCCTTGGCAGCTGCGATAAGCTCCTTGACGATGGCTTCGGAAGCCTTCTCGATACCACGACGCAAAGCGATCGGGTTGGAGCCGGCGGTGACGTTCTTCAGGCCTTCGTGCACCAGGGACTGGGCGAGCACGGTTGCGGTGGTGGTGCCGTCGCCAGCGACGTCATCGGTCTTCTTGGCGACTTCCTTGACCAGTTCGGCGCCGATGCGCTCGTACGGGTCGTCCAGGTCGATTTCCTTGGCGATGGAGACACCATCGTTGGTGATGGTCGGAGCGCCGTAGGTCTTGTCGAGGACCACGTTGCGGCCCTTCGGACCGAGGGTGACCTTGACGGTATCAGCGAGCTTGTCGAGGCCCGCGAGCATTCCCTGACGAGCTTCGTCGTCGTATGCAATGATCTTTGCCATTGTTCCTCCACATATGGCTACACGGTATTATTCCCACCTTCGAAGCGAAGAACGCACCAGCCGTCAGCTGCCAGTTATCACTCTCGCTCCTCGAGTGCTAATTGGCAGATTAGCACTCTCAGGCCGAGAGTGCCAAACTCCATGTCGCCAGTTGCGCTGTAAGCAAGAAGAATTGTTCGTCTAAATAAGCCATCAACGTTGGAATTCCAAGGAAAACAAAAAAGCCTTGTTCTTTGGGAAAAGAACAAGGCTTTTTTGTTTCGCTCACGGCGTTTTTCAGTCAAGCAACACCACAACGATTGGCGTGACGAGTCCATCGCTTTGCTGCACATTCGAAATTCCCAGCGTCTGTGCGACGTTTTCGGCGGTCGCCTTATCGGTCTCGTTCTGATACCAGACCACGGTCTGCGAAGGAACGTTTCCCGTCGGATTGCTGGCAGAAACACTGGTATACCCGGCTTGGGTCAGCACGTCGGCCTTGCTTTGCGCATAACCGGTGATATTCGTCGCGTTCACGACGCGAACCTCAGTACCCGTGTTCACAGCCTGCTGCGCAGTGGCGTTATCCGTCTGCTCGGCATTCTGGCCGGCATTCTGATCATTTTGCTGCGAGTCGGTCGGCGAATCGGCATTGGATGCGTCCGTCTTATTGCCGGAAGCGGAGTCGGATTGGGACTTGGACTTGCTCTCGCCGCTCTTGCTCTTTTCGGCACTTGAAGTAGTCGAACTCTCCTGCGACGACCACGGCATCTTCAGATTGTTGATCTCACCTGAATAAATGCTCCAGAACAGCAAACCAGCAAGCAGCGCCACAATGATGACAATGACGTACGGCATGGCCCGGGACGCCGCGGAACGCGCGCCACGGTGAACACCCATAGGTCCCGCCGGAGGATTGTCGTACACATCCTTCTCGTAGGAATCGTAGGTCTCCTTGTCCTGCTTAGCCATATTGCAAACCTCGTTTCTCACACACTTATCTGCCAAGTGTACCGACCACCTCAGTCAGAACACAATCGAGCCGCATTCCCACCCCTATTCCGAACGTTCGTGAAACCATCCCGTGAAAACCAAACCACCCCTGTCATCAGGACCGCAACACGTCGTACAGTAAGATGCATGACACAATCGAACATCAAGCCGTTGAAAGATCTCGTGGAGCCCGGATGGGCGAATGCCCTCGCCGAGGTCGAGCCACAGGTGCACCGCATGGGCGATTTCCTTCGAGGCGAAATCGCAGCCGGACGCCGGTATCTTCCCGCCAGCGCGAACATTCTGCGCGCCTTCACCATCCCATTCGACAGCATCAAGGTGCTTATCGTGGGCCAAGACCCCTACCCAACCCCCGGCCATCCGGTGGGACTGAGCTTCTGCGTGGCGCCCGATGTCCAGCCCATTCCTCGTAGTCTGACCAATATATACAAGGAGCTGACGGATGACCTCGGCGTACCCATGCCCACGAACGGCGATCTGACGCCTTGGACGAATCAAGGCGTTATGCTGCTCAACAGATGCCTGACCGTCGAAGCGGGCAAGCCCGGCAGCCATCAGGACAAGGGGTGGGAGATCGTTACCGACGCGGCGATCAAAGCGCTTAACAACCGCCGCAATCCCGATGGCAGCATCAAACCCTTGGTCGCCATCCTGTGGGGGCGCAAGGCGCAGACGCTGGGACCGCTGCTCACCAACGCATATATTATCGCCTCACCTCATCCGAGTCCTATGTCCGCGCGATACGGATTCTTCGGTTCAAAACCGTTCTCCCGCGCCAACCAAGCGCTCATCGCCGCAGGCGAGAAGCCTGTGGACTGGTCCCTCCCGTCAGCTTGACCCGTTACAGTAGCAACTATGGCTTTATTCCCTCCGAAGAATCCGGTACCGACACCAACCCCCGTTCCAATGCCGGCCGTCACCAAACCGAGCACGTTGCCCCCAGAGGACATCAACCGGGCGAAACAGCTCGGCACGTGCATCCGCGCACGCTTCGCGCAGACCCTAGTTGGACAGGACAACCTGCGTGAATCGCTGATCACCACGCTGGTGGCAGGCGGACATATTCTCATCGAATCCGTACCGGGTCTGGCCAAGACCACGGCCGCGCAGACGCTGGCGACTTCCGTGTCCGGATCGTTCAAGCGAGTGCAATGCACGCCTGATCTGATGCCATCCGATCTGGTGGGCACCCAGGTCTTCGATTTCGCGACGCAGAAGTTCTCCACGCAGATCGGCCCGATCCACGCCAACTTCGTGCTGCTCGACGAAATCAACCGTTCAAACGCAAAAACCCAATCGGCCATGCTTGAAGCCATGGCCGAAGGAGCCACCACCATCGGCGGCCAGTGCATCGCACTGCCGAAACCGTTCATGGTCATCGCTACACAGAATCCAATCGAGGAGGAAGGCACGTTCAACCTTCCTGAGGCGCAAATGGACCGTTTCATGATGAAAGCCGTCATGACGTATCCGACCGCGCAGGAGGAACAGCGCATGCTCACCATGCTCACCCACCGCGGCTCCGACACTTTTGATTCACGAACGCTCACCGGTGACGTCGTGTCCATCAGCGATGTCGAATTCCTGCGCGCCGCGGCCCGTCGCGTGCATGTGTCCGACGCAATCATGAAATACGCGGTCGATATCACTGCCACATCCCGAGGAGCCGGCACCAAGCCGGTGCAGGGATTGTCCACACTAGTGCGTCTCGGAGCCTCGCCACGCGCGTCCATCGCGCTGACTCGCATCGGACAGGCCAACGCGTTGATGCAAGGCCGCGACTATGTGATTCCGGAAGACGTCAAAGCCTTCACACATGAAGTGCTTCGCCACCGCATCCTGCTCACGTTCGAGGCCCTTGCCGACGGCGTCACCAGCGATCAGGTCGTGGACTCGATCGTTCAGGCGGTTCCCGTTCCATGATCGACGCAATTCGTTCCGAAGATCCGATCCGCAGTAAGATCGAAGCCCTCGGAACCACGTTGAGCCTGCCGACTGTTCGCAAGGCGCTCGGTGTTCTTGAGGGTACGCACGCATCAGACAAGCGTTTCGGCGCCGACGATGTCATGGATATCCGCATCTATGAGCCTGGAGACGAGGCAAAACGGATTGATTGGAAGACCAGCGCCCGTGTGGGCCGCCCCATGGTGGTGCAGCGCGAACGCCCATCCACTTCACGCGCCTGGCTTTTGCTCGATGTCGGACAGGAAATGACCGGTACCTGCGTTTCCGGCGAACAGGTTCATCAGGTCGCAGCCAACGCCCTATGCATGTTCGCGGCGCTCAGCCTGCGTCGTGGTGACGAAGTGTCCATAGTATTCGGCGATTCAGGCTCGATCACCCGTGTGCCATTCAATGGCGGACTTACGCAATTCGAACAGACGTTGGACAATGCGCTGCAGCGTGATTGGAACAAACCTCGCAATATCGACGCTTTGCTGGAGTACGCCCGTCGCATTCGCGACAGGGATGCGTTGGTGGTGATCGCCACCGATGAGCACGCACTTAAGGAACGTCATGTGGAGTCCATTCGCAGGATCGCAAGGACCCATCCGATGGTGCTCATCGATGTCGCAACCATTAATCCGTTCGACAATAGCCATGCGCGCGACGTATTCGACGCGGGCAGCGACCGCCGCATTCCGGCATTCCTGCGCACCGGCAAAACGGCGCAGGAGGTTCGCACGCATCGCGAATATCTGTCCGCGTCCATCAGACATGAGCTGAATCGTTGCGGTTCCACAGTGATCCGTGCCGATTCAAGCGAACGTATGTTCCGGGAATTCGTACGGATGGTATCCGTATCCCTATCTCGCTCCACACGCAATCAGCTCAAAGCACCGTCCTCACTCACCTTGGGAGGCAAAGCATGAATCACATCGCCTTGTCTCGCAACGATTTCGACACACTGGACCCGATTCATATCGAAACGGGGCTGGGCATCGTTGTCGCGGTATGCCTCATCCTTGCCGTGGCACTTGTCGTCTTGGTGGTATGGCTGTCGAAACCAACTCTCAAGCCAACGAAGAAAACCAATCGCGGACGTCACGACGCATCGACGGGCACGTCGATATGGCATGAACGCATCAACGATGTGGTGGACCGTCATGCCAACGGCGATCTCGGAAGAGAGGAAGCGTTCGCCCTGCTCGCATCGATCGCCAGAGATTTCGTCTCCACGGCCACCGGCAGCGATGTGCGCAATCAGACGCTCACCGATATTGAAGCGACACCTCGCACGACCGGCAACCAGCATGGGCTCACCCTGCTCAGGCAGACCATCGAGGCATTGTATCCGCCGGAATTCGCGGATGCCGAACGCAATCACACGGCCAGAGAGGCCACGGTTGAACAGGCTGGAGAGTGGGTTGCCAATCTTGTGGAAAGGTGGCGATGAATGGAATTGTCATGGCACTGGCCGTGGGTAGGCCTTGCAGGCCTGATTGCGTCATTGGCCGTCATCGCCATCATGGTATTGGCGTCCGCAAAACGCAGGCATAACGACTCAGGATCCGTGCGGACGTTCAGTTTGGATGACGATCTCAACACCGAAACCGCATCGAGATTATTTCGGCAGTGGCGCACCATGTCACGTGCCGCCGTCGTTCTGTTGGTGATGGCACTGGTGCTGGCGATAGCGCTGGTGGCACGCCCCAGCACCGTGGATGAGGGAGAGGAGCGTGCGAGCAGCCGCGACATCGTGCTGTGCTTGGACGTATCTGGTTCGGCGTTGCCATACGACCGCGAAGTGATCGATACCTACCGCACATTGGTGGACAATTTCAAGGGCGAGCGCATCGGATTGAGCATTTTCAATTCCACGTCACGTACCGTGTTTCCGTTGACCGACGATTACGAATTGGTGTCCGAACAGCTCGACAAGACCAGCACGATACTGAAAGGCGTCGAATCGCAGGATGATATCGACAAGATGAAAGACAGCGATTACCAAGCGATTTCCGACTGGCTGGAAGGTACGCAGAATCGTAAAGAGGCCACTTCCCTGATCGGCGACGGCGTGGTGAGTTGCGCAGCCATGCTGCCAGGTTTCGCCTACGGCAGTTCCAACGCCGAGACCGCATCCCGTCAACGTGCCGCTTCCATTGTGCTCGCCACCGACAATGTCGTTTCCGGAGATCCGACATACACGCTTCAGGAGGCTCTTGACCTGACCAAACAGGCGGAAATCACCGTGGACGGACTGTTCTCCGGACCGCAGCAAAGCGAATCGGAACAGACGACCAAACAGTTCGAATCCGAAATCGAATCGCATGGCGGCGTGTTTCTCACGCAATCGAACGGCGCTTCCGTGGCTGAGCTGGTCAAGCAAATCGAATCGCGGCGCAACCATGACAGCGCGGCAAGCAGCAAGGCCGCAATATCGGACGCACCGGGATGGTGGACGCTGGCATTGGCAGTGGCGATAGTGATTTGGCTGCTCTTGGCTTGGAGGTTGAGGCGATGACCAATCTGACGCTCTCCCCTGCTTTGGGATGGCCTTTAGGCACGGCGATCTGCGTGATCATGCTGGTTTGCGCAGTCGCGCAGATTGTGCTTCATATCCGTAGACGCAGCCAAAGCGATGAAACCGTCTGGGCTTGCGCAAGACGATCGATGATTTGTGCGCTGGTGGCCATCATGGCATTGACGCCAAGCATCGTCTCGTCCACGAACAGCCGTGCGATTAACACCACCGATGTGGTGGTGGCGGTAGATGTGACCGGTTCCATGGCGGTCGCGGACGCGCAGTATGGTTCCGACGAACAGCTCAGCCGCTTGGATGTTGCCAAGCAGGCGGTGAAGGATATTGCCGCCATGTATCCGAATTCCAGTTTCGCGGCATTGCGATTCGGCGCTTCGGGAACGTTGGATGTTCCGTTGACGCCTGATTCGAAGGCGATCGATAATTGGGCGGACACGCTTGCACCGGAATCGACTTCCATTTCGGCCGGTTCGACCTTGGATGTGCCGATTGACCAGTTGTTGCTCACATGCAAGTCGATTCACGATCAGCATCCCGATGATGCGATCGTGCTGTACCTGATTTCGGATGGCGAGCAGACCTCGTCGAAAACACGCCGAACGTTCTCATCATTGCGACGCTACCTTTCCGATGCGTTCACCGTCGCCGTGGGCAGCGAGCAGGGAGGCAATATCCCCGTGACCGGCGATGGCGTAGAGGAAGGCGACACGCAATGGGTCACCGATCCGGAAACCGGCGAGCCTGGCGTGTCCCGTATGAATGCCGACGAAATGAACGCCATCGCCGACGAGCTCAGTGGAACCGCCATCCAGCTCAATGCCACGACGACCATGAGTGGCGGGGATTCCAAAGAGACATCCAGCAAATGGCGTGTCACGCAGACATCCAAGCAACGCACAAGAACCGTCGCCATGGTCTGGCCGTTCGCCATTGCCGTAGCGCTGCTGCTGACGTTCGAGGCCGGGGCATGGATCACGCAATCAAGGAGGCTGCTGTGAGCACAACCGTTACAGCGCGTGCATCGCTGCCCGTTCGCATCGCCATCGCCGTCATCGCAGCCATATCGGTTATTGTGGGCGTGCTTGGCATAGTGAATCTCGCATCCGTCAGCAACTACAACCAGGCCACGGACAGTCTGAATGCGAATATCAAAGCCAGCCAACAGCAAGACGCCGATTTCGACAAATTGCAGACCCAACAGCAGCAGACCGACGCGCAATTCCGTGAAGCTGGCGCGGCCGGCATGTTGCTGCTGCCAAACGTACGCACATCCATCGAGCATAATGCCGAAGTTTCGGCAAAACTGACCGAATCCATACGCAAGAAAATCGAAGAGATGCAGCATGCCGACGGCACCGAGGCCGACACAGCCATCGAAGGTGGGCAATCCGTCACCGATGGAGGCCAAGGCAACGGAGGAACCTTGACTGACGAGCAGCGTCAGAAGGTGGAGGAGCTTCTGGCCCAGAACGCACAGTCCGCCCAATCCGATTCCGATGATTCCGGTTCGGCGGCCAAGCAGGATTCCAACCAAACATCTTCGCCCGCAAAACCCTGGTAAGGGGGCTTATTTCAGAAAGTTATCCACAGGCATGTCGGCGTGTTTTTGTTGATTTTTCAACGATGACACGCCGACATCGTGCTTTTCGCCCGTCCTCCGACCACAAGCCTTGTTCGCCGGCTTGGGCAACCGCCCGATGTGCTCCAATATAGCTATGAACGCATCAATCACCTATCCGTTTATTCCCGGACTGGGGTTCAACCTCATCAACACCTTGGCCTCAACGCCAGGCATGCCATGCCATTGCCGTGCTGGCGTGCGAACCACCCAACTGCTCGTCAATGCCAAGCTCACGTCCATATCGAAACATCTTGACGATCTTGACGCCACGCTCGCATCCAGTTCATTGCCCGATTGGACAGGAACCGCCGCCGAATCATACCGCGCGCGGCTTGATGAGTTACGCAAGCAATCCCTGACGCTACGGGATTCGATCAACGCCACCTTGCGTCTCCTATGGGCAGTAGGTGCGGCATGAGCTGGGAAGTGACCGCCAAAGTCAGCGGCGGATGCAAATACTCCACGGAGGAAACCGAGGCATATATGCGCGCGGCAAAAGCCCTCAGCCATCAAGCCGACGCTCTGAGCCGCGCCCATGATTCAGTCCGGGCATTGAGCCTTCAGCTTTCCTCCTACCCCTATGCGTCGTCGGCCATCGCCTCGCTGTCCGGATCAAGCCCCTATTGCAATGCCACGGATCACATCGAACTGCCATACGACCAGCTCGTCGAACAATGTGACGCCCATGCAAGCGCGCTGGGAGCCATGGCGGCAAGATTGTCTGAGCTATCGGCGCTGATCATTCGCGCGCAATCGTTATATTCCCAGGTCGACGACGCTGGCAGAAGAACACTGAACGAACTGCTGCAAGTGGCGATCACATCGTTCCCGAAGGAATCGATACTCGCCGGCGCAGCCATGTCCGCCTTGGGATATGTGATGGGATCCACCAATGAGGGCAAATCCAATCCCATATATCTGCTGGACTCGTTGGATTGGGCGCAGGAAGGCATCATGAGCGCGGCCGGCGCCGCGGTCAGCGGATACGGCAAGGCCAAAGGCCTGCTGCGTACCGATGAGGTCAACCATGCAGCCGGCACCATCTCCAAGGCATCGTCGCGCGGTTACAACCTGATCCAGGGCAACAATCTCACCGTCACCCAAGTCCATCCGAAAACCGAAGTGGTGCGTGAATCGCATAATGTCGGAGAGGCCATGGAGGATCTTCGACGTCTTGCCGAGGAACGTCTCGGCAAGACCGATCTCGACAGCGGACTTGACTACGGCACCATCGCCATCTCCAAATACCGTAAATCCGACGGAACCAACTCATGGCTCGTCACCATTCCAGGCACAGACGGCAAGCACGATTCTCCATTTGGGTGGCCGCAAAACGTCGAACTCATGAGTTCGGACAGCAAGCAACGCATGGAAGCGGACAGTGCGCGAATGGTGCAGGAAGCCATGAAACAGGCCGGCATCAAATCCAATGAGCCCGTCGCATTGATCGGACATTCGCAAGGTGGCATCGTTGCCGCCACCATCGCCTCGGACCTGAAAGACGATTATGACATCGAACATGTGGTTACCGCCGGGTCGCCCGTCGCCAATCATCCGATTCCGGAAAAAACATGGGTGACCAGCGTGGAAATGGACGACGAGCTCGTGGCGGCCCTCGATGGCGCCGCCAACCCCAGTTCCGACCATTGGCTGACCGTACGCGGCACCGCAAGCAAATCCAGCAGCAACCAGGAATCAACGTTCGCAGGCACTCCCGTCACAGACGCTCCAGACAACAAGGAAATCACGCATTGGCTCAAATATCACCAAGCCGCATACCAGAACGCAACGGACATGGGATCCACCGCAGTGAACACCCACGAACGGCATTTCGATGAGATCATCGACGGCGATCTGCAGGAAGTCATGTATTTCGAAGGGCGCATGAGCAAATGAAAAAACACTGCAGCCACGGCGCAACAAGAACGGTATCACGGCATACATCATGAAAGCCATCCACCGAGCGGACAGATACGCAACTCTCGTTTACGGCTGAACGTATGCTGTAGTCTATGAAGCTTACTGATATCTCCCCTGCAATCGCATTGACCCCTCTTGACGGCCGCTACCATCAGCAGACCGCTCCGCTTGTCGAATATTTGAGCGAACCTGCGTTGAACCGCGAGCGCATGCGCGTCGAAGTCGAATGGATGATTCTGCTGGCCAACGGTTTCGAGGGCAACGGCAACCAGACCATCGTTCCCGGCGTCAAGCCGCTCACCGATGAGGAACAGGCGTTTCTGCGCGCCATTCCTGAGGAGTTCGGCGCCGAGGGTATCGCGCAACACGCCGCCCATGAGGCAAAGACCCATCATGATGTGAAGGCCGTGGAATACTACATCGACGACCAGCTCGACAAGGCCGCCGACGTGCTTGGCCACGACACCCAGCTGACCGGCCTGAAGACTTTGGTACATTTCGCATGCACGTCCGAAGACATCAACAACCTGTCCATCGCCCGCTGCGTGAAAAACGGCATCGAGAATGTGTGGCTGCCGGGCGCTCAGGCCATCGTCGACCATTTGGCTCAGAAGGCTGAGGAATACCGTGACAAGGCCATGCTGTCGTTAACGCACGGCCAGCCTGCTACACCGACCACGCTTGGCAAGGAACTCGCAGTGTACGTGTACCGTCTGAACCGCCAGCTGAACAAGGTCAGGGCTCAGGAATATCTCGGCAAGATCAATGGCGCTACCGGCACGTTCGGCGCGCATTTGGCCGCATGCCCGGATGTCGATTGGGTGGCCGTCTCCCGCGAATTCGTCACCAACCGCATGGGTCTGACGTGGAATCCGCTCACCACTCAGATCGAATCGCATGATTGGCAGGCCGAACTGTATGGCACCATCAGCCACACCAACCGCATTCTGCACAACCTGTGCGTGGATGTGTGGATGTACATCTCCCGTGGCGTGTTCGCCCAGGTTCCAGTCAAGGGTGCTACCGGATCCTCCACCATGCCGCACAAGGTCAATCCGATTCGTTTCGAAAACGCGGAAGCCAATCTGGAGATCTCCTGCTCGCTGCTCGACACGCTGTCCGCAACGCTGGTCGAATCCCGTTGGCAGCGCGATCTGACCGATTCCACCACGCAACGCAACATCGGCTCCGCGTTGGGCTACTCCGTGCTCGCGCTCAACAATCTGATGGGCGGTCTGAACTCCATCCATCCGAACGACATCGCCATCGAAGCCGAGCTGGACTCCAACTGGGAGGTGCTTGGCGAGCCGATCCAGACCGCCATGCGCGCCTGCGAACTTGCCGGCCTGCCGGGCATGGACAAGCCGTACGAGAAGGTCAAGGAGCTTATGCGCGGCCACACCATCAACAAGGAACAGGTCGAGCAGTTCATCGACCAGCAGTCCTTCGACCCGGAAACCGCCGCTCGCTTGAAGGCTCTGACCCCCGCCACCTACACCGGTGTGGCCA